>Ga0075434_100005879_pt1 | contig 11211 bp, 7 predicted proteins | sample RhiMethybrSRZTD3_FD_75298 | JGI IMG/M metagenome (GOLD analysis project Ga0075434, IMG submission 75298) | Populus rhizosphere microbial communities from Tennessee, USA - Rhizosphere MetaG P. TD hybrid SRZTD3 | ecosystem: Host-associated > Plants > Roots > Rhizosphere > Soil | place: USA...
GACATGTTCCACGTGAAACGTAGAAATCCCTCGCGAGACTGATGTTCCACGTGAAACCATACGCTGAGAGAAATTAGATGCCGAGAGGTTTGGATTGCTGCGCCGTGAGATAAACCAGGAGATTGGACAGCGCCGCGGGCGTAAGCCCCGGCACTTTCCGCGCATCGCCAAAGTTACGAGGTTTGATGCGCTCCAGTCGCTCAACCATCTCGTGCGAGAGGCTGCCGACGGCTTTGAAAGAAAGGTTATCAGGAATCGCCAAGGAGTCATGTTGGCGCAGGCGACGACTCGTTTGATTTTGAGCGTCGAGGTACCCAGCGTATAGATAATCAGCCATCGCTGTTTCAAAGTCTCTTACCTGAATACCATTCCTTTCATTTTCATCGAGCAGGCTGCCGATTACTTCAACCGTGATGTTCGGCCGCAAAGCGAGTTGACCAAGGGTGACTGAATCGCCCAGTTCCTGCCCCGTCACTACGCGGAGAGGCTCGTACGAAGGATCGCCGCGCCGGATTTTCTTCGAAGCAAGCAAACCGCGAAGCTTAGCGAGCCGCTGCCTTCGTTCATTAAAACGATCCCACTCGTTATCGCCCACGAGACCGAGGTCGCGACCTTTCGGTTCGAGACGCTCGTCGGCATTATCGTGGCGCAGCGTAAGACGGTGCTCCGACCTCGAAGTGAACATCCGATACGGCTCGTCTACACCTTGAGTGATCAAGTCGTCGATTAGGACACCGATGTACGACTCTTCGCGCTCAATCCTGAACGGCGATCTGCCGGTCGCCGCAAGTCCAGCGTTGATGCCGGCAATCAGACCTTGGCAAGCCGCCTCCTCGTATCCCGTGGTTCCATTGATTTGGCCCGCCAGAAACAAGCCCTTAATGCGTGCAGTTTCGAGAAACGGCGTTAACTCCTTCGGATCGACAAAATCGTACTCGATCGCATAGCCCGGTCGAATGATTTGAGCTTCATCCATGCCGGGGATTAGGTTGACGAGCTCTTGCTGGAGCTGGGCCGGGAGGGAAGTCGAAAGCCCGTTTAAGTAGACCTCATTCGTGTTGAAGCCTTCCGGCTCGACAAACAATTGATGTCGAGTCTTCTCGGGAAACTTCACGACTTTATCTTCGATCGATGGGCAATACCGCGGCCCGATACCTTTGATCGCGCCAGAGTACAGCGGCGATTCATGCAGATTGTCGCGGATCTTTTGGTGCAGCGTTTCGTTCGTGTAGGCGAGAAAGCAATTGAGCTGATCCTGCTCGATCTCGTCAGTTGAAAACGAAAATGGAACCGGCCGTTCGTCAGGTGGCTGTGGCTCAAAAGACTCCCAATCGATCGTTCGCCCGTCGAGTCGCGGTGGCGTACCAGTCTTCAACCTACCCACTGGAAAACCCAGACGCCTTAATGCCTGAGGCAATTCAGTCGAGGCGGGTTCGCCCGTGCGTCCGCCAGAGTAAGTCCTGCGGCCGGTGTGAATCTTTCCGTTCAAGAAGGTGCCGGTTGCGACGATTACTGCCTTCGCAGCCAGGCGCCGCGCGTCTTGCAGCTCAACGCCCACGATGCGGTCGCCGTGTACTACCAAATCAGTTACGAGACCCTGACGGAGACTGAGGTTCGGAGTGGCTTCGAGTGTACGCCGCATCTCGACGCGATAGAGCGTTCGATCCGCTTGTGCTCTCGGTGCTTGTACGGCTGGTCCGCGCGACCGATTCAACAAGCGAAACTGGATGCCGGTGCGATCGATGACGCGGCCCATGATTCCGCCGAGTGCGTCGATCTCGCGGACCAGGTGTCCTTTACCGATGCCACCAATCGCGGGGTTGCATGACATCTGTCCGATGAGATCGAGGTTGAGCGTCAGTAGGGCGGTGGTCGCTCCGAGTCGCGCCGCCGCGGACGCAGCTTCACAACCGGCGTGCCCGCCGCCGATCACGATCACATCAAAAATTTCGTCGAAGACCATCGTGCTGGTTCAATGTCATCAAGCAGCCGCTACTTGCCGATGCAGAACGTCGAAAAGATTTGTCCAAGAATCTCTTCCGTCGTTGTCTCGCCTGTGATCTCTCCAAGGGATTTTAATGCGTTATGGAGTCCAACCAAAATGATCTCTTCGCTCGCGCGTTCATGAATCAATCCTTCTGCGGAAGCGATCGCATCAATCGTTCGGAGCAGAAGATCGTGATGACGAGCGTTAGTGATCATCAATCCTTCTGCGGCGCCGTTGCCGTTAACGAACGGCTTCAGCATCGCCGCGCGCAATTGCGGAATCCCATCCTGGGTTAACGCTGAGACGGCGACCGCGGATGCTTGCCGTTCTCCACCACGAAGTTCTTCCTCGACCTGGTCAGAAGAGAAATTCGGAAGGTCGCTCTTGTTTACTGCAACGACGTGGCGCTTGCTTGCCACCTCATCGAGTACGACCTGATCCTCTTCCGAGAGTGGTTGAGAACCATCAACGACGATCACAATCAAGTCTGCATCGGCCGCCGCACGTCGCGTTCGCTCGACCCCGAGCGTTTCAACTTGATCGATCGTCGCGCGCATGCCGGCGGTATCGATGAGGGTGATAGGTATCCCATCCCATCCGATGGATTCCGAGACGGTGTCGCGAGTGGTGCCTGGCACCTCAGTCACGATAGCGCGCTCATGCCCCAGTAACCTATTGAACAGACTGGACTTACCGGCGTTAGGCCGACCCACAAGCGCGACCTTGAGTCCTTCGTGGAGGAGTCTTCCGCGCACGAAAGTATCGGCGAGGTTATCCAGATCCAGTCGCAGCGTAGCCAGCGCGGTCTCAATTTCTCGCTGCTCAACCTGCGGCAAATCGTCTTCGACAAACTCGAGCGATGATTCCAAGCGCACAATTATTTGGAGTAGTTGATCCTTTGCCGGTTGAAGTCGATATGAGATTTCACCACCCAGTTGCCGTGTCGCTTGTTGCGCAGCTGCGTCTGTTTGCGCGTCGATCAAATCGCGAATAGCTTCGGCCTGCGTCAGTTGCATTCGCCCATTCATCACAGCTCGCAGGGAGAACTCACCCGGACTCGCAAGCCGAACATGAAGCCGCAAAATTGTATCGAGAATTCGCCGCAGTAAGACCGGTGATCCGTGACAATGAAACTCGACGACGTCTTCGCCTGTGAACGAGTGCGGCGCTTTGAAGAAACAGACGAGCGCTTGATCGAGTGTTTCACCGTTGAGCGGATCAATGATCGCACGCAACGTCATGTAATTCGGTTCGGGTCCATCGCGAGAATCATCGCCGGTCATGCACCGCAGAGTGGTGAGCGCATCAGATCCGCTGACGCGGATTACTCCGATCCCTCCACGGCCAGGCGGCGTGGATAAAGCAACTATTGAATCTACTGAGGAAGTCATGAAAACAACGAAGGAAGAGTTTACGCTGAGGCAGCCTTCGGGCTCACGCGTAAGCGGCGGGCATTGCCTTCGCCAATTGATTCGGTGTGCAGGTCTGGCTCATCAGCTAGCGTGAGGTGAATGACGCGCCGTTCGTTTCCGTCCATCGGCCCGAAGACGAAAGATGAGCCCGTGGAACGGACTTGGCGCGCCGCATGCTGGGCCATGGCGCGAAGCTCAGCCTCGCGCGCCGCACGATAGTTGTCCGCGTCGCAGACAATTCGTTGCCCCTTTGGCAAACTGCGCCCCACCGCCTGGTTAAGGATCTGCTGCAACGCGTCGAGCAGCTCACCGCCTTGATTCAACAGCAGACCGTTGTCTGGTCCATCGATTGACACGAGACAGCCTTGCTCGCTCTCAGTTGCAGATGCGCGCAAATTGAAACCGGCCCCACGAAGAATCGCATTGGCCAACTCTTCGGCCTTGACACAAATTTCCTGCATCGGTTTAGTCGCCGATTCTACCGCAGAGGCGCGGAAAGTGACTAACGACGTGAGATCTTTGAGTGATGGAAGCTGCTAATTCGAATCTTTCTTGCGAACGTAAATCTGGCCGCGCTGGCTCAGCCCTGCTTTGTTCGCGACGGTGAAAAGAACCGAGTCCAGGATGTCCTTATTTTCCAGTCGGAAACTGGTTGCGCCTGCGGCTTTGCTATCCGGATCGTCGTATTGCAGCGTGAGATACCGGACTTTGGTCTTCACAAAGCTGGCTGGGATGCCGTAAAGCGGCACGTGACTGATGACCGTCGCAGCCGCCGGTTGTACGGAATGGCTGTCGCCATAAGCGCCGGTAATCGAGCCAAAAGGAATCGAAAACAATTCGGTATGTTTACCGTCGCTAAAGACGAGGCGGTTATTGTTCGTGTCTATGGTGAGGGTGCCGTCCTTTTTGTTCGGGAAGCCGAAAACGCCACCTTCGTACTTTGCTTTCACAGTCGAAGGTGCGGGTGGAGGTGTCGGCGCCGGGCCCGCCGTATTGTCCGGCGTCATCGCGCGCGGTCGTTGCGCGAAAGCAGTGGTGGTAAAAATCGCGAAAACTGCAAATACGAAAGCGAATGTGCGTAGGGTTTTAAGCATGAGCAACCTCATTAAACTCGACTTTCTTCACAGCTTGTTTACAGACGCAGAAACGTAATTTTCGGGTTGCCACGAATTGTCTAAAGCGTCGCGGCCTCAGTGCCGCGCGTGGCTGATTTGATCGTCAGAAAAGGTGTAACGTGTCGTCTTTAGTTTGCCGTTAAGGAACGTGTAGACGATACCTTCCTTCAAATTACGAAAGATGACGGCCTCTTTGGCATCTTCGCGCGTAAAACTCTTGTTATTGAGCAAACCCAATGATTCCGGAGTATCGGAAGAGTTTTCGTGCTGGAGCACGATCTGCAGAACAGTTCCTGCTACGTCGGCTCGCAGGCGTTTCGCGCGTACCAAATTCTGATCGACAAAGAAAATCGTGACAGTACCACCCATCACTTTGAAGGTGAGGGGCCCATCGGCGGTGTTAGTCACGGGCGTGCCCAAAATCTTGAGAACCTCTGCGCGACGCGTTTTGAACGGCTCGATTCCATGCCACGAACCAGCGTTCGCGGTGACCGAAAAAACGAGCAACGCGAAGAGCATCATTCCCACTCTACACCAGCTGCCACGTTTCAAGGCGCACTTCATAAAACGAATGGTAAAGCAGGACTAAGTTTTTGCAAACGGCCGTACGCGCTCGGCGGACTCTTTCAAATCAGCGTCACCGGGCTGCAATTGCAGCCCTTTTTCGTAGGCCGTAAGTGCCTTTGCGTACTGCTTCGAAATTTCGTAGTCGTAGCCCAGCATGCGATAGATATTCACGTCCTGAGGAGTCTTTTCAGCCGCTCGCTCAAGCGCGACGATGGCTTTTGGATAGTTCTTCGCCTGCGTGTGCGACAAGCCGAGCAGATAGAGCGTCGTGCTTTTGACATCAGGCTTGGTAGCGAACGGCTCGAGCACAGTCGCTGCCCGCGGGTATTGCTGCGCGCGAATCAAAGCCTGCGCCAACAACGCAGCGGAGCTTTCATCAGGTCGCAAACGCGCGAGCGTTTCACCGGCGCGAATCGCCGCGAGATAGTCTGCTTCCGCTTTCGCGCCATCGCTGGCGCCACCACGATTCAGGTAAGCGTAAGTCAAGAGCGACCATGCGTCCGCCAGACGGGCATCGCTGGTCGTCGCACGATTCAACCATGAGATCGCCGCATCGAAATCTTTTCGTTCGAAAGCGATCCTGCCAAGGTAAAAAAGAGAAGCGGTGCCACGTGGATTTGCTTTCACTGCTGCGTTGAAAGACTTCTCAGCGTCAGCAGTCTTGCCAGTCTTGAATTCGGCGAGTCCGCGGTAGTACAGGAATAGCGGATCAGCCGTTTTGCCAGGCCTACTCAATACTATGGTAATCAACGGCAACGCTTGTTCGAATCGTTCAGCGAGCACGTAGCTTTCAGCCAACGCGTCGACCGTGTTGGCATCTTCTTCTTTCGCCGTGCGCTGCAGGTCGAGCGCCTTCTGCAAATCGTCTGCGGCGTCGGCGTACTGCTTCAAATAGAACTCTGAAAATCCGGCGAGCTTCCACGCTTCAGCATTCGCAGGGTCCGCGGCCGCAATCGCTTTCGCTTCCTTCGCAGCGTCAGCGTACTGCCTCTGCTGGAACAGTTGATATGCATGCGTCGTGTCGCTGGAAACGGGCGCGGGGCCGACGGGCTTCGTCGGCGACACATCAAGCAGCGGCGCATTCTTGTTCGCAACCGGGGCGGGCGTTGGCTCGGGTCCGAGCAGCGTATCGGGCGGCTTAACGCGCCGGGGGCGACTTGACTGCGCTGAACTGAGTCCCGCAGCAGCTAATGCGATCCAGACTGTGACTACAATTAAGAGGGTTCGATACATTTGCCTGATTCTTTCAGATTTCCTCGGAAATTAGCAACGACAGGAGAGCAAAAGTCACGTCTTCGGATGCTCGAACGGGGACGGCCGTTCGCCGCCCGAAGATGAAAAGGCCGGCGCTTGGAACGCCGGCCCCTGGACGTCTGTCGTCGGAATGGTCTTAGAAGTTGATCTTCATTCCGAATTGAAACTGCCGAGGATCGAACGAGGCCGTTGGACGGCTGTAGTAATGACCGTTGTCAGCTCGTAGATTAAAGGCATTGACGTCATCAAGAAATGGCGACGCTGAACCTTCATTGAACCGATTGAAAAGGTTGAAGCCTTCGGCAATCAGGTCGAGCCGGACGCGTTCAGTCAATCTCACGACGCGGCTCAAGCGCATGTCAAACGACATGAACTTGTGCGTGATTCCCAGGTTGCGACCGAGGTCGCCTGATGAGAAGACGCCGTTCGTGATCAATGGCGTACATCCGAGCGTACCCGGCACGCACAACCTGTTGGCGAGCACTGACGGACGATCAGTCTGGTTCGACTGGTCGTTGTTCGTGTCCTGATTGCTGAGAATGTTAAAGGGCCGGCCAGATGAAATTTCTACGATCGGCGCAAGCGTGAAATCCGAGAGGGCCTTTTGCCAACCACTTCCCGAACGCCACGCGGCCGGTGATGCAAAGACCGCGCTGAAGACGAAACGCTGGCGCTGATCGAACAGCGAGTTCGCCCGTTCTGCGCGGAAGTTGCGATTGTCCTGGGGCAGCAGCAGTGTCTGCAAGTCTGACGAATCGTCGATGGAGTGCGACCACGTGTAAGAAGCGAGGAACTGATAATTGTGCGAGAAGCGCTTCTTAAGATCGATATTCATCGCGTGGTAAACAGAGTTGCCGTCTGAACTTTGCGCGTTGATGGAGCCGAACGGCGAGATGGCGCCCGGCGTGCGGAGCGTGCCTGAGGCAGCCAGCGCGCCGTTGAAGACCGCGGGCGTGACGGCGCCTCCGGTTACTGCCTGCACCAGGAAATAATTCGGCGCATTCGGCCGGAAGAAGTTTGCCGCTGCCGGTAGCACAACGCCGCCACGGGTCGTCACCGAAATGATTCCTGGAATCGGTTGCGCGACGATGTTGGTACAGGCCGCCGGGTTTAGTGTGGCCACTGCCGTTGTATTGGTCGGCAACGTCCCGAAGCAGCGCACATAATTCTGAATTTGCAAATCGGTTCGCGGCGCGTTCACGTCCAGCGGGTGCGGCAAGTGGTGCGCCCCCACGAACAAGTAGCCGGTGGAGATCGACATGTCCTTCGTCAACTGCCGCTCAAACGTAAAGTTCGCCTGGTTCGCGTAGGCGTACTCAAAGTCTTTGCTCACGTGAAGCGTGAATGGCAGGACCGGACCGAAACCCGGGAATGTCTGATCGTTAAAGCGCATACGACCGAATTGATATTGCGCAGTCGCGGCCACGCCCGGTGTGAATACTCCAGGAGCGCAGACTGGATTACCACCGGTTTGCGGACAAACGGTTCCCTGGAAAACCTGGACTGCGTTAAGTAGCTGGTTCGGGGCTGGATTGCCGGGAATCAGAATGCCCTGCTGCTGCTGTGCAGCGTCGGCAATGTCTGAGTTGAATGCGATCGCGAGCAGTGGGTGGTCATAGAACATACCAGCCGCAGCACGAATCACCGTCTTGGCGTCCCCCTTTATGTCCCAGGCGAAACCAACGCGCGGAGCGAAGTTATTCTTGTCGCGTGGGAATCCCTGCTGAACGTTCATCGCGTCCTGAGCGGCGAGTAGGTCAGCAGCGGAAAGCGAGATGCCCGAGAGCGGATCCCTAAACGGCACGGTGGGAATCTGCTCGGTGATTTCGTAGTCGTAACGCACGCCGTAATTCAGCGTGAAGTTCCGGCGAATCTGCCATGAGTCCTGGGCAAACCAGGCCACTGGTTTGTTGCCGATGCGGCTAACGGGATCACCGAATCCTTGAATGTAGTTCGACGGGAATCCCAAACCGTACTGCTGCACAGGCGTGAAATCCGGTGGCGCCACGCCGCCGACAGTTGGAAATGCGGCCAGAGTCGTTGCGGTCAAGCCGCCGAAATTGAAGAGACCGGCGAAGTTCAGTTCGAAGATCGCTTCAGGAATTCTGATGAACGCGATGTCGCCGCCAAACTTGAAGGTGTGAGTACCCTTCACGATCTGCAAATTGTCAGTCCATTCATAACGCGTTTCAGTTCTCACCACCGGTGAAAACAGCTCGCGACCGATGAACGCGGTGCCCGAGATGTTGAACGCGACGGCATCTCCGTTTTGTGATTTGAAGGTTGCGCGCCGCTCTCCAAAGTTGAAACGGAACTCGTTGAACATGTGGGCGGAAAGCGTCGATGAGAGCGTTGCAACCGCGCTCACATCTTTCAATTTCTGAATGCCCGTGCGTGAGAAATCGTTTTGGCCGAGCGATTGATTCTGCGACTCAACCTGAATTCCGGTAATTGTGCTGGGGTTGTAACCGAACCGGAACGAGAAGTGATGATTCTGCGCCTGGTCGATGAAGTGATCGACTCGCGCTGAATTGAACGTGGTCCGATCCGTTACGGGAAAAATTCTCTGCAAATTGTTCAGCGCGCGAAATGCGATTGGCTGTCCAGCGGCGTTCACAGTTCCGTTTGGCACCGGAGCGCCAGTCAGGAAAAACCGCGAGCCAATCTGCTGGCCTGCGGGGATCGCGCCACCCGGACTAATCAGAGGATTTGTTCCCGTCAGCGCGGTAAGACTGCCGCTCGACGCCAACGTAGCGTATTGAATTGCGGCACTGGCGAGCGCTTGCCCCTGTGCAATATTAGCGGGAACACCGCTGGCGATGAGCTGTCCTGCAGTGGTTAAGAGGGTGTTCACGTACGTCGTCTGTTCCGGCCTGATGCTCGAGAATGTCTGCGTGAACGGCAGGAACGGTGCACCGATCGTCACGCTGCTGGTTAAGCCGGAGGCAACGTTGCTCGTAAAGAACCCGGATTCGTGCCGTTGTCTCTGCTCGAAAGAAAGAAACAAGAAAGTTCGATCTCGATCCAACGGTCCACCGAGAGTTCCGCCGTACTGCGCGCGCGTAAACGCGGGCTTGTCGACCGGAGCAAATGGGTTACGCGCCTGAAAACTCTTGTGACGGAGAAAGCCGAAAATGTTTCCGTGCCATTCGTTGGTACCGCTCTTCGTGACAACGTTCACAACGCCGCCGGCGGAGCGTCCAAACTCCGGCGCGAAGGAGTTGGTAACCACCTGAAATTCCTGCACGGCTTCCTGGCTGACGGTCGAACGCGACGCGTTGACTGAATTGTCTGTGTTGTCGGCGCCATCGACCTGGACCAGGTTGGAACGTCCGCGCTGGCCACCGAAGTTCAGACCCGTCGTCGGCGCTGGACCAATAGGCCGGCCGTTGTCGCGGCCAACCATCGACGACGTCAGCGCGAACGAAAGATAATTTCGTTCGTTGATGGGAAGGTTCTCAATGCGCTGCTGATCGATGGTCGATGAGACCGCGGTGTTTGTAGTCTCGACGATCGTCGGCGACGCACCTTGAATCGTAACGGTCGCGCTGACTTCACCGATTTCCAACGGCACATCCTGAACTGCCGTCTGGCCGACAGTGATCTTTACGATCGGCAGCACCGCGGTTTTGTAATTAGGCGCAGTGACAGTTACCGCATAATCGCCCGGAGGCAGATTGACGATCTTATAGAAACCTTCGTCGTTGGTCGTGGCCTCGCGACTAACGTTCGTCGCTGAGTTCCTGGCAGTGACAGTGGCGTTGGGCACGGCAGCTCCGTTCGGATCGCGCACCGTGCCTTGCAGGTCGGCGGCGTTGCTCTGGGCTTGCGACATTGCGACACCTACGCAAGCAAGCACGGTGAAGCCGATTAACAGAATCCGAGCGGAGGCTTTACGCCAATAAGGGGACGAAAACATTTTGTGTTTCTCCTTCTTTAAGATCGATCAGGACGCCGACGGTCGCATAGATAGTGTATACGTTCGAGAGTCGAGTGGGTTCAGCGGCGCGGCCTCTGGGGCTTATGGGTTCCGCGCTCGCAAGAATCGGGAAACCGCGCAATGAACCCACAGCCGCGCGGCCTTTGCGTGCGGGCTGTTTTTACCCCAAAAGCGCGATTGTGGCAAGACTTTATTGGTGTACAGTCGTGCCTGAATCCATAATGTCGCGCCGATTTTGGGGCACTTGCGCCGTCGTTGCGACAGTTTGCCGGATCATTGCGCGGCACGCGATTTTCGGATGAAGTCGATTAGAACACTGCTGAAGTATCTGTTGGGTCTGTTGGCGTTGGTAGTGGCGCTTGCGCCGGTCTACTGGATGCTGACGATCTCTTTCAAGCATGAAGTCGATCAGTTCGCCGTGCCGCCAAAATGGTTTTCGTTTCCACTGACACTCGAACATTACGCGGACGCATTTCTAGAACGATCGTTTGGGCAATATCTGATTAACAGTCTGATCGTCGCCGTTGGCTCAACCGCTTGCGCGCTCGTGCTGGGAACGTTGGCCGCGTATTCACTCGCCAGGTTTCGTCTGCCGCGTAAGCTCGATCAAAAGTTAGCGCTGTGGATTCTTTCGACGCGGATGATGCCGGCGATCGTGACTGCCGTGCCGCTGTTCCTGATTATGCGCGACCTGCATCTGGTCAATACTCGACTGTCATTAGTGATTGTCTATACGGCTTTCAATTTACCGTTTGTCGTCTGGATGATGCGCGGCTTCTTCGCGGAAGTGCCACGCGATCTGGAAGAAGCAGCCATGGTTGACGGCGATTCGCGCCTGGGTGCGTTCCGTCGCATCGTTCTGCCGTTAGTAACGCCCGGCCTCGCGGCCACCGCAGTCTTTTGTCTGATCGTTTCGTGGAATGAATTTTTGTTCGC
>Ga0075434_100005881_pt1 | contig 11210 bp, 8 predicted proteins | sample RhiMethybrSRZTD3_FD_75298 | JGI IMG/M metagenome (GOLD analysis project Ga0075434, IMG submission 75298) | Populus rhizosphere microbial communities from Tennessee, USA - Rhizosphere MetaG P. TD hybrid SRZTD3 | ecosystem: Host-associated > Plants > Roots > Rhizosphere > Soil | place: USA...
ACCGCCGCGGCGAGGATGTAGAACGAAACGAGCGCGGTGCTCGTGTCGCCGAGACCGGGAATCAGCCCAATCAACGCGTCCAGCCCGAAGCGCCAGCCGAGCACAGGCACCCGGAACAGGTCGTCCATGAGCCATCCCAAACGTTCCAGACTCTTGTCGAGAATTACCTTATCCGCGTTACTTGCTGCCAAAAAAATCTCCCGACCTTTGTCAGAGCACCGAAAGCGTTTTTGTCACCCGACCTTTGGGGATTTTGTCTTGAGGGGAGTCCAAGCGTTGCGGCCAACTCCTGATCCGGAGGCGCGATATCTTCATCGCCCCGCTTCGCGGTCAGCCAGCGAGTGAATGTACGTGCAATCTGTCGCCTTTGTTCGGCTGGAGCTTCGGCGACAAGCGAGATTCTCAGATCTTCGAATTGCGCAATCTCGTAGAGATTCGCCTGGTAGTAGTTTCGGAGGGCATTGAAGATCTTTTCTTCGCCGAGTGTGTTTTGCAGATCGACGAACATGAGTGCGCCCTTAGCACTGACGATGGCCGCGTACTGAAACGTGTTGCGATAGTCGCGTGAGGGACGATTTGCATCCATGTCGTCGCCGCCGAAAGTGCGATAGAGACGATAGACGCCACGCACTTGATCGTTCAAAACAGCGGTCGCACGTTCTTCGCCGTAAGTGTTTTTGTAGTAAAGCAGGGCCGACCAGGACGACAACGCCTCATCGAGCAAAGGTTCGCGCGCCGGATCGTTGCCGACTGCCGCCCCCCACCACTGGTGCGCGACGAGGTGTGCGACAGCCCACTCCAAACTCTCTTCAACCGATGGTCTCTGTTCGCGAATGATTTCAGGCAGACTGCGGATTGCGGGTGAATCGAAGTCGACGACGTAAGCGCTGGCGATAATGTTCAGTCCGGAGAATTCACAGCTTCCTAGTCCGGCGACGAGTGGCGCTTCGGCGATGCTGATTTGTTTGAACGGCAATGGTCCAAATAGTTTGCTGAACACTCGGAAGGCGTTGGCAGCGACGCCGAGAGTGCGCTTGCCGATGCGTTCGTGTTCCGCGAGATAGATCGAGCGGACGTCGACACCGTCCACTTCTGTGTGTTCGACGCGCAAACCGCGCCCGGCAAGAATCGCGAAGTCACGGAGTGAAGAGGCGGTGAATGTTTGCCCAGTCTTTTCGTTACGCGGTCCGGTCTCGGGGCCGGAAGTAAACACCTCGACGCCCGGGTTCGTACTCACCGTAACTTCATAATTAGCCGACTCATTGAAAACAAAATCTCCAACTGACGGCTCGAGTTTGCGTCTCCAATCGTCGCCGTCGTGGACCGCCAGCACCGGGTACGCAGAACCGAGCAGCATCACGCCGCGGCAGAGGAAGTTGATATCGCGGGCGCGTCGCATCTCGCGTTCGCTTTGGAACGCGGCGCTGACCTGTTTCACGACGTGCGTCGTCAGGCTGGTTTCGTCGCGGTCGATCTCAGGGACCGAGCCTTTGAACTTGATCACAACTTCAGTTGCAGCTGCAGGTGCGACTGGCTCGCGGAGATTTACACGCAGCGTTGTGCCCTGATCGTCGAGATAAGAAAAGAGAATTGTGTCGTCAGCGGAGCGGACGTCGACGATGTCGATGTGTGGTTCGTCTGCATCGGCGGCGGGAGTGTTTGCCGAAGATTGCTGATCGCCGCTGCGCAGGTTTGGATAAAGATGAAAGTAGAGAATCGAACTCGGCTTCTCGCCGCGATTCACCCAGCGCACTCTTTCGGTGCCGCTGTAAGTGCGATGATCGAAATCGATCTTGAGGTCGATCTTGTAAAAGTGCTTTTCAGCCGGCTGCGGTGTGGTTTGCGCGTTTGCTTCCGGACACGAAACCGCGGCCAGATAGACACTAATCAAAACGCAAAGCATTAGAACGTCGCCGGGCGTGTTGTTAATGTTTCTCTTGTACATCTGTATCGCTAAGTTTTCTTACGAGCGCCGCCTTGGCTGATTACGATCGACTGAACTACGTCGCCGCGTACGATTCGATCGACCACGTCCATACCCGCAACGACGCGACCAAAAACCGTGTAACCGCCATCGAGATGCGGTTGCGGCGAGTGAGTGACGAACCACTGCGAACCGCCTGTATCTTTGCCCGATAGTGCCATGCCGACGGCGGCGCGATCGTACAGCACCTGATTAATTTCGCAGCGGATCTGATATCCGGGTCCGCCGTTCCCATCGCCCCGCGGGTCACCGTCCTGAATCACAAAATTGGGCACTACCCGGTGAATGGTAATGTTTCGAAAATAATCTTTCTGGGCAAGCTTAACGAAATTGTCGACTGTCAGCGGGGCGTCTGCGGGGAGCAGTTCAATAGTAAACGAACCCTTGCTGGTAGTCACGACTGCCTGGACTGTTTTCCCGATTCGCGCAAGGGCGCGGGTGTAGTCGGCGTCAGTGTTGCGGGTTTGCACGGTGCCGACGTCGGCGGAGAAGTTTCCCTGGTTGTTTGCTTTGAGTAGAGCCGCGGCTCTGCGTCGCACGAGTGGATCGGCTGATTTGAGTGCTGCTTTGAGTTGATCGTTAGCGGTGTCAGTCTTTTGTTTGCCGAGCGCGTCGAGAATCGAGAGGGCGGCATCGTTCAGCGAGTCGTTGGCAGTTTGCGCCCACGCTTCCACGAGGAAGTTGCTGTTGCTTTCTGAAGGTGGAAGATCACCCAGCAAATCCGCCGCGGTGCCACGAACGATGACGTCGCTGTCCTTGAGATGTTCGCGAGCGATTGTTTGCAGGTCCGCGGGTTTGAAAGCGGCGAGTGCGCGCAAAACGTCGGGTATCGCGTATTCGGAATGGACCGCGACCAGCGTGTTTATTGTCAGACCGGAGTTGCGATAGTCGAGCATGGCGCGCAGGAGCGCCTGTGCTCTCGCGGCTAGCTCTGATTTGTTTGGTACTGACTCGGGCAGCGCGGCGACTTCGCCCAGCCCGGCGGCAAGACCTGACGCGGCGCGCCAATTCAGCAGGATAGTTTCCTGTACTTTTCGTTTTGCCTGATCGGGCGCGCCGAAGTCTCCGAGATAACCCGCAGGCGCGATGCGCACCAAAGCTTGTTCGATCTCAGGCGCCGTGTGGTTGAGTGCTTCGTCGACTTTGCGCAGCCACCCGACTGCGGATTGATCGTTTGTTTGGGCTAACAGCCGGCCGAGGGTGGTTGCGGTTTCGAGGATTTCATTCAGTTCAGTTGGCCTATCGGCCAGACTGCGCTGTGAGAGGAGTTGTCCGCGGGCGAGCAGCGGCTGCGCACCGCGTGTGTCTTTTAGTGAAGCGAGCGCACGGATCGCGTTTACTCTAACGCGCGCGTCTTTATCTTCGGTCGCGTGAGACAGCAACGCCTCGTACGATTGCTTATCTTCCGCGATCCCGAGAACACGGGCAGCGTTTGCGCGCACAATGGGATCGAGATCTGAAGCGAGCAGTTTTCGTAATTGCTCGACGCCTTCTTTTAATCGCAGGCGTGCAAGTGCATTCGCGGCGTCCGCACGCACACGCGGATTCGCGTTGTCTAAAAACTTTACAATCGTTGGACCAGCGTTGGCAGGGCGCGCGCGCAAAGCGGCAGTCAGACCAAAAAGAATTACTGATTGATCGGGCTTTGGTCGAAGCTTTTCAGACTCGAGCGCGTCGATGATCGCTGACCCAAGTTCACGTTGACGAGCCTCCTTTTCTCGCGGCAACGCGGCCGCAATTTTGCCCAACGCTTCAACCGCTCTGGCCCTGAGCTCGGCTGCACTACTCGCATTCTTCAGTACGGCGAGCAGTGCTTCGGAAGCCGTATCCGATTCGACTTCGCCAAGCGCGAAAGCCGCCATCGCACGAACTGCGGGATCGACGTCCTTTTGCAGCAAATCCGTAAGCGCGCTAACTGAACGTTCGTCGCCGATTCGTCCCACGGCGAGTGCCGCGCGTTGACGGATCGCAGCGTTCGGATTTGAAAGCAGTTTGCGCAGATCGTCGTCCCAGCGACGCTCGTCCTCGGCTCTCGTGATCACGAGCAGCGTCGCCGTGGGAACGGGACGTTTTTGTGCAAACGTTGGCGAAGACAGAGCCAGGCAGACGCAGGCGATCGTAAATATTCTCTTGAGCATAGGAGCCAGAATCATACCTTAACCACGGACGACACGGATAAACAAAAAGGGTGGCCCGATCGGACCACCCCGTAAATCGAATCTTTCGGAATCAACTAGCTGACGATGCTCGTCGCAGCCGGAATCTCTGTCGCCTTAGGGGCACTCGCATCCGCCGCAAGCGACTTCATTCGCGACGTATCAAGCGGCTCTTCCTTCTTATTGTTGTTCTTGTTTTTGTCGGCGGCACTCGCCATTTGCAACATCTTGCAGGTACCTTCAAACACCGCGCCCTGCTCGATAATGAGCGACGGAGTTTGGATATTGCCGTTTACCTTGGCTGCGCGTCCGAGTTCCAGACGCTGCGTCGCGATGATGTCGCCGTTGATGGTTCCATGAATTACGGCCACGGCAACCTCGATATTCGCGTCAACCTTGCCATTTGCCCCGACGATAAGGGTTCCACTCGTCGAACTGACACGGCCTGACAGGTGGCCGTCAACTCTCATCATGGCCTTGAAATTAGCTTCGCCGGTGACCTCAGTACCGCCACCCACGAAACCGCTGAGCGTTCCTTCTTTAATATCTCGCGCCAGAGTTTCACTCTCCGTCATTGCGCGCGAGCCATTGGTGGCCGCGTCGACTGCCGGTTTTACTTCAGTATTCGTTGGCTGATACGACGGGTAAGTTTTGGGGGTGGAATAATCAGGAACCTCTGCTCTTTGCGTGGAGTGGTCGTTCTCTTCCTGATCCTTGGCATTCTTTCCTATCCTGAGCATTTGTTACCTCCGTAAAAAATGGGGGCGCGGAAGTTTAGTCACCGGCCGTCGGAACCTTTTGCAACTTAACGTCGCGCTTGCCTTTTGTTTTCGTGGAATCTAGCGTTGAATGCTAGTAACGATGAATCGCCGCACGCAGCGGGCTCACTATCATAGACAAAACGCACTCTCTGTGTCTAGCTTTGTAAGAAAAATACAATTCATGGCATGCTGAAGTTAGTTTATGGGTTCAGAAAGCAGGACACAGACCAGATTATTACGGCGGATGGGCGAGGCGATTGCCGATTTCGGCATGATTGACGACGGCGACCGCGTGATGGTCTGTCTTTCGGGCGGTAAAGACAGTCACGTGTTGCTGGACCTGCTGCTCGACATTCGACAGCGCGCTCCGGTGAATTTTGAGCTGTTGGCTGTGAATCTCGACCAGAAACAGCCCGGATTTCCCGCGGAAGTGCTGCCTGGGTACCTGAGCAAACTCGGCGTGCCGTTTCGCATTGTCGAGCGCGACACCTATTCGATCGTTAAACGGCTGGTGCCGGAAGGAAAGACGTATTGTTCGGTCTGTTCGCGCCTGCGTCGCGGCATTCTTTACAACGTCGCCGTCGAAGAAGGCTGTAACAAGATCGCGTTGGGCCATCATGCCGATGACATCATCACGACTCTCTTACTGAATCTGTTCTACGTCGGCTCATTGAAAGCGATGCCGCCAAAACTTCGTTCGACGGACGGTCGCAACACGGTCATCAGGCCGCTGGCTTACTGTTCTGAACGCGACATCGCGCAGTATGCCGCCGAGCGTGCGTTTCCGATCATCCCGTGTGACTTGTGTGGCTCGCAAACAAACCTGAAGCGAGTGCGGATCAAAAACCTCATCGCCGAACTCGAAAAAGAGATTCCGCACGTGCGGGCTTCGCTGCTGAACGCGCTCGGCAACACCACTCCATCGCATCTGTTGGACCATCAACTCTTTGATTTCAAGTCGTTGCGTTCGGCAACCGGCAACATCGAATCCGAACTCGATCTGGCGGTGGGCCATACCGACAGCGATCTGGCGCCCGCGCTCGTATCTCTTCAATGATTTCTTTTTATGTGCTTTACGTGCCTCTTTGTGGCTTATGAAAGAACTCGATTTTAGCGGCTTTCCGCCGGGCACAGTCACTGACTACACCACGCTCGTTTGCCTCGCCTGCATTTTCGACATCTTCACGAAGCAGATTGGTCTCGCACCACGTTCCGCTTACTCCGAGATCAAACGCTACAGTCCTACCGTCGCCGAGTTGACTTCGAGAAAAGCGGTTCGCCCGTTTTTCGATAGCGACGAGAAACATCCGCGCTGCCCTTATTGCGACGCTGCGAAACGCTGGCACGCGCGGCTCGACACGCATTGCATCGAAGGCGGTAAGACGACCGACATTCCGCGCCGGAAGTTGTTCAAGACCGTGGAAAAGAAGAAGGACCAGTTTGCGACCATCGAGTTTAAGTCAGATCGGCGCAGTGCCTTCTTCGACTGGCTCGACACGCTTCGAATTCAGCTCGATCTCGACGATGAGTCGTGGCTATTGGAAGCGACGAAGTCGTACCTCGAACGTAAAGAACCGAAGCAGAATTGGACCGAAGTGTTTGAGGGTTTGCGTGCCGTGCGCCCTTCGTCGCGTTTGCAAGACGGCTGGGAACGCGATGGCTCGAGATTGTTTTTGGCGCCCGCTTTATACAACGAGAGTTTGCTGGTCCAGTATCTGGTGAGCAGATCGCACGAGCACGGCGGACGTACGTTGGCAGGACGCCTTACGTTGGCAGACTTGATCCGTCGCCTGCGAAAAGGTGGTTACCTGGCTGAACACAACATCTCAGCCACCGATCAATTTGAGATTCTCGAAAACCTGCTCGACGAAATCGCCGGCTCGGGCGCTTTGAAACTTTATTACATCGTCGATCGCCGCGAATTCCTCGACAAAATCAAATCAGTCTACGCCGCGTACGCCTAACCAATCCGTGTCTTTGAATCCGCGTTCATCTGCGGCTAAGTATTAACTCTCGCAACCCTTTTACCGATCCGTGCCGCTCTTTGTAGTAAGTTGTCAGCTCCGGCATTATCTGTTGCAACAGCCCCTGATACTCGGGCCGTCCCATAGCCAGTCCCGCGGCGCGCGCATACGCATCGACCATCTGATCCAACATGCCGCCAACATCTTGCTTTGTTTTTAGGGCAACGTAATCCGCACTCAACACTCTGCCGAGCAGCGCAAAGTTTGACGGATCGCGCGGCGAGAGCGCCATAGCTTTGCGCAAACGCGACTGTGCCTCGTCATTGTTGCCATCAGACAGGTGCAGAATCGCCGTCTGTTGATAGAGCTGCGCGAGATCCGCATCAGTGCCAAGACGCTTGTCTGCTTCTATCAACGAGATCGCTTTGAGTCCATACTGCAACGACACGTCCGCATACTTGCGATTACGCTTTCGCGCCTCTTCCGCTCCGAGCTGCGTCATCTTCACTAGCACCGGAAGATCGTTTCCGTCTTTCGCCAGCATTTCACTGGCAAGCGCAAACGCGTCGTCGGTACGATTGCCGAGCGTGTAGGCCGCGAGCGCGACGGGCCTTAACACTTTGCGTTCGTCATCGTTCGTGAAAACAGCTTGCGCCCTTTCGTAGAGTGCGAGAGCGACGGCGCCGTTTTTGATCTTCAGTAGTTCAGCCGCGATAAGTTCGGCGATACTCAGCCGCGCGCTGCTCTTCGGAAAGTGCGCGATGAAGTCTTCGGCGGCGGCGAGTTTGGTAGTGGGATTAGTCGCGAGTTTGATGGCCGCGAGAGCGTCGCCTTCGCTCACTGTTTGCGCGTGAGCAAAGTTGGACCACGCGACGAGCACACAAAAACACAAAGCGACTCGGAGCAGCTTCGCGTGTTTGTGCTTGAGTGTTATCAACAGTTCAAACGCTCGCGACGGTAGTGATGGGTTACCGGACGACGACGGCCGATGCCGATCGCGTTTCTCGAGATGATCAGCGTCGGCGGCAACTGCCGGCGCTTGAATTCATTCGCCGGCGATTCAACCCGATTGAGAATGTCTTGTACGAAAGCGGGATCGAAGCCCGTCGCCACGATCTCTTTCGGCGTCGCCTTCTGTTCGAAATACAACTTCAACACACGGTCGAGCTGGTCGTATGGCGGCAGTGATTGATCGTCAAACTGTCCAGGCGCGAGTTCGGCCGAAGGACGCTTGTCGATGATCGATTTGGGAATCACTTCTTCTGCGCGATTGAGATAATTCGCGACCGCGTAAACTTCGGTCTTCAACACGTCGCCGATGACGGCGAGCCCGCCGTTTGTGTCGCCATACAAAGTGCAGTAACCGAGCGCCAGTTCCGACTTGTTGCCGGTTGAAAGCAACAGACGGCCTTCCGCATTTGAGATCGTCATCAGGATGTTTCCGCGCAGTCGCGACTGAAGATTCTCTGCCGCGGTTGATCTGTTTTCAATCGACGGCGGCGGCAGTTTCATCTCCTTGAGCAGCAATTCATACGCGTTGGAAATCGGATGTTCAATCACCGGCATGCCGAGTCGTCGACCCAGTTCAACTGAATCTTCGACGCTCGAACGCGACGAGTAAGGCGACGGCATCATCACGCTGAGCACGTTTTCCGCGCCCAGCGCCTGGCACGCGAGTGCCGCGACCAGCGCCGAATCAATGCCGCCCGACAATCCGATCACCGCACGCTTGAAACCATTCTTGCGCGCGTAATCGCGAATGCCGAGCACCAGCGCGTCGTGAATTGTTTCGACATCGTCACCCGGCAAACAGCGCTTATCCGCGTCGTCGGAATTGAGATCGACAGTGCCGAAGAACTCTTCGAACGGCGGCGCTTGCAAAATGATCTTACCCTGCGCGTTCGCGACGATGCTCGCGCCGTCGAAGATGACACCGTCGTTGCCGCCGACGAGATTGACGAACACGATCGGTATCTTCGCCATCAGCGCGCGATGCGACACCATCGCGCAGCGTTGGCCCATCTTTCCTTTGTTGAAGGGCGACGCGTTGATCGAGATCAGGACTTCGGCGCCGAGTTCGATCAGTTCGTCTGCGGGATCGTTGGTATAGAGACGTTCGCGCCAGAAGGTTTTGTCGTTCCAGAAGTCTTCGCAAACGGCGACGCCGAGTTTGCTTTCCGGAAGGGCGAAGGTATGTCGTTCCGCGGCGGGTTGGAAGTAACGCGGATCGTCGAAGACGTCGTATTCGGGAAGCAGCGTCTTGTCGGAAAAGCCGAGCAGTTCCTGGTTGCGAATGATGGCTGCGGAGTTGAAGAGACGACGTCCGGTGGGCAAGTTCGAGGGACGCACGGTACCGACGATCGCGGTGATTCCCTTGGTGGCGTTGATTATTTTTTGTAACGGATCGAGCGCGCAGCGTTGCACGTCGCGATCGAGAAACCAATCGAGCGATGTGTAGCCCTGGACACAGGTTTCCGGCAGGACGACGAGATCTGAATTGTCTTTCTTCCCCTGCTCGATCGCGCGGATGACTGCCGCGGTGTTGCTTTCGAAGTCGCCGTTGGTGGTATTGATCTGGCCGATGGTGACGCGCATGTTTACACTTTATACGCTTTGTCTCGATGCTTGTTGCCCGAGATCGTGCACCATCTGGCTTATCGACGCAAACAGCGCCGTTTTGTTTGGCCCCGGCCATGCGCTATATTCATTCGGCCCGCCCTGCGGAGGGGTCGCATAATGGTAGTGCAGCGGTCTTGAAAACCGCCGGCCGAAAGGCTATGCAGGTTCGAGTCCTGTCCCCTCCGCCATATCTTTTCTGTAACTTACCGCTCTCCTCCTCCATGTAACTTGAACCATTAATTTGCCGCTCCGGCAACTTAATTGTTCTACTACCTCCGGCAATTAATTGGTTCCAATTCTTGAAAGTACAAGCATCTTGAATTCCTTCGTATTGTTTGCCGCTATCTTTTAGACCGCTTCTCGCCTCGCATCTTTGCGAAGGAAATAGGCTCCTACATTTGAGGCTCGGAAGACCAAAGGAGAGTTCGAGTCGCGTTAGGGGAGTATTACTCCTTACTAGAACGACGTAGAGGCCACCGCAAAGGTGGCCTCAATTCTGCGAACTTGTGACATTACCGATTTTAACGAATGGCTCCCAAGAAGAATTTGCTGGATATAGCCTCGAAGTTCTTCTTAGACCTCATTAGGCGTGAGTGTTCAGGGACGCGCGCAGCCGACGAATCTAGTAGATTGGCGCTGATCCTCGCCAAGTTGGCACAGATCGAAGAAACTGAGTGAGAAATTGAACCGAGGCTTCCCAAACCTGTTGAGCGGTTAAAGCATCCTTGAAATCGGCTGTAGTGATCCAGATCGCCACCGAAAATCCCCTCAAATCGCCTAACTCCGCTCCTTCGAGTTGCCAAGAGAATGTAACCGGCAGGGCGAAGTCATTATCGAAGACAGCAAAATTGAAGTCGAAGAATAATTTGAAATAATTCTGCGCATCCACAATTAGATCGCGATGATTGAACGCCAGTTCAATGAATCCTCGCATCCAATGGACGCCGTTTTCCTCATTAAGACTCTGTTCGCATTGTAAAAAATGGTGTAGGTCGATCACTGATAGCTAAGATGGCATGTTTCAGAATCTCGTTATACTGAAGTTCTGGAATCAGAAGCGCCTCGTCCGGCCGTCCTTTTACATTTCGAAATCCATGGTTGGAGTTTCGCGGTGTGTCCCGTTCAACTGGTGCGTATTCGATGCCCTTCGAGAAATTCCTTATTTCGAGCGTCACTCGTGTTTGCATGCTCCAACTAAACCAGCCGAATTATCTAAAGTCAACTGTATGTAATGGCTGCTCCTGAGCATATCTGTCGAGGCGTCGAGGAAGTTGATCGCGGTAGGACTGCCATTTACCCGACAGCCTCCGCACAAATCCCGGCGTGCGATTTTCCCGCACTGGAATCTTCGTGAATACTCGCTTCCGCAGCAAGACTAGAGTGATCGCTTATCCACTCTTCGCCTTGTTCGCTATAGTTATGGCTGCGCGTTGAGAAAGGATTTATGAGATATGGCAAAGAGAGAAGGCTACGAGCGGTAACTGATGAGTGGTTAGAGCAGTTTAACGACGAGTTGCGAAAAAAAGATGTGCCTCACAAGCGTAGACCTTGGGATGCTTGGAGGGAATGGTCTAAGCATGTTGGCGTCTCAACTTCTTTAGGGGATGAAGATGTAAAGAAGATATTTGAGTGGTTCGAGAAAAACACGAAAGCAGGTTCCCAATATCTTGGCTCAATGTATGTAGGGTCACTTGAGGGTGTAAAAAGTTTTGTGTAAATGGTCATT
>Ga0075434_100005882_pt1 | contig 11210 bp, 10 predicted proteins | sample RhiMethybrSRZTD3_FD_75298 | JGI IMG/M metagenome (GOLD analysis project Ga0075434, IMG submission 75298) | Populus rhizosphere microbial communities from Tennessee, USA - Rhizosphere MetaG P. TD hybrid SRZTD3 | ecosystem: Host-associated > Plants > Roots > Rhizosphere > Soil | place: USA...
CGACGCCGAGAGCGGCGCCTGGTTGTTCGTGTGCGTCCACTCCACCGCGCTCGGCCCGGCCGGCGGTGGCACGCGCATGCGCGTCTACCCCGCTCCGGCCGACGGACTCGCCGACGCGATGCGCCTCTCGGGAGCAATGACGTGGAAGATGGCCGGCGCCGCGATGCCGCGCGGCGGCGGCAAGGCCGTGCTCGCCGTACCCGAGCTTCCCACCGGCGAGCCGCGCAAGCGCCTCCTTCGGCGCTACGGCGAACTCGTCGCCTCGCTCGGCGGCACCTACCGCACCGCCGGCGACATGAACATCTCGCCCGAGGATCTCGACGTCGTCGCCGAGACGTGCCCGTGGGTCTACGGGACGACAGGGCGCGGCGGGAACAGCGGCCGCGGCACCGCGCGCGGCGGTTTGCACGCGATCCGGGCCACGGTCGAGCACGTGTTCGGCTCGCCGGACCTCGCCGGCCGCTCGGTGCTGGTGCAGGGCGCCGGCTCCGTCGGCGCGGTCCTCGCGCGTGAGCTGGCGGACGCCGGAGCGCGCGTCCTCGTCAGTGACGTCGACGAGTCGCGGGCCGCCGCGACCGGCTCCGAGACGGTGCCGCCGGAGCGCGTGCTCGAGACGGAGGTGGACATCTACTCACCGTGCGCCGTCGGCGGCACGCTCAACGCGGAGTCGATCCCCCGCCTCGCCTGCCGCGCAATCGCCGGCTGCGCGAACAACCAGCTCGCCGAGCCCGAGGACGCCGAGCGGCTGCAGGAGCGAGGCATCCTCTACGCGCCCGACTACATCGTCAACGCCGGCGGCATCATCCAGCTCATCGGCCTCGAGGACGAGGGCTGGGACGAGACTCAGCTCGAGGAGCGGCTCGCGGGAATCGGCGACACGCTGCGGACGCTCTTCGCCGAGGCCGAGAAGGAGGGCGTTACTCCCGCCGAGGCCGCAGACAGGCTGGTGCGACGGCGTCTCGCAGCAGGGCAGTCGCTGCACTGACTGATCAAACCGGCCGAACGTGCGGCCGGGCGAAGATCAGATCGACCTGCCACCCGTGGCTCGCTGCAGGGCTCGCGAGCGGGCGGGGAGTCGTGATGCGTGGCGTCAAGTAGCTGTCGGCGGAGTAATCGTTTTCGATCACGAAGGCTTCGAATCCGAACCGCCCGAGGGCCTCGGTCGCGATCCCTACGGCATCGCCCTCGAGCTCGAGGACGATCGCCGCGTCATCTCGAAGCCGTGGGAGGAGCGGCTCCATCCCTTCGAGCACCTGAAGCTCAGATCCTTCGACGTCGATCTTGAGCACTGCGGTGCGGGCGACCTCGTCGTCCGAGAGCAACTTGGAGAGCGGCTCGGCGGGGACCGCAACCTGTGTATCGAGCGACCAGCGCGCGGCCCAGGCTGGGTCGAGGGTGGTCCCGCCCACGATACGGTGGCTCGCTCCGAACACGACGACCTCACCTGAGGAGTCCCAGACCGCGACGTTCTCCACGCGCACGTTTTCGCCGCCGTTGGCGGAGACGTTCCTGCGCAGCACGCTATTTGCGAGCGGAGAGGGTTCGACTGCGACAACGCGACCGCTTTCCCCGACGAGCCGCGACGCCAGCACGGTGAAGTAGCCGACGTTCGCGCCGACGTCCACGAACACATCGCCCGGACGCAGTCGTCCTTCGAGCCAGCTGGTGAGGTTCGGCTCCCAGACGCCGAAGTAGGCGATGTAGCTTCCGACGAGGTCGGAGGCATCGACCTCGAGCCTGGCTCCGTCGCGAGTCCGCGCCCGGCACATGCCCTCAGTCCACATCAAGCGCCAGACCAGACCGTGCCACAGCGCTCGCCGGCCCGGGGCGTGGTCGAGGCGCACGTAGGGCCGCAAGACGCGGATCAGTCGCCGTGCCGCGAAGCGGAAGAGCCGCGACCGCTTCAGCCGTTCGCGCGGCAGCTTCATGACCTACCGATCAGAAGAGCTGGTTCTCGCCGCCGAAGATCGCCGAGACGGAGTCGTCGGCGAAGACGTTCATGATCGTCTCCGCAAGCAGGCCGGCCACCGGGAGGACGGTGAGGTTCGGCGGTGCCTCGAGCTTGTTCACCGGCACGGTGTCGGTGATCACCATCCCCTCGATCGGCGCGTCGTGGAACTTCGCCAGCGCGCCGCCGCAGAAGACGCCGTGGGTCGCGTAGACGTAGACCTCCTTCGCCCCCTGCTCGAGCAGCGCGTGCACGTTCGCGATCAGCGTGCCGCCGGTCATGATCACGTCGTCGCCGACGATCGCGACCTTGTCGCGGACCTTGCCGGTGACCTCCGTGATCTCCGCCTGATCGCGGGCCGGGCGGGTTTTGTGCATGATCGCGAAGTCGCCTTCGATCATGTTCGCGAAGCGGACGGCAACCTTCGCGCGTCCCTCGTCGGGAGCGACGGAAACGACGCCGGGCCCGGTCAGGCCGAGGTCGCGGAAGTGGCGCGCGAACAGCGGCTGGGCCGTCATGTGGTCGACCGGGATCGTGAAGAAGCCCTGGATCTGGCCGGCGTGTAGGTCCATCGTCAGGACGCGGTCGGCGCCGGCGAGCTGGATCATGTCGGCGACGAGACGGGCCGAGATCGGCTCGCGCGGCTTCGCCTTGCGGTCCTGGCGCGCGTAGGGGAAGAGCGGCACGACCGCCGTGATCCGCTTCGCGGACGCGAGCTTCGCGGCCTGGATCATGAAGACGAGCTCCATGAGATTGCGGTCGACCTCCCCGACGCCTGTCTGGACGATGAAGACGTCGGCACCGCGGATCGACTCGAGGTAGCGGCAGTACGTTTCGCCGTTCGAGAACGTCTCGAGCTCCACGTCGCCGAGCTCGACGCCGAGCTTCTCGGCGATGTTCTGTGCAAGATCGGGATGCGAGCGGCCGGCGAAGACCATCAGCCGTTTGAGCGGCCCGCGCTCGATGAAGTGCTCCGGGGCCGGATCCATCACCACGCGGGCCTCCTCGAGCCCGGGCAGAGCCAGCTCAGTCGCCGTCGGGCTTTCCATGCTTCTCGTAGACCCACCCTTCCTTCGTCGTCTGTCGCGGGGCGAAACCGGCCAGCGAGCCGGGAGGGACATCTTCCGTGATGACGGTTCCCGCTGCAATCCAAACGTCGTCGCCAATCTCGACAGGAGCATCGAAGACAGTGTCCACGCCGGTCCTGACGTTGCGGCCGATCTTCGTCCTGCCCTTCGGCTCGCCCGGCTCGTGCGGGAAGTTGGCGGTGATGTTGCCGGCCGCGACGTTCGAGCCGTCTCCGACCTCGGCGTCGCCGACGTACGAGAGGTGCGGGATCTTGGCGCCGGCTCCGACGGCCGCGTTCTTGACCTCGACGAAGGTGCCGATCTTCGCGCCCTCGCCGACCACGCTCACCGCCCGGACGTAGGCGAACGGCCCGATCTCGGCGCTGCCCTCGATCCGGACTCCGCCGCGGATCACCGTGTACGGATGGACGACCACGTCGGGCTCGATCTCGACGCCGGCCTCGATCCAGGTCGTGGCCGGGTCGACGATCGTGACGCCGGCCAGCATGTGCGCCTCGTTGATCCGGTCGCGGAGGGAGGCTGCGGCGAGCGCGAGCTCGACGCGTGTGTTCACGCCCTCGGCTTCGAGCGGGTCGTCCGCGAGCTGCACGGCGCACAGCTCGCCGTCGGCCACGAGCAGGCCGAGCGTGTCGGTCACATACAGCTCGCCCTGAGCGTTGTGCGCGTCGAGGCGCTCGAGCGCCGGCCAGAGCTGTTGGGCCTTGAAGACGTAGATGCCGGAGTTGACCTCGCGCACCGCGAGCTCCTCGGGCGAGGCGTCGCCCGCCTCCACGATCTTGGCGAGCTTGCCCTCGCCGTCGCGGACGATCCGCCCGTAGGCGCCGGCGTCAGCCGGCTCGAAGGAGAGGACGGTGGCAGCGGCGCCGGCCGCACGGTGCGTCTCGACGAGCGCGCGGATCGTCTCGGGCCTGAGTGCCGGGACGTCGCCGTTGAGCACGAGCACGTCGCCACCGAAGCCCTCGAGCGCGGCGCAGGCTCGGCGGACCGCGTCACCGGTCCCAAGGGGTTCCTCCTGCACGGCGACCTCGACGCCCTCGAGGAGGTCGCTCGTTTGCGGCGACGCCACGACGACGAGCCGGTCGACGCCGGCTCCGCGCGCCGCGTCGACGACCCAGTCGACCATCCGCCGGCCGAGGATCGGGTGCAGGTGCTTCGGCGTCGCGCTCTTCATGCGCTTACCGATCCCGGCGGCCATCACGACTGCTGCTAGCTCGTCTGCCATGTCAGGAAGAAGTGGCTGGGGCGCCAGGATTCGAACCTGGGATCACGGGACCAAAACCCGTTGCCTTACCACTTGGCTACGCCCCAGGGGCACGGAAGTCTAGCGGTGGTCGAAATAGAGGATCGCGAGGCCTATGACGGCGAAGGCGATGAGACCGAGGATCACCAGCCACTTGAAAAAGACGGCGAACAGGACGAGAAGGGCGGCAAGCAGCTGTGAGACGACAAAGATCCACAGAACCGACCGCACCGTGCTCGAGCTGCTGTTCCGGCCGAGGAACCAGACGAGCGCGGAGAGGACCGCGAGCGCGACGACGGTCCATTTCGTGAGGTCGGGGGAGACCGCGACGATGAGGCCCTCGCCGGCGGCGATCCACAGCGCCAGGCGCTGGCGCCGGGCCCGAAGCCAGCCGCCGCGGCCCTGTTCAACGGTCTGCGTCGACGGCTCGGTCAACACGCGTCAACCGTACCACGCAGGTGCCGCCAGCCAGGTGCGGCCAAGGCGGCGGAGTGTTCGTCTCGCGGCGTCGGCATCGCGGCGGTGATGGAACAGCCCGTACAGCGCCGGACCGGCACCGGAGACGTCGGCACGGAAGGCGCCCGCCGCGCGAAGCTCCTCCGCAAGCTCCGAGCCCACGAGGTCGTTCGGCGGCAGTGCTGCGAGATCGCGTGGGCGCTCGACCGCAGCCAGTCCGTCGATGAGGGCCTCGCGCCGTTCGGCGAAGCCTTCCACGCCGTGGCGCGCGTCGAAGGCGGCGTACACGTCGGCGGTCGAGGACTTCGGCATGTCGCGCGGGAGGAGGACGACGACCCAGAAGTCCTGTGGCAGGTCGAGCGGCTCCAGCTTGCTTCCGTCGCCCGAGCCGAGCTGCGGGCCGTCGGCGAGGAAGAACGGGACGTCGGCCCCGAGCTTTGCGGCCAAGCTGTGCAAGTCCTCGGCCGACAGCGGCTCGGGCAGCGTCTCGTTGGCGAGCCGGAGTGCGGTCGCCGCATCGGAGCTGCCGCCGCCGAGGCCGGCCGCGACCGGGATCTTCTTCTCGATCTTGATCTGCCAACGAGCCTCGATCCCGGCGCTCTCGGCAAGCTCGCGGAGGGCAGCCGTGACGAGGGTGTCCTCGGCGAAGCCGTCGACGATGAGCTCCGGCGCCTCCTCGAGCTCGATGCGGTCGACGAGGTCGATCCGCTGGAGGACGGTGAGAACCTCGTGCTTGCCGTCGTCGCGCAACGGGCCGACGACGAGCGCGAGGTTGATCTTGGCCGGCGCCGGGGCTCGGCTCACCGCAAGGCCCTCGTGAGCGCGACGAGTTCCGCCGGGGCGAGCGCCTCGGCACGGGTCGCCGGGGGGTGGCCGATCGCAGAGAGCGCTTCGGCAGCCTCCTCGCGCGACGCGAGCCTGGCGAGTGCAAGCGAGTTCGGCAGCGTCTTGCGCCGGTGTGCGAACGCGGCCGTGACGACCTCCTTCACGCGGCGGTAGTCCGCCGGCAGCTCCATCCGCCGGAAGGCGACGAGCGCCGAATCGACGTTCGGCTGCGGCCGGAAGACGGTGCGGGAGACCGGGTGGAACCCGGTTCGCTCGACAGCAAGCTGGACGAGGACCGAAACGGCGCCGTACTCCTTGTTTCCAGGTTCCGCGAAAAACCTCTCAGCGACCTCCCGCTGCACCATCACGCACCACAGCCGGACGTTCGGCAGCCCGTCGAGGCTCTCGACGACCAGAGGCGTCGCGATGTTGTACGGGAGGTTGGCGACGAGCTTCGTCGCGTCCTGGGGGAGTTCGACCTGAAGCGCGTCGCCGAAGACGACGTCGACGTTGGCCGCGAGCTCGGTGAGCGCCGGCTCGAGCGTGCGGTCGATCTCGACCGCATGGACGCGGCGGACGCGCTCCGCGAGGTAGCGCGTGAGCACGCCCTGCCCGGGGCCGACCTCGAGCACGACGTCGTCCGGCCCCAGCTCCGCCAGCCGGTCGATCACCCCGAGGATGTTCGGGTCGCGCAGGAAGTGCTGGCCGTACTCTTTCTTCGGCCGCGCGCTCATGGCAGCGAGAAGCACTCGGCGGCGTTCCGCTCGACCTGTCGCTCGAGCTCGGCCGGCTCCTCCCCGCGAGCCTGGGCGAGCGCGGCGAGGGTGTGGACGACGTTGGCCGGCTCGTTCCGCTTCCCACGGACGGGCTGCGGCGCAAGGTACGGCGAGTCGGTCTCGGCCAGGATGCGCTCCGCAGGGACCTGCGTCGCTGCGAGCCGGAGGTCGACGGCCTTTGGGAAGGTGGCGTTGCCGGCGAACGAGACGTACCAGCCCCGCTCGAGCGCCGTCGGGAGCATGTGCGCCGACGAGAAGCAGTGGAGGACGACCGTTCCCGCGTGGCCGGCGAGGGCGGCGAGCGTGTCGTCGTCCGCAGCGCGCGTGTGGATCACGACCGGCTTCCCGAGTTCGGCGGCGAGCTCGAGCTCGGCGGCGAAGAGCCGCCGCTGGTCGTCGGGTGAGGCGTAGTCGCGGAACCAGTCGAGCCCGGTCTCGCCGACGGCGACCACCTTCGGATGCGCGAGCAGCTCGCGCAACGCTCCAAGGTCGTTCTCGGTCGCCGCGCCTGCGTCGTGAGGGTGGATGCCGAGGATCGCGAAGACCCCGTCGTGCCGCTCGGCGAGCGAGAGCGCCCGGCGACAGTCGTCGACATTCGTGCCGACGGTGAGGATCCGCGTGACACCGACCCCGGCGGCACGTTGGATCGCCTCGTCGCTGTCCTCGAGCGAGGTGAGGTGCGCGTGCGTGTCGATCACGGGAGCTCGGCCGCGATGACTTCCTCGGCGTCGAGCTTGCGGAAGAGCGGCCGCGGCTCGCGCAGTATCTGGCCGGGTGGCAGCTCGCTCGGCGCCCAGGAGCCGACCCAGCCGGCGTAGTCGCCGGTGAGGATCTCGTGGGTGGAGCCGTCCTCCTCCTCGACGGTGCGACGCTCGAGCGGGCCGGCGATCCAACCCTCGTAGCCGAGCAGCTCGTGCAGCACCTGGGAGCTGAACGGGAGGAACGGCGTGAAGAGCGTCTTGAGGGAGTCGACCACGCGGAGCGCGACGTAGAGCACGGTGGCGGCGCGGTCGCGATCGGTCTTCACGAGCGACCAAGGCGCCTGATCGGCGAGGTACTGATTCGCGAGCGCGCTCGTCGCCATTCCTTCCGCCAAGGCAGCTCGGAAGCGGGCGTTCTCGATGTGCTCGCCGACCGTCTCGAATGCATGCTCGACCGCGTGGAGGAGCGCGCGGTCGCCCTCCGTCAGCCGGCGCGGCTCGGGGACCGTGCCGAAGTTTCGGTGCGCGTTCACGAGCGTCCGGTTGACGAGGTTGCCCCAGTTGGCGAGCAGCTCGTCGTTCGTGCGGCGGACGAACTCCTCCCACGTGAAGTCGCTGTCCTGCGTCTCAGGCCCGGCGGCAGTGAGGTAGTAGCGCAGCGCATCGGGCTCGTAGCGGTCGAGGAAGTCCTTGACCCAGATTGCGTGACCGCGACTCGTGCTCGCCTTGCTGCCACTCATCGTCAGGTACTCGCTCGAGACGACGTTGTACGGGAGCTGCAGGTCGTCGCCGTAGCCCATCAGCATCGACGGCCAGATGACCGCGTGGAAGACGATGTTGTCCTTCCCCATGAAATAGAAGCTGCGCGCGTCCGGGTTCTGCCACCACTCGCGCCACGCCTCGGGCCGGTCAACGTTGTGGGCCCACTCGATGGCGGCCGAGAGGTAGCCGATCACCGCGTCGAACCAGACGTAGATGCGCTTCGTGTCCTCGGGGTAGCCCTCGACAGGAACGGGGACGCCCCAGTCGATGTCGCGGGTCATCGCCCGCGGCTTCACCTCCCGCGCGAGATTGATTGCGAAGTTGCGGACGTTGGGCCGCCAGTGCGTCTGCGCCTCGATCCACTCGACGAGCCGCTCGCGGAAGGCGGGAAGGTCGAGGAACAGGTGCGTCGTCTCGCGGAACTCGGGCGTCGAGCCGTCCACGACCGAGCGCGGGTCGATGAGGTCGACCGGGTCGAGCTGGTTGCCGCAGTTGTCGCACTGGTCGCCTCGCGCCTCTGGGTAGCCGCAGATCGGGCAGGTGCCCTCGATGTAGCGGTCGGGGAGCGTACGGCCGGTTGCGGGAGCGATCGCCCCAAGCGCTGTCTGCTCGAGGAGGAAACCCTGCTCGTACAGCGTGCGGAACATGTTCTGGACGACCGCGTAGTGATTGCGGGTAGTCGTCCGAGTGAAGCAGTCATACGTCATGCCGAGACGTACGTAGTCGTCGAGGATCAGGGCGTTGTTGCGGTCGGCGAGCTCACGCGGGGTCACGCCCTCGCGGTCGGCGGAGACCATGACCGGCGTGCCGTGCTCGTCCGTCCCGCTGACCATGAGGACGTCGTTGCCCTTGAGCCGGTGATACCGCGCGAAGACGTCCGACGGCACACCGGGGCCGGCGACATGGCCGAGGTGCCGAGGCCCGCTCGCGTAGGGCCACGCGACCGCGACGAGGATCTTCTGCGGCGTTTCCGCCACCGGCGACAGCTCCTTCCGAGGCTCGGGGAAGGCCCGAAATCATACGACCGGCACTGAGCGGCTTACGCGGCGCGTGATACGCGCGGCTGCGCGGCCGCCGGCCGCGACAGCTGCAGAACCTCCGCACCCGTGGTCGAGCTTCCGCTCGAGCGTCGCCGTCTCCGGCTCGCGGCGAGCATCAAGGCAAGCGCGAACACAGCCGCCGCTCCGTTGCACACGAGATCGGGCATTAGGCTCGACGGCTTGCGACGGGGCTGCATGATGGGCACGGGTGGCCGCAGCTCGTGGCCGGCGTCGAGACCAATCGGCCTGGGCGCCACCCGCTCGACGACTGGCCGCCGCGAGGAGCCCGTCTCCTCGCTCGCGCGATCTCGCACGGCCGGCCGGTGCGACGATCGCCTGGTGCGAGCCTTCGAGCGCGGCTCTTGCAAGCGCTCCTGTGGGTGGGTCCGGGCGTGGCTCCGTGCAGCAGGGCGCGAGCCGTGCGAGGTCGCCACTCGCCGCGTCCTCGGCGCCGCAGGTGCCGGTTTGCTCGCAGGCGCGGCCGACGACAAGCTCGGCTGCGAGACGCTCGAGTCGCTCTCCGTCGCACCGCTCTCCGTGTCCGGCGGTAGGAGACCGAGCGGATCGACGTAGCCGTTCGGATCGGCCGTCACGCGAATCCCGAGGTGGACGTATGGGCCGTCCACCTCGGGCGCGCCGCTCGGACCGACCGCGCCGACGGCGTCCTGCTCGGCCACCGCCGCACCCTTGACGACGCCGATCGAACCCAGGTGGGTGAGCGTGACTGAGTAACCGTCGGCAGTCTCGATCGTGACCGACTTGCCGTTCGTGGGCACGGTTCCGGCGAAGCTGACCGTGCCGGCTGCCGGCGCGACCACGGTCTCACCGGGAGCGGCGCCGAGGTCGACTCCGCGGTGCTGGCCCGGAGCGTACGGGTCCGCCTCGTCGTAGGCGAAGGGCTGCAGGACCGGCCCCTGCACCGGCCGGCTCCAGGCGTACGCGGCCGGCGCCCAGGCCAGGAAGACGAAGAAAAGAACCGCCAGCCGCCGTATCGTTGTCAGAATGAGCAACAGAAGGCGCAGGGTAGCGCGACCGTCCTCCGTTGTCAAATCTGCTTACAGAGAGCGCTTGTAGAGCCTGTTCCGCGGGATGTCCGCGAAGCGGGAGACGATCTCAGCCGCCTGCCGCCGCGGCACGCCCGTGGCCACGAGCTCGGCGACGGCGGCGAGCGCGCGCTCCTCGCCGCCCTCGTCACGAGCCGCCCCCGGCCCCAGGACGAGCGTGATCTCGCCCTTGGGCGGCGCACCGAACTGCTCCGCGAGCTCGGCGGCCGTCCCGCGCACGACCTCCTCGAACCGCTTTGTGAGCTCGCGGCACACGGCGGCCTCGCGGTCCGGATCGGTCGTCGCGAGAGAGCGCAGCGTCGCGGGTAGCCGCCGCGGCGACTCGAATGCGACGGCCGGCCACGGCCAGCGGCGCAGCTCTCCCCAGAGCTCCACGAGCCTCTTCTCGCCGCGCGGGAGGAAGCCGAGGAAGCGGTACTGCTCCGCCACGAGACCCGACGCGACGAGCGCGGTCTCGACGGCCGAGGCCCCGGGCAGCACGGACACGTCAAGACCCGCGTCGAGCGCCGCGCGCACGAGCCGCGCGCCGGGATCGGACACGCCCGGCAGCCCGGCGTCGGAGACGAGCGCGAACCTCTCCCCGGCCGCGAGCCTTGGCAGGAGCTCGGCCGTTCGCTTCGCCTCGTTGTGCTCGTGGTACGAGAGGAGCCTCGCCTTGATCCCGTGCCGCTCGAGCAAGACCCGCGTGTGGCGCGTGTCCTCGCAGAGCACGACGTCGGCTGCCGCGAGCTCGGCGAGGACGCGCAGCGTCACGTCCTCGAGGTTCCCGATCGGCGTCGCGCAGACGGCGAGCGGCATCAGGCGGAGTCGAGCGCCTCGAAGCCGACGAAGGCGGCGCCGATCAGACCGGCAGCGGTGCCGAGCTCGGCTTTGGCCAGCCGAACGTTGCTGCGCATCGGCTCGAGCGCCTCCTGCCGCGCGACCTCCTCTGCCGGCCCGCGCAGATAGTCGAAGGCCGCGACGCCGAAGCCGCCGCCGAGGACGAGGAGCCGGGGCGCGAAGACGTTGACGAAGGAGCCGATGCCGGAGCCGAGGTAGCGGCCGACCTCCTCGAGCAGCTCCTTCGCCTTCGCATCGCCTTCGTTCGCCAGCCGCACGAGCCTGTGCGCGTCGGCCGAAGGGCCGAACGTCTCGCGCGCCGTAGCGGTCGCAGCGCTTCCGCTCACGTATGCCTCCAAATGGCCGTGCCCGGTGCACGCGCCATGACACGGCCGCCCGCCGTGGACGATCACGACGTGGCCGAGCTCCGCACCGACGCCGTTCCGGCCGCGAAACGGCCTGCCGCCGGAGATGACGCCGCCGCCGACGCC
>Ga0075434_100005884_pt1 | contig 11210 bp, 10 predicted proteins | sample RhiMethybrSRZTD3_FD_75298 | JGI IMG/M metagenome (GOLD analysis project Ga0075434, IMG submission 75298) | Populus rhizosphere microbial communities from Tennessee, USA - Rhizosphere MetaG P. TD hybrid SRZTD3 | ecosystem: Host-associated > Plants > Roots > Rhizosphere > Soil | place: USA...
GTGGAGCTGCCGCGGCGCCAGTCCGAGGACGGCTACCGCCGTCCGCCCCGCGTGACCCAGCACTACGTGCCCGATCACGCTGCGTCGCTCGGCTGAGATCATGGCTGCATGTCCCTGGCGCTGGCCGTGGCGTGCTCGCTCGCGTTCTCGCTGACGAACGGGTTTCACGACGCACACCGTCCAATGCCCCGTCAAGCGTGACGTGTTCCCCTTCGCAGAAACGGGAATACCTGGAACGAGACGATCGTTAGATGTAGTGGATGGAGCCGTGGGGCCTCCGGGGCCCGACGCCCGGCGCCATCCGGGTCAACATACGAGATACCCCCAGCGTCCGGGACCCGGTTCGGGTTGCGCGGGCGCAATGCGCCAAGAGGATGATGAGAATGAATGTGATGGACCACACACCCCTGCGAGACCTCCTGGAAGATGCGGAGGCGCGCGGAGCAGTGGACGCAGACGAGATGGAGGCGGCGATCGCCGGCCTGGATCTCACCGAGGAGGACGAGGCGGACCTGCGGCGCCAGCTCGACGAGCTGGACGTCGAGGTCGTCGCCGTGCGCGAGCCCGAGGTCCCCGATGTCGTCGAGGCCCGGCCGCGCTGGTACCACACCGCTGCGACCACGAACAGCCTCGACCTGTACCTGGCGGAGATCGGCCGCACGCCGCTTCTGACCAAGGCCGAGGAGCAGCGGCTCGCCCGCCTCATCGAGCAGGGCGACGAGTCGGCCAAGCGCCACATGGTCGAGGCCAACCTGCGCCTCGTCGTGTCGATCGCGAAGAAGTACCGCGGTCACGGCGTGCCGTTCACCGACCTGATCCAGGAGGGCACTCTGGGCCTCGTGCGCGCGGTCGAGAAGTTCGAGTGGCAGCGCGACCTGAAGTTCTCGACGTACGCCACGTGGTGGATCCGCCAGGCCGTGCAGCGCGCGGTGGCGAACCAGAGCCGCACGATCCGGGTCCCCGTCCACATCCACGACCGGATGCGCAAGGTCGACCGTGCCCGCCGCGAGGCGGAGGTGCGGCTGGGCCGCGCGGCGACGGTCGAGGAGGTGGCCAAGCAGGCCCAGGTGGCGGTCGAGGACGTCGACGCGCTCGACGAGGTGCGGACGAGCACGGTCTCGCTGCACCAGCCGGCCGCCGTCGACGGTGAGACCGAGCTCGGTGACCTGCTGCCCGATGCGGATGCCGAGCCCGTCGACGACGTGGTCGCCGTCGGCCTGCGGGCCGACGCGCTGCGATCGGCGCTGTCACGGCTCTCGCCGCGCACCCGGCGCGTGCTCGAGCTTCGCTACGGCCTCGCCGGCGGCGAGCCCATGAACCTCGACGTGATTGGCCGCGAGGTCGGCCTCACCCGCGAGCGGGTGCGGCAGCTGGAGGTCGAAGGCCTCGCCGAGCTGGCGCGGATGCCAGACGTGGCGAGCCTCCACGAGGCCGCATAACACACGAGCCCGATGGGGCCGGGCGCCGAGCGGCGCCTGGCCCTTCTGGTTCTGCTGCCCCTAGCGCACGACGCACGGGGCGCGGTGGGCGACGAGCCTCGCTCACGCCTCCCAGCGAGCGCAGCCCGCGCACGCCGCGGGAACCGACGCACAGCGAAGCGGCGGGGCGGAGAGACCTCCACCCCGCCGCTTGGCGCTGCGTGTCGTTCAGCGTCCGAGCGGAGCCAGTGGCCGCTCCTCCTTGAACATGCGCACCGGCGGCAGTGTGCTCTCCGGCACGTAGTCCGGAACCGCTGCCTTCGACTGGCGCCACCGCATGAAGACGTACACCGGGACGCCTGCCATCAGGAGCAGGAAGCCCTGTGCGATGTACTCCTGACCCGCTCCGTAGATCATCCAGAACGAGTAGGCGAAAGCCGCCATGGCGATGGCGGCATCGAGCCCCAGGCGCCGTCCGCTGAACTTCTCGCGGTCGGTGAACATCAGCATCAGCTGCCCGGCCGCCGCGAAGGCGTACGGCACGAGCGTGGTCAACGTGGCCAGGATGATGATCTTCGTGAACGTGTCGGTCAGCGAGGACTGGTAGTTCATCGCCATGAGCCCGCTCAGGAGCACCGATGAGGCAACGAGGCCCACGACCGGCGTCTTGCGGGTGCCGCTCACCTGTGCGAACGCCTTGGGGAACAGCCCGTCCCGCGCCGCTGCCAGAGGCACGCGGCCCTGGATCAGGATCCACCCGTTCAGCGCGCCGAACGTGGAGATCATGGCGACGGCGGCGATGAGCTTGTCAGGCGACACGCCCAGCACCGACGAGCCGAAGATCTCGCGGGCGGCGTCGGCGAACGGGGCGTTCGAGCCGGCCAGCGTCGCGGCGGGGATGACCCCCATGATCGCGACGGTTGCGAGCACGTAGAGGCCCGTGGTGACGACGGTGCCGAGAATCGTGGCCCGCGGCAGCGTCTTCTCGGGGTTCTTGACCTCCTCGGCCGGGACGGTCGCGGACTCGAGGCCGAGGAACGCCCACAGGGTCAGCGTGGCCGCGAACGAGATCGCGTGCCAGTGACCGACGAGGGTGACGTGATTCGGATCGAACGGGGTGAAGTTGGCGCTGTGCATGTAGAAGAGCCCGATCAGGCCGATCAGGAGCAGCGGCACGAACTTCAGCACGGTGGTGACGAGCTGGATGATCCCCGACTCGCGCGCCCCCGCGCAGTTCGCGAGCGTCAGCACCCAGATGACCGACAGGCCGAGGGTGAAGGCGAGCACGTTGTCCGTGCCCAGGCTGGGCCAGAACACGCTCGCGTAGCTCACGAAGATCGTCGCGATGGCGGCGTTCCCGGCCCACGCGGCGATCCAGTATCCCCACGCGGTCCAGAATCCTGCGAAGTCGCCGAACGCCCGCCGCGCATAGGCGTACGGCCCGCCGGTCTCGGGATAGGCCCGGCCGAGGTTCGCGAAGACCAGGGCCAGGAGGATCGCGCCCGCTCCCGTGAAGATCCACGAGAGCAGCGAGATCGGGCCGGTCGACGCGAGCGAGGCCGGAAGCCCGAAGACTCCCGAGCCGACCATGTTGCCGATCACAAGCGCCGTGGCCATCCAGAGCCCGAGAGATCGCTTGAGCTTTGGACGGCCCGCGCCGGTTTGTTCGGCGTAGCTGGGTGAGACGCTTGACATTTACGTCCCCTTTCCGTGATATGGGCGAATATAAGCCTGGACTCACTATCCGCCGCGGCTCGTGCGCACCGCATCGGGGGTCGCGCCGTTTTCGGGCGGGGGGAACTACGCCGCCGGTCTGCGGCCGATTACGGACACCGGATCGGCGCCCGCCCGGATGCCGAAACAGCGCCTGAGCGAGCACCATGAGCCCCACAAACTCGGGCATCGCCCAAGGGGGTCACCATGGGTCCGTCCACGCTCTTTCCCGCGAAACCGGCGTCACGGGTCCGGCCCCCAACGGCTTGGCCGACGCCGGTCGAGCTTCACTGCGGCGAATGCGGCTACGCCGTCGCGGCCCGCCGCGAGCTCGACCACTGCCCGATGTGCGGCACGGCCGGCGCGTGGAAGGCGCCGGCGGCGCGCTACCGCAGCGCGCCCTCGATGCGCCGCGCGAGGTAGGGCGCCAGGAACGGGGCGGCGATCTTGTCCGCCGGCGACCAGAACGGCTGGGTCGTCGCGACCGACGAGATCTCGCCCGCGGATCCGAGTCGGCTCGACAGGTAGCGCGGGCCGTTTCCGGTGAGAAGGACGCTCCGCAAGACGGGACGGAACGGCTCGGGGAGGATCGCGGCTCCCGCCTCCGCCGCGATCACCTCGGCCACCGCGTCGGCCTGCTGGGCGGCGATCCCGCCCTGCTTCACCAGGTGGCTCGTGATGTCACCGGCGGCGAAGACGTTCGGCAGGTCCTCGACTCGGCCGTGGTCGTCGACGGGGATGAACCCGCCGGGTAGGTGCGGGACGCCGTCGATCTCGATCCCGCGCTGCTCGGGCAGGGCGACGAAGCGGTCGGCCGCGATGTCGCCCTCGGGCGCGAGCGCGAGCCGGCGGTCGTGGACGCCGACCGGGAGCACGGCGGTCCGGAGGGCGATCGAGTGCTCCGCGAGGAGCTCCGAGACGGCCCGCGCCGCGGCCGGCCCGAGGACGTCGAGCGGCGCTTCCTCGGGGGTCGCGATGGCGAGCGAGGCCCGGTGCGTCGCCGGCCGCCGCGCTGTCATGAGGGCGAGCTCGTACAGCGGCAGCGGCCAGACGACGCCGTGCGGGACGACGAATCCGACAGACTCGACCTCGCCCGCGTCGATCTCGCCGAGGAGTCGCCGGTAGTCCTCGACCTCGCCGACTCCGGCGAAGGTGAGGGCGCCGGGGACAGCCGGGACGAGCCTCGTGCCGCAGGCGAGGACGAGCGCGTCGTACTCCAGGGTCGTGCCGTCGTCGAGGCGGGCCAGCGAGCGGGCGGCATCGACGCCGGCCAGGCCGGCGATGCGGAGCTCGGCGCCGGTGTCGCGCGCGATCGCGTGCAGGTCGACCATCTGGACGTGGCCGTGGCCGAACGGCTCCGAGACGACGAGCGGCCGGTAGGCGAACTCGGGCTTCGGAGACACGAGCTGGATCGACACGAGCTCCGGGGCCAGGGCGTGCAGCGCAAGCGCCGATTCGATTCCGGCGACGCCCCCGCCGGCGATGATCACCCTGAACGCCATGAGCCGAAGCATCCGGTTTGGCACGGCGGTCCGCATCCGGGGCAACCCTCCTCCGGCGTTTCGGGAAAGCCGCAAGGCGTTCGCCGGCTGGCGCCGCCGAGGTCGGGCCTCAGGAGGCGCAGGCGTGCGAGCCGGCGCCGCGGCTCTGCCACCGGAAGCGCCGCTCGAGGAGCCGTGGCGCCGCCAGGATGTCGGCCATGTTGATCGCGTGCCGGAAGAGCTCCGGCGTTGCGGCCAGCCGCCGCAGCTCCGCGGCTGCGCCGGGCCCGCTGAACACGAACACGGCCTCGTGGTCGCCCACGAACACCTCGTGATGGTCGAATCCCTCGAGCGCGAGGTCGAACGGTGGGCCGGCGGCCAGCACCCGTTCCAGCTCGGCCCGCTTGCCGGGCCTGATCTCCGCGACGATCGTGATCTGCTCCGAAGAGGGCGGGCCGTCGCCGTTCGGCTGCATCGGGGTGTCGGCCCGGACCGAGGCGATGGCGTTCTCGAGCTGGTGGGCCGCGCCCCAGCCGCCGAGCACGAGCTCGACGACGACCTCGCCGTCGGGGCTCTCAACGGCAACCGCCGGCGACGGGCGCCACCGGTTGAGCCCGACGGCCGTCATGTCGGCGGCGGGAATGCGGACGGTCTGGCGGACGCCGCCGGGAGGCGTGCCCTCGAGCACGAGCGCGTGATCCTCGACGCGCGCCCGTCCGAGGTGGCGCCGGTGCTCGGCGTCGCTCCACGCGACGGCGTACTCGACGGCTCCATCCTGCGTGCTCGTTCCGAAAGACATGCCCTCAGGATCGTCAACGGCCTCTCGAAATGCGTCGGGGTCGGCACCGAACCGCGTTCGGGAAAACACCGGACCGGCGTGTGGTACGAGACCGCTACCATGGCCCGCCAATGGGAGAGGGGCCCTGATGGCGAAGGTCCGGTTCGGCGTGGTGAGCGCCGCCAACATCGGCCGCAGGGTGGTCATCCCGGCGATCCTCCGGGCCGACAACGCGGAGCTCGTCGCGATCGGGAGCTCGAGCGAGGCCGGCGCGGCGTTCCTGCGCGAGACGGACCTCGCTGTGCGCCTGCACGGCTCCTACGAGGAGCTGCTCGCCGATCCCGAGGTCGACGCCGTCTACATCCCGCTCCCCAACCACCTCCACAACGAGTGGTCGAAGCGCGCGGCCGATGCCGGAAAGCACGTGCTGTGCGAGAAGCCGGCGGCGCTCGACGCGGCCGAGACGGCCGACATGATCGAGCACTGCGTGGCCCGCGGCGTCGTCTGGATGGAGGCGTTCATGTACCGCTACCACCCCCAGTGGGCGGCGGTCAGGAAGCTCCTCGACGAGGGGGCTGTCGGCGAGCTCCGCACCGTGCGGTCGGTCTTCACGTTCACGGTGCGCGACCCGCAGAACATCCGCCGCCGGCCGGAGTACGGCGGCGGCTCGCTCTACGACGTCGGCGCCTACTGCGTGAACGTCGCGCGCTGGATGTTCGGGCGGGCGCCGGTCGCGGTCACCGGGATCTCGCAGCCCAGCCCCGAGGGCGTCGACGAGGACTTCCTCGGCGGCCTCGACTTCGGCTCCGGCCAGTCGGCCCAGTTCGTGAGCAGCCTCTCGCAGCCGTACCGCCACCACGTGCAGCTGCTCGGCACGGAGGGGACGATCACCGTCCCGCAGGCTTTCGTTCTGCGAAGCGACGACGTCGCGATCGAGGTGACCGACGCCGACGGGAAGACGCGTTCGATCACGGTCGGCGGCGACGACGAGTACCGGCTCGAGGTGGAGGACTTCTCCCGCTGCGTCCTCGAGGGCAGGCAGCCCGAGGTGGTCTCACATGAGGACACGCTTTGGAACATGCGCACGATCGACGCCCTCTACGCCTCGGCGAGCGAGAGCCGCGCCGTCCGCCTCTAGGCATCGCGACCCGGAAGCGTGCCGGGGCGCCTCTCGAGGTGGCACGGATCTGCACCGGTTCGGTCACGGCCATGAGCCAGGATGAAACACCGGGACCTGGTCCACCTGTTTCACGGATGAAACACCGGGACCAGGTCCGGGTGTTTCACCGGGGCCCGGATCTGCCGCGGTCAGGTCACGGCCATGAGTCGGGGGCCCGGTTAGGTCTCCAGCGGGAGGCTCACCCAGCCGCGCTCGTGGTGGGAGCGCTCGACGGCGTTGATGACCTCCTGCACCCAGGCGGCGTCGCCGAAGCCGCCCTCGTTCTCCTTGCCGGCCAGGATCTCGTCGACGAAGTTCGCGGTCAGGTTGGAGTAGTAGAGCGTCGGCCAGTCCTCGTTCACCGAGCCGCCCGGCGGGTAGAGCCGCTGCGGCACCTCGACCGGCTCGAACTCGACCGCATCCGCCGTCGCCGACCGGAGCGTCTCGGCGACACCGTGCTCCTCGACCAGGCGGGCGATGAGCGCGCCCCTGCTGCCGTAGACGCGCACCTCGATCCCCGGGTAGTTCCCGACCGTCACGAAGCTCGACTGGACGGAGCAGATCGCGCCGGTCGCGAACTCGCCGATGAAGATGTCGCCGTCGTCGATGTTGGCGCGCTGCATGCGGCCGGTCTCGCGGATCATCCGCTCGGGAACGAAGTTGCGAAGGACGCCGACCACGGAGGTCAGATCCGACGCCATGAACCAGTGGCCGAGGTCGATCACCGGTGCGCCGTAGCCCTCGAGTGACGAGACCAGGATCCGGTCGGAGTCGGGGTCGGGAGGCACCTGGCGCAGCGGCGTCTGCGGGTCGATCCACTGCGAGTTCTGCTCGTAGGCGTTGTAGATGTAGGGCTCGCCGACGAACCCCTCGTCGATCAGCTCCTTCATGTAGCGCACGGCCGGGCTGTAGCGGAACGTGAAGCCCACCTTCGTGCCGAGCCCCTTGGATGCCGCCAGGTCGCGGGCCCGGAGGGTGTCGCGGTAGTCGTGGGCGACCGGCTTCTCGCAGAGCACGTGCTTGCCCGCCTCGAGCGCGGCCATCGTGAGCGTGAAGTGCTCCTCGTCGCCGGTGACGATGTCGATGACGTCGACGTCGTCGCGCTCGATGACGCGGCGGTGATCGGTGAAGGCGTCGGCCACGCCGAACCTGTCCGCGGCGGCCTGGACGAGCCCCTCGTCGCGATCGCAGACCGCGACCACCTGGCAGCGCTCGTCCCGCGTCCATCCGGGCAGATGGGCCCACCCGGCCCACCGCCCACACCCGATCACGCCGACTCGTAGCTCTGCTCCGGCCATGCATCCTCCCTTCGTGTCTCCTCATGTCGCCAGCACCGGGCCGTGTGCGCACCGGCGCCCGCCTGCAAGAGCTCCGTCTCCCACTCCCGGCACTGGTCGAGCGCGAGGGGGCAGCGCGGCGCGAACCGGCAGCCGGGCGGGACGTCGACGAGCGCCGGCGGCGCCCCGCCGATCGACCGCAGGTAGCGGCTCTGCGAGTTGACGTCCGGGAGCGAGCGAAGCAGCGAGATCGTGTACGGGTGGCGCGGCTCCTCGAGCAGGGTCGCCGTGTCGGCGAGCTCGACGATCTCACCCGCGTACATCACCGCCACCCGGTCGCACATCTCGCCGATCACGCCCAGGTCGTGGCTCACCAGGATCATGCTCATCCCGAAGTCGCGCTGCAGCTCGAGGAGCAGGCTCAGGATCTGATCCTGGATCAGGACGTCGAGCGCGGTCGTCGGCTCGTCGGCGAGGAGCAGCTTGGGCCGCCCGGCGATCGCCATCGCGATCAGCACCCGCTGGCGCATGCCGCCCGAGAACTGGTGCGGGTAGTCGCGCATCCGCCGCTCGGGCACCGGGATGCCGACCCGCTCCATCAGCTCGATCGCGCGGGTGCGACGGGCGCGGCCGGAGAGCTTCTCGTGGGCGCCGACGGCCTCCTCGATCTGCGCGCCGACCCGCATCATCGGGTTGAGCGCGCTCATCGGGTCCTGGAAGACCATCGAGAGGTGCGCGCCGCGCAGGCGCTGGAGGTCGGCGGCCGACAGGTCGAGCAGGTTGCGATCGCCGTAGCTGGCCAGGCGCACGCTGCCGGTGGAGCGGGCCGGGGGCGACGCCATGAGCCCGGCGATCGTCCGGCACGTGACGCTCTTGCCGCAGCCGCTCTCGCCGACCAGCCCGACGATCTCGCGCTCGCCGACGGTGAACGAGACGCCGTCGACGGCGCGCACCACTCCCGCGCCGGTGGCGATGTACGTGTGGAGGTCGCGGACCTCCAGCACGGGCGCGGCGACGGGGTCAGTCACCGGGCCTGAGGATGTCCGCGAGGCCGTCGCCGATCAGGCTGAACCCGACCCCGACGAGGATGATGGCGATGCCGGGGAACGTCGAGAGCCACCAGGCGGTGAGCAGGTAGTTCTGGCCGTCGGAGATCATCACGCCCCACTCGGACGAGGGCGGCTGCGCGCCGAGCCCCAGGAAGCCGAGCGACGAGCCGAGGACGATGTTCCCGACAGCGTCGACCATCGCGAAGATGATCACGTACGAGATGACGTTGGGCAGGATGTGACGCAGCACCACCCGCCGGTTCGTGTAGCCCAGCGCACGGGCGGCGAGCGTGTACTCCTGGCGTTTGGCGCCCAGCGTGTGCCCGCGCGAGATCCGCGCGTAGCTGATCCAGCTCGTGAGCCAGATGGCGACGAACATGTTGAAGACGCTCGGGCCGAGCATCGCCACGATCGCGATCACGAGAACGAAGAACGGGAACGCGAAGAAGAGGTCGACGATGCGCATGATGACCGTGTCGACCCAGCCGCCGGCGTACCCGGACGAGAGGCCGATGACGGTGCCGACCACGGCGGTCACCGACGTGGCGCCGAACGCGATCAGGAGGTCGATCCGGCCGCCGTAGAGGATCCGCGAGAAGATGTCCCGCCCGAACGAGTCGGTCCCCAGCGGGTGGCCGGGTGAGAGCGGGTGAAGCAGCGGGTGAAGCGGATCGATAGCGTCGGGCTTGGCGCTGGTGATGAGCGGCGCGGCAAGCGAGGCGACGATCATCGTGCCGAGGATGAGGATGCCCACCGCGAGCGTGATCCGGCCCCGGCCGAGCCTGCTCGTCCGGGAGCGGCTCTCGAGCGACTCGAGCAGCGTCCCGGATGGGCCGAGGACCACGCTCATTCGTAGGTCACCCGGGGATCGAGTGCTGCGTGAACGACGTCGGTCAGGAGGTTCACGAGCACGACGAGGAACGCGAGCACCAGCGTGGTCCCCTGCACGACCGGGTAGTCGCGTGACGAGACCGAGCCGACGAGAAGCTCGCCGAGGCCCGGGATCGAGAACACGTTCTCGACGAGGACGGTGCTGCCGATCAGGAACGCGAGGTTGATGCCGAAGACGACCACGATCGCGACGATCGCGTTCCGCACGACGTGGCGCATGAGCACCGTCGTCCGCGAGACGCCCTTGATCCGGGCGGTGTCGACGAAGTCCATCCGCAGCGTCGAGAGCATGCTCGCCCGCAACGTGCGGGTGAGGATGGTCGAGAAGGCGAGCGCGATCGTGAGCGCCGGCAGGAACAGGTGCCAGAGGTGGTCGGTGAAACCGTTCCCGTAGCCCGACACCGGGAACAGCTGGAGCTTCAGTGCGAAGAAGAGCAGCAGGATGATCCCGAACCAGAACGGCGGCATCGCGAACGTGATCAGCGTCCCGATGCGCGTGGCCTGATCGAACACGCCGCCCCGCCGGAGCGCAGCGATGATCCCGATCGGGATCGAGATCAGCGCCGCCAGCACGCCGGCGTAGACGATCAGGAACATGGTCGCCGGCATGCGCTCGGCGATCAGCGATCGCGCGGACTGGTTGTAGTAGACCGAGTCGCCCAGATCGCCGTGGATCAACCGGTCCATGAAGAGCTTGTACTGCTCCCAGAGCGGCTGGTCGAGGCCCAGCTTGTGGTGGATCTCCGCCGCCGCCTCGGGCGTGTAGTGCTGCCCCAGGATCTGGCGGGCCGGATCACCCGGGACGAGGTGCAGCAGGAAGAACACCAGGATCGTGATCCCCAGCGTCACAGGGATGAGCTGAAGCACCCTGCGGCCGAGGAACCCGAACCGCCCGCTCACGTCCCTCTCCCTTCCTGCGAATCTCTGGACTCAGTGCTGGTCGACGGTGAGCGTCTCCAGCGACAGATTGTAGTTCCCGAGGGGCGTGGCGTGGAAGCCGTGCACCCACTTGCCCGCGGCGTACCGGTACGGGCTGTAGTCGAGGATGAGATACGGCGTCTGGTCATAGACGATCTGCTGGATCTGCTCGTACATCTGCCGGCGCTTGTCGGGATCGAGCTCCCCACGCGCCTGGTGCACGAGCTTCGTGGCGGTCGGGTCGCCCCAGTACGAGCTGAAGGCGTTCGCGCCGCCGTTGGGATCGACGCCGAAGGTGGTCACCTCGTCGGGGTCGATGATGTCGTTCGTCCAGTAGCGCTGGCCCATCTGCGAGTTGCCGCCGTCCTCCTTGGCGTAGGCCGTCAGGAGCTCGTACGTCTTGATCTCGACGTCGATGCCGATCTTCGCCAGATCCGACTTGATGACGACCGCAGTTGCGTTACCGGCGACGTCATTTGCGACCTCGATGATGTACGTCTTGAAGCCGTTCGGGTAACTCGACTCT
>Ga0075434_100005885_pt1 | contig 11210 bp, 11 predicted proteins | sample RhiMethybrSRZTD3_FD_75298 | JGI IMG/M metagenome (GOLD analysis project Ga0075434, IMG submission 75298) | Populus rhizosphere microbial communities from Tennessee, USA - Rhizosphere MetaG P. TD hybrid SRZTD3 | ecosystem: Host-associated > Plants > Roots > Rhizosphere > Soil | place: USA...
GTGGTGCCGGAGGTGTAGATGATGGTCGCGAGGTCGGCGGTGTGCCGGGACTGGCGGCGCTGGTGCACCTCGTCGGCACTGACGCTGCTGCCCGCCCCGGCCAGAGCTGTCATTGGCTCGACCAGCACGGGATGGCCGGGCACGGCCAGGTCGGCGCCGTCCTCGTCCTGGCCGTCCGGGGCCGCCGGGTTTTCGATCTGCCACACGTGCGTCACGTCCGGTGCCGCGGTCAGCACCCCGGCGGCGGTTTGCAGGTGGTCTTGTGTTTCCACGATCAGCGCCCGGGCGCCGGAGTCAGTCAGGATCCATTCCACCTGCTCGGCCGACGACGTCTCGTAGATGGGCACGGTCACCGCGCCCGCGGACCAGATGGCGTAGTCGGCGACCGTCCACTCGTAGCGGGTGCGCGACATCAGCGCGACCCGGTCGCCCACAGCGATGCCCGCGGCCATGAGCCCCTTGGCCAGCGTCGTCACGTCATCGGCGAACTGCCGGGCGGTGACGTCCTGCCAGCCGGCGCCCCTCGCGGCGCCCCTGCGCCGCATGACCACGGCGCCCGGGTCGCGCGCGGCGCGCTCGAAAATGGCATCGGTCAGCCCGGCGGACTCCGGTATGTCCACGGCTGCCGGGGTGCTGTACTCTCGCATCCCGCCAGACTAATCCCGTTGGGGCTGCCCGGCCCGTGCGGCATCGCGGGAACCGCGCCATCGCGGGCCGCGATCGGTGTGCCTCCGGCTCTGGCGGTCCCGTTCGAGGGTGCCCGGGGAGTCCCTGGCGATGCGTGCGCAGGCTGCTCTTAGCCTGTGGTCATGCGGGTTCACGTGATCAGCGATGTGCACGGCCGGGCCGGTGCCCTGCGCGCTGCCGGCGCCGGTGCGGACGCCCTGTTCTGCCTTGGCGACCTGCTCCTGTTCGTGGACTACGCGGATGAAGCTCAGGGGATATTCGCCGAGTTGTTCGGCGCGGACGCGGCGCGGCAGTTCGTTGCGTTGCGCACCGCGAAGCGATTCGGCGAGGCGCGCGCCTTGTCGGCCGGTCTGTGGCAGCGCCTCGGCGGCGACGCCTCGGCCCACGTACGCGCCGCCGCCACCCGCCAGTACGCGGATATGTTCGCGGCGCTGCCCGAACCGGCCTACCTGACCTACGGGAACGTGGACCTGCCGCAGATGTGGGCCGAGCATCTGCGCCCTGGTCACCATGTCCTCGACGGGGAAAGGATCGAGCTGGACGGGTGGTCGTTCGGCTTCGTCGGCGGCGGCCTGCGCTCGCAGTACCGGACCCCCAACGAGCTCGACGACGACGTCTACGCGGCGAAGGTGGCGGCGGTCAGCGGCGCCGACGTGCTGTGCACGCACATCCCGCCCGCCATTCCGGACCTGCTCTACGACAGGGTCGCGCGGCGGCTGGAACGCGGCAGTGCCGCGCTGCTTGCCGAGATCAAGCGGTCCCAGCCCCGGTATGTGCTGTTTGGGCACGTCCATCAGCCGCTCGTGCGCCGGGCGCGGGTGGGCCGTACCGAATGCATCAACGTGGGGCACTTCCGGGCGACCGGCCAGCCGTACGTGCTGGCGCTGTAGCGCGGCGGAGCAGCCGTCAGATGGCGGTACGCTCCGAGCATGGCCGCGAGCACGAGTTCCCGCATCATGATCGCCGCGCCACGGGAGGCGGTCATGGCAGTGATCGGTGACTTCGCCGCGTACCCGCAGTGGGCGTCGGCTGTGCGGGCGACGGAGGTGCTGGGTGAGCAGGCGCCCCGCCGGGCCAGCAAGGTGCGGTTCACGCTCGACGCGGGCGTGGTGAAGGACACCTACGTGCTCGGCTACGACTGGGACGGCGACGCCGGTGTGCACTGGCACCTGGCCGAGCCCGGCTCGGTGATCTCGGCGATGGACGGCGGCTACCTTCTTGCCGACCGTGGCGGGGCTACCGAGGTGACTTATGAGCTTACGGTGGACGTTCGGATCCCCATGCCGGGGCTCCTGAAGCGGCGCGCCGAGAAGACAATCATCGACACCGCCCTCAAGGGCCTGAAGAACCGGGTGGAAAGCCGTCCCGGCGATGGAGAGGACAGCACGTGACACAGCCAGGCGGGTCCGGCGACCTGATCGGTGACTTCCAGCGGTGGTTGCTTCGTTCCGGCGCGCGCGGGATGAGCCGGGAACTGGCCGACCAGGTCCGCGCGGCCCTCGGCAAGAACCAGTCGACCGGCGACGTCTGGGAGACCGCCACCACCCAGCCGGTGCCGGCTGACGCCCCGGAATGCGCCTGGTGCCCGCTGTGCCGGGCGGCCCGGATCGTGCGGGAGGCCAAGCCCGGGCGGGACAAGCGGGTCGCTGCCGTCGGCGACGCGCTCACCACCGTGGTCCAGGACGCCGTGTCGGTCCTCGAAGCGGCCCTGGCGGCGACCGGCCGGAGCGCGGGCGGGAACGGCCGGACGGAGGCGGGCCCCGGCACCCGCGGCTACCCCGCGGCCGGCGCGGCCGGGAAAGCGGCGCGGGCCCAGGGCGACCAGGCGACAACGCCGGCGCCCGGTGGGGGGGCGACAGCGCCGCCCCCCGGTGGGCAACCGACAACGCCGTCCCCCCGTGGGCAGGCGGCGGCACCGGCCGGTGGCGCGCCGACGGCGGCACCGGGCTCCGGCGGTCAGGCGGCGGGTCCCAGCGGGCAGGCACCGGCCAGCGCGGACGGACCGGCGGCACCGGCCAGCGCGGATGGGCCCGCGGCACCGGGCACGGATGGGTCGGCGGCACCGGGCACGAATGGGCCCGCGGCGCCGGAACCTCCGGAAGAATCCCCGCATGAGCCTGACGATCGGGGTTGATGTCGGGGGCACCAAGGTAGCTGCCGGGGTCGTCGACGAGCGCGGTCGCATCATCGAGAAACTGCGCCGCGCCACGCCGGCGGCCAGCCCGAAGCGGACGGCAGCGGCGATCGCCGCGGTGGTCACCGAGTTGCGGGGCCGTCACGAGGTCACCGCGGTCGGGGTGGGCGCGGCCGGCTTCGTGGACGAGGCGGGCGGCATCGTGGTGTTCGCGCCTAACCTGGCCTGGCGCGGCGAACCGCTGCGCGCCAAGCTGACCGCGCTGGTGGGCATGCCGGTCACGGTGGACAACGACGGCAACGCCAGTGCCTGGGCCGAGGTCAGGTTCGGCGCGGCGCGCGGGCATGCCCACGTGGTCTTCGTTTCCGTGGGCACCGGCATCGGGGCCGGCTTCATCCTGGACGGCAGGCTCTACCGGGGCCGGTGGGGGATGGCGGGGGAGCCGGGACACACCCGGGTGGTGCCCGACGGGCGGCTGTGCGGCTGCGGGAACCGGGGCTGCTGGGAACAGTACGCCAGCGGCAGCGCCCTGATGACGGAGGCGCGAGACTTCGCCATGCGCTCGCCGGGCGGGGCGATGCGCCTGCTCCAGCTGGCCGGCGGCAACGCCGCCGCGATCACCGGCACCCACATCACCGAGGCCGCCAGGGAAGGGGACCCGGCGGCACTGCGCTGCTTTTCGATCGTTGGCACCTGGCTCGGGCAGGGGCTGGCCAACCTGGCCGCGATCCTCGACCCTGAGTGCATCGTGGTCGGTGGCGGGGTCAGCGAGGCGGGGGAACTGCTGCTCGGCCCGGCGCGGGCTGCCTTCGACAAGGCGCTCCCCGGCACGGGATACCGCCCGCGGGTGGAGATTCTGCGGGCGGCGCTGGGCGCGGATGCTGGCATCGTCGGTGCCGCTGACCTGGTCCAGAACGGCTGACGCCGTGGCCGGCTTGCCCGGCACCGGGCCGGCCGTGCGGGGCCCTAGACCACGGCCCCGTCGTCCGGGCCGGAATCGCGCGGCGGCCGGTCACCCATGCGCACGACCAGAGTTGCGAAGCCGCCGACAAAGGCAGCCACGGCGACGAACGCCGCCCAACTTGCCACCTGCCAGTTCAGCAGCACGGCGATGAGCAGGTACGCAGGCCCGCCGAACAGGGCGACCCAGGCGCCCTTGGTGACCGGGTCCAGCCGGGGCATGGGCGGCGGCTCCGGGGGCACGAAATGATCGTCGTCGTCGCCGGGCAGCGGCGTGGGGCTGGCCGGGCGGACGATGCGGATCTGGGGCGGGCCGGGGTTCATGCCGCCGAACGGCCCGGGAACCGCTGGCCAGCGCGGGCTGGGTGGCTGCGCGGCGTCGGCGCCGGGATCGTCCTGGCCGGCCATGTCCAGGCCGGTGATGTCCAGGTCGGCGGTGTCCTGGCCACTGCTGTCCGGGCCGACGGCCTCCTCCTGGCCCGGCGTGCCGGGACCAGGCAAGTCCTCCCTGGTCGGCCACGGCGTGGGCGTACCGTCGGTCGCGGCGGGTGTAGCGTACTGGGCGACCAGGTCCTGCCAGGCCGCCTCCTCGCTGGGATCTCCGGTCATCTCGTGATCACCCCCGTTCATTCCTTTCCGGCACGACTGTGGGCGCGGACGAAGTCCAGGCTGCCGGCGAAGATCTCCGCCGCATCGTTGTCCAGCGTGGCCACGTGGTAGCTGTTCGCGCACTCGCGCACGGTGAGCTGTGCGGCCGGCAGCGCGGACCGCAGCACCTTCATGCTGCCCGGTCCTACCACATGGTCGGTCGTGCTGAGGTAGACCAGCACCGGCTGGGTAACCTCGCCAAGCTGCTGCTGTGTGACCTTCCACAGCTGCGGCAGGGTCGCCGCGGCCCGCACCGGCACCCGGTCATAGCTCAGCTCGTGGGCGCCCTCCTTCTTGATATCGCTGCCGATCCCCTTCAACGAGGGCACGACGAGCTTCAGCACCGGGGCCAGCAGGAACAGCTTCGTGTCGGCCGTGACCGAGGGATTCACCAGCACCAGCCCCGCCACGCCGTCGCCGCGCAGTTCGGCCATCCGCAGCGCGAGGCAGGCGCCCATCGACAGCCCCATCAGGAAGATCTCGTCCGCGTGCTCGCGCAGTTCCTCGTAGGCGCGGTCCACCTCCGCGAACCAGTCCTCCCACCGGGTATGCGCCATGTCCTGCCAGGTCGTGCCGTGGCCGGGCAGCCGGGGCAGGGAGACGGTCAGCCCAGCGGCGGCGAGATGATCGGCCCACGGCCGCAGCGACCCAGGGCTTCCGGTGAACCCGTGGCAGAGCAGAACCCCGGTACTGCCCCCGGAGTGAAAGAAGGGCTCCGCCCCCGGCATTACTGGCATCACAGCCGTCCTCTCGCACCTGCGCTCTCCCGCATCGTCGCATGCCACCATGACAGAGCGCACGCCGAAAGAGGGAGCCGGGCATGGCCCGGAAAAGTCGCCCCGGGGTTAGGGTATGCGCAGGCCAAGTCCACCGGTGCAGGGACTGCCAGCGATCCCCCGGACGTGGGAGCATGTGAGCATGGGTTACTGGGTGGCCAAGGCAATCCTCGGCCCCATCCTCGCGATCTTGTTCCGCCCGTGGTCGGAGGGGGAGGACAACGTACCGCGCGAAGGGCCGGCCATCCTCGCCTGGAACCACCTGTCGTTCTCCGACCACTTCTTCGGCCCGCTGCCGCTCCCGCGCAAGGTGACGTTCCTCGCCAAGTCCGAGTACTTCACCGGGCGCGGGTTGAAGGGCCTGATCAGCAAGGCCTTCTTCCGTGGTGTCGGGCAGATTCCGGTGGACCGGACCGGAGGCAAGGCGAGCGAACGGGCGCTGCGGACCGGCCTGCGGGTACTGGCCGAGGGGAAGCTGCTCGGCATCTATCCCGAGGGCACCAGGACGCCGGACGGCCGCCTCTACCGCGGCAAGACCGGGGTCGCGCGGCTCGCCCTGGAGTCCGGAGCGCCGGTGATCCCGTGCGCCATGATCGGGACCTTTGAACTCCAGCCGCCGGGGCGGCTGCTGCCGCGGCTGTCGATCCGGCCCGGGGTCAGGTTCGGCAAGCCGCTGGACTTCTCCCGGTACGCGGGCCTGAAGTCGGACCGGCTGGTGCTGCGCGCGGTCACCGACGAGATCATGTACGCGGTCATGAACCTGTCCGGCCAGGTGTACGTGGACGAGGACGCGCAGCGCGCGAAGAAGCGCGCCAAGCCCGGTAGCGCGGCGGCCCCGGCCGTCCCGAACGGCCCGGCCGTCCCGGACGGCGCCGCGGAGCAGGAAGCGGTCCCCAGCCCCGCCCCGGGGCCGTCCTAGCCGCTGCCGGCCTGCGACGCTGGCCAGGACATCCCGCGCGCAAGGCGGCGGCGTCAGCCGCGGGCCCAGCCTTTCGCCCGGTTCACCGCGCGGCGCCAGCGGTCATGCCCCTCATCGTCGCCTGACTGCGGCTCGAACCGCTGGCCCAGCCGCCAGGTGTCCGCCAGTTCGGTCGGCGAGTCCCACACGCCCGCGGCGAGCCCGGCGAGGAACGCGGCGCCCAGCGCCGTGGTCTCCATAATCTCCGGCCGCTCCACCGGGACCTGGAGCTGGTCGGCCTGCAGTTGCATGAGCAGGTCGTTGGCGCTTGCCCCGCCGTCGGCGCGCAGGACGCGGCCGGCGCGGGAGTTACCGGTGACCATCACGTCGAACACGTCGCGGACCTCGTACGCGATCGCCTCCAAGGTGGCGCGGACCAGGTGCGCCCGGGTGGTGCCGCGGGTGATGCCGAACATCGCGCCCCTGGCGTCGGGATCCCAGTCGGGCGCCCCGAGCCCGGTTAGCGCCGGCACGAACACCACCCCGCCGCTGTCCGGGACGGACCCAGCGATCGCCTCGCTTTGCGCGGCATCATCCAGCAGCCCGAGCCCGTCCCGCAGCCACTGGATCGCCGCGCCGGTCACGAAAACCGACCCCTCCAGCGCGTAGGTCAGCGCGCCGGTGGCGTCCATCCAGGCCACCGTGGACAGCAGCCCGTTGCCCGGCCGGGCCACGGCGCCACCGGTGTTGGCCAGCACGAACGAGCCGGTCCCGTAGGTGCACTTCGCGTCGCCCGGTGCGAAGCACGCCTGGCCGAACAGAGCCGCCTGCTGATCGCCGGCGATACCGGCGATGGGCAGGTCCAGGCCGAAGAACACACCCGGGTCGGTGCGCCCGGCGACGCCGGTGGAGGGAACCACCTCGGGCAGCGCCACGGCCGGCACCCGCAGCAGCTCGCACAGCTCGGCGGACCACCGGCCCACGGTGATGTCGAACAGCAGCGTGCGCGAGGCGTTGGACGCGTCGGTGACATGGCGTGCCCCGCCGGTGAGCCGGGCGATCAGGTAGGAGTCCACGGTGCCGGCGGCCAGCGAGCCGTCGGCCAGGCCTGCCCAGGTGCCCGGTTCCTCCATGGCCAGCCAGGTCAGCTTGGTGCCGGTGAAGTAAGGGTCGAGCCGCAGGCCGGTCAGCTCGCTGACCCGGTCCTCGTGCCCGGCCTCCCTCAGTTCGTCACACAGCCGGGCGGTCCGCCGGTCCTGCCAGACGATGGCCCGCCGGGGCGCGGCCAGCGTCGCCCGGTCCCACAGCACCGCCGTCTCCCGCTGGTTGGTGATGCCCAGCGCGGTGACCGGCCCCGGGGCCCCGTCCAGGGCCTGGCCGCAGGCGGCGAGGGCGGCCTGCCAGATGTCCTCCGGCAGGTGCTCCACCCAGCCGGGCTGCGGGTAGTACTGCCGGAATTCCTGGTAGCCGCGCGAGGACACGGTGCCCTCCGGGGCCACCATCAGCGCGGTTACTCCTGTTGTTCCGGCGTCAATCGCAAGGACGCTCATGACGGCTAATGTTTCTCCTATGCGAATCGGCGTGCTGACCGGCGGGGGCGACTGCCCCGGGCTGAATGCTGTGATCCGGGCCCTGGTCCGGACGGGAGTCCCAGAGTACGGCTATGAGTTCCTGGGTTTCCGCGACGGGTGGCGCGGGCCGCTGGAGGGCGACACGATCCAACTGGACATCCAGGCGGTCCGGGGGATCCTGCCGCGCGGCGGGACGATCCTGGGCTCCTCCCGCACCAACCCCTTGGCCGACAGCGCGGCGGCGGACGGCAAGTCCGGCCTCGAGCGGGTCAAGGGCAACCTGGCCGGGCTCGGCGTGGACGCGCTGGTGGCGATCGGCGGTGAGGACACCCTCGGGGTGGCGGCGTCACTGCACGCCGAGGGGGTGCCGGTGGTGGGCGTGCCCAAGACCATCGACAACGACCTCGGGGCCACCGACTATACCTTCGGCTTCGACACCGCGGTCAACATCGCGATGGAGGCGATCGACCGGCTGCACACCACCGCGGAAAGCCATCACCGCGCCCTGATCATCGAGGTGATGGGCCGGCACGCGGGCTGGATCGCGCTGCACGCGGGAATGGCCGGCGGTGCCAACGTCATCCTCATCCCGGAGAAGCCGTTCAGCCTGGAACGGGTGTGCACCTACGTAGAGCACCGGTTCGAGACCCGCTACGCGCCGCTGGTCGTGGTGGCCGAGGGCGCGCGGCCGGAGGAGGAGAACCTGGCCCTGTCGGACCAGCGGCTCGACGCGTTCGGGCACGTCCGCCTCGGCGGCATCGGCCAGATGCTGGCCGACGCGATCGAAAAGCGCACCGGCAAGGAAGCGCGCGCCACGGTGCTCGGGCACATCCAGCGCGGCGGGACCCCGACCGCGTATGACCGGGTGCTGGCCACCCGGTTCGGCGTGAACGCGATCAGTGCGGTACACGACGGGGCGTTCGGCACGATGGTGGCGCTGCGCGGGACCGATATCGTGCGCGTGCCGCTCGCCAAGGCGACCAGGGAACTCAAGCTTGTGCCGCCGGAGCGCTACGCCGAGGCGGAGATCTTCTTCGGCTGACCAGGCTCACCCCCGGTGCCGGGCTCCCCGCGCATAGGGGAGCCGGTGACGAGAAGGGATGCGCCCGCGGTGGACCGGGATCAGTCAGCGCGGTGGATCAGCCGCTGGGACGCACAGCAAGAGTGGTTCATGCCCGACCGTGAGGAGCGCTTCACCGTGCTCATCGACGCGGTCGAGGCCGGAGCCGGCCGGGACGATCCGCTCGTGCTCGATCTCGGCTGCGGCCCGGGCTCGCTCGCGGTCCGGTTGCTCGGCCGGATGCCCGCGGCGCGCGTGGTGGCGATCGACACCGATCCGCTGCTGCTGGCACTGGGCAGCGCTGCGTACGGTGACCGGCCTGGGCTCCGTTTTGCCGATCAGGACCTGCGGGTTCCGGGCTGGGCCGGCCGGGCGGGCCTGAGCCGGGCGGCGGACGCGGCGGTGAGCACCACCGCGCTGCACTGGCTGAGCGCGGGCGAGCTGCGGGCCATGTACGGCGAACTGGCCACCGTGCTGCGGCCCGGCGGCCTGCTGCTGGACGGCGACCACCTGTTGGAGGACGAGGCGGCGGCGCCCGGCCTGGCCCGCCTCGCCGATGCCATCAGCGGGCGCGCCGCCCGCCGGCCCGACGGCGGCCAGGAGGAAGGCGCCAGGGAAGACTGGAAGTCCTGGTGGGAGGCGGCGACGTCGGCACCGGAGCTGGCCGGCCCGGCCACAGAGCGCGAGCGGCGCAGGCTGAGCGAAGACCACCACGGTTCGGAGTCGGTGCTGCTGAATCAGCACGTCGCCGCCCTGCACGCGGCTGGGTTCGCCGAGATCGGGACGCTCTGGCAGTACGGGGAGAACCGCATCCTCGCCGCCATCATGCCCACCTGAGCGCCCGCCCCCCGCTGAGGAGCCTCAGCGCGTGATTCTGTCCAGAACAGTTCTGGACATAATCACGTGATCATGTAAGTCAGGCCATGGCGGGGGAAGGGACGGCGCGGCGCGGGTCGAGCAGGCCGGGATCGCTGGCCATGAAGATATCCATCGCATCCACGTGCCAGCCCGCGGCGAGCAGCGGCCGGACGCCCGGATGCGGCCCGGGCAGGCACACCCGGGCCCGGCCGCCCGGGGGATTCAGCGACGCGAGCACGGCCATGACCGCCTCCGCCGCCGCACCGTCCCCGGCCGCGGGGGACAGCGCCAGGTGGGCGATGCCGTACTGGGCGTCCTCCCCGGCCAGGGTGCCGGCTCCCAGCACCGCCGCACCGTGGCGGGCGGTGACCGGCTCGCCGCCGGGCCGGGCGGCCCAGGCCCGGTGGTCGGCCGACCGGTCGATCCCGGTCCACCCCGCCTCCAGCGCCGCCACCTCCCCGGGCGACGCCGCGGCGACCGTCCAGCCGGGCGCTCGCGGCAGCGTGCCGACGGCACCGCCCAGGTACAGCAGCGGCCACCACGCGTCCAGGCCCGCCCGGGTGTACACGGGCAGGGCATGGGCGTGCAGGCTGCTGAACGTCATGCGCGGCGAGCCCGGTTCCCAGAGCGCGGCCAGCAGCGCCTGGCCGGCCCCCCCGCCGTGCGACCCCGGGTCCACGAACAGGTCGCACAGCATCGTGACGGCGGCCGGTCCGTCCCCGATCCGCCTGGTCGCGCCGAACCCGGTGACCACCGTGCCCTGGCCTCCGGTGGCCCGGCGCTCGGCCACGAGGACCTGCCCGTGCGCCAGCAGGTGCCTGACGTAGGCCGGGTCGGTTCCGGACCATTCCTCGGCGGGCCCGGTCGATTCGGCTACGGCGGCGATGGCGGCCAGGTCATCCTCGGTGGCCGCGCGCACCTCGAACTCCGTCACGGGCCTACCCTGCCACGCGCCGCGGCCCGCGCGAAGGGATTGCCGGCGGCTACCACTCGCGCATCCGGCGGGCGAGGTAGGCGCGTTCCGGGGCGGGCGGTTCCAGCGCGATCGCCGCCTGGTAGGCCGCGATCGCCTCCGCGCGCCGTCCCAGGCGGCGCAACAGTTCCGCGCGGGCGATGTGCAACTGCGGCCACCGGGCGAGGCGGGCATCGGCGCCGACCGTGTCCAGGATGACCAACCCGGCCGCCGGGCCCTCCGACATGGCGACCGCCACGGCGCGGTTCGCCTCGACCATCGGCGTCGGCTCGTAGCGGATCAGCTCCCCGTAGAGCAGGGCGACCTCCCGCCAGTCGGTGTCCGCGGCGCTCGCCGCGCCCGAGTGGCACGCCGCGATCGCCGCCTGGATCTGGTACGGCCCGGGGCGGTTGCGGCGCAGCGCCTGCTCCACGAGAGCCTCCCCTTCGCAGACCATCGCGCGGTCCCAGCGGCCGCGGTCCTGGTCCGCGAGCAGCACGGGCTCCCCGTCGGGGGTGAGCCGCGCATCGCGGCGGGCGTCGGTGAGCAGCAGCAGCGCCAGCAGCCCAGTCACCTCGGGCTCGCCGGGCAACAGCGCGGCCAGCGCCCGGGCGAGCCTGATCGCCTGGTCGCAGAGGTCGCCCCGGATGAGCGCGTCGCCGCGGG
>Ga0075434_100005887_pt1 | contig 11208 bp, 8 predicted proteins | sample RhiMethybrSRZTD3_FD_75298 | JGI IMG/M metagenome (GOLD analysis project Ga0075434, IMG submission 75298) | Populus rhizosphere microbial communities from Tennessee, USA - Rhizosphere MetaG P. TD hybrid SRZTD3 | ecosystem: Host-associated > Plants > Roots > Rhizosphere > Soil | place: USA...
CCAAATATGATGTGCAAATGAAAGGCTTTTGCTTGTACCATCAAAAAGATTTTAATAAATTCTCTGAAGAGCAACAACAAAAGTTAATTGAACACCATGGCAAGGCTCTAAGAATTGTAGGAACACAATAAAACTTTTAGTAGATAAATATATTTGATGAATAGGAAAAGTTGGAAATTAGACCATCTGTCTCTCCTGTGGTAGAGCTCCTGTTAAAAAGAGAAGATTTCAAATGAGAGACAAAAGGAACCAGCTCACGGGACAGATGAGTTGATGGTGAAAACAGAAAAAACATGTTGCTTTAGCCATTAATGGAAGCGTAGTTGGCACCATTTCAACTAGAATCAAGGAATAGATGATTTAGCTTGGATAGATGAAAAAATAATAATTATCGCACTTCAGCACTATGGTAATGTAAAAAATTAACAATATATATAGAGAATGCTTATATTGTTATATATGAAGCAACTATGCTTGATTCTTACAGTATTCTCTTTTTTAGCCGGTATTCTAGTTTTGGGTATTTGGAGTAATGTGCATGTATATGCGCAACAAGTATCATCCTCGCTATCTACTGGTAGCAGCAGTAGTAGCACTACAATACCCCCAGAACTCAAAGCAAAAACGTGTGATCCTAGCAATCCAAGTCTGAAAGTTGTTAATACAACGGAAGCACGTGTATGTGGTATTGCTAAGACACTAAAAACACCCTTGGTATCGGCTGTAACCCCTAAGACATCATCTGTATCATCACCACCATCATCCTCACCGCCAATATCAACTCAACAAACAGTAACAACAGCAAATACGGTTACTCCTTCAAAACCACAACAAATAACAACTACAAATGCTGCTTCACCTTCAACTAGCTATGTTACATGGGCAACAATAGCTTCACTTAACAACATACCATCATCTTCTTCCTTATCCACCACCTCTTCATCACCAACCATAGCACCACAGATAAAAGCTGTAAATCAACAACAGCAACAGCAGCTGCTGCCGCCTAATCCAATAACACTAAATAACAGTACAGCAGCAATCAATGGTACAGCTGGACAAAATTTTACATTTGCTGCAACTTCTCCAGTAGCCAGCTCTGATCAGCTGACCTATCTTGGCTATCATGGTAGTAGCGGCTCAAAAGGTAAGGGAAGTGATTCTAATAGTAAACCTCACACCTATACTAGTGATAGCAATCCAAAGAAGAAGAGTAAAGCTGATCCTGAACCGCCAACTCCTCCTCACATCAGAATTACTGTTATACATAGTAGTGATTCTACAGTAAAGCATACTGCTTCTGTTAGTACTAAATCATCTAGAAGCGATAGTACAGATGACGGTCCCAAACCATCCTCCCATAGTAGTATAAGAAGTACTATTGATAGTGACGTAGGTAGTACAGAGAAGAAGACAAGTGGTAGCCGTATTAAATTAGTCAGAACACACACTGCCGATGATGGCAGTTCAAAAGACAAAGGGAGTGATTCAACCATCAAATCGTCTAGTCATCATGCTAGAAGTAGTATTACTGCTACAGATAATGGCTCCAATGTAAAGAAGTCCACTAAATCAGATATTACTCGAACAGCCAACGACGATAGTAGCAGTTCAAAGAAAGGCAAGAGCAGCAGTCATGCTGATGGCGGCAGCGAGTCATCATCGTCATCTGATCTACAATCAGCAATCAGAAATAAGGCAGACTCTATCATCAAAAATACCATCAGCAGAATCGGGGATAACACACCTTTTCTTCTTCCTTTTCATTAAGATCGAGTAGTTATTATTCCCTCCCACTTTATCCGAGGTATTCTCCTTTCTAAATACTACTTATGCTACTACAAATACAAATGAATAATAACCACATGCAAAAGATAATTGATGATTCATATGAAATTCTCGAACTAAATGCATCTGATCCAATAATATTTGAATCAACTGAGGAGTATCAGCAGCATGAGTATAATGAAAAGAATAACCAAGTTATACTGATTGTACCAAGGGAAAGCCAGATAAGAAGAAGACTAAATTCTTAGATTATGTTTAATCAATCACTTTAGTATGTTCATATGTACATGAATCTATATGCAGCAAATGTTAATAGCGACGTGATTAGAGATGTCATACGTATTTACATTGTTATGTTTGATATAATACCTTGTTGATGAATAGGAAAACTATAGGTGAGATTTGATTACGGGTATTAGTTGTCTACCAGATACTAATTTCTAGCATCTGAGTTAACAATCTTATCATATTTTATTTTGTCAGTATAGTATGTAACTATTGTTGTCCACCAACCTGAACAGCATAATGGTCAATTATACTCAAGTCTCCGCCCATGACCTTATCAGTTCCTACTGTTATTTCAAATGGTGCTTTTGACCTGGATCAATATCTGATGGATTTGTAAATGAAAAGTCTGTTCTTATTTCTTTATTATTGGTATCATATAGTGTTGCAGATACTTGAACAAACTTGGCTGATTAAGTACCATTATTTTGTACTTCTGCAACAATATGATATTGGGGCAAATTTGGATCATTATCATTAAATCCATGATTCTTGTTCTGCTATCTTTTGAAGTGATTTTACCACGATGGCTTTGATAGTGGCATAATCGAAATCTCCATCAAAATTGTAAATGTTTGTTTGTACAGTACATAGCTTTAACTCTTATTTTTAGATGCGATGCATAGGTTCTTGATGATATAAATTTCATCTTGTTCCTTCCCTCGTAGTGTATTATCATTTTTAATGATATTATATTTCTCTTAAACCTGTTTCCCCCATTGATTTGCAGAAATATATGTGAGAGATTATACACAAAGAAAATAATATTTGGTATAAGCAAATACTTTCTAGGTCAGAAATATTGTGGAAGATGTGAAGTTTACGTGTATTATGATGGGTTATTTTGTGCTTGTTGTGGCATGCAGCTACATTCAAAAAAGTCTAACTTCGGTCTCAGTTTTTTACGGTAATTGGTTGTGTAGACGAATTTTGAACAGTGAGAGCTTCCTGAACAATGGTTATGTTAGGAAGTGGTTTGGCTTATTGCTGGGCAATGCCGCCACCGGTGTTATAAATAATAGGATCAGTTTAGTGGTTCTTGCCCAGCTCTCTCAAGTCTTTCTATTACTACATCATAGTTTTCACATTTGTCATTTATACTAGCGATAAGACACTGATCCTCGACAGAGATTAGTTCATGAAGCTTGCTATCGGCTTCGTCATAGTCACTTGAGGCACAACTATAACCGCTCCAGCCGTAATGACTCAACAGTAGACCAATGGTACACCTGAAGTTATCCTGGCCGAGATTTCCTCTCCGGAATTTATATTTGTGTTTTTCTTGTTCTATGATTTCGATTACCTTGGCGTATCTGTTCTTGGGCTTGGTTAAGAGTATCTGCTTCATTAGTAGCTGATAAAGGGACCATGGGCTTTATAGTTTTTATGTTGGTTATGATGCAGATAGAATTGTCCAACTATTTCATCTTGGATTTAATGATTGTGCCTGTAAAAATCAAATATGAAAATAGGAATTATCGGATCAGGAACACTATATATTATGAGCATCTGCGCACAAAAGGTAATCCTAATGCATCAATAGAAGATCGTTTTACAATCTTTGTTGCAGGAGTCATCTTCTTCTTCTGATTGCTTCCCTAAACCAGTCAGGAAGTATATTCAAATTCTTGTTTACAAAATGCTCAAACGCTGAATCTAAGACATATGTCTTTGCCCAATCATCTTTTGATCTGATGGATCTGCCATATGCCTGTACTAATTTCAGTGCCGTCTGCCAGTAATACCACTCTCCATCTACTTCTCTTTTTGCATTAGTCCATCTATCACTTTTATTTGGATATGGCACTTTGGTTATTATCTGAAATCTAGACAGGTTATCTTTTAAATCAAGGCCAGTATGTAAGGATGGTGAGATAAGGACGGTGGGTCTAATACTATTTTCATGTTGATATATCACTTCGTCTCTTTGTATCTCTGGGTCGGTCACTAATAGTCTTCGCGTATTTATCTGGGATATGTTTTCTTTGATGAAATTCAATTGCTCATAAGAGGTCGTATGAATTATACCCTTATCCTTAGCATGCAATGACATCAGATTATCAACAGTCCTTGCAATGTTGGATTTTACTTCAGTTGATTGTAGGTTATTATAGTTTAGATATGCAACATTTAGAGGATATATAGTTCTGTGCTCGACAGGAAAATCAGATTTAATTTGTATGAATTTAACCAAATGATGATCATCATCTTCTCTATCCAAACCGATACTTCTACAAAATGCTCTGCAGTTTAATATAGTTGCACTCATAATCAACGTTTTGGAACATTTTTCAAATATCGATTTACAATATGTAGAAATGTCTAATGGTTTTAATTCAACCTTAACAACTTCATAACTTTCTTTGTTTATCTCAGATATCATCCAGTTCTTTGGATTAGCAAGGATGTTGTTTATTGTTCTTGAAAGTCTTTCCGTATCTCTAATAGCATCAACAGCAAGTTCATTTGTTAAGTGCAGCATGGATCGTTTAGAGGTTTCACTATTGTCATACTTTTGAGCGATTTCCTCATCGCTATCGTATAGATCAGTGGCAGGGGTTATTTTCTTCTTATTGTTTTTATTGTTACCATCGTGATAGTTGTATTTGGCTTTTCGTTCTATAGACAATGATTCTATCATTTCACTATTGCCTGTCAAGACAAGCATCTTTGTTTCAAGTTCAATTAAAAAATCAATCCATCTTTCTATCTCATTGTAACCATAATCCGTAATAGATAAATCATGAATATACCTTTTCCACCTTCTTTTAGATATTGATAGCCCTCTGAACTTTACGATTTCTGTCTCTAATAAGTGCCCTTCATCTAATATCAGTAATTCTCTTTCAGATAAGCTCTTTCTTAGAGGCAAAAGCGACAGAAATATAGAATAATTAAATATCGAATGACTTGAAGCGAGTGATACATTCAGTTGATCAAAATATGTACACGGCTTCCATTCTTTTCTTTGATCTTTTAAGCTTTGTATTGGCAACCATCTAGAATATTCTTTTTGATAATTTTTTTTGATGTCATTTTCAATAAATACTTGTTCTTCCAGTGTTCCCTTTTTGCTTATCATATAATCTTTTGCAAAAGTTCTATATTTGCAACCGCTATCTTTCATGGAATCATCTGTCATACAAGGACCATATTGTACTGAAGTATGATAGCATTCCTTCATATTACTTGAAGCACAGCTTAAACATTGATAAGTACCATTTCTGATAAAATCCTCTTTTACCAAACAAGTAAAGTTATTCTTTCCTTTTGCCGCCTTAAAATATGGAAAATCCTTTGAGTATTGGGTCTGCAAATCCTTTGTCGAAGTACAAATATAGCTTGAACCCAATGTTCTGGCAACAGCTATAGCTACAGGGCTTTTCCCAAAACCTGTAGGCGCCTCTAATATGATATATTTGTAGTCTGAATTGAATGCATTGCACATCTCCTGCAATACCCTTTCTTGATTATGGCGTCTAGATGAGAATGGGAAATTCCTAATAAGTTCGGATATAGATAATGATCCATGGTTAGTATTATTGCTACTAGTCACTTAGATTCTTTGTACTGCTATTCTCTTTATACTATATTATTTTTATTTTATATCTAATTATTATCATTTATAGTAAATAATAACATACTTCCAAACGTACAAAAATAACTTTTAACTATCTCGATAATTTTATGGGATTGCAATAAATCTCAGTAAGTAACTAATTTGTGTATGGAGATTTCTTCATACCATATTATAGCAGATAAAGATGACGATAATAATACTTTATGCTAACAGTTATTATACTGCCCTTCATTCCTAATTGCATTTGCTGTGCTTGAACTAAGTTGTATTCAACGCAGGAATTTCAATTCTAATTTTAATATTAAATATACAAGTGAAACTTATATAATATCATCTTGTGTATTATACTAATAATCCAGTATGTCAGATTCTGGTGAAGTTGAGTTACATTGGATAGGCCATGATGGCTTCAAAGTACGTGGGAAAGACACGAGCAATAACAATATTACAATATATATTGATCCCTATCAACTTTCGAAAATGCAACAGAATAAAAATGATGCAGATCTTGTTTTAATATCTCATAATCACTATGACCATTTAAGCATAGATGATTTAAAACACGTTATAAGCAAACAAACAAGTATAATTGCCGCTAAGGAATGCAGCCAACAGCTAAAAGAAATAGATGTACAAGAAATGAAAAGTGTAAGTCCGGGGGATAAAATAGTTATTCGGGGCATTCCAATTGAAACTGTGCCGGCGTACAATACAAATAAGAAATTTCATCCAAAACCTGACGAAAAGGTTGGCTATGTTTTTACTGTGAGCAATCAACGTATTTACCATACTGGTGACACAGATATAATTCCTGAAATGAGATCGATTGACCCCGATATAGCATTTGTTCCTGTATCAGGAACATATGTTATGACAGCGGAGGAGGCTGCTCAAGCAGTAAATGAATACATTAGGCCAAAAAAATTTGCAATACCTATGCATTATGGATCAATAGTCGGCACCGACAAGGACGCTGAAAAATTCTCAAAGCTTGTGAAGACATGTGAGACTAAAATCTTAAAACGAGAATAACACCAGCGTGAATTGAATTAAAAATAGAAAATAAAATAAAATTTGATAACACTCTATGAAAAAAGAGTATTTAAAAACTTAAATACGATTTCTTTTTTTATATAAATGAAAATGGCAGCAAAGAAAAAAGGATCAAAGTCTGCAAAGAAAGTGAAAGCAGGGGCTAAATCCAAGAAGTGATCACCTAAACGATCTTTCTTGCGGTGTTTCCCTTTCTTTTGTCAATCATGTCATTTACGGACCTCTGATGTTCTGCAAATTATTTTTAATTTAGCTTTCAGTTAAGTATATGATAACAATCACGGCAATATTGCAAATAGTGTATAATGTAATCCAAAGAATATATGCTTTGGCATAAAATATTTGTAATCGATAATTTGGCAGTAGCATTTTTTCTAATAGGTTTTATTTTATTCCGTTTATTTTATTATAATGCTGCGATAAGATGGATATAAAAAGGAAGAATAATTCTGGTTTTGAAGATTGCATGCTATAAGGTTATGACAGAGTCCTAAATTTTTCCAACCCACACAAAGTTCAATTCAAATGCTTACTAAAATACATGAATTTTTTGATTATAATATTCTGTATTCTATCCATCAAAGGGATCTATAAAAAGTGCTAAAATTATACTAAAACAAAGGAAGAAGAATATTACATTCTCTCCCTAAGACTCATATGGATAGTGGCCAGTAACTGATTGATACAATTGCAAATGGCGATGCCATTATCGTTATAGGAGGCTGACACTGCAAAACGGAGCAAGCGAAAACAGTAAAATATACATATAAAAAGAGCTGTGTATGCCACTTTATAAACTGCTTCTTTGACTTTAATTTTTATAAACAAATAATTACATTCAATTTTGCTTCAACTACTTCATATGCCAGTAACTTAAAAAAGAGGTAAAATCAACTTCAATGTAATGTTGGAGGGAGGTAAGACTGTTTTTCGGAGAGCAGGTTTTGAATTTCGATTAAGACATCTTTTAGTTATTGGTGTTTTAGGTATTGTATTTACGACCGCATTTATAATGCGTTCTTATCCAGGAAAATATGGATTCTATCTAAATGAATTTGATCCTTACTTTGATTATCGTGCTACTAAATATATTGTAGATCATGGCCTTAATGCATACTGGAAATGGCATGATACCATGACATGGTATCCTGAAGGACGTAATATTCCAGGCACATCGCAGTCAGGACTACACATAGTTGCTGCTTTTCTATATAGTATTTTTGGTCGCGGTATTTCATTGCTAGATTTTACAATCATCTTGCCAGTGATTATGGGTTCACTAACTGCTATAGTTATTTTTGCGCTTGTAAGGGTAATAGGCGGCACTTCTGCAGGAATGTTTTCGGCGCTGCTATTTTCCTTCTCTCCTGCTATAATCCAAAGGGGAAATCTAGGGTGGTTCAAATCAGAACCTCTGGGCTTATTTTTTGGTTTGCTTGCTACGTACTTGTTTATTTCTGCAATTAAGCATAGAGAAGTCAGGTATGCTATCCCAAAAGCAGTTGTAGGAGGACTTATGCTTGGACTTGCTAATGCATCGTGGGGAGGAATTCAGTATTTTAGTATCCCAATTTCATTATTTCTTATTGCACTTCCGTTCTTTAGAAGAGATACAAGTATTCCGATGTATGTAGCAATTACATTTACGATATTTGCCCTGATATCAGCGGGAGCTTTTCCAAGGCCTGGCATTTCATTTGTATTTGGTTTACCAGGTATTGCTTTGATTGGTGGCACAATATTTCTGTGTATCGCAAACTTTTTGAAAAAATTAAGTCAGTCAAAGACAGAAATCCGAAATACGCTCTTTCTTTTAGTTGCATTCGTTATTGTAGCAGGTGGCGTCATAGGTGCAGGAATGTATCATCCATCCTCATTCAGATACCTAAACTCGGTAAATCCATTTCTCTCGTCACAAAATGCTTTAACTCAATCAGTTGCTGAGCATTTTACACCTACGTTGGTAGATTATTTTTCAAACTACTCAATATTGTTAATGTTTGGTGGATTAGGTGTTTGGATGGCATTTAAACGAAGGGACGATATGTCAATATTTGCATTAATAATTGGATTGACAGGAATTTATGTTAGTGCTACATTTGCCAGGTTGTTAGTCTTTGCATCTATGGGAGTTATCGTCTTGGCGGGATTGGGAATATACGAGATAACAAAAAGCATACTTGAAATCAGGGAATCATCGTCATCAGCTACGTCTGCAACATCAGTAGCAAAGGCAAGAAAAATTAACAGAAAAAGATTTGACCAGAGTGCTGGTGGAATACAACAACAGTCCAAAGCAAGAATTATTAGAATTGTCTCTGTAGTCATGATTATTTTCTTACTTTCAATTCCAATGATATATCCACCAAATTCTAATTGGCTGATTTCTGCAGATATTCCTCCGTCTATCGCCAACGGTGGAACAGGATATAAAATACAGACTAACGATTGGATAGATTCTTTAAATTGGATTTCAAAAAACACTCCAAAAAATGCAATAATTGCGTCATGGTGGGATTATGGATACTGGATAACTACTTTAGGCAATCGAACTAGCCTAGCAGATAATGGAACCATAAATCAAACTCGTATACAAACTATTGCAAAAATGTTCATTGAAAAACCCGAAGACTCAACTAAAATAGCTCGACAATTAAAGGCAGATTACATTTTAGTCTATGTTGTAGCTCAACGTCTGGCAAGTGCAAGCCCTAATGCTTTATATACTTTGGGAAATGGTGGAGACGAAAGTAAGAAGCAGTGGTTCATCAGAATAGGAGGGTTCGATGAGAATAAATACTTAGAACAAGATGGAGTAACTCCTACACCATTATTCTGGAATGCAACATTTCTCGGTCAGTTGATACCGTTTACTGTTCAAGGTTATGCTTCAAGAACCAACATTCAATCACAATACTCTCCAGGTACTATTGCCATTTATTCAAAAGATATTAAATATCCGCAGAGCAGTGTAAATGGTACTAGCCAGCCATTTAATTTGGTATATGCATCACCAAGTTTCAACAGTAATGATCCAGGGCTAGTTTTTGGAGTCTTGATTTACAAGGTTAATCATAACTATATACCCAAATCTAATAAATGAGGGACTCATATAAAAACATTGTATAAGTAAGTGGTATGATGGTTGTATTTTTTCATGATTTTGTAATGACTGTCAGAAAAGTAATGAAAAGAAAAGGAGATAGAGACACATACAATCATGAAATAATTAACGAATTTAAAAATTTACATATTAATAATAATGATAATTATTATCCCATATTACACCAACATTTTTGTTTCTATCAAGCTTTTTTGCATTGATGATTAACATTGGTACGCCTTTAGCAGAGCTATCATTGCTTCTCTTTACCTTGCAAGAGAGCAGCGTATATAAACGGTAACAATGTGGTTGCTTCGCCATGAATTGTCGTGTGCCGAGCTTTTGTTGTAACCTTTCTCCAGGAAATTGCTTCTTCAACAAGAGCACCACTTAAGCTTCCATCCCATTCTGGCGCAGTGGTAATGTATACTGCATAATCTAAGCCGCCTTTAAACTGATTCCACCAAAGCGTATGATGTTTTGAAATACCACCTCCAATCATTAATGCACCTGATTTTCTTGCATCATAAACCAGATCGGATAGTTTTGTTTCATCCATCATAATATCAATTTTGAAATCTCTGTGTTGTTGATAAAATGACCAAATCTGGCTTCCAACTGCACCATCAACTATGCCAGGAACTATAACGGGAATCTTATTCTTGTGAGCCCAATATAAAAAAGATGATTCATCAAGGGTGCTACCAATATAATCCAGTATTTCATATGAAGGGACTCCACGTTTTTCGTGTTTGTTATACAGGTTATTCAGACATGCCTGTACTTTTTCTTCGATTAACGGTCCATAATTGGACATAGGAATTAATACATTTCCCAGGCGATGGATTTTTTTCTTAAAAAGACTATGATCATCCATTCTAAACTGTCCTGCGTAGTACTTATCATAAGTTCTAGCAATATCATGATCAAGGGCACCACAGGTAGTAATTACACAATTAAACATCCTATTTTTTATCATATCACGAATAATCCCTCTAATACCAGTCGACATTAGGGCCCCAACAAATGATAGGAACCTTGTACATTCCGTTTCATTTTGCATGCTTCGTAGTATATCTAAGCCATCAGAGAGATTTCTCGATTCAAAGCCGCCAGATTGTGCCATGCTGTTAAAGATAGAGATGATATCATTTGGCTTTATTGAATAATCCTTTACTACATCATTTAGTAGATTATTCTTAATTTTATTATTATTATTATTGTTGTTGTTGTCGTTTTTATTTTTTAGACTCTGTGTAGCCATGTATATATATGCAGATTATTTTCATTATATAAAATATCTTTTACTGCTCATATTTCAATACGTACACTAAGAGATTGTGCTAATATTATCATAATAAAAATTGTATTCATATTCAGGCGCGTATGTACTTTCTTA
>Ga0075434_100005890_pt1 | contig 11205 bp, 9 predicted proteins | sample RhiMethybrSRZTD3_FD_75298 | JGI IMG/M metagenome (GOLD analysis project Ga0075434, IMG submission 75298) | Populus rhizosphere microbial communities from Tennessee, USA - Rhizosphere MetaG P. TD hybrid SRZTD3 | ecosystem: Host-associated > Plants > Roots > Rhizosphere > Soil | place: USA...
CGTTCCGCACTGACCCTGAAGCTTCTTACCTTTGCACCGACTGGAGCTATTGTTGCGGCTCCAACAGCAAGCCTTCCCGAAGTGATGGGTGGCTCACGAAACTGGGACTATCGATATACATGGATTCGTGATGCAGCGTTTACCGTCTATGCCTTTATCCGTCTCGGACTCCTTCACGAGGCGGAGCAGTTCATGAAATGGATCGATGACCGCGCCCATGAGGAAGAGGCTGACGGCTCGTTGCAGATCATGTACAGCGTCGATGGCAAACATGAATTGGATGAGGAGGAGCTAACCCACCTTGAGGGATACAAGGGCTCACGACCTGTTCGAATCGGAAATGCGGCCTACAAGCAGCTCCAACTGGACATCTATGGAGAGCTTATGGACTCCGTGTACCTCTCCAACAAGTACGTCGGCCCCATCTCGTACGACATTTGGACCCATTTGCGTTTGTTTTTGAACTATGTCTGCGACAACTGGAGCAGACCGGACGAAGGAATCTGGGAGGTAAGAGGCGGGCGACACCATTTCGTCTACTCCAAGTTGATGTGCTGGGTGGCTCTGGATCGAGGCTTGCGCCTGGCTCAAAAGAGAAGTCTCCCGGCAGACAACTCCCGGTGGCTGTCAACCAGAGATGCCATCTATGAAGAGATCATGACTAAGGGATGGAACCCAGGCAAAAAATGTTTCGTGCAGCACTACGATACTGATGCGCTGGACGCCTCAAATCTGATCATGCCATTAGTTCTCTTCATTTCCCCTAACGACCCCAGAATGCAGGGTACGCTGGATGCAACCATGAGAACTCTCGTCTCCGATAGCCTCGTTCACCGTTACGAAATAGGCAGGGGTGCTGTGGATGGTTTCACAAGCCAGGAAGGTACGTTTTCGATCTGCTCTTTCTGGCTGGTTGAGGCCCTCACTCGCGCCGGGCGATTGCAAGAGTCCCGACTGATTTTCGAGAAAATGCATTCTTACGCAAACCACGTGGGGCTTTATTCGGAGCAGATTGGTCCAACCGGGGAAGCGCTCGGAAATTTCCCACAGGCTTTCACCCACCTCAGCCTTATCAGTGCTGCATTCAATCTCGACCGTGCCTTGAACCGGCGTGGATCCGTCTATGCGGCCCCATTACCTAAATCCAGCGACGAATCCTGACGGAGCTGGATAGGGGAGTCCCATCCTGAATGGTTATTTGATCGTTCAGCAACTAGTGCAACGATGGATACATCGTCACCATCTGCCAAATCGATCAGGTCGTCCTTCACTTGGGCCTCGCTATATTGAAACGAAGGCTCTAGACCTAATAAGCTGCAAAGGCAACCAGAGGAGACAGCTTCGAGTCTCGCATCTTTGCTGCCTCACCTCCAGCCCCCAGTCTCACCTTTCGACTCTTGAAATCAACCATTGGGGCCGCGAAACTCCGAACAGGTGCAGTTTTGACCAATCTCGCACTTGATTTCAAAGAATAGTCAAGCGGTATTCGACTTCTGGCATTACGGTGCCCCAATAGCCCCGACGCAGTCGTGAGCGGAGCCTGGTTGGTCCCGAGCCTAGAGCGGGTGCGATAGGAGAAAACAATGAGTACGGGTGCAAAGGAAATCAAAGGCAGGAAGGCACATCACCGTTTGACTTGGATCATGGGGGCTGCGGCGATGTTGCTGCTGTCAGGCAGCCTGGCCACCTCAGTTAAGTTAGTCCAAGCAGACAGCGACGATCAGTTTTACAAACAACTGAACCTCATTTCCGATCTACCGAACGAAGCCATCCGGACTGATCCGAACCTAGTCAACCCTTGGGGTATCGCCTACCCCCCCACCGGACCGTTCTGGATTGCGGATAACGGGACAGGAGTTTCGACGCTCTATGATTCAATGGGCAGGCCATTTCCCAAACCAAGCTCAGGCCTCGTGGTTACGGTTCCGCCAGCGCCGGGTAGCACTGAGGGAGGAAATCCGACCGGCATTGTTTTTAATGGGACAGCTGATTTTGTAGTCACCCAGAACGGCCAGTCAGGGCCCGCACGGTTCATTTTCGCCAACGAGGACGGATCGATCAGCGGATGGAATCCCACCGTCAACCCTACAGAAGCCGTTGGCGTGGTGAATAACTCAGGTTCCGGGGCAATCTACAAAGGACTGGCCCTTGGCAGCAATGCCTCCGGCAACCTTCTCTTCGCCACGAATTTCCATACTGGAGTAGTCGACATGTTCAACAGCCAGTTCGGGTCGGCTGGTTCCTTTCCGCCGGGCCCGAACCTGCCTGCGCTTTTCGCCCCCTTCGGGATACGCAACATTGGTGGCAATCTCTACGTCACCTATGCCAAAAAGGAAACTGCCGATAGCGGAGATGATGAGAAGGGACCAGGAAATGGATTTGTGGATGTCTTTGACACGAGCGGCAACTTTATTCGGCGGGTGGCCTCGCAAGGGACGCTCAATTCGCCCTGGGGTTTGGCTGTGGCTCCCTCAAATTTCGGCCCATTCAGCAACGCCCTACTGGTCGGCAATTTCGGCGATGGCCGCATCAACGCTTTTGATCACACTACCGACCAGTTTCTTGGTCAACTCGAAGAAAAAAAGGGCAACCCTATCACCATCGACGGCCTTTGGTCTTTGACTTTTGGCAATGGTGGTGTGGCTGGTAGAACTACCGACCTTTTTTTCACAGCTGGCATTGATGACGAGAACCATGGCCTGTTCGGAAGGATCAGGGCCAAAAACGTTCACGATGAAGACGACGAGAATCAATGATTAGGAGGTTCGTCTAAGCTGGAGACGCATAAGCCTCTGACGGAGACAGTGCTGAAAATGGGAACGTATTTCCTTGGCTCAGAAGAGATAAGGGGAAGGCGACGGCGTGGCAGGGACTCCCTGTCCGCTCGTCGTCTCCCAATCAGTTTTTTTAACAAGAGAGTTCTTTGGCCGGCAATTATCCACCAAGACGACTTGATCTGCCGGCCTTCGTTTCCCCCGTCGGTAACCGTCAAGCAATCGCCCTGAGACTAAACATATTGGACTTTTCTGGGATCACGCCCTGACCACCCCCTCTTTGACCGGTGCACAAAAACGAAAGGAGAGCCTTCCCCTTCACTTCCTCGAACAGTCGCTTTCTCAAGTCTAGGCGATCACCCTTACGGGAAGGGCGCATCCCTTATAGGTAATAGGACCGAAGATTCATCGGAGCCATTCATTCGCAACAATCTTCAGGACGCGTACTGTCCGTTCGCAGATAAACAAGAACAAAAGATTCCTCGCTTTGGTTCAATTTTGAACAGCATCCCGGAGTTTTCGCGAGTTCAATACCCTCCAGCATCATTCAGGAGTTAAGTCCCCCCTACGAAGTCCCCATTCTAACTCGGTGCCTGTGCGCGGAAGTGGAGCGTCCGAACATGGAAAGTAACAGCAAGGTATGGTCAATTGTTTTGGCAGGAGGTGAGGGAGATCGGCTCAAACCATTGATCCAAAGCTGGCTCGGTTACGCTAAGCCCAAACAGTACTGCACCTTTGTAGGAACCCGCTCCATGCTTCAGCATACTCTCGACAGAGCTGATCAAGTCCTACGCTCCGATCAAAAGCTCACTGTGACGGCACGGGCTCATTGGCAATGTGGCTGGTCCCGTTTCCTGCAGCAAAGATCCGGCAGGATCCTAGTGCAGCCGGCCGATCGCGGTACCGGAACTGCAATCTTTGTAGCACTCACTTATGTTCGAAAATATCAGCCCCAAGCCACCGTAGTAATTTTTCCTTCTGACCACTTCATCTATCCCGAAGGAAATTTTATAGAAACTGTCCGAACAGCGGTTTCTGCAGCCACGGCGGGCAAGCACTGGCTCATTTTGCTCGGAGTACGGCCTAAAGGCCCCGAGCCGGAATATGGCTGGATTCAACCTGGGGTCCCGCTCGGGTGGATCCATGGCCACCGTCTTCAAATAGCCGAAAGCTTTGCCGAAAAGCCCACCCCTGACTACTGTCGGAATGCAATGGCGAGAGGCGCTCTGTGGAATACGATGATTGTGGCCGCCGACTTGAACCTATTGTGGGAACAGGGTCGTCGGTATCTGCCAGATCTGATGATTTTGCTGGAGCGCTTTGCTGCCAACATCGGAAGCCAGAATGAAGAGGTTGAGCTCGAGAACCTTTATCAAGAGCTTGCTGGTCATGACTTCTCAGCCGAACTCTTGCAGCGAATTCCACAACAAATCGCTGTTCTAGAACTAAACGGCGTGGTCTGGTCTGACTGGGGCAGGCCGAGCCGCATTGTGGAAAGCTTGGATTTCATCGGTAAGGTCCCGGCCTTTCGCCTGACTGAAGTAGCAAGTTAGCAGTTAACTACCGTCGACGGAAACTCCACAGTCTCTGCAAGAGGACCACCCAAGGCCTTCGAGAGCTTCTTTCCAGAGAGCCTCCTGCACCGTTCACCGCTCCCACCACAAGTTATTCTCCACTTTGTTGTAGCCTTAGAATCCGGGCGGCACACTTACCTGATGTGCTTTGACGATGAACCGCTCGGGAGCCTTGTCGGCAAAATAGAAAGGGCAGCAGGCGACGAGAGTCAAATTGCGATCGGAAGAGTTCCTCAGGACAGAGTCATCCTCAGGAGCGACAACGTTAATGCTCTCAACTCTGTAATAGTACGTGTTTGCGGGGGTCCTTAGGATGATCTGATCTTTAAGAGCGACATCCTTAAGGACACGAAAGAAGGTGTCGCGATGCCCGGCTATGCCCACATTGCCGTAATCGCCAGGAAACGCAGTGCCCGGAATATGACCGACTGCACGGTTTAGAGTCCAAGGATCAGTTCCTTGAAAGACTATCACCTTTAGGCCGACCGCTGGAATCTCCAACCCCCCGACAGGTCCCAGTGAATCTCCGATCTGTTCCGATGAAGTACGCACCGCATGCCTGTTTGCCAGAGTCTCAAGTTCCCTCTCAGCACGAAGCTCAAAGAACATTGAGTAAAGAGAAGCTCCTCCCCAAATTGCCAGGGCACTAACACCTGCCACCAGAAAGGCCACTTCTGTCAATCGAACAAATTTCCCGACTCTTTCTACCATGGCCACCTCGGGCAGAAATATCCAACGGGGTACCTCAGCGCGAGTTCACGCTAATCTTTTTCTCCTCGGGTCCAGGCGCTAGGTAACCCTCGCGAGTACGCACCGAGTAAATGGTGGACCCAGGCATACTGAACCTTACTTGAATTCTTCTAAAGGCGCCGTCGCGGGCCTGATTGCTCGGAATATACCCCAGAGTATACTGGCTTCGAATATCCTGAGAGATTTTCTGAGCGATCGTCCTGACCTCTTGCAACGATGAAGGAAAAAAGACCTCACCTCCTGAGATCTTCGCAATTTGGTTGAGAACTTTTGTGTCCTGTTCCTGGCTACGCGGGTCTAAGAGACTGATTGCATAGATAGTCGCTCGCGATTCCTTGGTTCTCTGAAGAACCTGCTCCAACTGGAGATGGCTGGCGCTGTCTCCCCCATCACTGATAAGTAACAGCACCTTCTTCACCTCGTGCCCCTGCTTCAATTGGTCCAGTGCAAGTCCAATCGCGTCGTGCAATGCTGTTCCGCCACCGGAAACTTGGCGATTCAGAGCCAAGCGCACCTGATCCAAGTTGTTCGTGAACCCCTGGTCTGCTTGGAGGCCCAATTCGGCCCTGTCGTTGAAATTTACGACGAACACTTCATCTGCTGGATTCAAAGAGCCCACTAAAGCCAAGGCGGCAGCTGTGGCTTCAGATCGCTTGCCGCGCATGCTTTCGCTATTGTCAATCACCAGTCCCAGAGTTAGGGAAACCTCCTCATGCTTAAACAGGCGAATTTCCTGAATCCGGCCATCCTCATAAATTTTAAAGCGATTTCGGTCCAGAGTGGGCACTGATCGGCTCTTCCCGTCCAAAACAGTAACAGGCAGAACGACCCAATCAATGCTTACAGAGATGGTGTAAGAACCGTCAGGACTCGTGGCCCGGGGATTTTGTTGAGCGGCCTGAGTTGCTCCGATCCCTACAAGCGCGCATAGCACAAGGCTTCCAAGCATCCGAGAATAGACCCGATGCTGCATTGCACGATCCTCCTCTTCATTATACCGAAGCCACCTTTTCATGCTGGTCACAATTGAACAGTGGCTGGTTGCTCCTTTGGCCTATATCTGGATTGGTTTTGGCTGCCCAACTCGAGGCCAATCGCTTATGTTCTAATCAGTTTTGGGCCGTTACAGGAAGGCATAGACAATGAAGTTGAGCGGACGATGGATTTCTCCTGGCAATCTCAATTTCGCGATGCGCCACTGTGATGGGTGAAATCGGCATCATTGTTGTTGCTTTTCCCAATGGCAGGCTGATTGCTTTTCCAACTTAGGAGGTCGCAATGCGCGCCGCTGACGATCATCATGGCCGAGTGCTGCTAACAATATAGGCTCCGCTCCAGACTCGGCGCGCTGGAAAAATCAACGAAAAAAGTGCGCGGTGATAGGGTGTTTATGGGCGTTTCAGAAAAGAAGACCGCAGAAAGTAAGTTTCTTCAAAAACCTCCTGCGATCAGCGAGGACGGTCCATGCAGACTCATGAACTAGCTCCAGGAAGTAAGACCGTGATGGTTTCCCTCCTCGAATGGTTTGGCGAATTCGGGATGTTCGCGGGCCAACTGATTAAAGATGGATTCAGGCCGCGGTTTGAAGGAAGAGAATTCGTTCGTCAACTGGATGAGCTGGGGGCGAAGTCGCTTCCCTTGGTGGTTCTTGCAGGTGCGGCACTGGGAGTGGTCATGTCCATGCAAATGCGCGACAGCCTGATTCGATTTGGAGCCAAATCCCTGCTTCCCGCGGTCATCGTGATTTCAATCATCACGGAAAGTGGCCCCATTATCACCGCGCTGGTGGTAAGTGGTCGCGTCGCAGCCGGAATTGGCGCCGAGTTGGGATCGATGAAGGTGACGGAGCAGATCGATGCCATCGAAGCCTCGGCAGTTAGCCCCTATAAGTTCCTGGCCGCAACCAGGGTTTTCGCCTGCATCCTGGCCCTTCCCTTATTGACCGTGGCCACTGACTTCAGTGGCATCATGCTAGGTTGGATTGCTAATACTCTGGTGGAGCCTATTTCAATAAGGCTGTTTTTCGAGCGAGGATTTGAGCGCCTGACCTTTAATGATCTTCTTCCAGCCACGATCAAGACTTGTATTTTCGGCCTGATCATTGGCGCCATAGGCTGTTTTGAAGGAATGCGCGCAACAGGAGGAACGCAGGGGGTGGGACGCTCTGCAACCCGCTCGGTGGTGCTCTCTTCACTCTTTGTGATCCTGGCTGACGTGTTGCTGGTGCGGCTGATTCTGACGTTCTTTCCCTAGGGTGACCCCATGCAAGATCAAGGTGATAAGCGAGCGATCGAGGTGGAAGGGCTGCGAAAGTCATTTGGCACCCAAACCGTTCTTGATGGAGTCGATCTTGAGATCGAGCGCGGCGAAACTGTAACGGTTTTGGGCCCCAGCGGCACCGGGAAGAGTGTTCTCCTTAAGCTGATTATTGGCTTACAGAAACCAGACTCAGGTTCTATCAAAATCAATGGAAAGGAGATCACAGAACTTTCGTTGCAGGAACTGAATCAGGTCAGAAAGGAAATTGGCTTCTTGTTCCAGACGGCTGCGCTCTATGACTCTTTGAACATCGAGGAGAATGTGGCTTTCCCGTTACGACAACATACGAATTTGTCTGAAGGCGAACGAGCGGCGAGGGTCCGCGAGCTCTTGGCATCGGTGGGCCTGACCAATGGTTTCGAAAAATTGCCGGCGCAAATTTCCGGCGGAATGAAAAAGAGGGTCGGCTTGGCACGGGCTCTGGCGCTCGCCCCCAAAATTCTTTTGTACGATGAGCCGACGGCAGGATTGGACCCAGTCACCGCATCGAAGATCAATGAATTGATTGTCAGACTGCGACAAGAGCGCAAAATGTCCTCGATCGTTGTCACCCACGATGTGCAAAGTGCCAGGATAGTCTCGGACCGCCTGGCCTTCTTAAACGAAGGAAGTATCGTGGCTCAGGGAAGTTTTGAGGAGCTGCGGAAAAGTGACGATGAGTTCGTCTCTCAGTTTTTCCAGGAAGTTCATTAGAGGCCGATTATGTCTCGACTTGCTCGTTTGGGTTTATTCATTTTGTCAACACTGCTAATCCTGGCGGTCGGTATCTTCATGATTGGGGATAAGCAGTTTCTGTTTAGCAGTACCTATCGCCTCAATGCCGGTTTCGACACCGTGGCCGGTCTTTCCAATGGCGCCGAGGTTCGCATCGGAGGAGTCCGCAAAGGCACAGTTGACCATATCCAGCTGCCTCAGTCTCCGGGTGGAAAGGTAACCATCGCGATGGATTTGGACAAGTTGACCCAGGACGTTATCAAGAAGGATTCGGTGGCCTCCATCGAAACAGAAGGATTGCTCGGAAACAAATTCGTTGCAATTTCGTTTGGGTCCAAAAACAGCGAACCGGTTCGCGATGGAGACATGATTCAAAGCGCTAATCCTCTGGATTTTTCCGACCTCGTGAAAAAGACCAATGAGATTCTCGACCGCACCCAATCCACGATGAACAACGTGGAACAAGCTACGACCGATATGAAGTCGATCACCTCGTCAATCCGCGGCGGTCAGGGCACGGTGGGGGCATTGATCAAAGACAAGTCGTTGTATGGCCGCCTTAATGCCGCGGCCGGTGACATCCATGACACCGCTGCCGAAGCCAAAACAGGTGTGACCGCATTTGAAGAGAATATGCAGGCTCTCAAACACAATTGGTTTTTCCGCGGGTTCTTCAAAGATCGCGGTTACATGGATTCGACCGAGTTGACAAAGCATGAAATCTCCGAGCTCCCGCCCGGACCGGAGCTTAAGAAGTTCTCTTACGACAGCAAGGACCTGTTTGCTAAGCCGGATACGGCCAAACTCAAGAATGAAAAGTCTCTGAATAAGGTTGGAAAGTTTCTCGAAGAAAATAATTTTCGACTGGCAGTGGTGGTGGTTTCCAGCGGACAGAAGGGAGACGTCGAAGAAAATCGGCTCTTGACTCAGGCGCGGGCCATGGTAATCCGTCAATATCTGGCCGAGAAATTTAGGCTTGATGACACCCGGCTCAAGACTAAGGGTTCTGGCGAACAGCAAAACGGTAGCCAAGACGATGATACGATAGACATCATTGTCTATCCGGCCGCGTAAATGCTTTAGGGCAATCCCCGCCATTGTGAAATAGGCGCTTCCCCGCTCCCTCTCGAGCCCGCTACGCAGTGGGCTGAGTAGGTGCTTGAGGAGCATGACGAGAGAATTTCAATAGAGCTCCCGGAGGGAATCACGTGTCCAGGAGAATTAAGAAGCTCAGGATGATTGATCTGTTGCGAGCCCACTGGGGCACTCTGGGTGTCGCTTTAATTGCAGTCACAGGTGTCGCCATCGCCGACCTGCTGGAACCCTGGCCGTTAAAGATTGTTTTTGACTATTTGCTCCATTCGAAACCCATGCCCGAGTGGTTGAGTCGCGCCGTCGGCTCGGTGCTAGGTCAAAGCAATCTGGCACTCTTAGAGTTTGCAGCGATCGCGGTCGTCGCTATCGCCTTAGTAGGAGCGATCAGTTCGTATGCGGAGAAGTATTACACAACCAGCGTCGGTCAATGGGTCGCGCATGACTTGAGACGAACCCTCTACTTCCATGTCCAGCGCTTGTCTTTGGCTTATCACAATGAGAAAAGCACGGGCGATCTGATCAGTCGCGTCACCAGTGACATTGATGCGATTCAAACTTTTATCACCTCAGCCTTTCTGGACACGCTGATCAATCTTCTAACGCTCGCGGGCATGATCGGAGTCATGTTCTACCTCAACCCTAAGTTTACTCTGATTGCCCTTTCGGTCACACCGGCACTCTTTTTGGTAGTTTACGCCTTCACCCGTCGCATCAAGAAAGCCTCTCGAGAGGTGAGGAAGTACGAGAGTGACATTGTGTCAATTGTTGAAGAAGTTTTTTCATCGATTCGAGTCGTCAAGGCTTTTGCCCGGGAGAATTATGAGCAGCGTCGGCTAGAGGAAAAAAGTCTCGAGACGGTCGAGATGGCCCTCCACGCTCGAAGCATTAAGGCAAGGCTTGCCCCGGTTGTGGAAGTGATTGTGGCTTGCGGCACCTGTTTGGTCTTATGGTACGGAGGCCGACTCGTCCTTGCCGGCATTCTCACCCCCGGTGTGTTGCTGGTATTCCTGCTCTATCTTGGCAAAATGTATAAGCCCATGCGCGAGCTGTCAAAAATGACTGACACACTCTCCAAGGCGAGCGTGGGCTTCGAGCGTATTCAGGAGGTGCTTCAGACCGAGAGGCACGTGCGGGACCTACCTCGAGCTCGGTCTGCTCCACGCTTTAAAGGAAAGATTGAATTTGACCACGTTGATTTCGGCTATGCAGAGGACCAGTTGATACTGAAGGACGTGAACTTCGCCATCGAGCCAGGACAAGTCGCTGCGTTTGTTGGTCCGTCGGGAGCCGGCAAGACTACGATTGCCAGCCTCGTGGCTCGATTCTATGACCCGCTATCAGGTGAGGTGAAAATTGATTCGCAGAATGTCAGAAACTTTAAGCAAGAGTCCTTGCGGCGCCAGATCAGCTTTGTTCTGCAAGAGACGCTGCTGTTTCGATGCCCCATCTGGCAAAACATTGCCTACGGCCGGCCCGAAGCTAGCCGCAGCGAAATCAGCCGTGCAGCTCAGCTCGCCAACGCTGAGGAGTTCATCAACAAAATGCCGGAAGGATACGACACGATGCTGGGAGAACGAGGAGCGACACTGTCTGGTGGTCAACGCCAGCGCATTGCCATTGCGCGGGCCATCATACGCAATGCTCCCATCTTGATCCTGGACGAACCTACGACAGGATTGGACGCGGCATCTGAAGAGCTGGTTTTCGACGCACTGAGTCGTTTGATGAAAAATACCACCTGTATGGTCATTACTCATCGCTTGGCCACAATCCAGCGAGCAGATGTAATCTTTGTTGTAAAAGACACAGGCATTGTCGAACAGGGGCGTCATCAAGAACTGCTGGAAGCTGGCGGACTCTATTCGGAGCTGTTCCAGACTCAATTCCAGCAGGAGCCGGAAAAGCCCCACGATGCGGTGCTGGCTGATTCTTTAAAAGCCTAACAAGCGCGAAGCGAAACAGTTTTCTTGGGAGGCGTT
>Ga0075434_100005891_pt1 | contig 11204 bp, 8 predicted proteins | sample RhiMethybrSRZTD3_FD_75298 | JGI IMG/M metagenome (GOLD analysis project Ga0075434, IMG submission 75298) | Populus rhizosphere microbial communities from Tennessee, USA - Rhizosphere MetaG P. TD hybrid SRZTD3 | ecosystem: Host-associated > Plants > Roots > Rhizosphere > Soil | place: USA...
ACGCCGTCCGGCCTGACCAAACAGACTGCCAATCAGACAGCCGCCGATGAGCACGACAACGGCAAAGCGAACGACAACAGGCCGTCTGACTTTTCTGCGTGTTCGAGGCATTACTTCGTAGATGAGAGATGCAGGCCGTCCGGTGGCCTCAGGCTTTGTCGGCTTTCTTCGTCGGCGTCTTTTTCGACTTATCCTTGTCGCCGCTCGCAGGTTTTTCCGTGCTGCTGTCCGAAGATGACAGTTCCTTTTCCACTTTTTCGGCAACGCTGCCTTTGCGGGCGTAATCGGTAACGTACCAGCCTTCGCCTTTGAACTGAATCGCCGGCGAGGAAAACTGCTTCTCAAGCCCGCCACCGCATTTGCGGCAGCGTTTCGGCTGCTTGTCCGAAGAGCGCACCAGGACTTCGAGATGCGCGCCACATTTCTTGCATCGATATTCGTAAATTGGCATATGCTTTGTTCTTGTTCGATTATACGAGAGCATCTGACGACAGCAAGCTCCTCCGCGCACCTCAGCGAGATCCTTGACCTCCTCTGCGGTCTCGGTTCTAAGTCCGAAAACCTAACCGCTGAGACACGCAAAGTAATTCGCGGAGGAACGCAGGGCACACCTCCGGTCAAGTTTTTGCAACTTCACACACGGTTCGTTATGATCGGTGCCAAGCATCAACCTGACGCTGTAGCGCGACTGACCCGAATGCAGCCTGCAAAGGAACCAGGACAGAGCCTTTCTCTCGAACGCAAGCTGAGGCTCCACGAAGCTCGTGAATCGATCATCGGGCGTTTGGCGGCTGATCTGCCAACGTCAATTAATCTCGATACGTTTCTCCGTGTAATCGTCGCGGAGCTGGGTCAAATGATGGAGGTAGATCGCTGCGACATCATCAAGCTGACACCCGAAGGCGAACTCCAGGTGAGTCAGGAATGGCGCGCATCTGAGGCCGTGCCGTCGAGCCTCGACGCGCGCATCCCGGTCGATGTGGCGACGCTCTCAGAGTACATCGATATCAAACGGCCGATTCGGCTCAACGACACGTCCTCCCCGAAGCTGGATCACAAAGTGCGCTTCTTCGCGAAGAGTCTCGGCACGCGATCGCTCTTGATCGTGCCGGTGGTGCTCGGCGAGGAAGTACTCGGTCTGATCGGTCTGCATCAAACGCGCGCGCCGCGTCAATGGAGTGACGAAGAAGTTTCGTTCCTGGTTTCGATCGCGACGCAGCTCGCGATTGGTTACCAGTACACGCGCATCTACACAAATCAGAAGCGCGAGGCAGAGACAACGAAGGCACTTCTCGAAATTGCAAACGTACTGAACGGTGTTTCGGACTTCGGTGAGGTCACTTCCGGAGTGATGGATCGGACTCTATCGCTGGTGGGCGCCGATTACTGCGCGCTTGGCGTTTTGGATTCTGACGAGAAAAGAATTCGTCTCGCGGCGTTCAAGGCCGCGCCTCACGCCGTCACTGACAGCGTTCGCGGTCTGATCGAAGCCTATGGCCAGTCTCTTGATATCACGGCGTATCCGGCGATGGTTGACGTGCTCGCCCAGGGCAAAACTCTGAAGCTCCTCGAAACAGATCTGCCGCTGCCGTTGCGCATGATGTTCAATGCCACGCTCGGTGGACGCGCGGCGCTCGTGTCGCCCGTACGCGTCGGCGCTCATACTTTTGGACTCCTGGGGCTTGTCTGGAGCCAGCCCCGCGACGGATTTAAGGATCAGGAGATTTCGCTGGTTGAAGGCATCGCGGACCAAATCGGCACCGCGCTGCAACGCGATCAATTGTCCGCCGAAGTGATGCGACTCAAGCACGCGCTGCATGAGCGGTACGGCGAAGACCGAATCATTGGTCAGGCGCGCGCGATTCGTCGTGCCATCGAGCTGGCGCTTAACGTCGCAGATACTCAGACGTCAGTGATGATTCAGGGTGAGTCCGGTACGGGCAAGGAGCTGCTCGCGAACCTCATTCACTTAAATTCAGGGCGCGAAGATCAGCCTTACATCAAATTAAACTGCGGAGCGATTCCCGAAACGTTGCTGGAGAGCGAGCTGTTCGGCCATGAAAAGGGCGCATTCACCGACGCGCGCGCCCGCCGGAGAGGCCGTTTCGAAGAAGCGGATGGTGGCACGCTGTTCCTGGACGAAGTCGGGGAAATGAGTCTGGCCGCGCAAGTGCGCTTGTTGCGCGTCTTGCAGGACGGCGAGTTCACGCGTGTCGGTGGCAACGACGTGCTGAAAGCGGACGTGCGCATTATCGCCGCGTCGAACGTGAATCTGGAACAAGCCGTGGATGACGGGACGTTTCGCCGCGACCTGTTTTATCGGCTGTCAGTGTTTCCGATTCAGCTTCCTGCGTTGCGTGACCGGCCCGAAGACATTCACCTGCTGGTCATTCATTTTCTGGAGCACTACAAACAGCGGACGGGCCGCTTTGTTAAAGGAATCTCGCGAGAGGCTCTGCGCGCGCTGACCAGCTATGACTGGCCGGGTAACGTGCGCGAACTCGAGAATGCAATCGAGCGTGCCGTGATTATTGCCGCTGGGCGAGAAATTGAAATCGACGATCTTCCGACCGCGATTACGAACGCTGCGTCGAAACGTGAGTCAATGTTGCGCGCGGAACGCGCGCATGCCGCACGCGAGGGCCGGAGCGCTTCGCTCGAAATCGAGGTTCCTTCTTCAATGGAAGAAATCGAGCGGAAAGCGATCGAAGCGACCCTGGATTACACATCGGGAGACAAGACTCGCGCTGCCAGATTGCTCAACATCGGCCGCAAGACGATTTATCGCAAACTCGATCAATACAATGGCAAGCGGACTGATGCTGATTCCGATAACGAGTAGCGCTGTGGCGATGATTCGATTGGTAAGCTAAACTTCTCGCGCGTGAATACACCCGAAAACTTTTCCTCGCCGCAGGATCCTTTCCCTACCGCGAGTTCAAACACTCCCCAGACGCTGCTGATTGATCCCAACAATCCCCCGTGGAAATTGTGGGCGGCTGCGCTCGCCTGGTTTTCCAGTATCGTTTTTCTCTGGCTGGTCCCTCAATTCTGCGCGCTGCCTTACATCGCGACTCACTATCGAGCCAGTGGTGGGCCGACGAAGGAGATCCTGCTCAGCGACAAGACATTTATTCTCATCCTGGTTGCGGGATTCATTCCCGCGCACTTGCTCACTCTGTTGCTCGCGTGGGCGATCGCCAGCCGGTTCGGAAAATTCTCGGCATTTAAGACCCTGGGGTTTAGTTGGCCGGCAAATTTCGGGTTGTGGAAGAGCGCGGCCACCGCGGTTGGTTTGTTCCTCATCGCGATGGCGATTATTTACAAGTTCGGCGGACAAGATACAGATTTGGAAAGAATCTTACACAGTTCGCGAGCGGCGGCAATTGTCACTGCGTTCGTCGCCGCCGCAACGGCGCCGCTGGTTGAAGAAGTAATCTATCGTGGGCTGTTGTATTCGGCGCTCCAACGGGCGGCCGGTGTCGTCGCAGCAATTGCGATTGTCGCGATGACGTTTGCCGGTTTGCACGTGTTGCAGTACTGGCCGAATTTCGGCGCAATTGCCACGATTTCCCTGCTCAGTGTGGTCCTGACGCTCGTCCGCGCACGAACGGGGCGGTTGCTGCCCTGCTACATCATTCATTTGGTCTTCAATGGGATCCAATCGGTGATCATCGTTGGCGAACCGTATTTTCGTTCACTCTTCCAAACTCCGCACCCGGATGCGGCTCCTGCAGTGCTGCACCTTCTCAAACTGCTCTAATGGAATGCGAAGTTATTGTCGTCGGCGGTGGGATCGGCGGCTTGACGGTGGCCGCGCTGCTGGCGGCACGCGGAGTCGACGTTTGCCTTTTTGAAAGACAGTCACGTACCGGCGGGTGCGTGTCGACGTTTGAGCATCTCGGGCAGTCATTTGATCCGACATTTGGTTTGTTCGCAGGTTGGGAAGCGGGCGGTATCTGGGAACGCGTATTTGCGGATTTACCGATCGGACCGCCACGAATCACAAAGCTTTCACCGAATTTCGCGGTGCGATTACCGGAGGGCACCGACGTCCCGGTCGGTTCGGATCGCGAAGCGTTGGAACAGAACGTCGCGAATGCCTTTCCGGATTGCGCTGATCAGGCCGTTCAGTTCATTCGCAGGACGTTTGATTCGACAGCAGATGTGGAATTGCTCACGCACACGAATGAGACTTTTCGAGCTTTCATCAATGCGCAATTAGCCTTCCTCGCGCAACGCACGATCGAAACGGCGGAACCGTCGAGACTCATGGATATTCTGAGGATCGCAAACGGAAACTTCTGGGAAATCGAGGGCGGCCCACAATCCCTGGCAGATTGTCTCGCCGGCAGTTTCAAACAAAGTGGGGGCCACCTGCGTTTGAATTCGCCGGTGCTTCGGCTCGCTTACGCCGAAGATGGAACGCCGAATGGAATCGATTTGTTAAGCGGCGAGCACGTAGCTGCGAAGCGCGCGATGATCAGCAACCTTACCGTCTGGGACACCTACGGAAAGCTGGTGGGTCTGAGGCGCACTCCACCGGCCATCGCAGCACAGCTCAAACAGATGAGCGCGTGGGGTGCCTACCAGGTCTTCATGTTGATCGATGAAGCGGCGCTCGCAACCTTGCCGTCGCGCAGAATAATCTTCGGATCAAGCGCTCAAGAGGCATCGCCGACGGAACACATGTTCTTGAATATTCAGTCGCCACACGGTCAGGCACAGTCAGCCGGAAAGCGGTGTGCGACACTCACCACTTTCACGGACGCTCACGAATGGTTCGCCTTTCATGAGGACGCGACCTGGCACGAAGAAAAGGACCAAGCCGCCCTGGAAGAGGTCTGGGGCCGGCTTCATGCGGCCGCACCTGAAATCGCGGCCGGCGCTGAGGTGTTTGAAACGGCTACTCCGCAAACGTATTACGAATCGGTTCGACGCAAGATGGGATTGATCGGCTCACCAACCAAGCGTCTTGACCTACCGCCAGACATCAACAAGCTCTTCCTGGTCGGAGATACGAGCTCAGACGGAATTGGCATGGCTGGCGTCGCTGAGGATGCTTACCGTCTCGCACAGAACCTGCTAACAACTGGGTAGAGTCTTAATTTGTCTTTGCGGAACGTTGCGTCTTTGCCACTTGGCGTGAAACTGACTGTTCTTGATCGGTTACCTCACGCAACAGCGCAAAGGCGCAAAGAAAAAACGCAAAGTAAGACACTAAAACAAAACAACTGAAGACTATTGCCGCAACGTTCTGCGGATTGTATATTGTCTAGCGACTATGTACATTACAATCGATGAGGCTGACCGTCGGCCCGTATATCGGCAAATTGCTGAGGAAATTAAGGTATTGATCGCCCGTGGCGAGCTTGAAGAGGGGGTCGCGCTACCGCCGGTTCGGCAGGTGGCAGACGATCTCGGGGTGAACCTGAATACGATCGCGGCGGCGTATCGCGAATTGCAGAAAGAGGGTCTGGTTCGAGTCAGGCACGGAGCGGGAGCGTTTGTGGCATCCCGACAAATGCCTCAGCAGACTGAGGCAGAGCTCAGAAAAGCATTGAGGGCGAGCCTAACTCATCTCGCCCTCGCAGGTCTTCCGCGTTCAGAAATTGTTGCGATCGTCAACGAAGAGCTTCAGCAATTCTTCGCGAACCGCCGCTAGTTGATTGGATCCCGAGACTTGTTGACTACCCGCCCTCCGGTGTCTGGATCTATGCGGCCTCCTGGCCCTGCGCTCGGACCCGGGCCCGGTGAGATTGTGCCACCGCCGTTACCACCGCTGCCACCGCTTCCCCCAGGGGGGACGGTGCCAGAGCCTGAACCCGGCGGCGGACCCTGATTGTTCACGATGATGGGATTTGGGTTACCTCCGGCATACCCACCGCGCCAGTAATAGCTGCCGTAGTAATGACCATAGGGTGACGACCAGCCATAGTAAAAAGGCAGAAACGTGTAACAACTGAATGAGGAATTAAACGTCCAGAGCCCAAATCGTTGCGGTCCCCAGAACCATGAGTCCCAGCCGCGAGTATTGAGGTAGCCGTTCAGCATTCTTCGAGAAAGTCTCTCGTTAGCTTTTGCCAGCAGTTGTGCGCGCTGTTTGCTCCAGAGCTCAAACGCATCCTTATCCTTCGGAACCTTGGCCAGCTCTGCGACGCCGTTTGATAGCCTAATGCTGGTTCCACCCTTCAGGATCTCAGTTTTGTCGGGACCATAACTGGCGCGCCCTTTGTAAACCGCCAGTTCGGAAGCGCCCTGCTCGACGTTGATGCGGTAGATACCGCTACGAATGATTGTAAAGGTCGCGTTTGGCGTCGAAATCTTAATGCCCAGGTCCATGTCCCCCACGCCGGTCGCTTCAATAATCGCGCTGCCATTCGTCAGGCGCAGCTTCAACTGATCAAGCGAGATGTCTTCGAACTGAAATTCGCTGTTCTCAGCCAGGCGCAGGTACGAACCCGGATTCAAAAGAATCTCGGCGTTGCTCGTGCTACCAGTCGTGACCACATCCGTCGCGGTCAAATCATCGGTGCTGGACAACAACTGCGGCTGCTGGCCCTGTCGGCTCACCATGACGCGTCCGACGACGGTATTAACACCGCCTGCTTTGGCCGAAATTGTGTTGCGCTCGCGATTCTGACCAAGCGCGACGCCGGAGAGAGCGAGCAGAACCAATGAACAAAAAGTGATTACTGTTCGACCAGGTGTTCTCATACGGACCTCCTCGGGGAGAGGCAAGCCATCCGACTGGGACAAATTTAGTGCGCTGATTATATCACCGCAGGCAACGGTGTCCAGTTTTTTGCGAGAAGGTGAGCTTCAGTTGGCGTAATAGCCGCGTTTCCCGCGCGCGACGGCATTTGGGCGATTCACGCTTACGCGGATCGCGCGCCACGAACCATCGCGAACTCGACTTGAAGGGCGGTATGACAACGTGTACAGCGTTCCGAGATCAGCCACGACACGATCGTATGCGCCAGCCAGGTCCTGCAACTTGAAACATTCGTAAAATGCGCCCCCGCCGACGTCGGCGATCTCTTTCATTTGATCGTGTGCCAGATCAAAAGTTTCCTGCTGAATGTCCCCGGGACTCAAAGGCTCGTATGACTGCGTGTCTGTCCAAATCGAATAAATAACGCCATCGAACTCACGTGCCTGTCGGATGAGCTCCTGATAGCTCAGTGAGGACCCTTCGCCGGTAACATTAGGCATTACGCTATCAAGACCATCGCTGATCACCACAATCGCATTGCGCCGCGAGTCTTTAGCTTCGCGAAAAATTTCGTCCATAGCAAACGAGAGCGAATCGTACAGTTTCGTACTACCGTCGGGCTTTTGAATCGCGTTGATGCGTTCATGCAACAGCGCGTGATCGGTCGTCAGGGGAGAGACGACGACTTGACTGCCCGCGAACGTAATTACCGCAATTCGATCGAATGGACGCGCGGCATCGACAAAATGCAAAGCCGCCGATTTGATCAGCTCGACAACTTTTGCAGTTGAGCCCGACAAATCAACCAACAACACGAGGTTGAATGGCGCGGATGAAGATTCAAAATGGAGAATCTGTTGTCCGGCATTATTCTCGTACAGGCGAAAGTCTTCTTTCGTGAGGTCGTTGACGCCGTGACTTGTCCCCCGATCGACCACACTAACGTTGACGCTCACCAACTCTGTGTCAACCCGGATGACATCGTCTTCCGAAACTTCTTCGGGAGTCTTCGAAGGGCGCGCAGGAGTTCCCGCACCGGGTTTGTTCTCCTGGTTGCCGATCATCTCAGGCGGTCGATCTTGACGCGGCTCAGGAGTGCGCGTCGTCTCTGCATGTCTTTGATTGGACGCTTGCGAATTTGCGGCAACGGCAGTCTCCGTTTGCGGTGCTACGGTCACGTTTCCCGCCGCCGAGAAGATGCGAACATTGTTTGCGCCATTTCCCAGTCGTCCGCGCAATTGCGGACGCTGCGATTGGTCAACTGAGAGTGAATCGACAGACGAGACAACGCTGCCGGTTTTTGATTCCGCAACGACGGTCGCGTTCGCACCGCCCGGCACATCGATGTGAACTTCTCCGGACACTGTTTGGACAAGCAGCGCACGCGGCAGACTGCGAACTTCGACGGCTCCACTCGCGGTAAAGATGGCGGCATGCGTCCTGGCTGGCACCCGCAACGTGAGATGCACGCGCGGAGATTTGTCAGCCCGCGCAACTCGCACGGACAAGAGGCTCGCCGACGATTGAATCACCGCCGGCGATGGGATGCTTTCACCATTTTCGGCGACTGCGGCAATCGAGACGTATGGTTCATCACCAACGTCCAGAATCACAGCACCCCGCAAGTTCTCGACACGCAGATTTCCATTCGCCGGCAATTCCAGCCGGACCACACTTCCGGTTTGAGCTTTCGTTCGGTTAACAAAAGGCAGGAAAGAGACGAAGCTGAGAACGCTCGCGATCGCAAGCCCAGTTGCGATCTCGCGAATGAGCGCGGGAGAGGTCCAGCGTCTTGGATTCTCGAACATCTTACTTCCGCGGAGTTTCTCTGGGGCCAAAGAGTCCGCTGATCAAATCACTACTCGATCATATCGAGCATCGATCCAACCTCGGGTTCTGCTTTCGGCGGAGCGCCGCCGCCGCCACCGAGGTCACCAAGTCGCAACAGCAGGTTGCCATAATTGGATGCGTACGCCATGCCGTCATCTTTGGTGACGACTCCGGCGCGAATCATTCTTTCAATTTCGCCGTCGAAGGTCTGCATGCCTTCCAGCTCGCCCTGTTCCATCGCGTCCATCAGGGATTTGCCCTCGGACTCGCCGCGTTCGATGTATTCGCGCGTACGCGAAGTTGCTTTCAAAATCTCGATGGCGGCCATGCGTCCGCTGCCGTCTGCGCGCGGCAGCAGCCGCTGCGAGACAATATAACGAAACGACTGAGCCAGCCGCGTGCGAATGATTTGCTCCTCGTTTTTCGGGAATACGCCGATGATACGCTCAACTGTTTTCGCGGCGTCGATCGTATGCAGCGTCGAAAGCACGAGGTGGCCCGTCTCTGCGGCTTCCATCGCGACCTCCATAGTTTCACGATCGCGCATCTCGCCGACGAGAATCACTTTCGGCGCCTGGCGCAACGCCGCGCGCAAGGCGAGGGCAAAGCTCGGCGTGTCCGAATGCAACTCCCGTTGGTGAATCGTTGAGTTCTTATGCTGATGCAGAAACTCGATCGGATCTTCAATTGTGACGATGTGGAAGTACTTCGTTTCGTTGATTAGATCGATGATCGCCGCCAGTGTCGAGCTCTTGCCGCTTCCCGTCGGACCGGTGACCAGCACAATTCCATTTTTCAGCTCAATGATGTCGCGCAACTGCTCGGGAAGATTGAAGTCCTCGAAGCGCGGCGGGCGCTGCGGAATGACACGCATGACAATCGCGTGAGAGCCACGCTGCTTGAAGATGTTGACGCGAAAACGACAGAGACTGGGAACGCTGAACGACACGTCCGTGGAGCCGAATTTCTCCAAACTCTCTGCCGCTTCCTCATTTGATCCGATAATCAGCTTCGCGATACCAGCCGTTTGCGGCGGTGTCAGTTTGTCCAATCCCGGAATCGCCACCGGTTGAAGCTTCCCCACCAATTCGATTTGCGCCGGACGACCTGGGGAAAAGATCAAATCGCTGACTTTGTCGGACACCGCAAGCATTCGCTGCAAAATGGTCGCGAGATTCAGCGCCCCTTGCGCTTGTTCAGTTGGCTGCTGGGTTTCAGTCATTAGCTTAGCGGGCCTTCAGGATAAAGAAAGTCACATCATCACCGGCGCCCTGGCCATCCGTCCATGTCATCAGATCGCGATGAAGCACGTCGATCATTTCGCGGGCCGGCAGGTCGCGCGCGTTGCGCACGGCCTCAGCCAAACGATCGCGTCCGTATTCTTCGCCAGTTGGATTGGTAGCCTCGGTCACACCGTCAGTGTAGAGCACTAAAATCTGTCCGGGCGCGATCGTCGCGTAGTATTCGTAGTAACGCGAATCGCGAAACATCCCGAGCGGCACACCGCCGCGTTCTTCAAAGTGCGCTGTGCCATCTACATCAATCAGCATTGGGGGATTGTGTCCCGCATTCGAATACGCGAGCGTCCGATTAGTCGCGTCCAGGATTCCATAGAATGCGGTCACGAACTGATTGCGTTCGATCGATTCCCACAAGAGGTAGTTCACCTTCGACATCGAAATCTGCGGCGCGTATCCAATGTGCGAAGCGGCGCGCAGACTCGCGCGAAGAAAAGCCATCAACAATGCTGCCGGTACGCCTTTACCCGATACATCGGCGATCACAATGCCGATTTGATCGTCGTAGATTTGCACCCAGTCGTAGTAATCACCCGAAACTTCTTCGGTCGGAAAGTTGTACGCGCTGATGTCGAAACCTTCGAGCTGCGGATCGCGCGCCGGCAGCAATTCGAGTTGCACCTGACGCGCGACTTCGAGTTGCGTTTCAAGCCGCTGCTTCTCGATCAGCTGGTCGTGCAGCATTACCTTCTCGATGATGATCGCAACTTGAGAAGCGAGCAACATTAGCACTTCGAGATCGTCATTCTGGTACGCGTTCAACTCATCGCTTTCAAGATCAAAGACCCCGATGACCTCTTCATTTGAGATGATCGGCGCGACCATCTCTGAGCGCGTGCGCGCCCGCGCATTCACATAACGCGGCTCTCTGCGAACATCCGGTGAGATGAAAGGCCGGCCGCTCACCGCGACGTGACCAATCAAACCTTCACCCATTTTCAGGTGCAGCTCCTGCATGTCCGCGATGTCGTAACCGCGCACGGCTTCCGTGTGAAAGACCGTGGTTTCCTCATCACCGGCCTGCCAATCAGTCGGCCGCAAATGCTTCACCAGATAAATTCCGGCGGCATCGTACGGAATCAGAGAGTCAAGCGTGTCCATCACCAGGTTCAGTACCTCCTGCAAATCGAGCGAGCGACTGATGGTCTTGGTGATGTCGAGCAGCATGCGCAGCTTGTCGACAACCGACAAGCCGACCGCTTCCCTGGAAGTTGCTTGAGCCATAAAGAAGGCTTGAGAAGGCGAGTTATCGCAGACTCAAGCTCATTTATTATACGTGCTGAGCGCGCGAGCCCGAAAGACTTTTGTAGGCGGACCAAAGATGCGTGACTTTGATGCGGTATTCGACGAGCTGCCGGCTC
>Ga0075434_100005892_pt1 | contig 11204 bp, 6 predicted proteins | sample RhiMethybrSRZTD3_FD_75298 | JGI IMG/M metagenome (GOLD analysis project Ga0075434, IMG submission 75298) | Populus rhizosphere microbial communities from Tennessee, USA - Rhizosphere MetaG P. TD hybrid SRZTD3 | ecosystem: Host-associated > Plants > Roots > Rhizosphere > Soil | place: USA...
CCAAAAGCTCGGGCAATCCGAAGAGACAGGTCTGCAGATCGGCGTTGGCATGAATTCCGGGGAAGTCGTGGTGCGCTCCATCGACAACGATTTAAACATCGATTACTCGGCTCTGGGCCACACCACACATCTCGCCGCCCGGATGCAGGAGATTTCAGGCCCCGGTGAAGCTCTGATGTCGGCCAGCACGCTGCGGCAAGTCGAAGGTTTTATTCAGATCCAGCCCCTCGGTCCTGTGCAAGTGAAGGGTGTTTCACAGGCAGTCGAAGTTTATTCTGTCATCGGCGCTACCAGCGCGCGTACCCGAGTGCAGGCAGGCGCAGCCCGTGGTTTAACGCCTCTGGTGGGACGCAGCACGGAAATTGACATATTTAGGCAACTTGTAAAGCGGGTAAGTGCGGGCCGTGGCCAAATACTGGCGATGGTTGGCGAGCCTGGGGTTGGGAAGTCGCGTCTGGTCCACGAATTTACTTGCCATCAGCTGCCGCCAGGCTGGTTTGTGCTTGAAGCCACATCCGTCTCTTACGGCAAGGCAACTCCATATTTTCCGCTCATCGAGATGCTCCGCAGGTACTTTCAAACTGCCGATGGCGATTGTAGTGAAAACGTGCGGGATCGAGTGGTGACGCGTATTTTGGAATTTGACAGTCTCCTCAAAGACGCTATCCCGCCGATTCTTTCGTTATTTGGCGTTTTATCAGATGACCAAAATAGTTACGGACAAGCCGACTGGAACTCGCTATTGGATGCACAAGAGTTGGTCGGGCTGATCATGCGTTTCAACTCGACGGAACCCCAGCAACGGCGCCGTCACATTCTCAACGCAATTAATCGCGTGTTGATCCGGGAGAGTCAACGACAACCCCTATTGGTCGTTTTTGAGGATCTCCATTGGATTGATAACGAAACACAAGCATTCCTCGATGGCTTGATGGATAGCGTGCCGATGGCCCGTATCCTAATTCTCGTCAATTACCGACCGGAATATACCCACGGTTGGCCGAAAAAAAGCTATTACACCCAATTCCGTGTGGACCCATTGCAGCCAATAAGCGCGGAGCAACTGTTGCAACACCTTCTTGGACCCAATGAAGATCTGGCACCGCTCAAGACCCTACTTATTCAGCGGACTGAAGGAAACCCTTTTTTCGCGGAGGAAAGCGTCCGATCTCTGGTCGAAACTGGAGTTTTGACTGGTGAGAAAGGCGCGTACCGGCCTGCGTTAAAAATTGATGAGATCCATATTCCAAGTACCGTCCAAAACGTTGTAGCAGATCGTATAGACCGATTGCCTATTGAGGAAAAGCACCTTTTGCAGATGGCTGCTGTAATTGGAGTACGAGTTCCTTTTGAATTATTGCGTATGGTGTCGCAGCTGTCCGACGACCAACTTTATCAATCCCTTGCGCATCTTCGATCCGCGGAGTTTCTTTTTGAAACAAATCTCTTCCCCGAGTCCTATACTTTCAAGCATGCTCTGACAACGGAAGTAGCGTATAGCGCTTTGCTCGAAGAACGCAGGACTTCCCTTCACGCGAAGATTCTGGACGCGCTTGAGCAGATCGAAGCGAACAATCTGCATGATCATGTCGAGACGCTCGCGCACCATGCTCTTCACGGTGGGCTATGGGACAAGGCAGTTCCCTATTTGAGCCAATCCGGAGCGAAGGCATTGGCCTGCTGCGCGTTTAGAGAAGCAGTTTCGTTTTTAGAGCAAGGATTAGAGGCTTTGGAGCACGCAGCTGATTCCAAGGCGAAACTGGAGTGGGCGATTGATTTACGTTTACAGCTACGCAACGTCCTATTCTTGTTGGGTGAGTCTAAGAAGCTCTACCAATACTTAGGAGAGGCCGAGAATCTCGCGCAACAACTTGGAGATGAACTCCGAATTGGCCGGGTCCTTAACTTTTTGTGCAGTTACACAGGCCTAGTTGGCGATCCTGACGCAGCGGTCTCATACGGACGGCGGGCTCTGGCCCTACCGATCATCAGCGCCGATCCGTCGATTGGTGCGGTGGCACATTATTATTTGGGGGCTGCTTATAACAAGATGGGAAACTATAGAGACGCGATCGACGTCCTCACGCGGGGTCTGCAAGGCATCAGTCCCGAGCTGCGGCATGAGCGATTTGGAACCACCCTCGTAATCTCGGTCGTTTGTCGGAGCCACTTAGTTCAATGCTTGGCTGCGACGGGTGCTTTTGATCGAGGCATACGTTATGGAGAGGAAGGTATTCAGATTGCCAACGAAGTCGAGCACTCTGTCAGTCGTATCTACTCCAATTGCAGCCTCGGGTTTCTGTTCCTTTTGCGCGGCGAATTCGAGCGGGCAATTCAATTGCTCGATCTGAGCATGAAAATTTGCCAATTAGAAGGAGTACCTGTCTACATTCCTTTTGTCGCATCACGGCTGGGAGCCGCGTACGTGATCGGTGGACGCATTGCGGACGCGCTACCATATCTCCAGCAAGGAGTTGGTGATTCGGCCTCAGTAGGTAGGGTGGCGTTTCTTTCGTTAAGCATGGTGTGGCTCAGTGAAGGCTATCTTCTGTCAGGACGAACTATTGAGGCACATGATGCCGCAAAGAAGGCACTCGAGTTAGCGCAAACTCATAAAGAACGGGGACACGAAGCAGGGGCATTAAAGGTTCTTGGAGACATTGCCGCGCATGAAAACCCCGGTGGCCACGAAAGCGAAGTTTTTTACCAGCGTGCCCTGAGATTAGCCTGCGAATTGGGCATGCGTCCTCTTGAAGCGCACTGCAATTTTAGTTTAGGCAAGCTCTATCTAAAAGCGCAGTCTAAGGCAGCGCCGCATGAGCTGGCCAAAGCTAGTGTACTTTATAGCGACATGAACATGCGATTCTGGCTGGCTGAAGCTGAAAAGGCCTTGGCTGAGGCACGTTGACTTGGCACATGTGCGACTGGCTATTTTGGAGCGCCACGGTCGGATCGCCTCCTTCCGGATGGATTTCAGGCGCAACGTTCTCTTTGCTTGTGGCGCATTGGGTAAGGTTTCGCTAATAATTTGATCCGCTCAACGATTTCGTCATCCAGCTGAAGCAGATATTTTAATTTCGCCTTTCCTTCATATTGGGTTTGCAGACGGCTCAATCCGCTGTCGGAGCCACTGAATATCGCTCGTGCCGTCTTTCGAGTTGATCGTCCTTCGTGGGTTAGTTTGCCGTTCAATGTGATGCCCGCCTCATGACCTGTCACTCCGACGAACAGCAAATTGCTCGCTTGTAAATCTTGCCTTCGTGTCCGTGATTTAGATCGACGTAACTCACGAGCCGTCGAGTATTCGGCATTTCGCTCTTTAACATTTTCACGGCATTCCGACTCGCGAGAACCGTTCGGGTGGTCAAAAAATCCCCCGTTGGGGGGACTTGACTTACAACGGGCTTGGTTATGCGATGAATCCTGTCTAGTTGAATTTTGTGGGAGGTACTCTATCGAAAATCTGTGCTGTTGAATATCTTCGATGGAATGCCGCCCACAAAAACCGCACTTACAGCGCAGATATAAATTTGGAGGGACAAAGTCATGAAGTATGTCACTCGAATTTTATCTGCAGCGATAATCATCACGATCTATCTCAGCGTTGTCCATGCCGAAGATGGCCAAGACCCGGGCAAAGGGCCAAATCGCTATGTCGTAAGCAATTTGACCTCTGATCTGCCGGGCATGGCGCAGAACACCGATGCGGTCTTGCAAAATGCTTGGGGCGTGACTTTTACGCCTGGCGCTAGTCCCTTCTGGATCGCGGACAATGCCACGGGGTGTTCAACGCTTTACGATGGTAAGGGGGCGATCGCGTCGACTCTCCAAGTTAAGCTTCCTTTAGCCGGAGGCAGTATTCCCGCTACCGCCTGCAGGCATGCCGACCCGAAGAACCCGCCGGACCCCGCTCCTGCCACGCCGACTGGCCTCGTGTGGAACCCTACCTCGACGTTTCTCGTGCCGGGCACGACGAGCCCGGCTACATTCATCTGGGACACCGAGGATGGAACTATTTCAGCTTGGACGGGCGGTCTGACCCCGGCTGATCAGGCGGTCCTCGCCGTCGATAACTCGGCAGGCGCAGTCTACAAAGGTCTCGTTTTCGGCACCAATGCTCACGGCGTCTTTCTCTTTGCGACGAACTTTGAGGCCGGAACGATTGACGTATTCGGCCCCAATGGCTCCGCCGGGTTCAGGCCGGCGACATCTACAGAGGTTGACGGCGACTTTACGGATCCAAATATTCCAGCTGGATTTGCGCCGTTCGGCATCCAGAACATTAACGGCGATCTCTTTGTTACCTACGCACTACAAAACGCCGACAAGCACGACGACGTGGCAGGCAGGGGCAATGGCTTTGTCGACGTTTTCGACACTGACGGGCATTTGTTGCGGCGCTTCGCTTCACGGGGACCGTTGAACTCACCGTGGGGAGTGACGCGGGCATCATTCGCGTTTGGCCGGTTCAGCGGGGACATCCTTGTCGGCAATTTCGGTGATGGAAAAATTAATGTCTTCGACTCTAGCGGAAATTTTCTTGGTATCCTGAGGGATGAGAAGGGCAAGCCGATCGTTATCGAGGGCCTGTGGACGCTAACGTTGGGCGGGGGCAGAAATTCAAGCTCCGACACGCTCTATTTCACAGCCGGTCCTAACGATGAAACTGACGGCTTATTCGGCACCATCACTCCGGCATCGACAAATTAGTTAGAGCGACTTGGTCGCGTCAGTTCAGAAGGTAGCGAAATCGCGCCCGTGCCATCATCGATTATAAAGGCACGGGCGACGATCCACGGAATGAAAACTGAATTCCGCACCTATTTTTGTAGCGCTTGAGACTTTGGAGCGTCACGGTCGGATTCACACCGCCCCTCGTCGATAGAATCCGGCGGGTACTCAATCCCGCCAAGACGAATTCAACTTCAGAATGGGCTGTTCGATACCACGCTGCTCGTTTGTCGGCCGATCAATTCGGGTTCCAGTTTGCGCTATAGCTCCATAAAATTCCCTATTTTCGCGTCTTGACAACCCGGCACCCCCTTTACTAAAGCTGCCAGAAGTTGTCCCAAGCTTTTTCGTCGCATAGCTTTACATCATCAGATGCATCGCAATCATTGGGATCATACCCCTTGTCGGTGTGGCACTGGCCTTTGTTTTAGGTCACTGGATTGCTGGGCCGCTCATTCGGCTGAGAAAAGTTGCGGAAGAAATCATTGAAGGCGATCTGAAAGCATCAGGGGAATACCCACGTCTCGCGATGAGATCGGGGACCTCGCCCGCTCTCTGAAGCGGATGCGCGCAAGCCTAAGAGCCGCTATGGCACGTCTGCAACGCCAGTTACAGTAGTGGAGGGAGTAATGCGCATCGAAAAAGACCAGCAACTCGTTACGTTGTTAAGTATGGTGTTTGGGTTGGTGTTTTTCATTACTATCGCCAGCGCGGCCGACAGAGAGACAGATTCACCACCGGAAAAGATCACGATTGCTTACAGCTCTGTTTCTGGCCACATGGCTCCGGTATGGATCGCGCATGACGCCGGTTTTTTCCGTAAATACGGCTTGGACGTGCAACCCGTTTTTATCGAGAGTGGAAGTACTACAGTGAAGAGCTTGATGTCGAAAGAAGTAGCGTTCGCGCAGATGGCGGGCGCCGCGGTAATTCAGAGTCGTTTACAGGGAACCGATATCACGATGATCGCGGGATTTCTGAACACCATGGATTATCAGCTTATGGTTGAAAAAAACATCAGCCGGCCCGATCAGCTTCGTGGAAAAACATTGGCCGTCAGCCGTTTTGGTTCTTCCTCCGACTTTGCCACACGCTACGCTTTGGACAAATATGGGCTCAATCCCAATGAAGATGTGACCATTCTGGAGATCGGAAGTCAGCCGGCCCGCTTCGCCGCACTTCAGACAGGAAAAATTCAGGGGGCGATGGTTGCGGTCCCGTTAACACTCAAGGCAAAGGCGCTTGGCTTTCATGCCCTCGCTGACCTTCAAATGCTCGGACTAGAATATCAGCACACCGGCTTGGCTACGACTCAGGCATTGATCAAATCCCGACCTGACCTGGTCCGCAATGTAATGAAAGCCTATGTGGAAGGGATTCACTACTATAAGACCCGGCCGACGGAATCGTTAGCCATCCTAGAAAGGTATCTAAAAACCTCTGATACAGATGTGCTGATGGAGGTATATAACGCTATCGGACTAAAGCTCACCCCGGAGAAGCCATATCCCACGCTCCGCGGGATTGAGGTCATTTTACGCGAGACAATCGCGAGAAATCCGAGGACAAAAGCAACACGGCCCGAGGAGATAGTAGACTTAACATTCGTCAAGGAATTGGACAGCTCTGGGTTCATCGATCGTTTGTATAAGGCTCAGCCGGTTGTCGCGCGCCGGAGCGAGCCTCGTCCGTCACCCGCTTCGGTGCCAATTAAAGAAAAGGCCGCTCCCGCAAAGCGCGCTGTCTCATCGAGCGCGCTTGAGGAGATTGTTCTACCGCAAACGTATACTGTGGCAGCCGGAGATACTCTCAGTCACCTGGCAATGCGCTTCTACGGCTTGTCGACGAAATGGCCCCAAATTCAACAGGCGAATCCGGATACATTAAAAAACCCACATTATCTATACATAGGACAACAGCTTCTGATTCCTTCAGATGCCAAATCGGGAGGATGACGGCTGAGAAATCGACCGGAGCGGCGCACCCATGGAAATGCAGCGTCTCGGTCGTCTCCGCAATGACTTCCTGAACCGATTCTAGCTTCCTGACCGTACATCCCAAATCGCTGAACATTTCCCGATACAGAACCCGCCAGCGGTCGGCTGTATCCGTCGACTTGCGTCAACGTATGGGATTAGCTCTCGCCTATTGGATTATTGTGAATAACTGTATCGATAGCGGTGTTGAACTTACCAAGAGGGACACATCGCTCGCGATCATCTCCGCCAGCACGCGCATGGCGGTGCTGATCTGCGCAGGTTTCGTGGGGCTACTTTATGGTTATGACAAGATTATGTGTTTCGGTGTCCCCGATATTCTCGGTTTGGTGTGTGCTCCCCTTACGAAATAGAGAGCGCTGCCGGCTTTAAATTCTAAGACTTCCGTTTTTCCGTCGGAATAATGGATTTTTTGTTTTTCCGCGTCGAAATGATATGTGACCCGGTCGGGGCGGGCTTTCATTTCATTTTTCTCTCCCGGCTTTGCCCATGTCTCGCTTACCCGAACTTTCTCGTCATCCAGCAGGACCTTTGTCGTGGTTTGCCCCGCCTTCTGCTGCACCGGTTCAGCTTTCGCTTTTTCCGATTTCGCCTTTTCTTGCGCGGTCGCAATATTGGCAGTGACGCTAAGAATGAAAATAGCGCCCCAAATGCTTACCAGTAGGTGAGATATTGTCATAAAACCCCCTCCTCGGTAGTTATTTTTGGCGCCCCGGTTTTTAATTTGTGAATTCGCCTTTTGGCGTATGCCAAGGTGACTGTTGATCGGCTGCGAGCCAAACGTTTTTCAGCCATAGTTCGCGCCTTCTACATATCTAAAAAAATGAACGTTTTCGTCAGCAGAAAAGACAGAAAAAAATTTGACGTCTCTGCCGGACGCTGTGATATGGCCCCGGCCATAGAAAAGGTCGTTTAAAATTCCGGTCCATAAGGGGGATCGCCAATGAAACGAAGAATGTTTGTTTTGGCGACCATTGTTTTCTATTTCGCCGTGACCGAGTCGTTTGCAGCCGACGTGTTCAGTGGAAACTGGAAACTGAACGTGGCGAAGTCGAAATATGATCCAGGTCCGCTACCCAAAGGACTCAACTTCAGCAAGATCGATGCTACAGAAGGGGGGCTTAGATTTACGAACGAGGGAGTCAACGCCGAAGGGAAGCCCACTCATAACGAGTGGAGCGGCAAGTTTGACGGAAAAGACAATCCGGTCAAAAGCGATCCGAACCGGGATACAGCCGCGCTGAAGAAAATTGATGACTACACAATCGAGATCGTCAACAAGAAGGATGGCAAAGTCACGACCACAACTCGATCCGTTTTCTCCCGCGACGGCAAGACGAGAACCCAAACCACGCAGGGAACGAACGCTCAAGGTGTGAAAGTCAACAACACAATCGTCTACGAGAAGTAGGCAAGAGTCTTAAGGGGACAGGCTACTTTTCTGAAGCGCCCAAGCGTCTGAGTCTCTCACTCATCATGGTCGGTGGCTCGCAGAAAATTTCCTCTGGGCAAGCCTGCGCGAATATCTGGGACGACGTGGGTTCCGTCAAAAATTTGTATTCGCTTCCAAACGATGAGCGCCATAGAAAAGGCAATCGATCCGTTGTATGGCGCGGCCAGGAGTGTCCTTCGAGCTGTACGGAGTTTCTAATTCCAAAACCGAAAGACTAACGACGGATATTTGGATGAAGCATCCTTCTTCGGCTACCGCCGCGCCGGCATATTCATTTTCAGGCGTTTTTGATGCGCTGGAAACAGATGGGAACCAAAACCAATAAATATCTGAATAATTTGCAACGCATGTCGAGGCGTTAGAGATTTAGAACGCGTAACTACCTCGACCAGAGTCACTCGAATACAATCTTCCGTGTTTGATGCGCGAAATGCTGATGCGGTATGCGCACCGCAGAGCGCCCGCACGTGTTCCAGCGCCGCGCGAATTATTATGAATGGTTCGTCATTTCGGCTTCCACGATCACTGTCACTTTGCCCACAACTTTGCCGAACTATATGTCAGCATGTGTTCGAATCGGTAAAATCGACGCGATAAAACGCCGTTAAACGCTTGAATAGATACACATAGCGACCAATAGTGTCACATAGTCCCGCCCCGGCAAGAGAACTGAAAAATCCTGTGTCGAGTGGGATTGACTAGAACTGCAAAACCCGCCCGCTATCAGTACGGTTTCACACCACAAATCTCCACCCGATAGATTTCATCTCGCTCTTTCCGGACTCGCTCCCAGACAGTCGGTAAACGCGTCAGGGCCTGACACCCTAACCCCTGACTGGTTCACCTCTTCTTCTACTTACGCAATCGAATATGTTGGCGGCGATCCGATTATCGAATCTAGCGGCAGACACCGACGGGCGAATTTCTGATTTCCAGCTTCACGGGAAGTTTGCCCAGACCTTAGATCAAAATTTGAGCGTCTCTGAGGTTCCGGTCAAATCAATGAGTTTGTACCGTCCCGATGCGTGTTCAGTGCCTGATTAAATCCTTAAGACTGGTTCTCAGAGGATTTTATTCCGAAGCAATTATATACGATTCCGGAATATTTGCGGGACCGAAACAGTCTGGACAACTGAGTTGCAACTCGGAAACCGAATGAAAAAAGTGACGAACTAACGAATCAACGAAATTAAAGAAAAGGGACAATACTATGAAGCTTAATAATGCATGGAAATGGCTACTCAATCCACCGTTCGACGGACCGCCGGCAATCATCTTACTTCGGCTGATGGCTGGAGGCGTGTTCCTGTGGGAGGGGATTATTAAATTCATTTATGCAAATCAAGGAGTGGGCCGCTTTACCAAACTCGGATTGCCGTTCCCCCAAGTGACGGCTAACTTTGTTGGCGTGCTTGAGATTGTCGGAGGGATTCTTTTAATCGGAGGTTTTCTCACGCGGCCTGTCGCTATCCCGTTCGTAATCGAAATGCTCGTAGCAATGTTGTCAACCAAAATCGCTTTGTATTTGGGAACTTCTGCTTTGCCGTTGCCGCCGGTTCCACCGCAGATTGGATTCTGGGCTGTGTTGCACGAGATACGCTCCGAATATGCACAGCTGATGATTACGATGTTTTTGCTTATGGCAGGACCGGGGCCATGGTCTCTTGACGCGCTGCTGATCCGGAAGAGGAAAGAAGATAAGCACCATGTGCCGAATACGGATCGGGCATTGTACTTGGGCTATTCCGAATGATCGCGCTCTACGCCACCGCATGCCTGATGTCCAGAACGGTGCGCTAACGAGGTAATCAAAATGTCGGACTTACTCTTAGACGAAACAAATACCTCTAATACTGGCACTAAATTGATGGGCGGGAGTCAGGATTGGGAAGGCAATAATTACGTCTTTCCGGCGAAACCTAGATTCAATGGGGTAGCCAAAATCCGCGACATTGGCGCGGTTGACGCAGTGCGCGTGGTAGGGAGGGGAATAGAGGCGGCCAGCGAGGTCGTCGCCAGTGATGCAGACGATGCCGTTGCTGTCCAGGCTGTTTCGGCCACAAGCGTCTGGGCTCTGCTGCGCCGACCGCTTTTTCGCGCGCTCTGGATCGCCTCACTCACCTCAAGCATCGGCACCTGGATGCACGAACTTGGAGCTACATGGCTCATGACGTCGCTGACACTGTCACCTGTGATGGTGGCGCTCATGCAGACTGCAGCGAGCCTCCCCATGGTCCTGCTGGCCCTCCCTGCGGGAGCGATCGCCGATACGGTGGATCGGCGAAAAATGTTGCTATTCACACAAGGCTGGATGCTAGTTTCAGCGGCCGCACTTGGCGTGCTTACGGCTTTGGGTGCCACCACTCCGTGGTTGTTGCTCATTCTTACATTTGCCCTTGGCGTCGGCGCAGCGATGAACGCGCCTGCATGGCAGGCGACGACGGCGGAGGCTGTCCATCGCGCCGAGCTTCCGGAAGCGATCGCCTTAACGGGACTGGGTCTGAACTTAGCGCGTGCTCTGGGCCCGGTGGCTGGCGGACTCCTAGTGATGGCGACAGGAGCTTGGGCGGTTTTTCTTCTAAATGCAGCATCATTTCTCGGAGTGATGATGGTGCTGTACGGCTGGCGTCGCGGGACACAGCCGAAGCATTTACCTACCAACGACGTGCGCAGCACCATTCGTGAAGCAATCCATTACGCCACACAAGCACCGGCTCTGCGCGTAGTGCTTGTTCGCACCGGTGTTTGCGTTCCATTTGCGAGCGCCTTATGGGCTTTGCTGCCACTAGTGACGCGCTACAAATTAGGACTTAACTGCCTTGGATACGGGATCCTCTTTGGTTTCTTGGGCATCGGCTCAGTGATTGGAAGCATATTTCTCCCAAAGTTGCGGACTCTCTTCTCTACTGACACTCTTGTGGCTGCCGCGATCATTATGTTCGCGGCGGCGACAGCAGCCTTGGCCGAAGTCCGCCATTTTGGATTGCTGTGCTTGGTATTGACGATTGGGGGTATGGCATGGA
>Ga0075434_100005894_pt1 | contig 11201 bp, 8 predicted proteins | sample RhiMethybrSRZTD3_FD_75298 | JGI IMG/M metagenome (GOLD analysis project Ga0075434, IMG submission 75298) | Populus rhizosphere microbial communities from Tennessee, USA - Rhizosphere MetaG P. TD hybrid SRZTD3 | ecosystem: Host-associated > Plants > Roots > Rhizosphere > Soil | place: USA...
CGACGTCGAGGCGGCCGACGCGGAGTTCTTCGCCGAGGTCGCCGACGAGGCGCTGGTCCCGAGGCTGCAGACGCTGGCCGGCCGGGGCGGATCCGCGGGGGCGTAGAATCGTCGCCCCCCGAACGCATGATCGACCCGCACCGGAACCAGGAAGCATGGGCCGCGCACGCCGGTTGCGTGGCGGTCCGGGTGCGGGCGGACGGCCGGGTGACGCCGGTCGACACGCGCGCGGGGGTCGACCTGCTGCGCCGGCTCGACCCGTTGGCGCGGTACGCGGTCGCCTTCGCCCGCGCGCAGCTGCGGCAGACGCGCTTCACCTGGATCGAGGGGCGCGCCTGGTATGCGGTCTGCCTGACCCGGGAGCGGCGGCCCGACGACGACCGCCGGCCGGTGGCGGTGCTGGTCGAGCTCGAGCGCTCGGCGCCCGCCTACGGCCTGACCGTGCGCGAGCTGGACGTGCTGACGCTGATCTGCGGCGGGCTCTCCAACCCGCAGATCGCGGCGCACCTCGCGATGCGGACGCGCACGGTGTCGACGCACGTGAGCCGCATCATCACGAAGCTGGGCCAGTCGACCCGGGCCGGAGTGGCGGCGGTGGCGATCGACCAGGGTCTCCTGCGCATGCCCGTGCCCGGCAGCGGCCGGGCGCTCGGCGTGCTGGGAGTCGGCATCGTCGACCAGACCGCGGCCGGCCTTGCGCCGACGGCGGTGCGCGGCGAGCACCCCGGCTGGCAGCGCGTCCTGCGGCGGCGGCTGCGGCCGATCCGGCTCGGCACGCTCGTCGACTCGCCTGACGCGGGCGGCGACGGCCGCGAGGTGCGCGACGGCTCGGCCCTTGCGGTCGTCGAGCTGAACGCCCGCGGCGGCGTCGCCGGCCGCCTGATCGAGCAGGTGCACGCCGAGGTGTCCGCCGAGGACGCCGAGAGCTTCGGCGCCGGCCTGCGCCGGCTCGCCGAGGAGGACGTCGACGCCGTCGTCGGCGGCTACACGCACTTCCTGACGCCGGCCGACTACGCGTCGGTGCGCGACCACGGCTGCCCGATCGTGACCGCGATGACGTCCGAGGAGCAGGCCGGCTGGGTGCGCGACGACCCGGCCGCGTTCGGCCGGGTCTTCCAGGTCGGGCCGACCGAGGTGAACTACGGGACGGGCACGATCGCGTTCCTCGAGCACCTGCGCGCCGGCGGAAGCTGGTCGCCCGCCCGCCGCCGCATCCTGCCGATCGAGACGCCCGTCGACGCCGGCCACCCATTCGGCCCGGTCGCGCGCGAGCACGCCGAGCGCACCGGCTGGGCCGTGGCCGACCCGTTCGTCGTCGGCCTGCACGGGGTGGACTGGCCGGCGGTCGTGGGCCGCGTCCGCGACGAGGAGCCGGGCGTCGTCGTGCTGACGCACTTCGTGCCCGACGAGGCGGCGGCGTTCCAGCGCGCCTTCGTCGCCGCCGGCGTGCGCGCGCTCGTGCTCATGATCTACGCGCCGTCGCTTCCGCTGTTCCGCCGCGACGCCGGGGCGGCCGCGGAGGGGGTGCTCTGGTCGACGGTCACCGGCACCTACTCGGACGCGGTCGGGCGGGCCTTCCGGCGCCGCTACGCCGAGGCCCACGGCCGGCCGCCGGGCCGCTCGCTGGCCGGGTCGGCCTACGACCAGGTGCACATGCTGGCGCAGGCCTGGTCGCGGGCCGCCGACGTGCACCGCTTCGCCGACGTCGCGGCAGAGCTGCGCCGGATCAGCCACCGCGGCGTGAACGGCTCCTACTTCCTCGGCGATCCCGACCAGACCGGCCGCTCCTACCCGCTCGAGACCGCCGATCCGTCGCTGGGCCAGGCCCACCTCGTCTTCCAGGTGCAGGACGGCGTCGACCGGATCCTGCATCCGGCGCCCTACGCGGAGGCCGGGTTCCGGCTGCCCGGCTGGCTGGCCGACGCCGGCCGGCCCCGGGCGCGGGTCAGACCACCCGCCCCGCCATCTCCCGGCAGGTGGTGATCCACACGTCGGTATGACGGCGGACGTGGGCGATGAACCCGTCGAGGAGGGCGAGGCGGCTGGGCCGGCCGATGATCTGCGGATGCATCGTCAGCACGAAGGCGCCGCCGAGATCGCGGATGCCGGCGAACTCGGCGTCCCAGATCTCGCGCACCTCGCTCGGCGTCGAGATCCGCCGCGTCCAGCTCTCGCGGCCGTCGAACCAGAAGTGGGCCGCGTCGTCGAGGATCCACTGGATCGGCAGCTCGACGAGCTGCTTGCCCTCGTGCCGGTACGGCCGCAGGTCGTCCATCAGGTTGGACGAGTAGGCGAACCCGTGCTTCTCGAGCAGGCCGAGCGTCGCCTTGCTGAAGTCCCATGACGGCGAGCGGTAGCCGACCGGGTCGGCGCCGAACCCGCGCAGGATGCCGAGGGCCTTCGTGAGCTCCTCCTCCTCGGCGGCGGCGTCGAGGTTCGCGGGCGAGGTGTGGGTGTAGCCGTGGTGGCCGACCTCGTGGCCGTCGGCGATGATCTCGCGCACGCGGTCGGGGTGGGCTTCGGCCACCCGCCCGGGGATGAAGAAGGTCGCCTTGAGCCCATGGCGGCGCAACAGCGCCAGGATCTCGGGCACGGCCACCTTGGCCCCGTAGGTGCCCTGCGAGAGCGTCCCCGGCCGGTCGGCATTGGCCGGGTCTTCGCCGATCCAGACCTCCTCGGCGTCGAAGTCGAACGTGAAGGCCGCTGCCGCGCGCTTGCCGTCGGGCCACATGGTCGTCTCCTGGTCGGGAGCGACGAGTGTAATGCGCCGCCTCGAACCCGGGGACTGTCCCCGCTAGACGGGGACAGTCCCCGACACTGCTCCATCTTTCCCAGCGCCGGAACGCGACGGCCGCGTACGTCAATTGGCGGATTGGCGGCCGACCCGCGCGTCCCTAGCATCGCCGCCACGGATGGGGCGGATCGGAATCGACGTGGGAGGGACCTTCACCGACGCCGTCATCGTGTCGGACGACGGCGAGGTGCGGATCGCCAAGGTGCGCTCGACCCCCGAGCGGATCGAGGCCGGCTTCATGGACGGCCTGCGCAGCCTGCTCGAGCGGGCCGGGGCCGCGGCAGCCGACGTCGACTACCTCGCCCACGGCTCGACGGTGGCGACGAATGCGATCGTCCAGCGCCGCCTGGCGCGCACCGGCCTGATCACGAACGAGGGCTTCCGCGACGTGCTCGCGATCGGTACGCAGATGCGCCGCCACGTCTACGACCTGTGGACGCCCGATCCCGACCCGATCGTGCCCCGCGAGCTGTGCATACCCGTCAGGGGCCGGATCGACGCGGCCGGCGAGGAGGTCGAGCCGCTCGACGAGGCCGGCGTACGGGCCGCGGCGGCGAGGCTGCGGGACGCGGGCGTCGAGGCGGTCGCCGTCATGCTGCTCTTCTCGTTCCTCGCCCCGGCCCACGAGGACCGGGTCGGCGCGATCCTGGCGGACGAGCTGCCCGGCGTGGCCGTGTCGCTCAGCTCGCGGGTCGTTCCGGAGTACCGCGAGTACGTGCGGGCGTCGACGACGGCGATGAACGCGTCGCTGCTGCCGCTGCTCGGCGAGTACCTGGGCGCGGTCGACGCCGAGGTACGCGGCGAGGGCGTGCGCGTGCCGCTGCACCTGATGCAGACGAACGGTGGTGTGGCCTCGGCCGACCGGGCCCGCGAGCTCCCCATCGGCCTGGCCGCCTCCGGCCCGGCCGCGGGCGTGATCGGCGGCGCCCGCCTGGCCGATCTGGTGGGCGAGGCGGACGTGCTCACCTTCGACATGGGCGGCACGACCGCCGACATCGGCCTCGTGCTCGGCGGCCTGCCGCAGCTGCGCTTCTCCGGCGAGGCGGCCGGGATGCCGATCAACCTGCCCCAGATCGACGTGCTCTGCATCGGCGCCGGCGGGGGGTCGATCGCACGTGTCGACGAGTTCGGGGCGCTCCGGGTCGGCCCGGAGAGCGCGGGCGCCGATCCCGGCCCGGCCGCCTACGGCCGCGGCGGCGAGGACGCGACGGTCACCGACGCGCACGTCGTGCTCGGCACGCTCGCGGCCGACGCGCGCCTGGCCGGCCGGGTGCCGCTCGAGCGCGAAAAGGCCGTGGGGGCGGTGGATCGCGCGGTCGGCGGGCCGCTCGGTCTCTCCGTCGAGGCGGCCGCGGCCGCCATCCTGCGGATCGCGAACGCGCAGATGGCGAACGCGCTTCGGGTGATGTCGATCGCCCGCGGCCACGACCCGCGCCGGTTCGCCCTCGTGGCGATCGGCGGCGCCGGGCCGATGCACGCCTGCGCGCTGGCCGACGAGCTCGGCATCCCCCGGGTGGTCGTCCCCCGCTACCCCGGTGTGGCGGCGGCCCTCGGCCTGCTCGCCACCGACATCCGCCACGACCTGCGCAGAAGCTGGCTCGCGCCGACCGCCGAGGTCAGCCCGGAGCGGCTCGACGCCGAGCTCGGCCGGCTCGAGTCGGAGGCCCGGGAGCTGCTCGCGCCGTCGGCCGATGCGACCCGCGGCTTCGACCTCGCCTTCGAGCTCGACATGCGCTACCGCGGCCAGGCCTACAACCTGACCGTGCCGCTGGCCGCCCGCCCGGTGACGGCCGAGACGCTCGCGGCCGCCGAGCGGGAGTTCGCCGACCAGCACCGCCGCCTCTACGACTACACGCCCACGGTCACCGAGACCGAGATCGTCACCCTGCGGCTGCGCGCGCTTGCCCGCATCCCCGCCATCGACTGGGCGGCGGGCGAGCGCGACCCGGTCGCCGCGTCGGCCGGCAGCCGGCGCGTCTGGGCCGGCGGCTGGAGCTCGTGGCGCACGGTGATGCGCGACGCGCTTGTGCCCGGCGACGCGCTCGGGCCGGAGACGATCGTGGAGCAGGAGGACACGACGGTCGTCGTGCCCGCCGGCTGGTGGGGCCGGGCCGGCGCCGCGGGCACGCTCGTGCTCGGCCGCGATGGGGAGGAGGCAGCCTGATGGCCGACCTCGACCCGGTCACCCAGGAGATCCTGGCGAGCGCCTTCCGGCACATCGCCGAGGAGATGGCCGTCGTCGAATACCGCTCGTCGTACTCCCCGATCATCCGCGAGATGCTCGACTTCAACTGCGGCCTCTTCACCGGCGACGGGCGCATGGTCGCGAACTCCGAGCAGATCCCGGCCCAGCTCGGCCTCATGCAGTTCGCGCTCGAATCGGTGCTGGCGAAGTGGGGCACCGATGTCGCGCCCGGCGACGCGTTCCTGACCAACCATCCCTACATGGGCGGCACCCACACGCCCGACCTGCAGGTGTTCACGCCGCTTCACCACGACGGCGCGGTGGTCGCCTGGGCGGGCTCGATCGCCCACCACATCGACATCGGCGGCCGCTTCCCCGGCACCGAGAGCGCCCAGTGCACCGAGCTCTTCCAGGAGGGGCTGATCTTCCCCGCGCTCAAGCTGGTCGAGGCCGAGACGCGCGTGCGTGCGCTGTACGAGCTGATCGGGGCGAACGTGCGCGACCCGGCGTCGACGCTCGGCGACCTCGACGCCCAGCTGGCCGCCTGCAAGCGCGGCACCGCGCGGGTGTCCGAGCTCTTCGAGGTGCACGGCGCGGCGACCGTGCTCGCCGGGATGGAGTCGCTGCTCGAGATGACCGCCCGCCGGGCCGAGGCGGCGTTCCGGTCGTGGCCGGAGCGGACGGTCGCGGCCGAGGGGTTCCTCGACGACGCGGGGTTCGAGGGGACGGCGCCGATGCGCGTCGCGGTGCGAGCGCACGTGGAGGACGGCGTCCTCGTGGTCGACCTGTCGGAGTCGAGCGACCAGGTCGAATCGGGCATGAACGTGCCCATCTCGAGCGCCCACGCCGGCACGTTCTTCGCGGTGCGCGCGTTCCTCGGCCCCGACGTGCCCCAGAACGCGGGCCTGACCAGCCGCGTGCGCGTGATCGCGCGCGAGGGCAGCATCTTCAACCCGCGCTTTCCCGCGGCGCTGAGCGCCCGCCACCTGGCCGTGCAGCGCCTCACCGACGTGCTGGTGGAGGCGCTCGGCGACCTCCTGCCGGAGCGCACGGTCGCGGCCAGCCATGTCTCGTTCCCGGCGCTCGTCTTCCAGGCCGTCGATCCCCGCTCGGGCCGGCTCACGTTGCTCGCCGACATCCTCGGCGGCGGCGGCGGCGCGCGGCGGGGCGTCCAGGGCGACGACGGGATCGACCCGTACTGCTCGAACTGCGCCATCCTGCCGGCCGAGATCGCCGAGCTCGAGTACCCGTGGCGGATCGAGCGCACCGAGCTCGTCGAGGGCTCCGGCGGCGCGGGCGCCGCACGCGGCGGGCTCGGCCTGCGGCGCGACTACCGCCTGCTCGCCGACGTCTCGGACGGCATGTACTACGTCGAGCAGACCACGCCCGCCTTCGCCGCGCGCGGACGCGAGGGGGGCGGGCCGGGCAGCCCCGGCGCGGTGTGGGTGCACCGGGCCGGGTCGGAGCGTCCCGAGACGCTCCCGGGCAAGGGCTACATCCACCTGCGCCGCGGCGACGTCCTGTCGCTCGTCGGCGCGGGCGGAGGAGGCTTCGGCGCCGCCGCAGGGGGCGGCGCCGAAGCGAACGACCACAACTCCAGGGAGGAACCATGACCGAGGGATCCAGCGGCGGGCGACGGGGGATGAGCCGCAAGAGCTTCCTGCAGGGCACCGCCGGCGCGGGCGCCGCCGGGCTTGTGATCGGGGGCGGCGTCGGCTACGCCGTCGGCAACTCGTCGAGCTCGTCGTCCGAGCCGTCGACGAGCGGCGGGACGAAGAAGAAGGGGACGATCAAGATCGGCTCCGCCAGCCCGATCACCGGCCCGTACGCCGGCGACGGAGAGCAGATGGTCCGCGGCCAGGAGCTGGCGCTCGAGGAGCTGAACGCGGGCGGCGGCGTCGCCGGCTATCAGCTCGAGCTGGTCAAGCTCGACACCAAGGACCAGTCCCCGGACGTGATGAAGACCGTCCTGCAGAACCTCGTGTCGCAGAACGTCGCGGCCGTGTTCATGCCGTTCTGCTCGTACACGTCGGTCGAGTTCCCGATCGTCGCCGCGAAGAAGGTGCCGACCTTCCACGTGAACACGTGGCACGGGAACGTCGATTGGGTGGCCCAGCACAACGCCACGAACATCTTCCAGGGCGACCCGAGCGAGCTCTCCTACGGCTCCGGCATCGTCAGCGTGCTGCAGTCGCTGATCGCCGACAAGACGTGGACGCCGCGCAACAAGACGACGTACATCGTCTCCTCGAACGACCCCTACAGCCTGAACATCGCCAAGAGCTACCAGTCGTCGATCAAGAAGCTCGGCTGGAACGTGCTCGGGTTCGATCAGTTCACGGTGCCGCAGGCCAACTGGGGCGGCGTGCTCGTGAAGGTCCGCGACGCCAACCCCGACGTGATCGTCTTCTCCGACTACGCGGCCGGCGACGAGGCGGCGTTCATCAAGCAGTTCGCCCAGAACCCGACCCAGTCGATCGTCTACCAGCAGTACGCCCCATCGATCCCGCAGTACCTGCAGCTGGCGGGCGCGAGCGCAAACGGGGTCATCTGGTCGACCGTCGTCGGCATCCTCCAGAACGACCCGATCGCTGGCCCGTTCATCGACAAGTTCACGGCCAAGTACGGCTCGTCGCCGGGGTTCTCGAACGCGGGCGACCAGTACGACCTGATGAAGATCTGGGCGCAGGCGGCCGGCTTCGCCGGCGACCCGTACGCGTTCGACAAGATCAACGCCTACATCAAGGCGACTCCGTACCGCGGCGTCTGCGGCGCGTACACGTTCGACCGTACCGGCCTCACGTGCATCCCGTACCCTGACGACACGCCCGACCCGTCGATCGGGATGCCGCACCTGACCTTCCAGATCCAGAACGGCAAGCAGGTGGCCATCTCGCCTTCCCCCTACACGACCGGCACGTTCCAGCTCCCGCCGTGGCTGCACTGAGCGACCCGGCACCGGCGGCGCCCGCGGCCCCGGCCGCGGTGCTCGAGGCCCGCGGCATCACCAAGCTCTACGGTGGGTTGCGGGCCGTCGACGGCGTGTCGTTCGCGGTCGCGCCGGGTGAGGTGCTCGGCATCGCCGGGCCGAACGGCGCGGGCAAGACCACGCTGTTCGACACGATCACCGGGCACACGTTCGCCTCCGGCGGCGACATCCTGCTTGCGGGCGAGCCGATCCGGGGGACGAAGATCCACCACCGCTGCCGGCTCGGCCTCGCCCGCACGTTCCAGCACCCGGTGGCGGCCGACACGCTGACCGTGCTCGAGAACGCCTACCTCGCGGCCAGCTTCCGCCGCGGCCGCACGGGGCGGCGGTCGCGGTCGGACGACGTCGCGGCGGGGCAGGCGGCGCTCGCGCGGGTCGGGCTCGAGGACAGGGCGACGGTGCCGGCGGCGCTGCTGCCGGTGTACGACCGCAAGCGGCTCATGATCGCGACGGCGCTTGCGACCGACCCGCTCGTGCTGCTGCTGGACGAGCCGTTCGGCGGGCTCAGCCTGGGGGAGATCGACGCGACGATGGCGCTGATCGGGCAGATCCGCGACGCCGGCGTCGCCATCGTCTGCATCGAGCACGTCATGCGTGCGCTGGTCGCGCTGGCCGACCGCGTCCTCGTCATGCACCACGGCGCTGAGCTCTTCGCCGGCACGCCGGCCGAGATGCTGAAGGACCGGCGGGTGATCGACGTCTACCTCGGTGCCGGCGGGAGCGGAGCGGCATGAGCGCGGCCCTGACCGTGCGCGGCCTCGTGGCCGGCTACGACCGCTCGGTCGTGATCGACGGGCTCGACCTCGAGGTCGCAGACGGCGCGACGGCGGTCGTGATCGGGCCGAACGGCCACGGCAAGACGACGCTCCTGCGGGCCGTCTCGGGCCTGATCAAGCCGTTCCGGGGCGAGGTCGAGCTGGGCGGCGAGCGCATCGACGGCATGGCGGCCGAGGCGATCGCGAAGAAGGGCGTCGTCCACGTCATGCAGGGCGACGGCCTCTTCGTCGAGATGACGGTCGAGGAGAACCTGCTCATGGGCGCGTTCCCCGGCGGCTCCTGGCGCGGCCGGCGGGCGGCGCTGAAGCGCGTCTACAGCGAGCTCCCGGCGGTCGAGGAGCGCAAGGGACACAAGGCGCGGACGCTCTCCGGCGGCGAGCGCCGGCTCGTCGGACTGGGGCGGGGGATGATGCGCCAGGGCCGGCTGCTCCTGATCGACGAGCCGTCGCTCGGGCTCGCGCCGGTCGCGATCGAGGCGGTCTACGCCGTCATCCGGCGGCTGCGCAGCGAGGCCTCCTCGGCCATCGTGCTGATCGAGGAGAACTTCACCCACGTCGGCGGCGTGGCCGACGTCGTCCACATCCTCGAGGCCGGCCGGATCGTGCGCAGCGGCCCGTTCGCGGAGCTCGCCGCCGACCGCACGGTCGTCGAGACGTACCTGGGATCGATCGCGGAGGCCCCCTCATGACCGATGTCGTCGCCATCATCGCCAACGGGGTCGTGTACGGGTCGATCTACGGCCTCGTCGCGATCGGCATGACGCTGATCTACGGCACCCTGCGGATCCTCGACATGTCGCAGGGGTCGATGGTGATGGTCGGCGGCTACGTCGGCTGGTGGGCGCTCGCAACCCACGGCGTGAACCCGATCGTCGCGCTCGTGCTGGCGTTCGCCTTCACGTTCGCGCTGGGGACGGCGACCGAGCTCGTGTCGGTGCAGCCGCTGATCTCGCGCCGGCACGAGGTGGACTTCGAGCTGGTCACGTTCATCACCACGTTCGCCGTCGCGATCTTCCTGACGAACGTCGCCCTGCAGCACTTCGGCCCGTTCCAGCAGAACGTGCCGACGATCGTCGGCGGCAACCTCAAGCTCTACCACGGTGTCTCGATCAGCTACCACGAGCTGACCATGGCGGCCATCTCGGTGATCCTGATGGGCGGCCTGGGGCTGTTCCTGGCCCGCACCCGCTGGGGCCTGGCCGTGCGGGCGGTGGCACAGGATCTCGACGCGGCCCGCTCGCTGGCCGTGCCCGTGACCCGGCTCTACCCGCTCACGATGGGGCTGGCGTCGGCGCTCGCGGGCGTCGGCGGCGTGTTCCTGGGGGCGCTCTACTTCGCCTCGCCGACGGCCGGCGACCTGCCGCTCCTGTTCGCGCTGATCGTCGTCGTCCTCGGCGGCCTCGGCAGCCTCACCGGGACGCTCTACGCGGCCTACCTGGTGGGGATGACGCAGTCGTTCTGCGAGGTCGAGATCGGCACCACCTGGACGCTCCCGATCCTCTACGGGGCGATCCTCGTCATCCTGATCTTCCGGCCGTACGGGCTGAAAGGCAGCCCCTCGGAGGTGCGGCTGTGACCGGCACCTTCGGCTCGATCTCGGCCGGCCGGTGGGCCATGATCGCGATCGGGATCGTGCTCGCGGCGCTGTTCCCGCTCGTCTACCACGACCCGTACTACATGACGATCATCGTCACCGGCGAGATCGTCCTCATCCTGAACATCTCGTGGAACTTCGTGCTCGGGATGGCCGGCGTCTGGAACTTCGGCCAGCTCGCGATCTACGCGCTCGGGGCGTACGGCTCCGGGTGGCTGATGCTGCACCATTCGGGCATCCCCGTGCCCATCGCGATCGTGCTCGGCGGCGTGTTCTCAGGCGTGATCTCGGTGCTCCTCGCCTTCCCGACGCTGCGCCTGTTCGGGATCTACACCTCACTGCTCACGTTCTCCTTCGCCCAGGTCGTCCAGTACGTGGCGGTGAACAACCCGCACAACCTGACGGGCGGCTCGTTCGGGTTCCCGGAGGTGCCGGGGCTCTTCCCCGACCTCGGCCAGAGCGACTACCTGCGCGCCTACTACTGGGTGTGCGCGGCGGTCATCGTCGTGTCCTGCTTCGCCGTCGCGTGGCTGCGCCAGTCGCACCTGGGGATCGCCCTGCGCTCGATCCGCGACGCGCCCGCCTACACGGCGGCCCGCGGCGTCAACCCGCGTGCGGCGCGGGTGGCGGCGTTCGGCCTGTCGGGGTTCCTGGCCGGGATCGCCGGTGGCCTCTACCTCTCGTTCGAACAGTCGTTCACGACGAGCCAGATGGGCCTGACGCCGATGTCGCTCGACGTCACCATGCTCGTGATCGGCGGCCTCGGGACGGTCTCGGGGCCCCTGATCGGCACGGCCATCCTGACCGTGATCCAGACGAAGCTCATCAACTACCCGGGCTGGCAGCTGACCGTGCTCGGCGCG
>Ga0075434_100005896_pt1 | contig 11200 bp, 9 predicted proteins | sample RhiMethybrSRZTD3_FD_75298 | JGI IMG/M metagenome (GOLD analysis project Ga0075434, IMG submission 75298) | Populus rhizosphere microbial communities from Tennessee, USA - Rhizosphere MetaG P. TD hybrid SRZTD3 | ecosystem: Host-associated > Plants > Roots > Rhizosphere > Soil | place: USA...
CGGCTGAGGATCCAGTTCGTCGCCATCTCGTCGAGCGCGCCGAAAAGCATCTTTGCGGCAAGCGTCGGATTGACCTGTTTACGGAACACGCCCTTCGCCTGCCCTTCGGCGATGATGTCGCGAATGATCCCGAGATACTCGCGAAGATAGGTGGCCGAGAACCGCTCCATGAACTTCGTCGACTGCCGGAGCTCGACCTGAAAGACGACGGCGAGGTCGCGATCCCGTCCGAGACGATCCAGGTGCAGGCGCGCGATTTCGCGCAGCCGATCGAGCGGATGCGCCCGCCCTTCCAGGCTGCGCCGCCCGGCTTCGATCGCTTCCTTCATCGTCCGCTCGAAGATCGAGATGAGCAGATCGTCCTTGCCGCGGAAGTACAGATAGACGGTGCCGGCGGCAACGCCGGCCGTCCGGGCCACGTCGGCAACCTGTGCGTTGAAGAAGCCGCGGGCCGCGAACGTTTCGATGGCGGCGCGGAGGATCGCGTCGCGGCGGTCGGCCTTGTCGGCGCGCGTGGCAAGCACTGGACGTCGCGCTTCGGACGCGATCGACATGAATGAATGGTCATTCATTTTCGGCGCGAAGTCAAGTCACAGAAAAATCACGAGCAATCGGGCAGGTTTCGGCGTGCAATAGAGGCCACTGGAAGCGAGAAGGAGTATACGTACCGCCATGCTCGACGAGGCGCAGCAGCAATCGATCGTCACCAGGCTCAACAGAATCGAAGGGCAGATCCGCGGCATCCGCCGCATGGTGCAGGAGCCGCGGCTGTGCGTGGAGATCCTCCAGCAGCTGTCCGCCGCCGAGGCGGCGCTCAACCGGATCAGCCTGGCGGTTTTCAAGTTCCACGTCGAGCGCTGTGTACCGGACGGCATCGTGCAAGGTGAGCCGGAAAGATCGAAGCGCCTGACGGAGCTCGTCGATATCTTCGACCGCTTCGCGAAGTAAGGTGATCTACACTGGGAGGTCGATGAAGGAGCTGCCATGAATGCATTCCAGCTTTCCTCCGCCCGCCTCGCGACCGCGTTCCTCGCGTTGGCGCTTCTGTCGTCAACCGCGATCGCGCAGACGCGCGGCAGCGGCCGCATCACGGGCAAGGTTGTCGACGAGCAGGGACAGCCGGTGCCGGATGCCGTCGTGAAGGCGGTAATGCAGAACCAGACCGAGGTCATGTCCGCGAAGACCGACAAGAAGGGCGAATGGAAGGTCCAGGGCATCGCCGACGGAGTGTGGAACGTCGAGATCTCGAAGCCGGGCGTCGGCACGGCCAAGGAAATGGTCGAAGTCAAGGGCGAGCGCTCGCCGGCGATGAATTTGACGTTGAAGAAAGAGGCCGCGCCCGTCGACCCGACCGCCGCGGTGAACGCCGAGCTGCAGAAGGCGGCGGAGCTCGCGCAGGCCGGAAAATACCCCGAGGCGCGGCAGATTTATACCGACCTCATCGCGAAGTATCCCCAGGCGTATCAGCTCGAAGGGTTCCTGGCGCGCGTCTACGCCGCCGAAGGGGACTACCCGAAGGCGCTCGAGCACCTCAAGGTGAATCTCGAGAAGGAGCCAACCAATGTCGACCTGAAGATGTTCCAGGCCGAGCTCCTGATGCAGACGGGCGACAAGGCCGGCGCGAAGACCATTCTCGATGCGATTGACATTTCGCAGGTCAAGGATCCGTTCACCTTCGTCAACGAAGCGATAACGCTGATCAACGAGGGGAAAGGACAGGAAGCCGTGGACCTGCTGACGAAGCTGATCGCGCAGTTCCCCACGCAGAACAACCTTTATTACTATCGCGGCCGCGCCTACGTCGCGGCGCAGAAGCTGCCGGAAGCCAAGGCGGACCTCGAGAAGTTCGTGGCGTTGGACCCGAACTCGAAAGAGGGCGCTGACGCGAAGAAGATCCTGGATCAGATCAAAGCCGCCAAGTAGCCGGCCGTGAAGGCCCTCTCCACGGCCGTTGTTCTCGGACTGCTGGCATCCGCATGCGGCGGGTCCAGCAGTGCGCCTCCGTCCACGACGCCTCCGCCCACGACGAGTACGAACCCGTGCGCCACCGCGGTCACGGACGATCAGCCTGACGTCGGCCTGACACGCGAAGATCTCGACGCGCAGGCGCGCAAGCGCAACGTCGTGGACGGGAACCCGCGGTGGCGTGTCCTCGACCATTTGTGGACGCATCGCGAGGCGGAGAACAATCCTGACCTCGCCGCGCTTCAGCGCCGCGGGCTTTCTGCGCCGTCCAACGCCGCGGACGTCGGCGACGTCGCCGTCGTGCAGGATGAAGGGGACATCATCCTCCCGCCGAACACGTACGATCTGAAGACCCTCGGCCTCCGTTTCACGCGGAACGCGGCCGGCGGCTACAGCGTCGCGCGCATCGAGGGACTGTTCCGCGCATCGCTCGGCACGCGCCTGACGTTGAGCGACGACGACAGCGTCCAGCAGAACGTGCCGTTCTCATTCTCGTTCTACGGGAAGACGGAGACGACGGCGTTCGTGAATTCTGACGGAAACATCACGTTCGAGGAGGCGGACAAGTCGAGCACCGAGCGCAACGTCGCGCGGCTGCTCACGGGCCCTCCGCGAGTGGCCCCCTTCCTGGCGGATCTCGATCCCTCCACGTCGGGCAGTCGCGTGTTCATCAACGCCGCGTCCGACCAGTACACGGTGACGTGGTGCAACGTTCGCGGTTTCGATTCACAGCGAACCGTGACCGTGCAGGCCACGCTGCTGCCGTCGGGCAACATCGAGATGATTTTCGGCACGATCAATCTTGGCGATGCGATCGTGGGGCTGTCCCCGGGGCGGACTGGCACGTTCACCACCGTGAATCTGAGCGACACGGGGCCGACCGACGGCGGATCCGCCGCCGTCGGGGAACGGTTCGCCGAGAGCGCTCAGCTCGACGTGGTCGCGCTGGCGCGCAAGTTCTATCGGTCGCACGCCGACAACTACGATCAGGTGGTGCTGTGGACCGACGCGCCGGTCATCACTGACGCCTTCGCGTACGAGACGACCGTGAAGAACGAGATCCGCGGGATTGGCGTCGACACCTACGATCTCGCCAGCGACTTCGGCAGCGCCGGCCGCCTGCGCAGCATCGTTGTCATGGACTGGCTCGGCAAGTATCCGGACAATCCCTTGTCGCGGTTCCTCGGCGAGAACAACACCGTGAGCCTGCTCGGGCAGGAGTCCGGCCATCGGTGGCTGGCTTTCCTCGAGTTCCGGGATCGCACGGGCGCGCGGTCCGACGCGGTCCTCGGCCGCGATCTCGCGCACTGGAGCTTCTTTTTCGATTCCGATGCTTCGGTGATGGAAGGAAACGACATCGAGGACCTCGGCGGGGGCTCGTTCCGCACGACAGCCGCCGTGCGCCGTTACAGCGCGCTCGATCAGTACGCGATGGGGCTGCTCGCGGCAAGCCAGGTGCCGACGTTCTTTTACGTCGAGAACCCGGCGAACATGTCCGCCTCTCGCACCCGCGAATCCGCGCCAGAGGTCGGCATCACGTTCAACGGCACGCGCCGCGACGTCGAGATCGGCGACGTCGTCACGGTCCTCGGTGCGCGGATCCCGACGGCCGCCGATTCGGCTCGCGTCCATCGCCAGGCATTCATCTATCTCGTCTCCAATGGGAAAACGGCGGACCCCGGCCAGGTCTCGAAGGTCGACACGATCCGCAAGACGTGGGAGACGTTCTTCCTCCAGGCGACCGACGGCCGCATGCGCGCGGTCACCTCGCTGCAGTAGCTCGCGGCTCGCGGTCCGCGGCTCGCGACTCGTATAATCGCGGGCATGAAACTCCTCGCTGCCGCGGCGCTGGTTGCGCTGGTGATGCCTGTCTTCGGCGCACAGCCGCAGGTTCCAGCCGATCTCAAGAAGCTCGATGCGATTGAGCCGCTGATCACGCAGGCGATCTCCGAGAAAAAGCTCCCCGGCGCGGTGGTGCTCATCGGGCGCGGCGATCGCGTGCTCTACGAGCGGGCGATCGGGAACCGGGCGCTGGTGCCGGCCGTGGAGCCGATGACGCTCGACACGATGTTCGACCTCGCGTCGCTCACGAAGGTCGTCGCGACGACAACGAGCGTGATGATCCTCGTCGAAGAGGGAAAGATTCGGCTGTCGGACCGCGTCTCGACGTTCATCCCGGGGTTCGAACGCTACGGGAAGCAGGACATCACCGTCCGTCACCTGATGACGCACGTGTCCGGATTGAGGCCGGACCTCGATCTTGCGGACCCCTGGAGCGGCAGCGATACGGCGATCGAGCTTGCGATCGAAGAGGTGCCGACGGCGCCGCCCGGGGAGCGGTTCGTTTACAGCGACATCAATTACTTCCTTCTCGGCGAGATCGTGCATCGCGTGAGCGGCGACACGCTCGACACGTTTGCGCGCCAACGGATCTTCGAACCGCTCGGCATGAAGGACACGATGTTCCTTCCGCCTGACTCGTTGCGGAGGCGGATCGCGCCGACGGAGAACTGCACGCCATTCGGATGGCCCTGCGACGGACCCAACACGTCGATGCTCCGCGGCGTCGTGCACGATCCCACTTCCAGGCGGATGCACGGCGTCGCCGGCCACGCCGGTCTTTTCAGCACGGCGGCCGATCTCTCGATCTTCTGCCGCATGCTGCTCGACGGCGGCGCGTATCACGGTATCCGCATTCTGTCGCCGCTGAGCGTCGCGAAGATGACGACGCCGGCGTCTGCGCCCGGCGACCGCAACGTCCGAGGCCTCGGGTGGGACATCGATTCGTCCTTTTCCGCGAACCGCGGCGAACTGCTGCCGATCGGTTCGTACGGGCATACGGGCTTCACGGGAACATCGCTGTGGATCGATCCCGTGACCAGCATGTATGTCGTGTTCCTCTCGAACCGGGTCCACCCGGATGGCAAGGGAGACGTGACGCCGCTGCGTGCGCGGGTCGCTACGGTTGCAGCGTCCACGATCACGGACGTGCCCGAGACCACGCGTCTGAGCTCGTTGTGGACCGGCCGCGATTTCGGGGCGTCAGGGACTTCTCCTGCGCCTCCACGCTACGTTCCCGTGATGAGCGGCATCGACGTGCTGCGGGCGAACGGGTTCGAGATGCTCAAAGGCAAGCGCGTCGGGCTGCTGACGAACCACACGGGCCGCGCGCGCGATGGAGCGACGTCGATCGATCTCCTGCACCAGGTGAAAGATTTGAAGCTCGTCCGGCTGTTCAGCCCGGAGCACGGCATTCGCGGCATCCTCGACGCGGCTGTCCCGTCGGCGGTCGACGAGACGGGCCTCGAGATCGCGTCTCTCTATGGCGACACGCGCCGCCCGACAGACGCGATGCTCGACGGGATCGATACGATGGTCATCGATCTGCAGGACATCGGCGCGCGCTTCTATACCTACATGACGACGACGGCGTACGTGATGGAGGAGGCTGCCAAGCGCCGGATCTCCGTCGTCGTGCTGGATCGCCCCAATCCGATCAACGGGTTTCAGATCGAAGGGCCGACGCTCGACAAGGCGGCCCTGAGTTTCGTGGGCTACTTCGCGATGCCCATCCGTCACGGGATGACGCTCGGCGAGCTCGCCAGGCTATTCAACGCGGAGAACAAGATCGGCGTGGATTTGACAGTAGTTGCTGTCAAGAACTGGACCCGCGATCAATGGTTCGACGCGACCGGGCTGCCCTGGATCAACCCGTCGCCGAACATGCGCAACCTGATTCAGGCGACTCTGTATCCCGGAATCGGCGCGATCGAGGGCACGAACGTCTCGGTGGGCCGCGGTACCGACACGCCGTTCGAGCAGGTTGGCGCGCCGTGGATCGACGGCACGGCGCTGTCCGACGCGCTCAACGCGCGCGCGATTCCCGGAGTCCGCTTCTATCCCGTGAAGTTCACCCCGACGTCCAGCAAATACGCGAACGAGGAATGCGGCGGCGTCTTCATGATCGTCACCGACCGCGCCGCGATCCGTCCCGTGCGCGTCGGCCTCGAGATCGCGACGGCGCTCAACAGGCTCTACGGCGCGAAGTTCGATCTCGAAGCCGCCGAGCGTCTCTTCGGATCGAAGGAGGGGATCGCGCGCATTCGTGCGGGCGCCGATCCGACGGAAATCGTGGCGTCGTGGGGAGCGGGCGAGGCACGATGGCGGCTGCTTCGCGCCAAGTATCTGCTCTATCGCTGACGTCGTCCGGAGCGCGCATCCCGGATCCCACATCCCGGATCCCGGCGGTTTTCACATCTGATACAGCATCAGATACACGATTACACCCGTCACCGACACGTACAACCAAAACGGAAGCGTCCATCGCGCGATGCGCCTGTGCGCGTCGTAGCGGGCCCGCAGACCGCGCGTCAGCGTCACGATTGCGAGCGGCACGATCGCCGCGGCGAGGACGACGTGCGTGAGGAGGATCGTGAAGTACACGAACCGTATCGGACCGCGGCCCAGAAAGGGCTTCGACCCGATGTTGGCGTGATAGACGACGTAGGAGATCAGGAAGAGCGTCGAGACGACGCACGCGGAGATCATCATCGCCTTGTGGCGGCGGATGTCTCCGTTGCGAATCCGCAGGTAGCCGATCGTGAGCAGGACCGCCGATGTCGCGTTCAGCGTCGCGTTAAGCGCGGGCAGATCGGCAACGCTCATTCGCACCTACAGGCACCCTAGGCACGCTGGCACCCTAGGCACCCTCGCACCCTCGACTCACACCCTGCCGGCAATCATTAAGATCCACAGGATCGGCAGATAGATGATCGACCCCAGGAACAGACGGCGGGCGTCGGGAACGGTGCGCGTTCGCGCGAACTTGAGGGTCAGGCCGAGGAACGCCAGCCCGAGAACGCACGCGGCGCCGAAGTAAACCGTATTGGTCAGGCCGATCAGCGTCGGCGCCATGCTGACCGGAAGCAGCGCAGCACAGTAGAACGTCGCCTGGCGCGCGGTGCTCCGGCCATCCGGTTCGATGACCGGCAGCATCGGGAATCCCGCGCGCGCGTAGTCGTCCCGATAGATCCACGCGATCGCGAGGAAGTGCGGCAGCTGCCACAGGAAGACGATCCCGAACAGTACCCAGGCGCCGGGCGAGAGCGTGCCGCGTGCGGCCGCCCAGCCGATGACGGGCGGCAGCGCGCCGGGGATGGCCCCGACGACGGTCGCAAACGACGTACGCCGCTTGAGCGGCGTATAGAGCAGGACGTAGGTCAGCAGCGTGGTCAGCGCGACACCCGCACTGATCGCGTTGACGCCGGCAGCCAGGATCAACAGACCTGCAACCGAGGAGAGCGTCGCGAAGAGGAGCGATTCGCCCGGCTGCAGGCGGCCGTCCGGCACGGGGCGAAGCCGCGTGCGGCGCATGAGCGCGTCCGGGCCGCGCTCGATGACCTGGTTGAACGCCGAGGCGCCGCCGGCGACGAGTGCCGTGCCGACGACCGTGAAGATGACGCGCGCGGCGTTCGAGATTTCGCCGCCGCCCATCGCATACCCCGCGAGCGAGGATGCCACGACGAGGAGGTTGAGACGCGGCTTTGCCAGCGCGACGAAATCGTTCGTGCGGCTGCGCGCGGCGGGCAGGGCGACGGCCTCGGCGCTCTTCATGCGTGGGTCCCTTTCGCAGCCGATCCGCGGGACCCGTCACTGGACAGCCCCACGTGTCCGGCGGCCCGAAAAGCGCTTGTCACAGCAGACGGTCCGCCGGCCATGCGGGGCGCCCCGTCCGGCGACACCCGCGCGTTTGCCGTCAGCAGCCTGGAGCGATGCGCGCGCAGCGTCAAGACGAGGGAGGTGCCCAGCACCAGGGCCCCGTTGACGACGTGAATCGTATTGATGATCGGCTGCATCGCTGACCAGATGACGAAGGCGCCGAGCATGATCTGCACGGCGACGAGCACGACGAGCAGCGTGGCCGGCCGAACCAGCTCGCGGCGCGATCCGTGGTGCACACGCACGTAGGCGGTCGTCGTGATAATGGCTATCGCGACGATTGCCGCGCCAACACGATGCGCGAAGTGTATCGCAATCGCCGGCGTCCACGCTGGCGGCAGGATGTGGCCGAACGCGAGCGGGAACGTCGGGATTGCCATGCCCGCGTTCGTGTGGCGCATCGTGGCTCCCAGCAGAATCTGCACGTACACGAGCGCCGTCGTCATGATCGTCAGCCGGCGCAGCAGGAGATCGTCGACGGCTGGCGTCCCCTCACGCCACGACGGTGAAGTGAAGACCGCGAGGCTCAGCGTGATGCAGAAGAACAGCTGAGCGAGGCCCGCATGACAGATCGACACGGCGGGCGGCAGCCCCAACAGCACCGTCATCCCACCGAGCACGCCCTGCAGAATGACCGCGCCCAGCGCCGCGAACCCGAGCTTGCGCACCCACGGGCGCGGATCGGCACGCCAGATCCAGAACGCCAGGATGATCGTGAGGAACCCGACGGTGCTCGCGATGAGGCGATGGCTGTGTTCGTACAGAATCCCGCCGACCCACTTGTTCACCGGGAACGAGAACATGAACCAGCCGTAGGTGTTCGGCCAGTCGGGCACTGACAGGCCGGAACCGGTGCTGGTGACCATGCCGCCCGCGGCAATCAGGAGGACGGTTGAAGCGGCGACGAGTCTGGAGTAGCGATGCAGCCAGATCATTGAAACGTGAACGTGACGTCCTTTGATTCCTTCGGTCCGATCGTGACCTGCACGCTGTTCGTGCCGAATTTCTCGTGCACGGCCTGGATAATGTAGGTGCCGGGCGGCAGCCCCTTCAATTCGAACCGCCCCCCATCGTGACTGACGGCGAAGAATGGATTATCCACGACGCCGACATACGCCTGCATCCACGGATGAATGTCGCACCTGAACGGAATCATCACCTCAGGCGTATCGAACACCTTCGTCTCCGCCATGTTCTTCAGTGCCTGGCTTCTGTTGAACGAGGGGTTCGACACCGGCGTCGCGTGGACGTTATGCGCCACATCGTCGCTGTTCGTGATCGTCAGTGGTTGTCCCGTGCGTACGCCGAGGACGTGGGGCACGAAGCGGCACGCGTGCTGATCGAGCTTGACCGGTTCGGTCGGAACGTCGAAGGAGTAGCCGTTGGGACCGTCCCGAACGTAGATGAAAACGTTCTCCAGCCCGCCGTTGTCGACGACGAGCTCCTCGGGCACGATGCCGCCCGGGTTCTCGTCGACGCAGACGCGATCCGTGCCTGGTTTGATCGGAATCGTTTGAGGGACGTCGCCTTTGAACAGGACGCGGCCGCTGACGACGCCTGCCGTTGCCGCGTCCACATGCTTCGCACCAGCCGGAGCGCTGGCGGGCGCCGCTTCTTTACGACCGCCGCACGACGCCGCGAGCACGATCGCGGCTGCGGCGCAGAACTGGAACCGTCGTGACACCGGTTATGACCCGCCTTTGAGCTTTCGCAGAATGCGGTCCTGAATCCAGTGGGGATCCCACCACTCGACGGGATTGACCATCTGTCCGTTGACCAGCATCGTGAAGTGCAGATGATCGCCGCCCGCCAGACCTGTCATGCCGCTGTGGCCGAGCTCCTGCTCCTTCTCGACCATGTCACCCGCTTTGACGGTGAAGGACGACAGATGGCCGTAAAGCGACTGTACTCCCATGCCGTGATCGACGATCACGCAGTTGCCGTAAATGCCCAGCTCGGCCGCGAACAGCACCTTCCCGCGGTTCGCCGAGACCACCTTCATGTTCGTGAACGACGCGAGATCGAATCCTAGATGCGTCTGATGGTCGACTTCTTTCCCCTGATAGATATACGTCCGCCGATCTGCAAAGGCCGACTCGACGGCGTTGTTGACGAACTGGTGGAAGACCACGCCTCCCCAGAGAATTTCAGGCGCCGACTGCTTCGCGAAGGAGGCGATCTTCTCGGCGTTCTTCTTCCGCAGCTCGCTGTTGATGACCAGGAATTTCGCGAGGTTGTCGCCTTCGGGCTTTACCTCCGTCGCGCCAGCCACGATCGCGGGGACCACGCGATCGAGGAACTTGTCATCCAGCTGGATTTGGCTCTTCTTGAATACCTTCGGGAACGTCGTGTGATCGAAGTCGGCGAAGCCGCTGTTGCCCGCCTCGTCGCGTGCGAACAGACGCATCGGCGTGTTGACCTCCTGGTCCCATCGCAGCGCGAAGAACGCAATCCGCAAATTGGGATCGTCGAACTTGACGCCTTCGATCGCCGACGCACCGCTCGCGGGGTATCCCGGATACTCCAGGTCGCCGACGACGACGCCGGAGGTCACGTCGGCCGGCGTGACACGGTAGACGACCATCTCCGACCCGCCAAGATTGATGTAGTGCTTCGACGAGACGAGCGACACCTGCGGGCGCTCGAGGCGGACCTGCACATCGCGCGACGCGCTGTTGGCGAGCGTTCGGACGGCGCGCAGTACCTTGCGGGACGCGGTCACGACGATCTTCCCCGACCCGGTCTTCAGATCGGGCACGGTCTGCTTGCCGATCGTGCGTGTAATGTGGACGCTGTCTCCTTCGATCTTCACGCCGTCGCCAGATGGCTGACCCGCGCTCTCGAACACCGTCGTCTGCTTGCCGTCCTGCTCGAACAGGACCTTGACCGCGGAGAGCCGGCCTCCGGGTGCGCTGACGTTGACCTCGACGGGCGTGCTCGTGCCGACGAACTTCTCGGGCTTCGATATCTGGATCGACGGGCCGCCGCCCCGTCCGGCGATGACCCATGCGGCGGCAGCGGCGATGAGCAGCGCCAGGAGAAGGGAAAGCAGGAAACGCATCTCATGATGGTAATCCGGAAACGCGAAGCTCTGCGCTGTCGGCGAGCTTGACCCTCGTTTCTCGTGCCTGCTACGATTGATGGTTCCTCGGCGTGTGCCGGTATCGTCTAGGGGTCAGGACACGTGGTTCTCAGCCACGGGACCGGGGTTCGAATCCCCGTACCGGTAAACCAATCCCTCATCGCCGATCACTGATCCTGTATCGCGGAAGACTTTTGCGCCGTGATTGACCGTCCGGGCGAGCCGCGATAATCTGCGCGCGCTGGGCCGGCTGGGCGGAAGCCCCGGCCTGGCAAGAGGGAGATGCTCTCATGCGCGCGAAGCTTGCCGTCATCGTCACTGGGTTGGTCGCGACTTATGTGGTCACTGCGGCCCAGCAGAACCCGTTTGTCGGACGATGGAACCTCACCGGTACCGGATCCGACAATCACCTGATCTACTTTCTCGAAGTGAAGC
>Ga0075434_100005897_pt1 | contig 11200 bp, 8 predicted proteins | sample RhiMethybrSRZTD3_FD_75298 | JGI IMG/M metagenome (GOLD analysis project Ga0075434, IMG submission 75298) | Populus rhizosphere microbial communities from Tennessee, USA - Rhizosphere MetaG P. TD hybrid SRZTD3 | ecosystem: Host-associated > Plants > Roots > Rhizosphere > Soil | place: USA...
GCACGGCAAGTAGTTATCAGCGGCTGAAAATCGTGCGGACCTAGAGATGCCCTGCAGATATGGTTCGGCTTTGTGCCGCTGAGTCCGTGCCACACCTACCTACCATGCAGCCAACATCGGTGATGGGATACGACGACCTGCGGGCACGCTTGCGGCGGCACCTCAGTCAGGCGATGCGGGATCGTGATCGGGTCGCGACCGCAGTATTGCGAGACGCGATCGCCGCTCTGGACAATGCCGAGGCGGTCGACCCCGGCGACGAGGTGGTCCCACAGGTTAGTGAGCATGTGGCCGGTGGTGTCGTTGGCCTTGGGGCCGCGGAGGCCGAACGCCGCCTGCTCGATGCGGAGACTCAGCGGGCAATCGTGCAAGCGGAAGTCGAGGCGAGGCTCGCCGCCGCAACGACGTACGAGGAACGCGGGCAAAGCGCGCGCGGCGGACAACTCCGGTTGGAGGCTGATGTACTGCTTGCCGTGCTCGAGACCGCCGATGGGCGCGACTAGAGCCCGATTCCAACGTTTTGACCCAAGCACAACCGATTGTGCTTCCAGCCAGTTGTGAGTAGGCCTTGAATCAGGTGGAGGCCATGCCGGAGACTGGTTCGCCGTGGGTGGCAAACCGGCAGCCGATACGTTCTTCCACAGCGCGGAGGCGTACGACCGATACATAGGCCGGTACGGCCGTGAGCTCGCGCAAGAGTTGATCAGGTCCGCCGACGTGCGCCCGGACCAGCGAGTCCTCGACGTGGGCTGCGGCCCCGGAGCGCTGACGCGGCAACTGGCACTGTTGCTCGGCGCCGAGCAGGTCGCCGCGGTCGATCCTTCGCCCGCATTTGTCGAGGCCTGTCAGGAGCGCGTGCCGGGCGTACTGGCCGAAATAGCCTCAGCCGAGTCGTTGCCGTTCCCCGACGCCGTTTTCGACCGGGCCCTCGCCCAGCTCGTGGTGAATTTCATGACAGATGCGGTGGCTGGCGTACGCGAAATGCGCCGAGTAACCCGGAGCGGGGGACTCCTTGCGGCCGCGGTCTGGGACTATGCCGGTCAGATGAAGCTACTGCGGCACTTCTGGGATTCTGTGGTGGCTCTGGACCCAGCCGCCGCTGACCTCGATGAGGGCCGCTCCATGCGGTACTGCACACCCGAGGAACTCCATGAGCTGTGGACCGATGCCAGTCTGGAGCATGTGACGGTTTCTGCCGTTACGGTTACCGCTGGCTACGAAGGATTTGAAGACCTGTGGGAGCCGCTGGAGTCCGGGATTGGTCCAGCTGGGGCGTACGTAGCCTCCCTTGCGCCGGATCGGCTGACCGCCCTGAAGGCCGACTTCCAGCAGCGCCTTGGCGCGGGAAAGGAGCCGTTCCGGCTCGGCGCGCGCGCCTGGATCGCGACCGGCAGGGTCCCCTGATCACAAGCACCCTCCGAGATCGGGAAGGCCATCGGGCCGAGATGCCTGCCGCGGACGCCTTCACCGCGGCCGAGGGGGCCGGCAGACCAGAACTTCACCGCTGCCTCGGAACGTGAGTTGTCCGAATGCGTTTGGCGCAACCGCTGTCTTGCCGCCGGTCAGATGAACGGCTCGACCATCCTCGAGGTCGAGTTCACCACTGAGGATGACGAGAACAGCAAAGCCAGAGTCGAGCGTTGCGCTGCCGCCCAATGCGATGCGCTCCAGCCGGAAATATGAGTCTGCCGCATCTGGCAGAACGGACGGCCCGAGCCCTGCCGCACGCACCAACTGAGCGATCTCATCGCTACTTCGGCGACGGCATTCCACCGCTTGCAGCGCCAGCTCGAATCCCAGCCCGAGATGTCCGTCATGTTCGCCGTCTAGCTCGAAGTCCCGCCACTCCAACAAGATCGAGAGATCCTCAGGCTCCTGCAGCTCGACAAGGAACATACCTTCACCGATCGCGTGGAGGACGCCAGGCGGCACATAGACGACGTCGCCTGTATGTACCTCGATTCGGTGGAGCAAGCCAAGGAGCGTTTCGACGTCTTGGCTCATCACCAACGACTTGAGGTCGTCGACAGTCACGTCCTGTTTCAGGCCCAAGTAGACATCTCCACCCTCGACGATGTACCAGGCCTCCGCTTTACCGTGCGCACGGCCGAGGTGCTCCGCGGCGAACGAGAAGTCTGGGTGGGCATGTACGGGCAGCCGTTGGCCCGCATCCAAGAGCTTGACGAGTAGGCGCGTGTCGGCGCCGAAGCGCTGGACGTGCGCGTCTCCAAGCCAGGCCTGAGGTTGCTCTTCGATGGCCGCCTTCAATGATCGACCGTCGGGCAGGACGGTGTGGCCGAGCGACTGCTCACCAGCAAGCGTCGTGGTAGATGCGACCCAGTCTTCTGGCTCGCGGTCGCCGGCAGGCGGCTCGCCGCGGAAGTCTGTGATCTTCCGGCCGCCGCGGTAGAAGCGGTCCGGCGGACGGTTGGACGGAAGCAGGATTACGTCCATGAGACTGCCCTCCCTTCGTACGAGTGCTGCAAGGAAGCCGCCAACGAAAGAATCACCGAGCCCGACTGTTGGGGGCCGGCAACGTCAAGCCTGAAGCCTGGTACGCAGCGGACGAAAGGTCCCATCCGCTCTTCGAGCGCGTGGCGCGCGCCAATGCCTCCGGACGAACCGGCCAGGGGGTGAGCTCACACTGCTCATCGGTGTAATCGTCGCCGTCGCAGTAACGAGTGGAAGCCATGATGCGGGAGATGATGTCGCGAGCAACTCGTGTCGCGATCCTGGCAGACTCGCACAATTGACACGACACCACCCCGCACCAGACTCGTCGATTCAGCCGTGGTGGCTGACAGCCGGCTGCGTCGTACCGAGATCTTCGACACCTATTGGCATTTCGCGGCAGAGCGCCATCGGGTCTATCAGGCTCGTTTGCGAGGCGACGCACCCCCGTGGACCACCGACCCGATCATGGCGTCGTATCGCTTCACCAACTGTTATCGGGCCGCCGACCGCGTCAGCCAATATTTGATCGGCGAGGTGATCTACCACGGCGATCAGCACCCCGACGAGGTGCTGTTCCGGATTCTGCTGTTCAGGTTCTTCAACCGCATCGCTACCTGGGAGCTACTGTGCTCCGCACTCGGTGAGCTCAGGTGGGCGAGCTTTCAGCTCAATCGATACGACGACGTCCTGACTGCAGCGGCCTCTGTCGGTGAGCGGATCTACTCAGCGGCCTACCTCATTCCTCCACCGAGGCTGGGCGCACCACGCAAGCACACGAATCAGCTGTTGTTGTTGCAACAGATGATGCGCGGCGGGATGCGCCACAAACTCGAGACAGCCGCATCGATGGCAGACGTGTTCAATCTCTTACGCAGCCATCCGGGCCTGGGCAACTTCCTGGCGTACCAGTTGATCATCGACATCAATTACTCCACCTTGATCGACTTCGATGAGATGGATTTCGTCGTCGCCGGCCCCGGAGCGAGAGACGGCATCTGCAAATGCTTCGGCCGCGAAGCTCACGGTCTCGAAGCTGAGATCATCCGCTACATGAGCGACACGCAAGAGGAACACTTCGCTCGCTTGGGACTCAGCTTCTCGGGCCTCGACGGCCGCAGGCTGCAACTGATCGACTGCCAAAACCTGTTCTGTGAGGTTGACAAGTACGCCAGACTGGCGCACCCAGAGATCGCCGGCTACTCGGGCAGGAGTCGCATCAAGCAGCGTTTTGCGCCCAATGATCACACCTTGACATCGTGGTTTCCGCCGAAGTGGGGCCTCAATGGTCTGACCCCTGCGAGGGCGGCGCGCTAGAGGCTACGCCGACGACCACCTTGCCCCTGGCATGGCCTTCTTCCAGGTACGCGATCGCTTCGGGGATTTCGGCGAACGGATAGCGTCGGTCGATCTCCGGGCGAACCTTGCCGGCCTCAATCAGCTCCGAGAGAACCTGCAGATCCTTGTCGGTGACATGTGCCGACACCTGGGCCACGTTCTTCCCGCCGCGCAGCACGACCGCTGAAAGCTTTCGCACCGTCGTGAAGCCGGTAACGGCAGCCTTGCCACCCTCAGCGAGTGCACGTCTGAGGTCGCGTACCGAACGGTTTCCAATCGTGTCGAGGATCCGGTCATAGCGCCGCCCACCATCGGCGAAATCGCTCACTGTGTAGTCGATGACGTGATCCGCGCCGAGTGAACGGACGAGCTCAAGGTTTCGCGTGCTGGTCACACCGGTTACCTCGGCCCCGTATGACTTGGCGATCTGGACCGCAAAGCTGCCGACGCCGCCGGAAGCGCCGTTGATCAACACCTGTTGTCCGGTCTGAATCTCGCCGTGGTGGCGAAGGCCCTGGAGTGCAGTACCCGCCGCTGTGGGTACTGCAGCAGCTTCCTCATATGTCAGGTTCGCCGGCTTCAACGACATCGCGCCAAGCGGCACTGACACGTAGTCAGCGAAGCCGCCATAGCCGTGGTCCAGGAGGTTGGCGTAGACATCATCGCCGATCCTGAACCGGCTTACGCCGGCGCTGACCGCCTCCACCTGCCCAGCAATGTCGCCGCCGGCGATTCGATACTTCGGCCGGATCAATCCGAGCATGAAGCGCGAGAACAAGGGCTTGCCGCGTACAGAATGCCAGTCCGCCGGATTGACGGAAACTCCCAGAACCTTCACCAGGACCTCATCGGCACGCGGCACAGGCTTCTCGACCTCCGCCAGTCGAAGCGACCCAGGCGGGCCGTACCTCTCCCACAGATATGCCTTCATGCCAGGCCCGATCCGGCCCGCAGCTGGTCGTCCCCCACTTCTTCGGTGAGCCCTCGAACGGCGATCTCAGCCACATCACCATCGCGAAGGTCGAGATAGTTGTCCGAGAATCGCACCTGCGGCGAAGGTGTCAGGATTCGGACGAAGTAGTTGAATCCGGTGGCCCGAACCCGGACCAAAGCTTGATCGATACTGGACCGGACGACCTCTGACTCAACATGCCCGCGAATGAAGCCCACATCCTTGATCTCAGCGAAGAAGTATCGATTGGGTTGGAACGCGCCAGTCGGACTATGTACCCAGGCATAGCGATCCGGGGCCGCGGAGTACGAATCACTCGGGATCAACCAAGCCAGCCTTGCCTGCCCAGGCTCAACGTCGGTCGCCACGTCAGCTGTGAGGTCGACCGCTCCGGAGAAGCGGCCCAGGGTCACCTCGGCTTCGCAAGAGACTCGCATAGCCGAGCTGTTGCAGATCCATAACTGCAGTGCTCCATCCGCTCCTTGGCAGAAACTGGCGATCACTGGCGCAAAGGCGCGCCGGGCATAGTGATAGCCAGCCTTCGTGATGCCGGCGTAGTCGATCACCGACCAGCTGAAGCCAGGCCAGACGTCGTTGAACTGCCAGATCAGTGTGCCGCTGCAATGCGGCTCCCGGCGGCGATAGTGCTCGATGCCGAACTTGAGACCCTCGGCCTGGCTGATCATGGTGAAGTCGACATACTGTTCGATGCTGTTCGGCAGTCCGGTGACGATCTCCAATACCGGATCGTGCTTGTTCTTCGGGTGATCCTTGTTGTGATGATCGAATCCCGGACTGTGCACCCAGAGTTGATCTTGTGGAAGCCAGTGCCGAAGGGTGGCAAGCTCGGGCGAGGCATGAATGCCGAACTCGCTGATGAACTTTCCCCTGTCCAAGGCGTACCGCCGGTAAAGGCGCGACCCCCCGACCGATGCGAACTCGCCGGCGCCTGCCCCGAAGTCCATGCCGTGCCACACCTCCCAGGCGTGCCGGTCACCATCAAGGACCCCGTTAATGGCCGTTACAGCGTCTTGACCGTCGCTCGGTTCGCCGTACGGGCTGCCACGCCAGTACGGCACCCCACCATCGTGAGCAGCAACAGCGGTGGGCAACACCTCATCGAAGAAGGCCGAACCCCAGCCGCCGCGCGCGAGGTCGCGATAGCCCATGACGTGGATCATCTGTACCTCGTTGTTGCCGCACCACAGCGCTAGGCAAGCGTGGTTTCGCAGCCGGCGCACCTGGTGGGCAGCCTCGAGCTCGACCTCATGACGTAGCCGTGGATCGTCGTCGGGATAGTCGATGCACGCGAAACCAAAGTCCTGCCAGATCAGCAAGCCGAGCTCATCACACAGGTTGTAGAAGGTGTCGTGCTCATAGATGCCGCCGCCCCATATGCGTAGCATCGTCATCTGCCCGTCCCGCGCGGTGCTCAGCAAGTCGCGGTAGCGGGCTTCGCTGACTGATCCGACAAGCATGTCGGCGGGCAACCATGCCGCGCCGCGGGCGAAGATCGGTACCCCGTTGAGGACGAATCGGAAGTAGCGACCGCCTTCGGGATCATCACTGCGGTCCAACGCGATCGTGCGCAAGCCCACCAGGACGTGTTCCTGGTCGAGAAGCTGCTCGCCGTCTCGGAGGCGGACGTCCACCTGGTAACGAGGCTGCGCGCCGAGGTCGTGCGTCCACCACAATTCCGCGTTCTCAACTCGGACCGATGCCGCTCCGGACAGTGTGCCGGCGGCTGCGTCGTCCCAGACCAGCGGAATCGTCAAAGATGTGGTCCGCCCGTCGGGAGCGACCAGGTCAACGTCTGCCACTAGCCGCAGGTCTTGCTGCAACAGCGTCGCCTCGACGCGGACGGTCACGTCAGCGGTTCGCTGCTCAACATCGACTCGGTCGGTGCGTACATGGTGCCCAGTGAGGACGGCATCTGACTCCTGCACAATCTCGATCGGTCGCCAGGGTCCGATCGAGGGCAACCGTGGACCGAAGTCCCAGCCCCAGGAGAAGGTGGCCTTGCGCCGTAGTGTGGCCAGCGGCAGCGTCGGGGACATCAACCCGGCTCCCTCCCCATCGGCCGGCTCCTCCGGCGCGAGGGCGGAGAGTGCGTCGCCGAGCCGCTGCAGCAGGTTGGCGGCGGCGACAGGTGGAGCAAGCCCAGCCAATGGTGGGCGAAAGCAGATCAATAACTCCGCGCCACTGTCGAGGCGCCCTGTCAAGTCGAATGTGGCAGGGCGAAACATGTTCTCGCTGTGGCCGAGCGGCTGGCCGTCGAGCCAGAGATCGGCGACCGTGTCCAGTCCGTGGCAAACCAGGAGGGTCCGCCCGCCGGGCGCCGAGGGGGTCGCTGGGATGCGAGTGCGGAACCACCAGTCCCGCTCCTCGACCCACCGCACGGCATCCTCGTTGCGGTCGAAGTACGGGTCGGGAATGCGACCGGCCGCAAGCAGCGCCTCGTGGACACCCCCTGGCACGGTAGCCGGCAGCCAGTCGGTCTCCGGCAGGCTCCGAAGGTCATCGAGACTGGTGCCTGTCGAGACATCGCAGAGGGCAAAAGTAGTCAGAGGGATCGTCTGCCTTGGCACTTATGCTCCCTTCCGCGGCGACGCACCAGCAAAAACCGGTGCTAATCCGCGCGTCGACAGCCTCGGGCCAAATCCGAAGCCTTAGTTGAACTGATATCGCAGGTGGAGCATCGAGTTTCGCATGAACCCCGCCGCGACTGCGCAGAAGTAGGCCCGGCTGAACGCCGATCTCCCTAGCCGGCTGACCAGGTCGGGCAGGGTGAGGTACGGCACCGAGTCGATGAGGTGAAGGGTGGGCACCTCCCTCTTCAATGCCGCCGGCAGCCCCCAGTGGAGGTTCACCCGCGTACGACCAAACCTGGACGACCACATGATGAACCGGGCCGTTGACGCGCTGTAGACATCGAAGACGACCTGGCCGCTGGGGAACTTCTCCGTAATGCGCCGGAAGAGCGCGACCAACTCCGCGGTAGGGACATGCATCACCAGGCCCTCCGCGACAACGAGAACCGGCCGATCACCGGCTATTCGGTGGAGCCAGGTGGGATCGATGACGGAAGCACCGACCAGCTCGTAATCCGCGCGCGGCGGATAGAGCTCCTGGCGCAGCTCGATGACTGCTGGCAGGTCCACGTCATACCAGCGGGCACCGGCCGGCGGATCGACCCGATAGACGCGAGTGTCCAGGCCGCTGCCGAGATGCAGCACGGTGGACTTGGGGTGCGCTGCAAGGAACTCCCGAGTCCAGTCGTCGAGATGCTTCGCGCGTACGGGAAGACTGATCGCGGCGCCGCTGGGCAACTTCAAGGACTTGAAGTCGAAGTCCATGGCGCGAACCGCCTGCTCGGCCATGGTGTCCCCAAGGATGGGATCGCTCGAACGAGCATCAAGCGCCTTACCGTAAAGCGTTAGCAGTGCCGTCTTCTCCGCGCCCGTCAGCCGCTGGTCGTCAAAGGTCATCTGCCCGTCCAACATCTCACGGTCAGGAACCGATTGTCCCGGCGATGCCCGCCAGTCTTTCTATCCCACCGAATACGAGCCTTCCCACCTCGAATGGCCCCCACTCTCCTAGGGCAAGATCTCGACGTACCCGTCCGTTCCGTGCACGCGGATCCGCTGCCCATTTCGGATCAGCCGGGTGGCTTGCTCCACGCCCACGACGGCCGGCAAGCCGTACTCCCGTGCGATCACTGCGCCATGGGTCATCAGGCCCCCCACCTCCGTCACAAGGCCATTGATCGTGACGAACAGGGGCGACCAGCTGGGGTCCGTGTACGCCGTGACCAGGATGTCGCCCGCTTCGAGATCGGCCTCCGCCATGTCCAGGATGACGCGGGCCCGCCCTTCGACGGTCCCGGCAGAAACCGCCAAGCCCACCAGCGCGCCGGCCGGCACGTCGTCGCGTCGGTACGCCCCGGCGACGACCTCGCCATCCGACGTGAGCACCCGGGGCGGTGTGAGCGCTTGATACGACCTGAACGCGTCCTTGCGCTGGTGGAGGAGCTGATCATCCACTCGGTTCGCGCGCACGACGTCGTGGAGCTCGGAGAACGTGAGGTAGAAGATGTCTTCCTTCTCACGAAGCACGTGGGCTTGCACGAGGCGCTCGGCTTCGTCCAACAAGGCCTGCTTGTACACGAAGTAGCGGCTGACCATGCCGTACTTCGGATATTCCCGGTATCCGATGAAGGTCCGGACCCGGTCGATCATCCGTTTGGTTTCCTCGGCCTTGCGCTCCCCGTCCGGCAGGGCCCGCAAGCGCTCCAACAGCTCTTGCTCCTTCTTCCAGGCTTCCTGGCGCCCTTGTTCGAAGCGCCGCTCGCCGGCACCCGGCTCGAAGTTCTTGATGTTGCCGAGGATCAGGGGCACGAGCGTGGAGGGGCGTTCACTCCAACGCGGCCGCGTGATATCGATCTCGCCGACGCAGCGCATGCCGTACCTGTCGAGCCACGCCTCGATGGCGTCTCGCGCTTCCCGCCCGCCCGCGAGCTTCGGCAGTTCGTCCACGAAACCCTCGTCCTCGACGTGCTGCAGAAACTCCACAACGTCCGGATGCGGGCGGATCACGTCAGCGACGTCCAGCAGCGCCAGCCCCATCTCCGACGTGACGTTGTAGGGCACGGACTGCGTGAGCGTGTCCGCCGCGTTCTTCTCGCCCAGCCACGCTTCCAGCTGGTCGTTGAGCCACCAAGCGGCCTCCATCGCCGACATGAACACTTGGTGGCTCCGCGGATCGAACAAGATCCGCCTCAGCTCCTGGATGTCCGCCCGGATGAAGTCGAGCAGCGCGTCTCCGGACTTCGTCCGGATGTCGCGTTCCAAGGCGGCGATGGATGCCTCGCTGCGCCCGATCAGCTCGGTAACGATGGCCGGATCGGTCTCGATCGGAGCTGGCGTGGCGCCAAACAGTGGCCCGGGGGGATCCTCGCCGGGGAGCGGCCGGATGAAGCCGTCGCGCTCGAGGATGGTCTGCAGCGCGTCCCCGGTCAGTGGATCGGATCTCCCTAGAGCCTCCAGGATGCCGGCGCGGCTCGCCGGCGAGGCGAGCCTTTGGGTGACGTCGACGAACAGGCGGCCGCCGGCCTCGGCCATGGGCGCGGGGGTCGTCATCTGCCAGAAAGAGAGCCCGAGGGGCTTCATGGGGTCGGTCATCATCTGCTGATGACCGACGGAGACGTAGACATGGTTCTCCGGGTCTCCGGACTCGGGGAAGGGAAACAGCGTCGTGATTGGCCGGCTCTGGACAATCTGGAAGCCGTCGTCGACCAGGCACCATTCGATGTCCTGGGGGCGGCCGAAGTGCGCTTCGATCCGCCGGCCGAGCTCCGCGAGCTGTACGACCTGCGCATCAGTCAGCGCCGGCTCGTCCTGCCGCGCCGGGTCGATCGGCTGTTCCTGCGTCCCGCCTGCAGGCAGGGCGTGGATGGCGAGCTGCTTGGTGGCGACCGCCTTGCCGACGATCTCACCGTCGCGCACCTTGTAGGCGTCGGCGTTCACCAGACCGGCGACCAGGGCCTCGCCGAGCCCGAAGCTGGCCTCCACGGCGGCAACCTTCCGGTTGCCCGTGACGGGGTCAGCCGTGAACAGGATGCCGGCCGCCTGCGCGAAGGCCATCTGCTGCACGACGACGGCCATGTGGACCTTGCGGTGGTCGATGCCGTTCCGCTGGCGGTAGGTCACGGCCCGCTCGGTGTACAGCGAAGCCCAGCACCGGCTGACGTGCTGGAGGATCGCGGCCGGGCCCACGACGTTCAGGTATGTGTCCTGCTGGCCGGCGAAGGAGGCTGTCGGTAAGTCCTCTGCCGTCGCGCTGGATCGCACGGCGTAGGCAGCGTGCTCGCCGAGCTCGGCGAGCGCGCGGGTGATCGCCGCCGCTAAATCACCAGGAATGGCGATCCCTTCGATGGTCCGGCGGATCTCCGCGCTGAGCGTGCGGGCCGCCTCCCTGTCGTCCGGCTTCAAGCGCGACAGTCGATCGAGCCGATCGGGGATCGACGGCGCGTCCGCCAGGACCCGCCGGAAGGCGTCCGTCGTCACGCAAAAGCCAGCCGGCACGCGGATGCCTTCGATCCGCGAGAGCTCCCCCAACTGCGCGCCCTTGCCACCAACGACCGCGACCTGCGTCTGGTCGATCTCCTGTAAGCCCAGCACGTAGCTGCCCATCCATCCACCTTCCCGACTGCGTCACCTGGCAAGGTGCGCTTTTCGCCGCCATCGAGGTCATCGATAAAGAGCTGTAACCAACTCAACTACCGGAACTCTGGATAGCGAGTCTCCACCTCGACAATCAGGCGAACCGCGGCCGCGTCAACAAAGAGGCACCGGGGGGCGCGGGCGTGTCAGCGGTGAATGTTGTCCAGGTGGAGCATCTGCTTGAGGACTTGGTCGAGCTCGTCGTCGTTGAAGATCGACTTCCAGTCTTCCTTGATGA
>Ga0075434_100005900_pt1 | contig 11197 bp, 9 predicted proteins | sample RhiMethybrSRZTD3_FD_75298 | JGI IMG/M metagenome (GOLD analysis project Ga0075434, IMG submission 75298) | Populus rhizosphere microbial communities from Tennessee, USA - Rhizosphere MetaG P. TD hybrid SRZTD3 | ecosystem: Host-associated > Plants > Roots > Rhizosphere > Soil | place: USA...
CTCCGGCAACGGCACGACCACGACGACGGCGACGAGCTCGACCATCACGCCCACGACCGCCACGACACCGACGACCACCGCCACGACGACCCCCACCACGACCACCGCCACCACCACGACGACCACCGCGACGTCGACCACCACGTCGACGACGACCACCGGTGGCGGGGGCGGTGGAGGAACCCCGGGGCCCTAGGACTCGGCGCCCGGCGCCCGGCGCCGGACCAGCTCCGGGAACGCCTCGGCCACCTCGGATGGGGGCACGGGATGCCAGAGGCGGCCGGAGAGCAGGCGGCGCTTGGCTCGGCCGAGCGCTAGGCGCAATCGCCTCAGGGCGCCTCGAGCCGGAGCCCTGCCGCTCAGCAGGTCGATCTCCCGGTTGGCCCTCTCGAGCTGGCGCCTTGCGGCCGCTCGCGCCTCGTCGGGCACGTCATAGACCGAGAGGATTCGCTCACACACCACCCGCACGCCCCGAGCCAGCTCCAGCTCGTCCTTGGACAGCGAGCCGGCGCGGTTGCGCACCACGACGAGCGTCCCGGGCGCCGAGACGATGCGGAAGCCCGCGGCCGCGATCCGCACCCAGAGGTCGTAGTCCTCGGCCTGGTCGAGCCCCGCGTCGAGGCCGCCGGCGCGCTCTACCGCGTTACGCCGCGCCGTCTGCACGGCACCAACGTAGTTCCCGGAGGCCAGCGCCACCAAGGGGTCGGGCGGATCGTCGTCGGACCCGGTCATATATCCGGGTGGAGGCCAGACCGCCCGCCTGATCCTGCCCCCGCCTGCGGCGTCGTCCAGCACCCAGGCGCGCGCGTGGGCGAGCCCGATCGCCGCGTCCGCGCCGAGCGTTGAGGCCATGGTCTCCAGATAGGAGGGCATCAGCAGATCGTCGCTGTCGAGGAAGGTCAGGTACGTCCCGGACGCGCGCCCCATGGCGGCCTCCCGGGCGGCGCTCGGCCCAGCGTTGTCCTGGCGGATCACGCGAATGCGTTCGTCCTCGGCGGCCATCCGCCGAATCAGGTCCTGCGTGGCGTCCGTGGACCCGTCGTCGACCGCGATCAGCTCGAAGCTCGGGTCGGTTTGAGCCCGCACGGACTCGATCGCCGGCTCGATCGTCTCAGCCGCGTTGTACGCGGGGACGATCACCGTATGCGTCGGGTCAGGCACCCTCGCGCGTCCGATCGAGCACCTCGGCCCGTCCGGCGCCGTCGGCACCCGGCCGTGGACCGGGCCCTCGGCGCCGGCTGCGGGCCCTGGCCAGCATCATCCGCGGCAGTCTGACGACCGCCGACCCGGTCTCGGGCGCGAGCAGCCAGAGCGCGATGACGTACATTGCGCCTCCCAGTACCCCCTCGGCCGCGAGCAAGGCCAGCCCGACCGCCACCCCGTGGGTGCTCGCCTGGAGGACCAGGTGCTCGATCGGGTAGAGCGCGGCCGCCATCAGCAGCGCCGCGGTGGCTGGGGCCCAGACCTGGGCCCAGATCTTGCTCAGGGGGAGCGAGACGAGCCGGGCGAACGAGAGCGCCGCGAAGATCCCGCCCGCGACGGCGCCCACCGACAGGCCGGCCGCGACGCCGTTCAGCCCGAGCGGCAGCAGGGCGACCATCGCCCCCACGGTGACCACCATCATGAACAGGTGGACGCGCGTCAGCACGGCGGGCCGCCCGTACGCTTTGGCGCCCTCGAGGCAGATCGAGAGCAGCGAGTTACCGGCCGCGAACAGGCACATCGCCATCAACGCGTGTCCCGCGGGCCGCCACACGTCGCCGAACAGCACCACGGTGAGCGGCTCGCCGAGTGGGAACAGGATCAGGGAGGCCGGCATCGCGGCCACCATCACCCAGCGAAGCGAGCGCAGGAACGCGGAGCTGAGCCGCTCGCGGTCGTGTGAGATCCGGGCGAAGGCCGGAAACAGGACGTGGGAGGCCACCGCGAGCGTTGCCTCGAAGGGCGCCATCGCGAGGCGCAGCGCGTACTGGTACTGGCCGAGGGCCGAGGTGCCAACGAAGCGACCAATCAACACCCGATCGGCCTGCTCGCCGACCCGCTGCACGGCGCCCGCGGCGATCACGTGTCGGCCGAAGCGAACCAGCGCCCGCCACATGTCGAGGGAGGCGAGACGTGGACGAGGGCGCCACCGCGCAAGCGCCCAGGTGAGCGCCGCGTCGACGGCGATCTGAACGTAGTTGCCGATCACGAGTCCCCAGACGCCCATTCCATTGGCCATCGCGACGATCGCCGCCGCGGCGAAGGCCACCGCCGCCAGCGGCTCGACCACGGTGCGCCGCAGGAAGGCGAGCTCGCGCTCCAGCATGGCGTTCGGGACCACCGTGGCCGAGCGAAGGAACAGCTGGCCGGAGATCGCCGCCGCGACCGCCCCCACGGTTCCGCTGCCGAAGAAGGAGCCGATCAGGGGCGCCACCGCGAGCGCGAGCAGGCTGACCGCGATGCCGCTCGCGAGCGTGGAGATGAGCGCCGTGTTGGCCGCCTCGGCGATCCGCTCGCGGCGCTGGATCAGGGCGGCGAGCATCCCCGACTCGGTGAACAACAGGCCGACCCCCACCAATACGGCGGCCTCCGCGTACTGTCCGAAGGCCAAGGGACTGGTGAGGCGGGCGAGGACCAGGTACGTCGCGAGGGTGATGACCTGCGTGAGGGCGTACCCGGAGCCGGCCAGGCCCACGCCCCGAAGCACGCGAGTCGTGAGGCTCTCGGCGGGCGGCTCAGCCATCCGTCACCAAGGGGATCGGACGTGATCGAGCCGGGAGCGTCGCGTCTTCATGACCCCCACTTTCGGGAAACTAGAGCCTAATGGGGGCTCGGCCGGCGAAGGGGCGAAAGCTGCGTGTCGTGACCCTGATCGACCAGCTTGGGATCACCGGGGGCGCGGAGCGGGTCGCCACGGAGGTGGTGACGCGACTCGACCCCCAGCGCTTCGAGCGGACCCTGTGCGTCAGTCGGTGGGCGCCTCACGAGGAGGCGGACCCGCTGATCGCGCCGAGGGTGGAGGCCCTGCGGGAAACCGGGGTGCGGATCGTCGGCATCAGGAGGCGCTCCCGGGTCGCCGTCTGGGACTGGGCGCCCCTGCTCTCCCTGCTGCGCGCGGAGCGCATCGACGTGCTGCACAGCCATCAGTTCGGATCCAACTTCTGGGCGTCCATTCTGGGCAGAATGGCCGGTACGCCGGTCGTGATCGCCCACGAGCACAACTGGTCCTTCGAGGGCCAGCAACTGCGCCGGATCCTCGACCGATACGTGATCGCGCCCCGGGCGAACGCGTTCCTTGCCGTCTCGCGGGAGACGCGGCGGGGGATGATCGAGCTCGAGGGAATCGATCCGGAGCGAATTCGCTTCGTGCCCCTTGGGATCGCGACGCCGGCCAACACGCGGGGCGCCGACGTGAGGGCGGAACTGGGCATCGCCGATCAGGCCCCGGTCATCGGGACCGCGTGCACCCTGCGGCCGGAGAAGGCGCTCGATGTGCTGGTCCGCGCCGCCGCGATCCTTGTCGACGACTTTCCGGACCTCCGGCTCCTGATCGCCGGAGAGGGGCCGGACCGAGGGCGGGTCGAGGCCCTGACGGACCAACTTGGCCTGGGCGAGACGGTCACGCTGCTGGGGGGCCGAGGGGACATCCCGGACTTCCTGCAGGCGCTCGACGTCGCCGTGTGCTCGTCCAACTGGGAGGGAAGTCCGCTCTCCGTCATGGAGTACATGGAGGCTGAGCTGCCCGTGGTCGCGACCCGCGTGGGGGGGATCCCCGACATGATCTCCAGCGGGGTGGAGGGGGTGCTGGTGCCGCCCGGTCGGCCCGAGGCGATTGCCGCCGCGGTCGCCGAACTGCTTCGCAATCCCGACGAGGCCGCCGAGATTGGCCGGCGCGGCCAACGACGACGCCGCGAGGAGTTCGACCTCGACGTCACGGCGCGCCGGATCGGGAACCTCTACGAGGAGCTGTACGAGGCGTCGGGTCGGGGGGCCTGAGCGGTGCGGCTGCTCGTCTACGGCGATTACGCCTACCACCTCGAGGACGGCAGGCTCAGCGCCGAGGTCTCCTTCGCGCTGTTCGCCGCCAGGCTCCGCGACGAGTTCGAGCGCCTCGTCGTGATCGGTCGCGAGAGCCCCTCGGCCGAGCTGACGCCGTATCCATGCGGCGACGGGGTCGAATTCGTCGCCCTGCCCTACTACCGGAGCCTCGCCAACCCGCTCTCCGTCGTCCCGGCGGCGGGTCGTTCCTTGACTCGATTCTGGCGAACTCTCGGCGACGTGGACATCGTGTGGCTGCTGGGGCCGCATCCCCTCGCGATGGCGTTCGCGTTCATGGCCGCCGCTCGCGGAAAGCGGGTGGTCCTTGGCGTCCGTCAGGACCTGCCCGCCTACGTCCGCAATCGGCGACCCGGCCGCCGAATGATGATCGCCGCCGCCTCGGCGCTCGAGGCCTCTTTTCGGCTCCTGGCGCGCCGGTTCGGCGTGGTCGCCGTCGGGCCAGAGCTCGCCCTGCGCTACCGGGGAGCGCGGGCGCTGCTTCAGATCACGGTGTCGCTGATCGACGCCGAGGACGTCGTCGCGCCTGAGGCGGCGGCCGCGCGTTCCTACGGGGGAGAGCTCCGGCTGCTCAGCGTGGGACGGCTGGACGCGGAGAAGAATCCGTTGCTGATCGCGGACGTCCTGCGGCTTCTGGCCGACGATGCGCGGCCGTGGCGCCTGGTTGTGTGCGGCGACGGAGCCCTGCGGCACGAGCTCGCCGAGCGACTGACCGAGTTGGGCGTTGCCGATCGGGCGGAGCTGCTCGGCTATGTCCCATACGGCCCCCGGCTCGTCGAGCTCTATCGGGAGAGCCACGTGCTTCTCCACACGTCGTGGACCGAGGGCCTGCCGCAGGTCCTCGTCGAGGCATTCGCCGCCGCGGTGCCGGTCGTGGCGACCGACGTGGGCGGGATCAGGGATGCCGTGGGCGAGGCGGCGCGGCTCGTCCCTCCGGGCGACGCACCGGCGGCCGCCGCGGAGCTTGAGGCGATCGCCGCCGATGCCGAGCTGCGCAAGCGCCTGATCCAGGCCGGGCACGACTATGTGGCGTCCCGCACCGCCAGCGCTGAGGTGAGCCGAGTGGCCGAGTTCCTGCGCGGGTCGGCCGGCTCGCGCTAGGCGCTCGCTCGAGCCAGGGGCTCCGGATCCGGCAGCATCTCCTCCGCGGATGGCCCTCGCTCGCGCGCGGCGGCGATGGAGAGCATCGCGGGGCAGAGCGCCAAGAGCAGCCAGAGCTGCTTGCTGAATTGGTCGGAAAGGAAGAAGTCCATCGCCAGCAGGGCCACAAGGGCCACGACGACGGCGCGGCTCAGGAGCGCCATCTCCGCGTCGCCGTTCCCGGCGAACCTGCGCGCTGCCTGCACCCCGGTTCCGATGGTCGCGCCGACCAGGGCGAGGAACAGCGCGAGCCCGATCACGCCGAGCTCCGCGAGGATCTCGAGGTAGATGTTGTGGGCGAATCGCGGCTGGTCGATGATGAACTCGGTGTTCGCGATCGCCCCGGGCTCGCTGAGCACGTAGTGGGCCGAGGCGTCGCGGAAGTTGCCCGCGCCGACGCCCTTCACCAGGTTCGCCTCCGACATCCTCCATCCCACCTTCCAGAGGTCGGTTCGCCCGTTTCCTCCGTCGGCCGTCGAGTACCTCTGGGCGACACCGGGATCGAAGGCGCCGACGTAGAGCGCTCCCACCGCCACCACGGCCACCGCACCGCCGATCGCGGCCGCCCGGCGCCCGCGCGCGAGCACGATCGCGGTCACGAGCGCAGCGAGCAACCCCACGGCCCCGCCGCGCGAGGCGGTGAGGAAGACACTCAGAAGCGCCAATCCAGCGGCGCCGATGAGCACGAACCTGAGGGCCGGTGACCGCGTGGTCGCCGTCAGGGCCACGGCGAGGACGAAGGCGATGACCAGCACGGCCGCGAGCAGGTTCGGGTCGGCGATCGTGCCCCCGAGCCGATCGAGGTCCGTCGCGGCGGTCGGGCTTCCCGAGAGGCCCGAGAGGTTGGGAGAGGCGACGATCCCGTAGGCCGCCGCCACCGAGCCGCCCGCTACGAGGGCGCCCAGGAGGGCCTTCACCTGCTGCGGGGTCCTGATCGCCTCGAAGACGATCACGAACAGGAGCGCATCGAACCCATACTTCACGAGCACGCCGAGGGTGTCGCCGGCGTTCTCGGCCCACAGCGCGCTCAACGCAACCCAGGCGAGGAAGGCCACCGCCAGCCATGTGATCCCGGGATGGCGCGACCAGAAGAAGCGAGTCGGCACCGCCTGCGTGGCAACCCGGGCGAGCCACGACAGGGCCAGGACGAGGCTCGCCGCTTGGGCGCTGACGAACGATCCGACCGCTCCCGGCGTAAGGGCGAAGAACGCGATCAGCGCGAAGATGACGAGCCCGGCGGTGAGGTTGGCCATCGCGATTCCGAAGAACCCGATCGCGAGCGCTCCACCGATCGCCAGGCTTGGATCCAGGCCGGCGAGGACGCCGAACGCCAGGCACAGGCCAGCGAACCCGAGCGCCAGCAGCGACCGCTCGATATCCAGTCGGACCGCGGCCAGGGCCACTCCTCGTCGGGCCTCTACCTCGACGAGCCGGGACCGACGCCGGCCGCCCGGGCCTTCGCCTCGGGCACCTTCCCGTCCTCGGAACGCACGATCCTGGGCCGCCCCGCGTACTGGTGATAATCGGATCGCGCGGCCCTGGGGGCGCTGACGACCGCGAAGCCATCCGGCCTGATCCCGTTCTCGACCATCAGCTCGCCCAGCTCCGTCAACTGCCCCATCCGCGTCCGGCCGAGGCGGACGACGACGAGCACGCTGTCGACCGCGGCCGCGAGCGGCAGGGCGTCGATCACCTCGCTCAGCGGGGAGGAGTCGATGATCACGAAGTCGGCCCGCGACCGTGCCTCGTCCACGAGCGGCTGCGTGGTCGGCAGCGAGAAGATCTCCGACGTCCAGGGCGCGGTCTGCTCGGCCAGTAGGAGCTTCAGGTCGGGCCCGAGCTCGGGCGATGAAACCAGTGCATCGTCGAGGCTCGCCTCACCCAGCAGCACGGCGACCAGGCCCTGCTTGCTCTCAACGCCCAGGGACGGTCCGACCTCCGGCTTGCGCAGGTCGCCGTCGATCAGGATCACCTTGCGTCCGGCGAGGGTCAGCGACGCCGCCAGGTTGATCGCGGTCGTGGTCTTGCCCTCGGACGCGGACGGGCTGGTGACGAGGACGGCTCGGGCGCGCCCGTCGTCCGCGCGGCCCTTGCCGAGCGAGGCCCGAAGGGCCCGGTAGGCCTCCATCGCTCCCGGCGAGAGGCTTTCCGGCGAGATCGGCGCGTTTCGCTGGGCACGCGTTTCCCTCGGGACCCGCGCCAGGATCGGCAGCCTGAACCTGGCCCGAAGCTGCTCCTCGCGGCTGAGCCGGGGGTCGAGCGCCTGGTAGGCGAACGCGCCGCCGATCCCCAGCACGAGACCGACCAGCAGCCCGCCCGCGATGCTCAGCACCGGCTTGGGGGAGGACTGCGACGTGGGGGGTACGGCCTTCGTGGCCGCCTGGACCGTGGGGTCGGGGCTCGACTGGAGCCGCCTCAGCTGAGACAGCTGGCTCTCGAGGCTCGCGGAGTCGGGGGGGTTTCCCTTGAGCTGCGCGTTGATCCCCTGGGCTGCGGTGGCCACCCGGTCGTGGAGCTGTGCCGTTCGATAGCCAATCGCGGAGCTGACGAAGACGTTTGCCATCTTGGCGGCGTCGTCCGGGTTCGAGGCGCTGGCGGTGACCGCCACGATGTTGCTGTCGGCGACGGGCTCGGCGCTGATGTGGTCGAGCAGGTTCTGAGGGTTGCCCTCCGCCTCGGGAATGCCCCCGAGCTGCTTCTGCGCGATCGCGGCAACCTCGTTCGTGTCGATGTATCGCGCCACGGTCTCGATCTCGCGAACCGGGTCGGCGGATTGCGAGATCAGACCGAGGCTCGCCAACAGGTCGCTCTGGGGCGGCACTGGCGTGACCAGGATGTCGGCCTCGGACTCATAGGTCTTCGAGGCGGTGGCCACGTAAAGGATGGCGGCCCCAGTGGTGATCACCACAGCGAGCGCGATCAGCCACGCTCGCTCGCGGAGCGTGCGCACGTAACCGGCGAGCCCCCTCTCCTGCGCCGGCGGTTGCAGCCAGTCCGCGCCTTGCGCGGGCGTGCCTCGCTGTGATTCGCGCTGGGCCAAAGCTCCTCGTGCCGGGCGGATTGTGACACTCCCCGAAGCCACAGGGGCCTCGCTCGATTGCAGGGGACAGGCGTCCAATCGGTTGGCCGACAGCGGACCTTGAATCTGCAATCCAGCGACAACCCGCGAGTAGAATCGCTCGCCACCCGTTGGTTCGAGGGATAGTGGCGATCTTCAACCGCTCACAACAGACGGCAGCCGACCTCGGGAGGGAGGAGACCGCCGGGAACGCGTCGGCGCAGTCGCCGGGCTCGAGCTCGGGGTCGGAGCTGAAGCGTGTCGTCGACGCGGCCGCTGCGCGCGTCGACGAGATCGTCGACGATGCGGAGAGGGTGGCGTCGGGGATCATCGCCGAGGCCGAGGCCGAGGCCGAGAGCTACCTGGAGGGAAGGCGCCGGGACGTCGAGCAGGCGATTGATCAATGGAGCGCGGACCTACGGGGGCTCGGCGAGCTGCTGTCTCGGCAGGAGAATCGGCTTCGAGAGCTGACCGAGGCGATGATGGGCGAGCTCGAGGAGATCGCCGGCGTGCTGCGTCGGGTTCCACCGGAGCTCGATCGCCGACGGGAGCTGACGCCGGAGGGCGCGCCCGGGGCGCCCCAGCGTCCCCCGCCTGAGCGACCGAAACAGCCTCGCAGTGCTGCCGAGCGTGCTCAGCCCAAGGCCCAGGAGGCGGACGAGCTCCAGCCCGAGGCGCGGGATCGCTCGGCGCCACACGGGCGCGAGGCGGCCTTGCTGCGGGCGGCGCAGATGGCGGTCGGGGGGAGCTCGCGAGACGAGATAGAGCAGGCTCTCGAGACCGAACTCGAGATCAGCGACCCGGCGCCGATCGTCGACGAGCTGCTCGGACCGCGACGCTAACCCCCGGGGCGCCCCCTCACGGGTCGCGCCACCGCCGGGTGCCGACCGAGAACAGGCTGACGCGCTGGAGCCTGGCGAAGGCGGCGAGCCGCTCCGAGGCCGAGTAGAGGGGATGGCAGGCCGTGAGCACCAGGCGGTCGTAGCCCACCGGCCGGATGATCCCCAGGTCCGACGGCGAGACCACCCGAGTGCCCTGCACCCGGTAGGTGAAGCTGGCGTAAGGCATCTCGACCTCGATCAGGTCACCCGGGCGCAGGGCGTCGAGGTGGCGGAAGGGCGCCAGATAGGTCGTTCGGTGACCCGCGAATGCCGTCGTCCCACCCTGGCCTGGAAAGGGGGTCTCCGGATAGTGGCCAGGCCCCTTCTGGAGGCTTGCGGTGTCCGTGCCTTGCACGGCGATCACGTCGAGGTCTATGTGCGGGATCACGATCCGACCGATCGCCTGCCCGTTGTGGACTCTGCTCGCGAACAGGTGGGCGAGCTCGCCGACCTTCCGGTGGGACCCCTTCAAGCTCGCGATTCGGCGGAGGTCCACACGCGTGGGAAAGGTGTCCTCGAGGTCGGCCAGCTCGCCTGCCGCCTTGTGCTGCTGGATCGAGCCGTAGACGCTCGAGACAGGCTCCCTCCAGGCCAGCGTCGTCGCCACGTCCGCGAGGACTATGAGCCCGGCGGTGATCAGGGCCACGGACGCGATGTGGAGCAGCCGGTTCACGGCCTGGATGATGGCGGACGGCCTCGTCGCACCGTGTGCGTGCGCGCGCATGCGAGACTTGGCGACCCCGATGAGCGAGCGGAGCACACAGCGGATCGCGTCCTATGAAGCCGACCCGGCTGAGGTCGGCCGCGTCCTGCTGCTCTACTCCGGCGGGCTCGACACATCCGTGATGTTGCGCTGGATTCAGGAGCGCTACGGCGCCGAGGTGGTCACGCTTACGGTCGACCTGGGCCAGCCGGGCGAGGAGTGGGAAGTGGTGCTCGGCAAGGCGCGGGATCTGGGGGTGGTGGACGCGATCCTGGTGGACGCCCGAGAGGAGTTCGCATACCAGTACCTCTTGCCGGCGATCAAGGCGAACGCCCTCTACGGAGGGGGCTATCCGCTGTTCACCGCGCTCGGACGCCCACTGATCGCGAAGCTCGCCGTTGAGCACGCGCGCGCCACTGGCTGTGACACCGTGGCCCACGGCTGCACCGGAAAGGGCAACGACCAGGTGAGGATCGAGGCGACCGTGGCGACGCTGGATCCGGGGCTCAAGGTCATCGCCCCGGTTCGGGAGTGGCGGATGGGCCGCGAGGAGGAGATCGCCTACGCGCGCGAGCACGGCATCCCGGTCAAGGGGGGGACGGAGGTCCCCCCCTACTCGATCGACGACAACCTCTGGGGGCGCTCGTCCGAAGGGGGGGCGATCGAGGATCTCGCCACGCCTGCGCCGGATGACGTGTTCCAGCTGGTCACTCGTCCCACGGAGGCGCCGGATGAGCCGGAGTCGGTCCGCGTGGGGTTCGAGCGGGGCTGCCCCGTGACCCTGGACGGGACACGACTCGGTCTCGTGGAGCTGATCGAGCGGGCCGCGGAGCTCGGAAGGCGGCACGGCGTCGGGATCGTCGACCAGCTCGAGGACCGCGTGGTCGGACTGAAGATCAGGGATGTCTACGAGGTGCCGGCCGCGGCGATCATCCTGGCCGCGCACCGCGAGCTCGAGCAGCTGGTCTCGACGATCCACCAGAACAACTTCAAGCGATCGCTCGAGGACAAGTGGGCGTACCTGTGCTACGCGGGGCTGTGGCACGAGCCCCTCCGCCTCGACCTGGACGCATACATGGACTCGGCCAACGAGCTGGTCACCGGGGAGATCAAGGTGCGCCTCTACAAGGGGTCGGCGACCCCGGTCACCCGGAGCTCTCCGCATGCTCTTTACGACCGCTCGCTGACCTCGTTCGGCGAGTCGGGAGGCGAGTTCAGCCAGGCTGCGAGCCCCGGCTTCATCGAGCTGTTCACCCTTCAGAGCCGGATGGCGCACCGGATCCGCGCCCGAGCCCGCGGGGATGATGGGAAGGGAGAGGGTCAATGAGACGAGCCATCTACCGGCTGATGGGCCGCCTCTGGTGGAGGTTCATTCGG
>Ga0075434_100005901_pt1 | contig 11197 bp, 9 predicted proteins | sample RhiMethybrSRZTD3_FD_75298 | JGI IMG/M metagenome (GOLD analysis project Ga0075434, IMG submission 75298) | Populus rhizosphere microbial communities from Tennessee, USA - Rhizosphere MetaG P. TD hybrid SRZTD3 | ecosystem: Host-associated > Plants > Roots > Rhizosphere > Soil | place: USA...
GCCGGCAATGAAAAGCACACGGTCTTCACCATGGTGCGCTTCGGCAACGTGCTCGACAGTTCGGGCTCCGTCGTGCGCATGCTCCGGCGACAGATCGAGACGGGAGGACCCGTTACGGTTACCCACCCTGACGCCATTCGCTATTTCATGTCGATCCCCGAAGCGGCGGCGCTCGTTATCCAGGCTGGCGCCATGGCAACGGGTGGGGACGTATTCGTGCTGGACATGGACGAGCCCGTGAAGATCGATGACCTGGCCAAGTCCATGATCCGCCTAATGGGCCTTGAGGTGCGCGACGAGCAGCATCCCGACGGCGATATCGCCATCGAGTACATCGGCCTGCGGCATGGAGAGAAGCTGCACGAGGAGCTGCTGCTAGGCGAGAACACCACACCCACCGAACATGCTCACATTCTGCGCAGCCATGAGCCGTGCATGCCTGCAGCCGAGCTGGCGAGGGTAATGGATGCCTTGCGAGCGGCCATGGACGCCAATGATCTGACGGCAATCCACGCTACGCTAATGCGGGCCGTGGAAGGTTATTGTCCGGAGCGGCGTCACCTTGCTCGAGGGCCATCGGGCAACGGTCCCGCCACCGTAGAGGTAAGCGAGGAGCGAGGCAAAATTGCGGACTGATCGCAGATACCGAGCGATGCTATCAAGCAACCACGGGCAAGCTTGGTCAGGATTGGAAACGCTTTCGCGCGCGGATATCGCACGACGCGTGGGGAGCAAGGGCAAGACGGCCGCCGGGTGAGACGACGATGGCATAGAACGACGCATTGAACTGTCCGCGAGGCGCAAATGTCTCAGTTCAGACTGCAGCCTTGTCGCCACTTGGCAATTGTGTCGCCACCATCATCTCCTGCGGCGGCGCAAGCGCGAGCTTGGTGGCGCGGGCGAGCCGGAGCGACCCCGCGCAGCCCAACTTTGCCGGTCGCGCAAAGGCAGCTTAGCTGCGCGCAGACCGCCCGCGCGGCAAATGCGCCATCCGACGTGGCCGCGATCCTCGCGGGCTGCCGGTCCCCCGACGGTCGTTGAAGGCAAAACCCATTGCCTGCCCAGACATCCCCTACCGAGCATCACCGGCAGCCCCTGTTGCTGTTGACGGCGGCGTGGGTCGCCGGCGGCGTGATCCTCTATCTGTGTGTCCCACTGATCGCGCCCGTCCTGTTGCTGCTGTGCCCGGTGGCGCCCCTCGCCTGGTATGTGGCAACAGCGCGGCGCCTGCCGCGGTCTCGGCCCTCAACCGTCACGGTCGCCCTCATCCTAACCGGTGCCTATCTGGCATTGAATACGTCGTGGTCCCTGGGACCGGCCTCGGCGCATCTCGCCGTTGCCATGTTTTTCTCCTCAGTCTTGGCGGCGCATCTGACGACGAGCACCTTGGCCCGCAACGATACCGATGTCCTGCGGGCGATGGCGATTGGGCTCTATGCTGGCATCGTGATCGGTGGCGCCGTTCTCTTGATCGAAACCGTCAGCCAGCAGTGGATCCGTCGCACCTTGATGTCGCTGTTGCCGGGGCTGCGCCCCAACCCCCGCGACATGATCGTGGACGCAGACCGGGTCGTGTTGCTTGAGACCTACCTCATCAATCGCAATATCGCCGCCGTAACCTTCCTGTTCTGGCCGACCTCGCTTCTCGTCTCGCTCTTGGCCACGTCCGCGCGCCGTCAGCATTGGTGGCGTGCCGGGCTCATTCCGGCCGCAGCTGCCATCCTGACCTCCAGCCACGCCACCTCAAAGATTGCCTTTGCCGGGGCGGCCATAACGTTTGCCGCCTTTCACGTCTCGCCGACGCTGACCCGGCGCGCAATCGCCTGGGCGTGGGTCGGCGCCATCTTCCTCGTCGTGCCCCTGGCAACGCTCGCCTATCACAGCCAGCTCTATCTTTCGGCGTGGATCCCCCACAGTGCTCGGCACCGCATCGTCATCTGGGGCTACACCAGCAAGCAGATCGCCAATGCGCCGGTTCTGGGTGCAGGTATCAGTACGGCGCACGCCCTCAACGATCTTGCAGGAGACGACGCACCCTTGGCGCCCGGCTCGCAGTTTCATCTGAGCACCAGCGCGCACAGCCACAACGTCTACCTTCAGACCTGGTATGAGACCGGAGCCGTTGGAGCGGCGTTGCTGCTCCTCATCGGTCTTTTAATTGTGCGCGAATTGGCGCAAGCGCCTCAGCGAGCCCAACCCTATGTCTTTTCCGCCTTTGCGACCTGCGCCCTGCTCGGCGGGACGAGCTTCGGCCTCTGGCAACCATGGTTCATGGCCTCGTTTGGGCTCGTCGCCGCCTTCGTGATGCTGGGCTGGACGCTGACCCGCCACATCAGCGCTTGCGATTGTGCACGTTCTTGACCTTGGCGGGCGGCTCGGGCAAGGCGCCCGGTCGGCCCTCGCCCGTGGCGAAGTTGGCAAGGCATTGGGCCGATCGCCAATAGCGGGCGACACGGGACTCCAGGTTTTTCACGGGCTCGGCGAACAGCCTATCCCCTCGCGGCCTGGCGGCGGCCCTGAGCTCCGCTTGGCAGGACGTGCAGAGCGCCGTTAGAGCTTCGAGGTCCCCAGGCTCAAGGATCGACTTGCCGCGTTTTTTCGCCATGGCGAGCAGGACTGCGTAGTCGTGGTCCTCGCCCAGCAACCGCGACATTTCCTTTGCCTCGCTTGCGCGCGCCGACAAGGCTTCCGGCCAACCGCGTGACAGCAGTGCCATGTGCCGCCAATGCAGCTGCACGCGCTTTCGACAGGCGTGGAAGGCCTCTTCGTGCGGCTCCCGATAGGCGTGTCGGAATGCCTTGCGCGCCTTGCGGTAGGCGCGGCCGAGCCCCTCGATCAAGTGGCCGAGCTCGATGCCGGCGGTCGTTTTGGCGGCGAAGAACCGCTTCGATTGCTCGAGCCGCAATAGCGCCCGCCGCCGGCCATCGGCAGCGGGGTGACCCTGGCTCTGCGCTAGGAACGTGGCCAGTCGATGCGTCGCACCCGCCGGCAAGGCATGCACCTGGCTCTCGAGCTTGCCCAGGGTCTGGCGCATCACGTCGAGATCGCGTGCTCCCGACAGCAGTCTGCCGATGCCTGCCAGGCGCGCGGCCTCCCGCCGGTATTGCGCCTCCGCGAGCCCCGGCTCAATCAGGCGCAACAAGGCTCGCAATCGCTTGAGGCAACGTCTGGCGTCATGGATGGCAGTGGCAATGTCGTCCGTGCCGGCAAGTTTGGCTGTGGCGATCTCGATCTGCTCGAGCCCGACACGTCGCACAGCCTGACCGATGGGCTCCTGCAGTTTGAACCTGTAGGTCATCGTTCAGCCGAGATGCCGCAGCCCATACCGTCCCAGCGACAGCTTCACGACCGTCGCACAAGGCCCGATCAGACATTTTTGCCCGGGCCGCACTTTACTGCAACTGCGCCGCGCGGGACGCATATCTCCTCACCGATCTCGCTCAAGGCCTGCAGCGTTCCGCCCAGACGAGCCATTCAGACGTGCGAACCTGCGGATCGGCATGGGCAAAGATATCGGTAATCACGGCCAAACTGTCTGCGCCAGCGGCCCGCACGCCGTCGGCCCTGGCGGGCGTTAGGCCGCCGATCGCCACCAGTGGAAGCCTGCCGATGCGCCGCTTCCATTGCGTCAGCCGCGCAAGGCCTTGCGGAGCCCACTTCATCGCCTTCAATCGTGTCTCATAGATGGGCCCCAGGGCAACGTAATCTGGCGAAGCAGCGAGCGCGATATCGAGTTCCTCCTCGCTGTGCGTGCTGATGCCGAGGCGAATGCCCTTGGCCTGGATCGTTGGCAAGTCCGCGTCGGCCAGGTCCTCCTGGCCCAGATGAATGTAATCGGCGCCGAGCGACAGCGCCTCGCGCCAATAGTCGTTGACGATCAATTGGCAACCATAGCGGGCGCAGACCTCGAGGCTGCCGCCGATCTCGCGGCGAACGCGCTCGCCTGGAGCTTCTTTGAGGCGAAGTTGGATGGTCTTGACCCCGAGCGGCACCAGGCGCTCCAACCATGCGAGGTCGGGCACGATGGGGTAGAAGACATCGAGGCCGTCTGCGTCAGCCGTCACAGCCATCACCGTTCCAGATCGAAGAAGGGCGTCCCGGCAACCGGAGTTGAGGGCACCGCCATGTCGCGCGTTTCCATCAGACCCGCCTCGTACGCGGTGCGGCCGGCATCGATGGCGGCGGCGAATGCCCGGGCCATGCGAACGGGATCGGCCGCAGTGGCCACCGCGGTGTTGAGCATCACCGCGTCGAAGCCCAGCTCCATGGCCGCGGCCGCATGCGAGGGCGCACCGATGCCGGCGTCGATGATGAGCGGAACGCCCGGGAAGTATTGGCGTAGCGACTTTAACGCATAAGGATTGGCTAGCCCGCGGCCGGTGCCGATCGGTGCTCCCCAGGGCATCAGCACCTCGCAGCCCGCCGCGATCAAGCGCTCGGCGGCCACAAGGTCCTCGGTCGTATAGGGAAAGACCTTGAACCCGTCTTTGGTGAGCGCGTCTGCCGCTTCCAGAAGGCCGAACAGGTCCGGCTGCAGCGTGTCATCGTTGCCGATCACCTCAAGTTTCACCCAATCGGTAGCAAAGAGCTCCCGCGCCATCTGCGCGGTGGCAATCGCCTCCTTGGGCGTTCGGCAGCCCGCAGTGTTGGGCATCACGCGCACACCGAGCGTCTTGATGAGATCGAAGAAACGCGCACCCGTGTTGCCGCGCGCCTGCTCGCGACGTAGCGAGACCGTCAGAATGCCAACGCGCGCCGCCCTCACGGCATCACTCATGACCTGCGGCGAGGGATAGCGCGCAGTGCCCAGCAGCAGGCGCGAGGAGACCTCCTGGCCATAGAGGGTGAGCGGTCTTGCCTTGCCAAATCCGCGCTCGATGGCGTTCATTCTTCTTGTCCCTATTTTGTTGCGAGCCCTCATCCGCCCTGGCGGGGAGCGACGATCTCGACCTTGTCGCCGTGCCGCAGGGGTGTGCTCGCCCGCGCCTGGCGCGGCACGAAATCACCGTTGAGCGCGGTGGCCACGGCCTCTTGGCCATGACCCAGTTGTGCAACCAGCTCGGCCAGTGATGCAGCGCCGGTCTCGGTGCGCTCGCCATTGACGAGCACCCCCGTGGGCGGCTCTGTTCTATGCTGCATGCAAGCCTCGTGCGCTGCTGAAATCTTATCTGCGATGCGGCGCCGAGCGATTCAAGAGAATTTCCAATGAGCTTTGCTGCGCAAAGGCCCAGAGGCGGGTGGGAGCCCCTGCCGACCCCCGTGGCATCCCAGCGCGGCCTCATGGCACAATGCGCGGCTCAGCTGAAGCGTCGGTGGCTCTGAACGTCGTTCATCTTGCCGCCACGATTCTTTGAGAGTCTGCGCGCTAAGCTCGGCAGCGCCCGCACGGTCTCCCGAGTTTCCTAGGGTCGAGGCACGCATGTTCAAGAGCCTGATGACGTCGCGCAGATTTGCGCCCCTGTTCTGGTGCCAGCTCTGCTCGGCGCTCAACGACAACTTCCTGAAAAACGCGCTGGTGATGCTGATCCTATTTGGCTTCGGCGGGGCGGGCGGGGCCGCCGGCGAGCACGCCAGCACGCTCATCACGGTCTCGGGCGTGGTCTTCATCGCCCCCTTTTTCATCCTTTCGGCACTGGGCGGGGAGATGGCCGACCGCTACGACAAGGCCTTCGTGGCCCGCTGCATCAGGCTCGCCGAGATTCCCATCGCAACGCTGGCCGCCGTGGGCTTCTTTCTGCACTCGGTGCCAATCCTGTTTGTGGCTCTGGGCCTCTTTGGGGTGGTGGCAGCCCTTTTCGGCCCCGTGAAGTACGGCATCTTGCCGGAGAAGCTCAAGACCGCGGAACTCCCCGCCGGCAACGCCCTGGTGGAAGGTGCCACATTTCTGGCGATCCTGGTCGGGACCATCGCCGGCAACGTGGCGGTGGCTGCCACCGGCAGCGCCCAGGTCGTGGTCGGTGTTATCCTCGCGCTCGCCCTGGCCTCCTGGTCGTTTGCTTGGACCATTCCGACCGCTGGCCCCGCCGCACCGGGCCTTACCATCACCGCCAATCCCTGGGTGTCGACCCTCGCCCTGGTGCGCGAGCTCAGTGCCGATCGACGCCTGTGGGGTGGCGCACACATCGTGTCGTGGTTCTGGCTCGTCGGCTTTGTGGCGCTGGCGCTGCTGCCGACCCTCATCAAGACCCGCGTGAACGGAAGCGAAGATGTGGTGACCATGTGCCTTGCCGTGTTCACCATTGGCATTGCCGTCGGCTCGGGGCTGGCGGCGCGCGCGAGCCATGGCCAGCCGAACCTGGGGCTCGTGCCATTAGGCGCGGCCTTGATGGGCCTTTTCGCGCTCGCTATCGCCTGGGCGGCCGGCGTGCTCGCACCTGGGACCCAGCCCATCGGCCCCAGCGAGCTCGTCGCCTCCGCCTCGGGTCTCGTCCTCGTCGTGTCTCTGGGTGGACTTGCCGTCGCCGGCGGGCTTTTCATTGTCCCCTCGTTCGCGGCCGTGCAGGCGTGGGCGCCGGTCGAGCGGCGCGCCCGCGTCATCGCTGCAGTCAACGTCCTCAACGCCGCTTACATGGTGGGCGCCGGCGCCGTCGTCGCCGTGCTGCAGGCGGCGGGCGTCGGCATTCCCCTCCTCTTTGCCGCCGTGGGCGCGCTCAGCATCGCCGCGGTGGCCTATATCGTGCACGCTTGGGGTGCGGAGGTGATGCGCGACGCCGGGCGCACGGTCTTCCGCTTTTTTTTTCGCCTCGAAGTGGACGGACTTGAGAACATCCCTCCGCGGGGCGAGCGCGTCGTTCTCGCTCCCAACCACGTGAGCCTGCTCGATGGTCCGCTGCTGCACACGATCTTGCCGGCACAGGCGGGTTTTGCTGTCAATAATCAGATCGCCCAGGCCTGGTGGGTGCGCCCCTTCCTGCGCGTGATCAACGCCCACCTGCTGGAGCCGACCAAGCCACTGGCCGCGCGCACCCTTGTCAACACGGTAAAGAGCGGAACCCCCATCGTCATCTTCCCCGAAGGCCGCATCACCGTCACGGGTGGCTTGATGAAGGCCTACGATGGCGCCGGCATGATCGTCGACCGGGCCGATGCGTGGCTGGTGCCCGTGCGCATCGAGGGGCCCGAGCGCTCCGCGTTTGGCTACCTGCGGCGGACCCAGACCAAGAAAACCCTATTCCCCAAATTCAAGGTGACGTTCCTGGCGCCGCGCCGGCTTTGTGTGGATCCGCACCTCAGGGGTAAGGCGCGACGACAGGCGGCCGGACTGGCGTTGCAGGACATTCTGGTGGACGCCGCCGTTGAGACGGCACGCTTGGACCGCACGCTGTTTCAGGCCCTCGCCGAGGCACGCAAGACACGCGACGCTGGCCGGCCCGTGCTTAGCGATCCGTTGGGTACGAAATTGAGCTACCGCAAGCTGATCCTGGCCGCGCAGGTGCTGGGATTGAAGCTCGAACCGCTGGCGGCTCCGGGCGGGGGGGTGGGCATCATGCTGCCCAATTCTGCCGGCGTGGCAGTCGTCTTCTTCGCCCTGCAGGCTATCGGCCGCGTCCCGGCCATGATCAACTTCACGAGCGGCTCTGCCAACATCAAGGCGGCCTGCCGTGCCGCAGGGGTTTGGGTGATCGTCACGTCGCGCGCCTTTGTCGAAAAGGCTCGACTGACGGCGCTCGTTGGTGAGCTCGCAAAGGATCTGCGCATCGCCTACGTTGAGGATGTTCGCGCCAGCGTCGGACTGAGCGATAAGTTTGCTGGTCTGCTCGCGGGCGCGCGTCAGCGCGTGGCCCGTCAACCCACCGACCCAGCCGTCATCCTCTTTACATCTGGCTCCGAAGGCGCGCCTAAGGGCGTGGTGCTCTCCCATCGCAACATCCTGGCCAATAGCGCGCAGTGCCTCTCGCGGCTCGCCGCCAATGGCGAGGACACCGTGTTCAACGTGCTGCCCGTGTTCCACTCGTTCGGCCTCACCGGGGGGCTTCTCATGCCCGTGCTCGGAGGCGTGCCGACCTATCTTTATCCCTCGCCGCTGCACTACCGCGTCGTGCCGGAGCTCGTCTACGACACCTGCGCTACCATCTTCTTCGGCACCGACACGTTCCTGCGCGGATATGCACGCACCGCGCACCCCTATGACTTCCGCAGCCTCCGCCTCATCGTTGCCGGGGCAGAGGCCGTAAAAGACAGCACGCGCCAGACGTACATGGAGCGCTTTGGCGTGCGCATTCTTGAAGGCTATGGCGTCACCGAGACCGCGCCGGTGCTCGCCATGAATACGCCCATTGCCAATAGGGCGGGCAGCGTGGGCCGGCTGTCACCGCTGATGCGCGCCCGTCTCGAACCGGTGGCGGGCATCGCCGAGGGCGGGCGACTGTGGGTTTCGGGCCCCAATGTCATGTTAGGCTACTACCGTCCCGACAACCCGGGCGTGCTCGAGGCACCGCTGGACGGCTGGCACGATACCGGCGATATCGTCGCCATCGATGCGCAGGGTTTCATCACCATCAAGGGCCGTGCCAAGCGCTTTGCCAAGATCGGCGGCGAGATGGTGTCGCTTGCCGCAGTCGAGGCGCTGGCAGGCGAGGCATTCCCAGGCACGCCGCTCCTCGTCGTCTCCCTTGCCGACGCGCGCAAGGGCGAGCGGCTCGTCCTGTTGACCACCGATGGAGCGGTCGAGCGCGACAGATTGGTACGCCGCGCCAAGGTGGGCGGGGCGGCGGATGTCATGGTGCCGGCGGACGTTGTGACCGTTGCGAGCTTGCCTCTGCTGGGCTCCGGCAAGCCCGACTACGTGGCAGCAACGGCGTTGGCCCAAGAGCGGATCGCGGCGCGAGCCAAGGGCGTTGCTGAGATCGCCGCGGCATGAGGACGTCGCGAGCTTTTGGGGACCGCCTGCGGTGAAATCCTCATAACGTGCGGCGCGGCGATGCAAAACCCGGGCGGGGGGGCACACGGCTCGCCCGCCTTTGCCGAGCGCCTCATCGCCTGCACTGCCGCAGATCGGGGCGTCACGCCCCGGCCGCAGCTTCCTTCATGGCCTCGGTGCGGGCCTTGTCCTCAACACCCTTCACGCTCTCGTCGCGCTCGACAAGTTCGATGACGGCAACGGGCGCAGAATCGCCATAGCGATAACCGGCCTTGAGCACCCGCGTATAGCCGCCGGAGCGGCCCTTGTAGCGGGGCCCCAGGGTCTCGAAGAGCTTCTTGACCATCGCTTCATCGCGCATGCGCGAGGCGGCAAGGCGGCGCGAGTTCAGGTCCCCGCGCTTGGCAAGCGTGATGTACTTATCCATCACGCGCTTGAGATCCTTGGCCTTGGCCAGCGTCGTGACAATCTGCTCGTGGCGGACGAGGGACGCCACCAGGTTGGAGAGCATGGCCTGGCGATGACCGCTGTCGCGGCTAAACCGTCGCCCCAACTTGCGGTGTTGCATTTGTCTAACCCTTCGTCGTTTGCACCGAGGCGCTGCGCCCTCGCGGTGCGATCAAGCAATGGGTGGTCACAAGTGAGGGATCGGCCCCGTGTCGGGCAATGGGCGACCGAAGGTGCCGTTGTTCTCACCCCCTTCACCCCACAGCCGCCCTTCCTCAATACTGGTCCTCAAACCTCTTGGCGAGATCCTCGATGTTGTCGGGCGGCCAGTTTGGCACTTCCATGCCGAGATGCAGACCCATGCTGGCCAGCACCTCCTTGATCTCGTTCAGCGACTTGCGCCCGAAGTTGGGCGTGCGCAGCATTTCAGCTTCCGTCTTCTGAATGAGGTCGCCGATGTAGACGATGTTGTCGTTCTTCAAGCAGTTTGCCGAACGCACCGAGAGCTCGAGCTCGTCGACCTTCTTGAGCAGCGCAGCGTTGAAGGCGAGTTCAGGATGCTTGGCGGCCTCCTCGATGGCCTTCTTGGGCTCCTCGAAGTTGATGAAGACGGCGAGCTGATCCTGCAGGATGCGCGCGGCCAGGGCCACGGCGTCCTCAGCAGTGACCGAACCGTCGGTCTCCACCATCATGGTCAGCTTGTCATAGTCGAGGATCTGGCCCTCGCGCGTGTTCTCCACCTTGTAGGAGACCTTTTTGACGGGGCTGTAGAGGCTGTCGACTGGGATCAGGCCGATGGGCGCATCGTCGGGCCGGTTGCGCTCGGCCGGCACGTAACCCTTGCCCATGGAGGCGGTGAACTCCATGCGGATGGCGGCCCCCTGGTCGAGCGTACAGATCACGTGGTCGGGATTGAGAATCTCGACCTCCGAGCTTGCCTCGATGTCGGCAGCCTTGACCTGGCCAGGACCCTCCTTCTTCACCACCATACGCTTGACGCCCTCGGAATGAACGCGAAGCGCAATCTCCTTGATGTTGAGGACGATATTGGTGACGTCCTCGCGAACGCCGGGGATCGATGAGAATTCGTGCAGCACGCCGTCGATGTGCACCGTCGTGATGGCGGCCCCCTGCAGGGACGACAACAACACGCGCCGCAGTGCATTCCCAAGCGTCATGCCGAAACCGCGCTCGAGAGGTTCCGCGACGATGGTCGCAACCTTGTTCTTGGCTCGGCCCGGCACGATCTCGAGCTTGTTCGGCTTGATCAGGTCCTGCCAATTCTTCTGCAAAACGTTGGCCACGGGTTACCTCGCGTTCATTTTGTGGATCGGGGCGCCAGCCCCGGTTCTTCGGTGGCGAGCCAGGCCCGCCGAGTGTGGGTGGAGGTCCTGCACTAGACCCTGCGGCGCTTGCGCGGCCGGCAGCCGTTGTGGGGGATGGCGGTGACATCCCGGATCGATGTGATCTGGAACCCGACCGCCTGAAGCGCCCGCAGCGCCGACTCGCGGCCCGAGCCCGGACCCATCACTTCCACCTCGAGCACCTTCATGCCGTGCTCCATTGCCTTTTTGCCGGCGTCCTCGGCCGCCATCTGGGCGGCATAAGGCGTCGACTTGCGCGAACCTTTAAAGCCCATGGTGCCGGACGAGGACCAGGCGATGGTGTTGCCCTGCGCATCGGTGATGGTGATCATCGTGTTGTTGAAGGAGGCGCTCACGTGCGCCACGCCGGACGTGATGTTCTTGCGCTCGCGCCGGCGCGGCTTGGCGCGGCCGGCTGCGGGTTGCTGCTCTTTGGCCATTCGGTTCGCTCTCCTGGAGAGACCTGCGGGGGGAGGCAGGAATGCCGGGCTTAGGCGGTCGCTTTCTTCTTGCCGGCGATCGGCCT
>Ga0075434_100005902_pt1 | contig 11196 bp, 8 predicted proteins | sample RhiMethybrSRZTD3_FD_75298 | JGI IMG/M metagenome (GOLD analysis project Ga0075434, IMG submission 75298) | Populus rhizosphere microbial communities from Tennessee, USA - Rhizosphere MetaG P. TD hybrid SRZTD3 | ecosystem: Host-associated > Plants > Roots > Rhizosphere > Soil | place: USA...
TAGTAGATATCCGGGTTCGCGGAACCGTTTCTCAGGTCGGTCCACACGACATAGACGTTGTCCATCAGGTCGGCGTCCACTTGCGGCTCGAACTGGGTCGACGTGTTCACGGTCAGCCGTGTATCGACCGCGTCCCAGCCGGTCCCCGGAACGTATTGCTTGTAGTAGACCTCGCTGTTGCCGTCGCGGCTGTCCCTCCAAACCAGGTTCAGGCGTCCGGTGCGTGTGGCGATCAGTGAGGGCGTGCGGGCGACGCCGGAGCCGGGCGAGGACACGATCTGCTGGTCCGCGCTCCATCCCACGCCGGGCGTGAAGGTCTTGTAGAAGATCTGCGGCTTCGCCGCGGCGCGGTTGTCCTCCCAGACGACGTGCACGACGCCGTCCCGCGTGGTGGCGATGCTCGGGTTGTTCGACGAGAACCCGGCATTCACCACGAGCGGCTGGACCGCTCCGATCGTCCGGGTGGCGCGATTGTAGATGGCGTACTCGAGATCGGAGTCGCTGGTCCCGCCGATGGCCTTCGGCCAGACGACCCAAACGCGGGAGGAGTCTCCGACCGCCAGGACCGGCGCGACCGTCGCGTTGACGGAATCATAGGGGGCGACCTGGATCTCCGGGCCGAAGCCTACCCCTCCGCGAGACTGGAAGGTCCGCATGAAGATCGTATACGACTTCGGAGCGCCGGTCGGCGGGACGGAGAAGAGCCGGGCATCCTGCCAGGCCAGGTAGATCCGTCCGCTGTCCGCCTTCGTGGCGGGGTCGGTCGAGCCCCAATTCAGGTTCGCGATCGAAGGATAGCGCGAGGGATTCGGCGCCGTGGTGACGCGAGTGATCGTGGGCGACCCGAAGTTGTAGATGAAGCGGCGGAAGTAGATCTCGAAATTGTCGTCGCTGCCGACCTTGTTCCGATTGTCGAAGAAGGTGATGTAGAGATTGTTGCTGTCGTCGACCGCGGCGAAGCGCTGGTTGTTGAGCGACGTAAACGTGTCGTTCACGTCTCCTTCCGAAATGGAGAAATCGTTCGACCAGAACTGGGCCGCGGCAGGCGAGGCGCCGAGGAATGCTGCGGCGAGGAGCGACGCAACGAGAAGCCAGCGCTCCATGCGAGGGGGGGTCGCCATGGAAAGCCTCCGGGGGGACGGACCGAAACGGTGCGACTCAAGGCGTGAATCCGTTGGATCGGACGACGACCATCGTCCGCGGGAAAGAACGTGCCGAATCAAGTGCCCTCGATGCGTGGTCTTCGATGTCAAGGCTCGTTCGACCGGAGCGCGCCGCGCGTGGCCGGCGCCTGCCGATCGGATGTGGACGTATCGTGCCGTGAACTATAACTCTTTGCGGCCATGGAATCAAGTACCGATACGGTATCAGCCTTCCTGCCCCAAAAATGGAGGCGGGGGACCCCGAAAGGTCCCCCGCCCCATCCGCACCCGACCGAGGCTTCCGGTCGGGACTCTTTACTACCTTACTTGAGAAGCGAGAGCTTGAAGACGGCCGACTCGCCGCCCGAGGACGTCTTGACGAAGTACATGCCCGAGCGCACCGAGTTGCCGCCGTTGTCCCGGCCGTCCCAGAGCACTTCGTGCGTGCCTGCCGTCGCCACGCCTTCCATCAACGTCTTCACCAGGCGGCCTTCGAGCGAGTAGATCCGCACCGAGACTTCGCCGCCCTTCTTGAGCGAGTACTTGACGCTGGTGGCCGGGTTGAACGGATTCGGCGAAGCGAACGCCGAGACTCCGGACGGGCCCGTGTTCTTGACCTTGACCTGGATCGTGCCCTGGATCGGCAGATTACCGGCGCCGGAGGTCGTGTGCGCCGTCATGACGAGCGTCACGACCGTGTTGTTCGGCACGTTGCCGAGCAGCGCCTCGAGGTCGGGCCGCGAGAAGGCCACGTCCAGATCGGCCACGTTGTCATTGTCGAGGTCGCCGACCGACGGCGCCTTGCCGACCGGGCTGATTTGGGAAACCGTACCCGCGCCCGGGAACGTCGTTGCGAGCTTGATCGTCGCCGCATCGATGTCCGAGACGGGACGCGTGACCAACTCCATACCCATGAGCTGGAGGCCACCGCCGTGGACCTTCAGCGTGGCGCCCGCAAGCTTCGCGGCGAGCGTCGCCGGAAGCGAGGAGATGACCTGCACGTTCGCGCTCGCGCTGGCGGGCAGGTTCGGCGAACCGTCATCGGTGACCGTGACGGTCACCAGGTAGGTGCCGACCAATGCGTAGGCATGCGTCGGCGTCGGATTGTTTCCGGCCGTCCCGCCGTCGCCGAACGTCCAGCCGAAGGTCAGGTTGTCGCCGTCCGGATCCGAAGAGGCCGAGCCGTTGAACTGGATCGCCTGACCGGGGCCGCCCGCGTACGGACCGCCCACGTTCGCCACCGGCGGGTTGTTGTCCGCGGTGATGTGGACGTTGATCGATTCGCAATCGTCGAGACGCCCGTCGCTGGTGCAGAAGGTCAGCGGGTAGTCGCCGCCGTCGCCGGGGCCCGGCGTCCAGGAGAAGGCGCCGTTCGTCGTGTTGAAGGTGGCGCCCGGCGGAAGGCCGGTGACCGAGTAGGTCAGGAGGTCGGCCACCTGGTCGTCGTCGTCCGAACCGACCACGGAGAAGCTGAGGTTGACGAACGCTGCTCCCGACTTGTCTCCAATCGAGGCGAGCGTCGGGGCGGCGTTTCCGGAACCGGTGACGTTCACGCCAAACGCGGCGCCGTTCGACGCGTCGCTGTTGATCGTGATGACGCCGCCCTCGTTCATGCCCGGATGGGAAACCGGGTCGAAGCTGACCACCATGTTGCCCGTGCCGCCACCGGAGCTGACCATGGCCGGGAACGAGACGACGTGGAAGTCGGGATTGTCGGAGACGGCCGATGCGATGTGCAGATCGCTGCCGCCGGCGTTCGTAATCACGAACGTCGTCGAGCCGCTTTCACCGATGTTGACGATACCCAGATCGGCTGCGAGTGGGTCCACATCGATCGTGGCGCTGACGGCCGAAGCGCGAGCCGCGGCGTCAGAGGCGAGCGCGATCTCCGTCAGGTTCTGCCCCTGGACGGCCGCGGCGGCATAGCCGGGCGCGAGCGCGAAGGTCAAAAGCCCGAGGAGAGCGACGATTAGATAAGCTCGGTTGCGCATTTCATGTCCTCCCTCAAACGAACCACAATTCAGAGACGCGGGATTCCTTGTGAGTTACAACTCGTTCACAACCGATGGAGACCGGCTGCTCACCTCCTCTCGATCTCGTTCCTTCATTTGGTTTCCTTTCATTTCAAAATCGTTTCGGAATGTTTCGCCGAGTAAAACGGGATCGCGCTCTTGTGCTACCGGAGTCCGCCGCCCGAGGCGAGTCCAGCCCGCATGGCGAGCGCTCGCGCCGAGCTCGGATTCCGCTCCAGCGCTTCATCGATTCGACGCGCGGCTTCCGCGCGATCTCCGCGCTCGACGGCAAGCGCGGCCAGGTTGAGGAGCGGCTCGACGAAGTCGCGCCGGCCCTCCACCGCTTCACGGAATCGCGCCTCGGCGCCCGCCCTGTCTCCGGTCCGGAGCAGCGCCACGCCCAGGTCGTTCCGAATTTCCGCGTAGTACGGGTTCTGCGCGAGCGCCAGCTCCAGTTCGGTGATCGCCTCACGGGCGCCGCCCATTCCGGAGGCGCGGAACACGTCCGGGTTCGAGAGGTAGAGGCGCGCCAACTCGTGCCGCGTGACCGGGTCGCTCGGATTCAGCGCGATCGCGCTCCGGTAGAACCGATCCGCTTCGCGAAGCCGCGCCTCGCGAGCGCCGCCGGAACCCAAGGCGGAGGCTTCGGCCGCCTTGGCCGCCGCGAGCGCGTGCCGCTCCTGCCATGGGGCGATGCGGAAGGCCGCCGCGGGATTCCGGGAGGCCGCGTCCGCCGACGCGCTCAAGACGCTGAGCGCGAGTCCCGCGGTCACGGTTGCCAGGCCCAGCACGCCGAGAGCCCGGCTCCGCGGCGCGGCCTTCTGCCCGGGCGCGGCCGCCGCGAGCAATCCCAGCGCGGCGAAGAGCGACGTGCCCTGGGGGATGAACGTGACGTTGTCCTCCATCACCCCGTGCGCCAGTAGGGCGACCGCGGAGGCGATGAGTCCGGCCAGGAGGAGTCGGGCGTCGACCGGCGCGCCCGTTCCGAGCGCCGCGAGCCCTCCGGCCAGAGCCAATCCCGCCAGAAACACGAACGCGGCGAGACCCAGAACGCCGCGTTCGGTGGAGAGCACGAGGTAGAGGCTGTGCGCCTGATCGGCCGTGCGGCCCCCCTCGGCTTCGAGCCGTTTCAAGGTCGCCCCCTTCGAGCGATCGAACCCTTCGCGAAAGGCGCCCGGGCCGAAGCCGAAGAGCGGTCGCGCCGCCGTGGCGCGAAGCGCGCCCGACCACACCGCGCGGCGCATCGCGACGCTTCCCTGCCGCTCCGGGTCGAACGACACCCCGCCGACGGTGGTCGACGTGGGCTCGGAGACGCTGGCGGGCTTCGATGCGATGCGGGAAATGATCGTCGGAAGCGCGAAGAGGGACGGCGCGAGGATGCACGCGATCGCGACCCCGAGAAGCACCGGCTGCGGCCGAAGCTCCGGCCATCGGGCGAGCACCACGCCGAGGCAGGCGAGGCCGGCCACGAGTCCGAGCCAGGATCCGCGGGAGAACGTGAAGACGAGGCAGAGCGTGATGGAGAGGACCGCGAGAAGAAGCGCCAGCCTCGGGAGCCGATCACTCGCCGCGAACGCGAGGGCCAGAGCGACCGGGATGGCGGCGATCAGATAGCCGCCGAGCCGGTTGGGCTGGCCGAAGGGACCGAGCGCGCGGCCGGGGTACGACGAATCGGCCGGCATCAGATCGGGGCGGAAGTGCTGCACGATCCCCAGGGCCGCGACGGGGACGGCGGCGATCACTTGGGACAGTGCGACCCCCCGGAGCGCGCGGGCGCCGCGAAGCAGGAGCGCTGCCGCGAGAAAGAGTCCTAGGATGGCGAGTAAGTTGAGCATGGCTTCGAGACTCTTGCCTCGGTGTACGGACATCCCGGCCGAGAGGGCGGTCAGCGCCACGACCGCCAGCGCCCCCTTCGCCACCTTCACGCACCACGCACTACAGGAAAGAGCTCCACGCGCTGCCGCAAGCGACACGGCGCCGAGCGCGATCAGCCCGAACGTCCGGAATCCGAACTGGGCCCATGAACCCCACTGGCTTGTGCCGGGCGGAATCCACGGCGTGAAACCAATTGCAACGACCAGGGTACAAAACGCAATGAGGCTGGATCGATACCCACCGACAACGATTCGCGCCCTCTGGTCGGACGACTCCATCCTCCCTCCAGTGCGTTACTTCCAAGGGCTAAGTGCCCTCTGAGCGCGGATTTATTGCACGAGCCAGTATACCAATAGCCCCACCCGGAGTCAACTAAAAAAGCTTTACAGTCCTTATCCCGTCATCAGTTAGATTCCACTGTCGCCTAGCGTTTCGCCTCTACCCCTCGATCTTCCCGGCGGACTCGTCCAGGATTTCCCTCCCAAAATGCCCTCGGAACGCGTAAAACGACCCGAGCAGGATGGGTGGAACGAGCTGGACTAGGTGATAGAGGAGGCCGTAGGCGAGCGCTTCCGCCCCCCGGACACCCACCAGGCCCAGGCCCACGACACACGCTCCCTCCATCACCCCAACGAAGCCGGGCGAGGACGGGAGCAGGATCGCCACGCAAACCACGAACGCCAGAAGTAGCGGCGACCAGAGCGGAAGTCGCATCCCGAGGGCTTCCGCGACCAAGAGGAAGGCGGCCCCGTTCACGCCCCACATCGCGGCCGACCAGAGGGCCGTCCGGAAGGCGACGCCAGGCCTGGCCGCGCCCCGGATGCCCTCGCCGAACGCGGGGATGGCCGCCGTCAGAGATTGCCGGGGCCGCTCCGGGATCCATCGGAGCAGCGCGCTCGCTTCGGCGGCCCACGTCCATCCGCCCAGCGCGTGGATGGCCCAAAACACCGCCGCCATGAGAAAGGCGAGTCCAAGCGTGATGACACCGCTCCACCGGAACCAATCCGGATAGGGAGCAAAGAGTAGCGACAACGACCAGAAACTTCCCAGAGCGACCAGATCGAAGATCCGCTCCACGGCTACCGAGCCGAGAACCGTCGCGGTTCGAAGACGCTCGGTTCGAGCGAGCACGTAGGCCCGCACCAACTCGCCGATCCGCGCGGGGAGGGTGTTGATCGCCAGGAATCCGATCATCGTGGCGCTGAAGAGGCGTCCGACCGGAGGGCGACCGTGCGGGGAGAGAATCTCCCCCCATCGAAGCGCCCGGATCCAGTAGCCCACCGTGGTCAGAAGGCAAGCCCCCAGGAACCACCCGGGGCGCGTCGTGGCCAGGCGCCGGGCCGCGTCCGCGGCGTCGATGGAGCGGAGCAGCGCCACGACCGCGATCGCGCTCAGCGCGATTCCGATCGCCGTCAGCCAGAGCCGCGAGCGGCTCATCGTTCGAAGCGGGGGGCGCGTCCCAGGTAAAGCGCCGCCAGGATCGGGATCCAGAGCTCGTGGGGGCCCACGAACGAGTGGCCTTTTCCTCCGGCGCGAAGTGGCCGCTCGAGGATGTTCTTCTCCGGTCGGTAGTGTCGAATCTGATCGAAGGACGCGGCGGTGAAGCGCCCGGCGGAATGCCCGAGATTCCGAATCGTCGAGAGCGCCTTTACGAACACCTCCGGGAGAATCACCGCCGACCCGAAGTTGAACACCACGCCGTCCTCCAGCTCCCGGAGCGCCGCCGCGAAGATCGTGAAGTCGCGGTGCGTGCCTTCACCGGTCGTGGCCGGGTCGAAGGAGGGATGCTGGTGGATCGTGTCGGTGCCGAACGCGACGTGCACCGTGAGCGGCATTCGCCGCGACGCCGCCTGCGCGAGAAGGCTCAAGGAGGCGTACGGCGCGTCCGCGTCGAGGAGGAACTCGCCCAGCGCCTCCCCCAGGCCGAGGCCCTTCTTCACGCCCTCGTTCGCGGCCTGGTTGAAGAGAACGGGCGTCTCCTCCACGAGGCCGAACTGGCCCGTCAGGAGGGTCTCCTCCACGGGCTCGGACGTGTTTCCGAAGAGGGCGATCTCGAAATCGTGGATGGCCGCGGCGCCGTTCATCGCGATCGCCGTGAAGGCGCCGGCCTCCATCAGCGAGAGAAGCGGGCGCTGCACGCCGGTCTTGATGACGTGGCCCCCCATCATGGCGATCGCCGGGCGGCCCCCCGCGCGCGCCAGCACCCACGCCTCGAGCAGCTCGCGGAGCGCGGCGCCCGCCAGGAGATCGGGAAGGAACTGCCCCAGCGTCCCGATCGGGGCGCCCGGATCCGGGGATGGCGCGAACTGCTCCACCTTGACCTTCGTCGGGCGCTTCGAGACCGAGATGGTCCGGACGCCCTTCAGGTCGATCCGATCGTGCCGGGTCACTTCTTTCGCTCGAAGAAGAGGCGATAGTCGGTGAGCGCCACGTTGATCGAGCCGACCGGCACCTTGGTGCGGACGAGCACGGGCATGCGCCGATCGTCGTCGGTCAGCCAGACCAGGATGCTTCCCTTCGACTTGAAGACGCCCTCGGATTTCAAGATGGGCTCCACCAGGACGCAGTTGAACTTCCCCGCGGGCACCTCGATCCGCTCCCGCTTGTGGACCTTCACTTCCATTTCGTACGACTTCTTGTTGTCGTGCGTCGGAACGACCATCGTGGCGCCGTCCGGAAGCGGCCTCGTCCGCACGAAGTAGAACGCCGAGAGCACGTCGTGCACGGCGGCCGCGACGTCGAACGTCTTGCCGTCGGAGTAGATCGCCTTCCGGTTCCCCTGGTCGAATCGGATGTCCACGTCGGATTTGTATCCGCCCTCCCTCAGGTGCTTGATGAACCGAAGGGTGTAGAGCGATTCGGCGTCAATGTACGACTCCGCGCGGTCCCGCACCTTATAGAACTTCGAGACGAACGAATTCGATTCGGTCTTGGTCACGATGCGGTAGGCGTGCCGCCCCGCGACGCGCTGGAGGTTTTGCACCTGCATCAGGCTCGATCCGCCGTTCAATCCGTTCCAGTCCACGGAGAACTGGAAGTATTCACCGATCCGCCAGGGGACCTTCGCGAACCGCTTCACTTCCTCCTCGTCCACCCACGCGCCGAATCCGAGCGAGTCGTCCCCGCCCGGCGCGTTCGCGGCCAGGGCCGTCGTGGAAGAGTCCGGCGCGGCCGCGGTATCCGCCGCGGCGGCGGCGGGGGTCGCGGAAGGGGCGGCCGCGGTCCCCGGATCGGTGCCCGCGGCCGAGGGAAAGAGCGCGATTCCGATCCAGACGGCCAGCACCGTCGCGACTACATCTATATGTGGGGGGACCCGGGGGCGTCGCCTCAAGACTGCCCCCCGACGACCCGGCGTGCGGCGAGCGCGGTCTCGACCAGGGCCCGTCCCGTTCGCGCGAACGCGCCTCGCACCGCGCGGAACGGCCGCGGCGCCCAAGGGGCGGTGCCGGCGAAGAACCCGGGAAGCTGGTCGGGAGAGTAGACGCACGTGCGCGGAATGACCATCGCGGCGAGCGCCTCCGGAACCCCGGCGGCGGCGTCCAGCGCGAAGCCGACGCGGTATCCCGCGCTTCGGGAGGCGGATGCGACGCGGGCGTCGACGCGACCCCACGGGTACGCGATCGCGTCCACCGGGCGCCCGGAGATCTCGGTCAAGGCGGCGCGCGAAGAGGCAAGAGCCTCGGCGAGCGCTGCCGGGGCAGCTCGGGTCAGGTCTTCGTGCTCCATCCCGTGAGATCCCACACCGACCCCCTCCGCCGCCAAGGCTCGAATTTCGTCTCGGGTCAAATGCCGTTCCCGCTGCCCTACCCAGCCCAGGTCCCAGCGATTGGTGCCGCCGAGCGTCCTCACGGATACAAACACGGACCAGGGGATGGCCAGTTCCCGGAGGAACGGGCGAAGGTGGTCGACGTTGCTGGCATAACCGTCATCCACGGTTACGGTTGCGGTTCGTTCGGGAAGGCCGCCGGGGCCGACCGCATCGAGACCGACGAAGCGGTAGCCGCGACGAAACATGGCGGCGAAGATCCGGCGAAGCGCCGGAATCCCGACCGCCATCGGCGCGAACGAGCGGCCGCGCGGCGTGTGGTGAAGCGCGAGGACCACCGGGGCGCCGTTCATCGTCCCGTGTGTCCGAAGCCCCCTTCGCCTCGCTCGGTCACGGTCAGCTCGTCCGCGATCTCGATTCGGGCCCTCGCCACCGGGGCCAGGACGAGCTGCGCGATCCGGTCGCCTCTCCGGATCGTGTACGGCTCGTGCCCCCAGTTCAAGAGCAGGACGGCGACCTCGCCGCGGTAGTCGGCGTCGATGGTGCCCGGCGCGTTCGGGAGTCCGATCGCATGCTGGCGCGCGAGGCCGCTTCGGGCGCGGACCTGGCCCTCGTAGCCGGGAGGGATCTCCACGCGGATCCCCGTCGGCACGGCGGCAACCCGCCCCGGATGGAGCACCATCGAATCGTCGATCGCCGCCACCAAGTCCATCCCCGCCGCGTGTTCCGTCCGATACGCGGGCGCCTCGACCGCGTGCGGGAGGAGCGTGATCCGCACCGGGACCTGGGTCACGCGACCACCTCCGGCACGAGATCGGCGGCGCCGAATTCGCGGTCCGCACTCGAGCCGAGGGCGACCAGGGCCAGCCGCCCGCGCGCGAGGAACTGGACGGCCATGCGGCGCACGTCCTCCGCGCCGACGGCCTCGATGGTGCGCACGAGCTCGTCCACGGGGACGAATCGCCCGGAGTAGAGCGTGTTCCGCGCGATCCGGTGCATCCGATTGGACGTGCTCTCGAGCCCGAGCAAGAGACTGCCTTTCAACTGCGCCTTCGCCGATTCCAGCTCGTCCTCGGGAATTCCCTCGTGCGCGACGCGGTCGAATTCGCTCAGGGTGAGATGGACGGCCTTCCGGCCCTGCGACGGGTGGACGCTCATGGACGCGCAGAAGATACCCGCGTCCTCGTACGAATCGGAATAGGCATATACGGAGTAGGCGAGCCCCTCCTGCTCCCGCACGCGCTGGAAGAGCCGCGACGACATGCCGCCGCCCAGGACGGTCGAGAGGAGGATCAGCGCGTATCGATCGGGATGTTCCTGTGGGAGCCCCGGCGCGCCGATGCAGAGGTACTGCTGAGCCAGGTCGCGGACGTGGTGGATCACCTCGGCGCGCGATTCCCCGACGACGCGCTGGACCGTCGATTGGGCGGGCCCGGCGGGGGCCGGGGCGAAGTGCGTCCCCACGAGGTCCACCACGCGGTCCCAGTCGAATCGGCCGGCGATCGCGACGAGGAGGTTCGGCGCCGTGTAGTGCCTCGCGTGATAGGCGGCGACCTGCTCGGGCGTGAACGACGTGACGGACGGCTCGCTTCCCAGGATTCGGTTTCCGAGCGGGTGTCCGCTCCAGACGACGTCGGCGAAGAGATCGTGCACGCAGTCGTCCGGCGTGTCCTCGTAGTTGTGGATCTCCTCGGCGATGACCTGCTTTTCCTTGGCGACGTCCGCGGGATTCAGCCGCGGCGCCAGTGTCAGGTCGGCGAGCACGTCCACCGCCAACTCGAGCTGCTCCTCGAGCGCGCGCGCGAAGAAGCACGTCACCTCGCGTCCCGTGAACGCGTCCAGGTGCCCGCCCACCGACTCCAGGCTCAACGCGATCTGGTAGGCGTCTCGCCGCCGCGAGCCCTTGAACACCATGTGCTCGAGGAAATGCGACATGCCCCCCTGCTCGGGGGTTTCGTGACGCGCGCCGACCCGGACCCACACGCCGATCGCGAGCGAGCGGACGGAGTCGACCTCCTCGCCGATGACGGTGAGCCCCGACGGGAGCGTGACGCGATGGAAGCGGCTCGGGTCGCTCATGCGAACTCCCCGCGAGGCGCCGGCCGACGCGACGCCGGAAACGGCGACGGAGGCCGAAGCCTCCGTCGCGTCATTCCGTGCTGCTCTCTGGTGCGAAGCGTCAACGCCGCGACGGCTCCGGCCGGCGGCCCCGGCTTCCGCCGCGGTCCCCGCCTCGCCCACGGTCGCCGCGGTCTCCGCCGCGGTCGCCGCTTGCGTCGTCTTCGCTGGGAACGTAGCCGGGAAGCGCCTGCTTCCGGCTCAGCTTGATCTTCCCCTCGCGGTCGATGCCGATCACCTTCACGAGAACGCTGTCGCCCTCGTTGATGACGTCCTCGACGCG
>Ga0075434_100005906_pt1 | contig 11194 bp, 12 predicted proteins | sample RhiMethybrSRZTD3_FD_75298 | JGI IMG/M metagenome (GOLD analysis project Ga0075434, IMG submission 75298) | Populus rhizosphere microbial communities from Tennessee, USA - Rhizosphere MetaG P. TD hybrid SRZTD3 | ecosystem: Host-associated > Plants > Roots > Rhizosphere > Soil | place: USA...
ATGCTCGTGAATCAGGGCCTTTAGCTCGGACAGAATGGGCTCCTATTCCGCCTCGGGTGCAGCGAGGGCCCTCGCGCAAAGCTGCCGGATTCGATCTTCGCTGTGGCCAGTAGACACTTCCAAGTAGAATGTCACGCCATAGAAGCCGCGGCTATACATAATTTTCCGTATGCGGGCGGCAGCCTCAAAAGTTCACTTTGTGCCCGTTCGATTCGCGCGGATACCGTTCAGCGCGGTACAGGAAGCCCACGGACTGTTCAATCTTTCTGATGTCATCGTGAAGGTCAGACACGCGTAGGTTGTAATGGTTGATGGCCGCGACTAGTTCCCGACCCACGGTGATTGAATCCCGAATCGCGGTCAGCGTATCGAGGCAAAAGGTTTTGAAGTTGCGAACTGCGTTGAACATATTTCCTCTTTTTAGGATTGAAACTTCGGGTTACGATAGCCGGCATATGATGCCAGCCGAACACAAAGACAAATTGACGAAGGCCGCGAAGCTATTGGCAGACGTTCAACAGGACATGAGCAAGCGACACGATCGCGGCAGTAACGAGTACATTCACACTTGGCAAGATTTGTACTGGTTGCGAGAGAAGCTTGATGACCTTATCCGCTACGGGTTCGTTCTGTACCACGGTGATCTGCCTGCCGTGCGTACGTCGGCGTGAATCACGTATCTTGCCGTGGATGCTCCCGAAAAGCTGTCCGTTATCGACTACGAACGGAAGATTAGCGAACATGCGATTAGGGTAGGCATAGATCGTTCCTTGGTGGATTTTCTCTATCTCAGGCAACGCACTGACGGCCTGTGGCGAGTCGACTGCATTGGACCACGCCGCGACGATCTCGACGCGTTCTGCAACTGGGTTCATGCGGCCCGATTGGACCTTTTACCTCCGGCGGGTTTTGCTTAGAGCGGCGAAACCACGAGCCTGGAACAATTTCTGCTTGGGGCACGGCAGTGTGATCGCCTCCTAAATTTTTCTCAGCCAATCCGCGATCGCTCGAGGATCAAACCGCACGCAGCTCCCGATTCTGAAGCATGGGATTCGACCGGATTTTGCCCATCGGAACACCGACACGCGCGATACACGTAGCAGCCGCGCAACCTCTGTCGCCGTGATCGCGTGGTCGATCCTCTCGAGTTGGTCGATGATTGACATGGGCTGCTAAGTCGATCTCGCGTTTGCTTGCCGTTGGCCGTTTTCTTTCTTCCTTCGTCAGAATTGACCTCAGCGTTGCTGGGCTCTATATGTCAGTTCCGTCGTCGACGGTGGCCGCTTAGAGGTGACACAAAATGGGTTCGAAAATTATTTGTTCATGTAAATTTGACAATCGGAGGCCTCTCATAGAATCCGTCCCCAAGAAAACTACCCGCGTATCCCCATTCCCGTGAGCCATTGAGCCAAGCTGTGTCAGTGTGTCAGTCTGTGTCACCGTTTTTCATATGATTTCCAACTACAAGTAAGTAAGTAAGAATCAAGTTAGAATTCATAGAGTTTTTCTCTGACACACTTGACACATTGACACGGATCAACGGTGAATCAGGATCCCGCGGCCTCCAGACGGGCATCCACGAAGCCCCAAACCGCATTCTTACCCCGGCCCGCTACGCGTTTCCGGTCATACTTGAACTTGGCCTTTAGCCCCTGGGTAATGGACTTCATCCGCCAATCCCCGTCCATAATGATCCCGGATAGCCATTGCCGAATCTCCCTCTCCATGTCCGCCAAAGGAATGAAGGATCCGTCGACCGCCGTGACTCTATCCGCGATGAACTGCCCCGCAAGGTCGTTCTCCGTCAAGAGCTCATCCGTAGCTTCGCGCACTGATGCTGGAGGTCTCAGCCCGCTCTGCTTCACATCGGCACAAACGGCGATCAGCTTATGCAGAATGCCGGGCAACTCAGCGTGTAGCTTGTCCTCAATGAAACGGTCCCCCTTGTCCCCGCTGAAGTCACCGCGGAAGGGGACGAACAGTAACCGGCCCCGCATTGCCGGATCCGCGGGCAGGTTTGGCTTCTCATTTGAAACGAGGACTAACTTGTGCGTCGGGTCCACCTCTTGGTCATCTTGCCGCATCTTTGCGTAGGAAAGCCGGTCCCCACCTGAGAGCGTCTTTAGGGCCGCGAAGTTGAGCCGTGAGCCCGAAGCCTCATTCACGACAGCCAGCCTCTTACCCACAAACTTCGCAAATGTCCGCTTTGCCCGATCGCTATCTTCCCGGCTGTACGTCAATTCATTCGGTCTGATAGTCACGGCGAAGGGCCCGAGGATCTTCGCCAGCAGACGGAGCAGGACGCCTTTCCCGTTTCGACCGAAGCCCCAACAGATAACCAAGATCTGCTCCGGGTGGCCGCTTAGACAAAGAGCGCACAGCCTCAGGATGAAAGCTGCCAGCTCAGCGTCCCCGCATGCGATCTCCGTGATGAATTGGTCAAATCGAGGAGTTGGAATCGGTGCCGGCATCATCTTTGTACGGCGCGTAATGCAATCCGCGCGGTGCATGGTGCGAACCTTCCCGATCGACAAGTCCGCTACCAGACCATCGGGGAGCGCGAGCAGCCAAGGGTCCGCGTCAAAGTCCAAGATGCTTTTCTTCGGCAGTAGGGGCTTCACCTCTGCCAAGACGTGCATGAGAAACGGTGATTGCAGTAGTGTCTTCCGCGGATCCTTATTTTCGTCATGGGGCTCCGGATAGAGCGGGTACAGCTCATTCAAAAACTCACGGAGCGCTCCGCGTAACAGGTAGTCTCCCTGGTCCCCGATAGTCCATCGCGACTTGACCCAGACGGCGGTAGCCGCTTCTTGGTCGTAGCAGCACAAGAAATCCTCGGTGCTCTCCACGAAGGCGCGGGCCACTTCGCTATGGACCATTCGAGGCAGCTTGCTTTTGCCGAAGTAGGGGGGTAGCTTCGGATTTTGAGCTTCCATCTCTGTCCGGAACTCGCGCCAATGCCGGTCCGCACAATGGCTGTGGAAGCATTTAAAGCCATTCCCGATTCCAGGAATGTAGCTAACCTCGGTCTCCCGGTTCGATTCACTGCTATGCTCATCCGCCCAAGGGCATTCGATCGACACCGCCCAACCGCCTTTGACCGGCCGTGGATTCGAGCGTACGGGCACGCTGTAATGGTCGAGGAATCCCAGAAGCCTCTCCAGCTTTACGTCATTCCGGACACCGGCTTGAACGATGAGCGGTGGCTTAGGCGGCTTGTGCTCGGAGGCAAGACTCCGGAGCATCTCCTGGGGCACCGGCTGGATCTCAGCCGGACACTCTATAACTGCAGATCTCCGGTGGGGCCGTTCTTCGCTGTGAGGGCCTTTCCTCGTCCACGTTCGATACAGCTTGCAGACTCGCCCCGCGTTAAAAGTAGACTCATCAATCTCGCTCGCAGAGGTGTTGAAGAGCTGCGCAAGCCGGCGCAGGATATCGCGGATTGTGTCCCGTGCGGCTTCATCGTTCGCGAGATCGAGCCGATAAAGCAAATGCCAACCGTTTCCCGAATCCGCGAGCACAGGATCCGGCCAGCCACGTCCCCGCAGGTACTCCCGAACAGCTTCCGCTTGCTGTCGTGCCGCGTCCTTCTCGGTCTCGGTGCTATTTGTACCTTTCGGTCGTTGCGGATCCGCGTCGAGCAAGAGCCAGCATCGGCGAGCGATGTCACCATCCGAGGCCGCCCCTGATGTCGGGGATAGCCTGGAAGGATTCAGCTCCGCCCCCGCTGGAAGATCCTTCAGTGGATTAAGGGTAGCCCAAACTGCGATATAAGGTACGGGGTCGTTCTCGATCGCCCGAAGGGCAGCCTCCAATGAATCGAAGTAGCCCGTATTCACCCCACCCGTGTGCTTAGCGCGGACTTCGTGAATGCCGAAGAAGAGATTCATAGCTTGCCTCGCTTCTCCAGTTCGGCCAAACCTACCACGCATCTGCCGGGCTTCCTGTAGAAAATCCTCCATCGCTCTTTACGTTTGACCTCGTTCTCTGCCAGTCTCGGAAGATCATCGTCTTCTAGCAGGACACACGCGCATTCAATCCCCACGTCGATCAAGCGGCCGGTCTCGACATGCTCCAGAATGTGCACGAAACGAAGGTTTGTATTCCCGCAAGCATCGCACTCGGGCTTGCAAGACACATGAACGCCACCGCTTGAGGGTAGCTTGATGAGGGTGTAGCAGAAGACGTAATCCCATTGGCCCACTGTCTTCGCTAAGTCTGCTTTGATAGGCATAACTCAGTCTCCGCAAAAAAATTAGGGAGCTCGCGCCGTCTATTAACCGGACGGCTCCCGGAAGTGCCGAAGGAAAGACTGGTGGCTTTCCCTCGAAGGCGCTGGCGTGCGCCGATACGCAGAATGTACCAAGCGATGCCAAGCGTGTCAAGCGTTGTAGAGCGTTAAGGACGAGGCAGGAGGGTCGGTGGGGGCCAATTCATTTCGGCTGCAATCTGTTGAAATTCATTTACGACTAGATAATCGCTTCGGCGCTTGCCGCCAACGCGCAGATTTTCAAAGTCAAAGATGGCTCGGGGCGGAATAAGAAGAGCTTCTGCCTGTTTCGAAATTCCGCTGAGCACACCAGCGAGAGCTTGATTGTTGGGCACGTTCAATGCATTACGCAGCTCTTCATCGCGAACATTGCGCTTTGTCACAAGAAGCGCCAAAGCCAGCTTCTGCGCCTGTCCCAAGCGGTCAACTAGGGCAAGAAAACGATTGGCGGTCCATTTAAAGTTCTCGTAGGAGGCACTGAGCTCTTTCTGGACTTGTTCCATGTATGCCCTAGACTCAGATACCTTTCGTTCCATAAAAGATCGCGCCAGAGCCTCTCTTCGTTCCCGCTTCTGCGCGGCCGCTTTTGTTCGTAGGAGAGCAAGCAGGTCGGCCGCTTCTTGAGGCGTATCGACCGTGAACGTGGCTCCTGCGAACTCAAACTTGATTGCCATTGGTGTGGTCCTCACTATATGCCAAGCGTCAAGCGACGTCAAGTGTTGGCGCAATCTGGGCTGTTCCTCCAATCAGGGTGCGCTTAACTGGGAATCCGTGCTATGGGGTCGCCGCGGGCGGATGTTACCAACCGTGCGCAATGTACGGTCGATGTGTCGAAGGCGAGATCAGCTGATGTGGCAGGGCTCGGACGTGTGGCCGCAAGCAGGCCCGAAGCGCCTGCCAAACACGCGGTAACGAGTCGACGGCAATCGTCGGCATGCTGGCAATGGGACGCGTCGGCTCAACCAGCATGGCTCACGGCTGAGTTCTATATCAAGAAAATTCAGCCTCGCCTCGCCGAGATCTCGGGCGGGGCGATCGCTTCGAGTATCGGGAGTGTCACGATGGTATGCAGGACGCATCCGACAGGGCTATCGGCCGCATCCGAGGCATTGGCAGGCATTGGCGGAATTAGTGGGCGTAATACATCCGCCGTGCAAGGAAGCTTAGGCTGCGATTCTGCTGACAACGTATGGATGGGTTTCGTCGCGGATGGTCAACACCCTATGATTCAGTCGAGACCCATGGCTCGTGAGAGCAAGGAAGACTTACGTCGAGACCGGTCCTCCGCCGTTCCCCAACCTTTATCTCCCATCTTCCGAAGAATCTGTTGACGCCGGCCAGTGCTTAGGTTTCCCGTGTTCGTAAACTACCAATGATTTCGAGCCGGGGGGTGAGACCTGCAGCGACTTTAAAAATTCAATCAAGTCGTTCTGCAGGTCTGCCGGCAGCGCATCGAAGGCCAACCGCTGGGACAGAGCCTCCCCGTAGTGTGCTTCGACAGCTTCCCTGGCGGTAGTGAACTTTCCATGATGCATGAACGCGCCACCTTGGTTGTAGAATCCCCACAGCTTACGGGTGATGAACTTGCAGTTTCCAGTGAAGAATCCAGGCGATCCCGCAGGCTGGTTTTGGTCAAGGGGTTCGCATTCTGGATCGGACCCCGGGTCGCTAGTTGCGCTGATGTCATGGAGTTTGAGATCGGTGTAAGCGGGCACCAGAACCATACCTCGATGTGCGCGCAGGCGCGGAAGCGGCAGTGTATCGCTCGTCAGGTCCACCATGAGTGCTGGAGCACTAACGGGATAGTTCGTGGGCCCCAGTTGCAGGTTCGGTGAGTTCGGACCTTTCGCAGGGTTGTACGGATTGGGCTCAGAGTAGATCCATCCCGGCTGCCCCGGTAGACCGGGGTTGTTGTTTGAGGTCAGCGGCAGAGTGGCATGGCAGGTGGCACAGCCGATTTTATTGAACACGGCCTCACCCACTAAGGTCGCCCGTTCGACGGCGGGATCGTTTGGAATCACGCGACCAGGAACGGCCAGTGTCGCTTGGAACATGGAAACCGCGGTCAAGTCGGCTACCGTCAGCTCATTGGCGACGCCATCACCGTCTGGATCAGCGTTGAGCCCGAAACGCTCTTCGGACTGCATGCCGTGATGATGGTTGAACGCATTGTTGCTGAACTGCCTTAGCGAGACGACATTTCCGACCTGGTGTAAAGGCCTGATGACCAGGCTTGGTGGGTTGGTGCCGCTGCTGGACAGACTTGGGGCCGTGAGCCCTTCTACCTGGGAAGTATTCCAGCTGCCGTCGATGTTGTGTGTCAGGATCCCAAAGAAGACTCCCTTCGACATCAGCTGCCTGCTGGTTCCCGCAGGTGTTGCGTCGCGTTCTGCTTGCAAATCCAGTGTCATCTGCCGGGCCAACATCTCCACGAAGCCCGAGCCGTTCATGCCAATCGTCTTCCGGTCGTTGGTGGCGTTGTTCATTGTGACGAACTTCCCGGATTCATCCACCGCACCACTTGTCGGAATGCCCTCGTTGTGATCGAACGTCAAACGATCAAAGCGCTGCGCCAAGACGAAGACTTCCGTCACGCGGTCGCCACCAGCACCCAAAACCGGTGCGTTGTGACAACCAGAACACGCGTTTGCATCGGGTGAGGAAATGCGATCGAAATTCCTCGGGAATACTAACGGGGAGCTGGGATCTGAGAGAGGCGCGCCAGTTCCCTTCGATTGAGGGCGGCCGGCTCCTTCCTGCAATGTGAACTTGGCATTGAAGAGCCGCGCCCCGTATTGAATCAACTGCGCTATCGGAGTGGTAAATTCCTGCCCGTCCTGTAGATGTTCTGGTACCGCGACCTCGCGTCCAATCTGTGGACTGGACGTTTGTCCCCACGCCGGAATGAGCGTGACGATTGCACAAAGAGAGGCCAGCCACCGGTATGCTCGTCTAGGAATCTGGGCCATGGAACCATCCTTATCTTTAGCTAAGTCTTTGAGCTTCATCCTTAAAGACGATGGCTGTCGGACAGACTTAGAAAGCAAGAACCGAGACTAATGAAGAGGTACGTTCCATCCCGTACTCCTGCGGACTGGAACTTACCCAAGCAGCAAACCTCCGATGGCGGCAATCGCCCAAACCACCAGCGCCAAAGTCGCAGCCACTTTCCAACTACAGTATCGGCCAATCACCAGTAGCGATGGAAGGTTGATTGCCGGTCCAGCAAACAACAGCGCTGCCGCAGCTCCCGCCGGGCCACCCGCAGCAAGCAGAGAAAGTGCCAACGGAATTTCAAATAAGCTGGGCAGCGTCAGCAATACGGCAATTAACGCAACAATGACAATCACAGATATTCGGGTACCGTTCACACCATCGGGGAGGGGTGCTCGGCTCATGAGCCACATGGAGGCCCAAATGCCAACCAGGATCAGCGGCACCGTTCTGAGCGAAATGTACGCGACTGATTCCGCATAGGCGCCTAGCAACTCCGCCCACGTACTTTCTCCCGATTCAGCTGTAGAGACTAGCGCCGAAATACGCGGTCGAGCGATGTGCGCCACTAGTACACACCCTGCCAGCACCAAGAGGAGAGCCATCACCAATCGCCCAGCCGCAATTCGCCATGGAAACAGAATGAATGAGAGCGTCAAAGCAGCAGGGTTTAAAGAGGGTGATGCCAATGTCATCCCCAGCGCAGGGGCTACCTTTCGCGTACGCTGATACACGGCTGGAAAGAGCGGAGCCGCGCAACAGGAGCACAGCATGAGCGGCGCTCCCATTAGAGCTGCAGATAACTGATCACTCACGTCACTCCCACCAAAAACTCTGTGCAATGGGGTGCGGGATAAGCTGGTGCGCAAGGCCGCGCTGATCAGAATCCCGAAGACCAGGGCCGGCCAGACCATCTTCAGGTAAGCGATAGCACTGCTCAAAGCCGAAGCGTCCGCCGCGCCACGGCCAATCTGTAGTTGGGCCAGGTGCAGGCTGCCTGTCGTCCGCGCTTGCTGTATCTTGTTGATCCCAGCCGCGCTTTTATAGTTGACCAGGAATGCTAGCAATAGCCCAAGCACAAGGACTTGGAAAACCACCTGAGATCGCCGAGTTGCCTGAGTCAGGATAGCAAGCATCAGATTAGTTGGAGAGGCTCTCTACGTCAGGGAGCCCCTCCTTCGAAAGTGGTCTCAGAAGAAAACGCCGTTTTGTTCATGGCCGATCACGGCGAAATGGTTCACACTGGTCGAGGCCGGGTCGGAAGCAAACCTGAATCCGTGGCCATTCGAGAGAGCCGTCACCGCAGTCCTCGGCGTCGTAGCCGTCACTGCGATTTTGGCGGTGTTCTCGACGAACGTTCCACGCATTTTGTTGGATTGGTTTGCAGTCTCGGACGTGATTATCCCACTCCAATCGATGTCGAGCGAGTTAATGATCCCCTTCACCTGATTGACTGGGCGATTCACTCCCATGATGCTGTTCGATACTGTGAACGCATCGTACACGCACACGTTCTGCACATGAAGCGACGCGGTTCCTTCATCCAGATCCACGTGAGCGCTTCCTTCTGGAATCTCTACTGCCCAGAAGACGTCCGTTGCCGACAAGCCACCATCCCATGAATGCGGGCCCAACGAGCCCGTAAGGCTGTCGAGTCAAACAAAAGCGAACGACCCTTTCCGCTTGACCCCATCCGTTCCCACAAACACCCCATGCATGAAGCGCATGTCAGTGTGGAATAGGTAAGGAGCGGTTTGCCCCGTCCTTAGGTCAGTTCAGGTTGAAATCCCCCTGGCCGACGAAGCCTTTGAAGTTGAAAATGACCGACGGATCCCGTCCCTCGGGGTGCGCACCACTCGGATCCGGGGGCGCTGCCGCACCGCTCACAGGTCCCGGGAAGTAGAAGTGGCCTCCGCCAGGTGGCGGCGTGTTGATATGTGGAATTGGTACGGGAAAGTCGCAATGATCGGATGAGCCGCAGGGACCGTCATCATCCGCCAAAGCTTCGCGTGGAATAACGGAGCCCAACAGCGCAGCTCCGCTCGCTACCGCAGCACGGCCGAAGAAACTTCGCCGCGATAATGCTGCGATGAGCTTGGAAGGTGAGGAGCTCTTCATTCTTGTGTCCTCCTCTGATTAGATTTTTGGTTACTAGTTGGCAAACACCGAATCAGCGGGATTGGCCTCGCTTGGGTAAAGAGAAGCCCATTCTCTCGGCGGCTCCGGACCTAATCACTCAGTAGAACCGCCGTGAGGATGAGTTTGGTTAGAAGAACACGCCGTTGGTCTCGCGTCCGAACTGTGCAAAGTCGATTTTTGTTATCGCCGAGGAAACAAATCTAAAGCCGTGCCCCGTGCTCTTCTCCGTTATGACCGCTACACGAAAGTTCACAGAGGTCTCGAAAAAATCACCGGAGAACTGATTGACGGGATCACTGAAGCCGAGGATGCTCCTTGTGACGCCACTCCAATGGATATCCAAGGATTCAATTACAGCACTTACGATATTTCCTAAGGGGCGAGTGGGAGTGAGGCTGTTCTCAACTGTGAAAACATCGAACACCGAACAGATATTCCTCACGTGAAGGTCAGCCGTGCCACGAGCGAGATTCACTCGAGCGCTGCCTTGCGGAATTGGTGTCGTCCAAGTCGCTAGTGTGGGAGAGATCCCGGGATCATACGAATGCAAGCCCAACGGGCTCGGTGGTAGGCTGTCGATTCATATGAAGGCGAAATCGCCTCGGTGAGTTTGTCGATCGGCGGCGAGAAACGTGCCCTTCATGAATCGAATATCGGCATGGAAATCATAGGGCGCGCTCTCACCTGTATTGAGATCCGTGCCAGTTCCGCTCATGAGCACGTCGGTATTGGCAATAACGCCGTTGAAGTCGGTGATCAGCGAGGGATCATGTCCGACGTCTGGCACTGTGCTATCAACCGGACCCGGAAAAAAGTTGTGGACGGTTGTGCCAAACGGAAGCGCTATAGCGTGTGGAATGGGCTCCGGTTGCACCGGGCATTCCCGGTGCGCCTCTTCGGCTGCGAACACAGACTCGGACAGCACTGAGTCGAGTACAAAGCCTGCACTGGCAGCCCCGGCAGAGCCTCGAATGAAATTGCGTCGCGAGAAATTCATCGTTATCCTCCTTGGCCGCTTGGAATCGGCCTCGAATAGAACTAATAGAGGATCCTGTTCCTCGGATCGCCAGATTGGCAAATGGTGGATCCGCGGAAACCACAAGAGGAGACGGCAGGCACTGTGCTCTCGAGACAATGCCTTGTCAAGGACAAAAATTAGAACAAAAATTGGGGACAAAAATTTGTACAGCCATCATCCGCCGGGCGTCAAAGCGTATGCCAAGCAGCAGGTTATTGCGACACAAAGAATAGCGCCCGCCTAGTGTGCTCACGATGGGGCACGAATCGGAAGCGGACTGCTAGGAAGAGTAGGTCCAGTGGGCTTCGTTTTACTTTTTTTTTACTAGAATGTTGCGATTCGTCTGCGGCAAACGGCTATCAGCCGCTACCGTCCGCTACCGAGCAAAGGACGACATCACCTGCGTATTTATTGGCTAATGAAGCTGTTTTCCCAATTTCGTTTGTGAAACCAGAATCGGTAGGGTTAAAATCCCTCCCTCTCCGCCTTATTCTGCGGAATTGAAACGCCTGCCATTTCTGCCAGCGTTTGCCAATGCCTCGGATGTGGTCGCCGTCGGCCTGAGCGGATATCAGCGGCATACGACTCGCAGACGCCGAGCGCCGATGACAGAACAGAGATGGTGATCGACGAAAGGCGAGGCTGAATCTGTTCTACGTAGGCCTTCTCGTCGGGCCAAGCCGATCTGGGTTTAGCGCGCCATGTCCGCTTCGCAACCTCGTGTCGGCGTTGAGTCTCTGAGTGCTTCTTTCGAGATTCCTCGCTCTGGGCTG
>Ga0075434_100005914_pt1 | contig 11191 bp, 8 predicted proteins | sample RhiMethybrSRZTD3_FD_75298 | JGI IMG/M metagenome (GOLD analysis project Ga0075434, IMG submission 75298) | Populus rhizosphere microbial communities from Tennessee, USA - Rhizosphere MetaG P. TD hybrid SRZTD3 | ecosystem: Host-associated > Plants > Roots > Rhizosphere > Soil | place: USA...
GGCACGGGATGTTCAACTGCTACGAGGCGTTCATCCACATCGTCGACTCGATGTTCAACCAGCACGCCAAGTGGCTGGAGTCCACATCGGACATCCCGTGGCGGCGGCCGGTCGCGTCGCTGAACTACCTGCTGTCCAGCCACGTCTGGCGGCAGGACCATAACGGCTTCTCGCACCAGGACCCCGGCTTCATCGACGTCGTGGTGAACAAGAAGGCCTCGGTGGTCAGGGTCTACCTGCCGCCGGACGCGAACTGCCTGCTGTCCACCTACGACCATTGCCTGCGCAGCCGGAACTACGTCAACGTCGTGGTGGCCGGCAAGCAGCCGCAGCTGCAATACCTGGACATGGAGGCGGCGATCGCGCACTGCACCCGCGGCGCCGGCATCTGGGAGTGGGCGTCCAATGACGACGGTGACCTGCCGGACGTCGTGATGGCCTGCGCCGGCGACATCCCGACGCTGGAGACCTTGGCCGCGGTCGACCTGGTGCGCCAGCACCTGCCGGAGCTGAAGGTCAGGGTGGTCAACGTCGTCGACCTGATGCGGCTGCAGCCGGAGAGCGAGCACCCGCACGGGATGAGCGACCGCGACTTCGACACGCTGTTCACGACCGACCGGCCGGTCATCTTCGCCTACCACGGCTACCCGAGCCTCATCCACCGGCTGACCTACCGGCGGACCAACCACGACAACCTGCACGTACGCGGGTTCAAGGAGGAGGGCACCACCACGACGCCGTTCGACATGGTGATGCTCAACGACCTTGACCGGTTCCGGTTGGTCATCGACATCATCGACCGGGTGCCGGGGCTGGCGGTCCGGCAGGCCGGGTTGCGGCAGCGGATGGCCGACGCGCGGCTTGCCGCCCGGGCCTGGACCCGGGAGCACGGCGAGGACCAGCCGGACATCAGCGGGTGGTCCTGGCCGTACGACGCGGCCGGCAACCGGATCGGCGCCGCCACCGGCGTGGTCGAGGACACCGGTGACGACAACCAGTCGGCCGGCGGCGAGGACGCGATGGCGGCGTCCGGATGAGGATCCTCGTCGTCAACACCGGGTCGAGCTCGGTCAAGCTGCGGCTGCTCGACGGCGGCGAACTGACCGGTTCCACCGACCTCGGTGCACCCTCCACACTGGACCCCGACGAGGTCGGCGACGCGGTCGCCGCCCTGGCCGGCGAGTCCGGTGTGGACGCCGCCGGGCACCGGGTCGTGCACGGCGGCCCGTCGTTCACCTCGGCGGTCGTCGTCGACGACAAGGTACGGGCCGAGCTGGAAGACGTCGTCGATCTCGCGCCACTGCACCTGCCGGCGTCGCTGGCCGGGCTGGACGCGGTGCGCGCCGCACTGCCGTCGGTGCCGTCGGTCGCCTGCTTCGACACCGCCTTCCACGCCACCATCCCGGCCGAGGCGGCCACGTACGCGCTGCCGGAACAGTGGCGCGAGCTCGGGATCCGGCGGTACGGGTTCCATGGGCTGTCGCATGCGTACGCGGCCCGGCGGGCGGCGGAGATCCTCGAACTGCCGAGCGACGGCCTGCGACTGGTGAACTGCCACCTCGGCGCCGGCGCCTCGCTGTGCGCCGTCCAGTCCGGACGGTCGGTGGACACCACGATGGGGTTCACCCCGCTGGAGGGGCTGGTGATGGCGACCCGGTCCGGCTCGGTCGACCCCGGTCTCGTGCTCTGGCTGCAGCGCCAGCACGGGCTGAGCGCGGACGAGGTCTTCGACGGCCTGGAGTCGCGCTCCGGCCTGCTCGGGCTGACCGGTACCGCGGACATGCGCGAGGTGCTGGCCCGGACCGGCCGCGGCGACGAGACCGCGAAGCTCGCCTTCGCCGTGTACACATACCGGGTCCGTAGCGGGATCGCGGCGATGTCGGCGGCGATGTCCGGGGTGGACGCGGTGAGCTTCACCGGCGGCGTGGGCGAGGCGTCGGCGGCGGTGCGGGAGGGCGCGGTGGCCGGGCTCGAGTACCTCGGGATAGCCGTGAACCCGGGCCAGAACGAGGCCGCCCGCGGCGACGCGAACGTCTCCGCACCCGGCGCGCCGGCCGGCGTGGCGGTCGTCACCGCCCGGGAGGACCTCGAGATCGTCCGGCAGGTCGAGAACCTGCTCGCCTGAATCGCGACGTCGCCCACCCCGTCCCCGACTCCCCCGCCGAAGCCGAAGCCGCCCCGCGACGAGACCCGCGCTGCCAGCCCACGTGGCCGCGTCTACTGCGCGGCGGCGAGGGCAGCCGGCGCCGCGCCGTTGCCTGCCGGCGAGCCCGGATACCGAGCCGGCGTCGACCGGGATCACGACGCCGTGGCCTGCGAGTCCTGATCCGCGGCTACCGCGCCGGCGCCGGACCCTCTATTGTCCGCCGCGTTTCGATCACACACCGTCTCGCGGGGGAAGCCAGTGCGCAGCCCGAACCGGGTCCAGCTGGAACAGTGGCTGCGCTGGCTACGGGCCAGGCCCTGGCAGGTCTGGGCTACCGCCGGCGCGGTGTTCGTGCTCTTCGCGGCGCTCGGCGCGGTGACCAGGAGTCCGGCGACGGTCCCGGTCGGCGCGCACAGCCTCTCGGACGGGCTCGAGCGCGGCACCGGGTCGTCGGCGGCGCCGGAGCCGTCGAGTACGCCGGAGCAGGAACGGCCGCAGTACCCCGGGATGGCGTACCCGTCCGGCCCGGCGGCGCTGCCGAGGCCGCCGGTCCCGACGCAGACCGCCACGGCCTTCTACCCTGACTGTCCGGCCGCCGAGGCAGCCGGCGTGGCGCCGATCTCGCGCGGGCGGCCGGGCTACCGGACCGAGCTCGACCGGGACGGCGACGGCGTGGCCTGCGAGCCGAAGGAGCAGCCGTCGAGCAGTCCGACGAGCCCGCGGCCCACGCCGACGTCGCCGACACGCACCCCGAGCCCGACGGCGTCGCCGTCCACGACCGCCAGCCCCACGCCGACGCCGACCGTGTCTGCGACGACCGAGCCGCCGCCACCTGGCGCCGGCTGACCCGGCACCCGGCCCCAGACACCAAGGAGCCGGTCCAGGGGGACTGGGCCGGCTCGTTCGTGGGCGAGGTGGCGGGGGCACGACGCGGGATCAGGGAGTCGCCCCCCGCCACCTCTCTACCGGAGGTGTCAGCGCCCGGCGTCCGAGCCGAGCGTCACGTTGACCGTGCGGGTGTCGTTGCCGCGCTGGATCGTGAGCGTCACCTTCGTCCCCGGCGCGAACGAGCGGACCGTCGCGGCCAGGTCCTCGGACTGGCCGATCACCCGGTCGTTGACCTTGGTCACCACGTCGCCGGCCTTGATGCCGGCCTTGTCGGCAGCCGAACCCGGGGTGACCGACGCGATCGTCGCGCCGATCGCGGTCTGCTGGTCGTTCGAGGTCGCGGTCTGGGTCTCCACGCCGAGCAGCGCGTGGGTGGCCTTGCCGGACGCGATCAGCTCCTGGGAGATCCGGACCGCGGTGTCGGACGGGATCGCGAAGCCGATGCCGATGTTGCCCGGCTCACCACCCTGCTGACCGAACGGGCCGGAGTTCGACCCGGCGGTCGCGATCGACTGGTTGATCCCGACGACCCGGCCGGCCAGGTCGACCAGCGCACCACCGGAGTTGCCCGGGTTGATCGCCGCGTCGGTCTGGATCGCGTCGATCACCGCGCTGTTGTCCGACGCACCGCTGGTCGGACGGTGCAGGGCGCTGACGATGCCCTCGGTGACGGTGCCGTTGAGGCCGAGCGGGGAGCCCACCGCCACGACGGTCTGGCCGACCTTGACGGTGCCGGAGTCGGCGAAGGTGGCAGCGGTGAGACCGGTGAGGTTCACCTTGACCACGGCGAGGTCGGTCGCCTTGTCCGCGCCGATGAGCTTGGCCGGCGCGGTCCGGCCGTCGGAGAACGCGACGGTGATCGAGCCGCCGTCGGTGGCCACGGCGGTGACGTGCTCGTTCGTGAGGATGTAGCCGTCGGAACGGATCACCACACCGGAGCCGGTGCCTGCCTGCTGCTGCCCGCGAACGGACAGGGTGACCACGCTCTTCATCGCGGTCGCGGCGGCGGCCTCGGCCGTACCGGACTGGTTGGCCGCTGCCGGCGCGCTAGAACCCTGCACCGTGATGCCGCCGGCAACCGTCTGGTTGTTGTGGTCGAGCGCCGCGACGAGACCGCCGCCGGCGAGACCGCCGAGCACCGCGGTCAGCAGGCCGACCGCGACGAGCCGGCCGCCCGGGCGGGGCTTCTTCGGCTCGGGCGCCGCGTACGGCCAGGTGCCGCCGCTGGTCGGCGGTGTCGTCCCGCCGGCCGGCGTGCCGTACCCGTAGCCCGGGTGGGTGTCATACCGCGGCGGCCCCGCCTGCGGACCGGCCTGCGGACCGGCCTGCGGACCGGCCTGCGGACCGGCCTGCAGACCGGCCTGCTGCGGACCGGCGAACTGTCCGGCCGGGGCAGGGCCGTGCTGGGCCCAGGGCGTGTGCGGCGCACCGTTCGTCCCGTTCGCCGGCGCACCGAACCCGTTCGCGTGCGCCTCCGGTGCCGGAGCCCCGGCATCCTGCGCGGGATCCCCGGCTGAGCCGAACTCGGGCGCAACACCGTGCCCCGTCTGCGGCACCGCGCCGGTCTGCGGCGGAGTGCTCGGAGCATCCGGACGCCGCCACTCCGACCCGGCGTACGGAGGCCGCTCAGCCTGCGGCGAGGAAGGACTGTCGGTCTGCACGGCGTCGCGGGAGTCGCGGGGCGTCTCGGTCATGGCAACGACTCTCCCGCACCCGAATGGGACGCCCCTGTGCGCTCCCTGGGTACCACCTGTGAGCGGTCCCGGCGCCCCTGCGTCCCCGGTAAGGACCGTCCACGGTAACCTGCCACGGTTCACCCGCGCCCGTAGCTCAGCGGATAGAGCAGGTGCCTTCTAAGCACTTGGTCGCAGGTTCGATTCCTGCCGGGCGCACCCACCGTCCACGACGCTCCGTTCCAGTACGGCCACTGACCCGCGACGCTCGGGTCGGGGTACCAGTCTGGCGGGGGCAGCGGTGCCGGAGCGGCATGGATTGGCGGAGCCTGACCGGTGTCCTCTCCGGGCGCTCGACGCTGCGGTTCCTGACGGACGGCAGGCGACGCCCATTAGCACCTTCCCGCGCGTCCTCTTCGGCTCGGAATGGCGACCAGTCGTTCGGCGCGCAGACAGGACGACTGAACCAATCTTCTGATATCTCGTGGGCGCGGCAACAATATAGGACGACCTCGGCCTTGATCCGATTTCCCTTGACCCTCGCCCGAACCGCCGCTACTGCTCCCTGTTCTGCAAGAAAGTCAACTGCCGGCAGGTTCTCTGAGCTCATCTTCGGCGTCAATACGCCGACCTTCGCGCCGTCGATCCGCACCTCGGCGAGGCTCTTGACTGCTCTCGTACCATCCCGTTCCGATCTGTGTAGCGTCGCTATCACCCAGCAGTCACCGTCTCGGGCCAGGAACGGGGCGATCGCCTCGCGATGGTTCTCCTCGCCATTCACCTGAATAGCGGAGCCGTAGGGCAGGATCGCATACGGTTCCGTCGGCGGCGCGTTAACAGGGCCGAGCAGATGGGCTTCAGGAAGCGCCAGTCGCACTTGCGTTCGGCCTGGTCGAGTAGTCGCCGGAGGCGTCGTTCCATACGGTCGCCGTCCCAGCCAAACGCGGGCGCGGACGTGGAGCGCGAGGCCCCTTCCGGCAAGCTCGCCGATCCGAGCGGCATAACGTGAGGCGTCCGCACGAGGCAGATACCCGACCGGAATTCCTCGGCAGACAACGGCTACGGCGTTACGATCATGTTTGTTCTGGGGCTCGGGCACCAGGCGGCCCACACGTACGCCTCGTCGCTCCGCGGCTCTGATGTGGGCCGGCGCCACACACCACCGCACCGTCCACCTGCGCGATGGGCATCTTTGCAGCACAAGAGAGGGCGTGGGTGGCGAACGACCAGAGTCAAGAGTGGACCGAACCAGTTTTGTCCGACACAATGGTCAAGTGGAGTACGGCGGGCTGTCGTGGACGGCCGGTGCGCGGAAGCACCGGGTGTCGCGCGCCCAAGTGCGGTACGTGATCGACCATGCCGGACTGTTCTTCGTCCAACCGGCCGCGCCACCCGACCGGCCGGACGAAGCGGTGCTGTTCCTGGGTGACGACGAAGCCGGCGCGCAGCTGGAGGTGGTCGGCGTCGAGTTGGCGGACGGACGACTGCGGGTCATCCACGCCATGCCCATGCGGACCGGATACCAGGACCTCTACGAGGAGGCGAAGAAGTGGCGACAGTGAAGCGGACGGGCAAGGAGACCGCGGTCACGAAGGCGGGGACGCGCCTCGACGCAGACTATGAGCGGCGACTGACCGCCGACGCAGAGGCCGGCTTCGATCCGTCCACCCTGACCCGGCGGCACGCCGGCCGGCCTTCGTTGTCCGGACGGGCCGGGCACTCCAAGCGGGTGGACCTCCGCGTCGACGATGCGACCTATGAGGCGATCCAGCGGATCGCCGACCAAGACCATCGCAAGGTGAGTGACGTGGTCCGCGATGCCATCAACCGCTACCTCGAAGCAAGCTGACGAAGATCGATAAGCGAGCAGATACCTATGTCCGTTTCGCTCAGCGATGACCTGCGGAGAGCCTCGCCAGCATGGCGCCGCGCGCTGGAGGGCTTCTAAGCACTTGGTCGCTGGTTCGATTCCTGCCGGGCGCACCTCACCCCTTACCTGCGGACAAGCCGATGAGGATCAGCGGCAGAATCGCCGGCGAGGCACGGGCCCGATCACCGTCACCAATTCTGCTGACCGCGACCGACATCTCGCCCTGGGCCGACCTCGTCGGCCTCCTCCGCCGGGAGAGGACCCGCCGGGGGCCGGTGGGTGGCCAGCGCCAGGGCTGCGGCGGCCAAGATCGCGAACAGCGGCGGAAGCACGACGATCGCGTCCGTGTGGTGATCCGCCGCGAGGGAGGTGGCCACAAGGGTAGCGAGACCGCCGAAGACCCCACTGCCGACGCCGAGGGTCAAGCCCAACCCGAGGGCGCGGTCCTCCGCGGCGAAGGCCTGGGACAGGTATGCGGGGAGGACGAACGCCGACAACGCGACGCCCATGGCGAGACTGGCGACCGTGAAGAACGGCCAGCCTGCTCCGGCCAACACCCGCGGAAAGGTGATCGGCCACAGGAGACAGAGCGAGGCACAGGCACCGAAGAGCACCCGTACGCGGCCCAGCCGGTCGCTCAGGTGGCCGGCCGCCGGAGCCAGGACCGCGCAGGCGGCCAGGCCGAGGACGGTCGGACCGAGCGCGGCCGCCGCCGTCGCTCGCCCGGTCGCCAGGAGATAGGCCGGCAGGATGACGAACCACACGTTCACCGTGGCGGCGAACGCCCCGGTGAGCAGAGCACCGGACACGACGGTCGAGCGCTGGCGCCGGACCAGCCCGACGACGTCGGACAGGGCCACAGCTGGCACGCTTCGCGCGCGACCGACCGGTCCATCCACGCCCGATCCGGGACCACGTCGGGCCGGACCGAACTCGGGACTCTCCTCCAGGCGGCGGCGCAGCCAGAACACCGCCAGAGCCAGCGGAACCGCAGCGAGGAACGGCAGCCGCCAGCCCCACTGCAGCAGCTGCGCCCGGGTCAGCACGAGCTGGACGAGCAGCACCACAGCGAAGCCCCCGGCCATTCCCGCCGCCGCGCTGGACAGGTACAGCCCGCCGTAGAGACCCCGACGCTCCGGCGCCGCCTCCTCGAACAGGTACGACACCGATGTGCTTGTCTCTCCGCCGGTGCCGAAGGCTTGGACGATCCGCAGGGCGGCCAGGGCCGCGACGGCAAAGAGTCCCGCGTTCGCTGCCGAGGGCAACAGCCCGACCGCGGCCGTCGCCGCGCACGTGGACAGCGTCATGACCAGGAACGGCAGGCGACGACCGACCCGGTCGGAGAAGTGGCCGACCAACACCGAACCGACGGGACGGATCAGCAACGCCCCGGCCAAGACCACGAGCACCGACGTCAACCCGCCCCGGCCGGCGGTGACCACGACACCGAGCAAGGCCGCGGAGGCGCCGAAGGTGGCGAAGTCGTACCACTCCGCCAGGTTGCCCAGATAGATCCGGGCGGGACCGTGCGGCGCCGCTCGCATCGTGGGCACGACGACACTCATAACCGATCCCACCCACCCTGGCAACACGGGGCATTCATCGCTCGCTGCACCCCTGATGCGGGACCGGTAGCGTCCCTCGGCGGTCCGGAGGCCGGCCGCTGCGGCCCAATCGCAGGACTGTCGGTCGCCGCCCCGGCGGAGAGGAGCAGGCGGCAGCACGGCCGAGGGGCGCGATGGTCCGATATCGGGGATCATCGCTCCGCCACCGAGTCCGCGGGACGAGAGGAATCCTCCAACCATGCAGCCCGTTCGGTAGAGCGTGCCGACGCGTCCGACCGACCCGCGCGGCACGCGCGGTGCCATGGACGTCGCTTCGGGCGGGCCGGCACCGAAGCCGCTGACCGTGCTGCCCGATCTACCCCCGCCCGTGGCCGGGGTCGAAGTGCGCCGGGAGCGGCTGCTCCGCCGGCTCCGGGCCCTGCCGGTCGACGTGCAGCTCGTCGCCTTCGTGGCACCGCGCGGGTACGGGAAGACGACAACCGTGCGCCAATGGACGGATGGCACCCGGGACGCGGTGCACTGGCTGTCCGCGACAGCCATGCACGGTGATCCGGCGCGGTTGACCGAGGACCTGACCAGGACTGTGACCTCCCCGGAGTCCGGGACCGCCGGCGGGCGCCGGCTCGGCGTGGTGGCGGACCGGCCGGAGGACTCCGCTGCCTCGCGGGTGCTGGCGGCCGTCCGCCGGGTGGGCCGGCCGGTCGTGCTGGTGCTGGACGACCTGCACCACGTCCGGAGCGGTCCCGCGCTGGAGCTCGTCGTCAGCCTGGCCGAGCAGCTTCCACCCGGCTCGCGGGTGGTCGCGCTGGCCGACGAGCGGCCTCGCTGGCGGGTGTCCTGGTTGAGGGCCGAGGGTCGGTACCGCGAGCTGGGCGTGGACGACCTGGCGTTCGACCGGGACGAGGCCGACGCTCTGGCCCGGGAGATCGGTCTGCGGCTGCCCACGGACGCGGTCGAGGACCTGGTCCGGCGGACCGACGGCTGGCCGCTCGGGCTGCAGTTGGCCGCGCGCATGGCGGACGGCAGCGACGATCCCGTCGGCGCCCTACGGAGCCTGTCCGGCGATACGCAGGTGTTCGCGGAGTACTTCCGTCATGAGGTGCTGCGTGGTCGACCCGCGGCGATGGTTCGGTTCCTGATGCAGTCCGCCGTCCTCGGGACCGTGTCAGGTCCCCTGTGCGACGCTGCCCTGGCCACCACCGGCTCGGCCGCCCGGCTGGAGCAGGCCGCTGCTCAAGGCCTCTGTCTCAGGATGGAGAGCCAGCACAGCGGGTGGTATCGCTATGACCGGCTGTTCGCGGAGATGTTGTCGGCCGAGTTGCGGCGCAGCACCCCGGCCGCGCACCTGCCGATCCTGCGTCGGGCATCGCGGTGGTACCAGGACCAGGGCCGTCCGACGGAGGCGATCGAGCTTGCCTTCGCCGCGGGCGACTCCGCGACGGCGGCCCGGCTGATCGTTCTGAACACGCAGTACTTCAACAGCCAGGGGCAGCTGCCCTTGGTCCGCGGCTGGCTGGAGCAGCTCGACGAGGACATCCTCACCCGCAGTCCGCCGCTGGCTCCGATGGCGGTGTGGATCTGGGCGTTGACCGGGGACGCTCCCCGTGCTCGACGAGCACTGCGGATCGCCGAAGCAGGCGCCTTCGACGGCCCTCTGCCGGATGGCAGCGTCTCGATCGAGTCGGCCGTGCTGCGGGCTCGCGCCGCGCTCGCCCCGGACGGCGTTGACCGCATGCTCGTCGACGCCGAACGAGCCGTGGCGCTGGAGCTGCCGGGCAGCTACTGGCACACCCAGGCGGCGCTGCTGCTGGGCGCGGCACATCTGGCCAATGGCACCGAGCAGGAGGCCCTGCGGTGGTTCGAGCACGCCGCTCAGTTCAGCGCGGAGCACCAACGGCCCGGCGCGTCGACCGCCCTGGCCGAGCTGGCCCTGCTCGCCGCGGATAGGGGCGACTGGCCGATGGCAAGGACCTACCACCGGGAGTCAGCCGACCACATCGCCGCCGGCCGGCTGCAGAGCTACATGCCCACCCTGCTCTGCCACCTGGCCGGTGCCCGCGTCGCGCTCCAGCGCGGCGAGGTCGACCGGACGCGCGCCGAGCTCCAGGCAGCCGTCGCGCTGTACGAGACGCCATCCTCCGCCGCGTTCCCGTGGCTGACCGTGCAAGCCGCGGTCCTGCTCGGCCGCCTGCACCTGGACCTGGGTGACCTCGCCGCCGCGGCGCGCATGCTCGCCGACGCCCGCCGGCACGTGATCACGCTCCCCCATCCGGGCGTCCTGCCCGGGTGGATCGACGACCTCGCCGGCGCCGTCGAGAACGCCTCCGCCCGGTCGAAAAACACGGAAGCGACCACGCTGACCGCCGCCGAGCTGAGCGTCCTACGGCTGCTGCCCACGCACCTGTCCCTCGCCCAGATCGCCGACCAGCACGTCGTCTCCCGCAACACCGTGAAAACTCAAGTCGCCTCGATCTATCGCAAGCTCGGCGTCAACGACCGCGCGGAAGCAGTCGATCGCGCACGAGCGCAAGGACTTCTCGACCCGCCGACCGCCCAGCACCACCGGCCGCCGCACCTCGGTTAGGAGAACGCCGCATCCGGACCAGGAGCCTGCCGGTACGGGAGCCGGTCGGCACGAGACCCCTCATGTCCCACTGACGAGCACCATCTCGTTGCCTTCGGGGTCGGCGACCCGCCAGCGATCCTCCGACTCGTCGAGGAGCCGGCCGCCGGCCGCGACGGTCGTGGCGAGGCGCGTCTGCGCGACGTCCGACGGCACAGCGAGCTCGAAGTGGATGCGGTTGCGTTGCCGGCGCCGCTCCGTCTCCGCAGCGTCGAGCTCTTGGAAGACCAGCACCGGGTTCAGCCGCCGCGGATCGTGGATGTCGCTGACCCCCGCTCGCCGGTCGGGGGTGTATCCGAGTGCGGCCGCCCAGAACGCCCGGACGGCGGCGACGTCGGCGGCGTCGAGGAAGAGCTGAGCGAAGCGCGGCAGTCCCGGATCCGCCGTGGCCCCGAGTTCGCGGGCAGCGGTCTGGAGCTTTCCGGC
>Ga0075434_100005917_pt1 | contig 11190 bp, 9 predicted proteins | sample RhiMethybrSRZTD3_FD_75298 | JGI IMG/M metagenome (GOLD analysis project Ga0075434, IMG submission 75298) | Populus rhizosphere microbial communities from Tennessee, USA - Rhizosphere MetaG P. TD hybrid SRZTD3 | ecosystem: Host-associated > Plants > Roots > Rhizosphere > Soil | place: USA...
AGTCGATGATGGAAGGCGGCAAACTGCATCCCCTGCAGCAGGCATTCGTTGACAACGACGGATCGCAGTGCGGCTTTTGCACACCGGGATTCGTAGTGGCCTGCAAAGCCCTGCTCGACCAGCATCCCGATCCGAGTCCTGAGGACGTTCGCCGCGGACTCAGCGGCAACTACTGTCGCTGTGGAACTTACGACGGCATTCGAAAAGCCGTGGCGCAAGTCGCGCGGAAAGGAGCCTGAGTCATGCCCGACTATCAATGGCCCGACCCGGAACATCGAACGCTCATCGGGAAGCGCATCTCACGCGTGGACTCGCCCGACAAAGTCTCCGGACTGGCGCGGTACACCTACGACACCAAACGTCCTGACATGCTTTTCGGCAAGATGCTGCGCTCACCCTACGCGCACTGCAAGGTGGTCAGCATCGATACCAGCGCGGCCGAGAAGATGCCGGGCGTGAAGGCCATCGAGATCGTCCAGAAACCCGGATCGACGATCCACTGGGCGGGTGACGAAGTGGTTGCTGTCGCTGCCGTCGACGAACCGACAGCCGAAGATGCGGTCCGTGCGATTCAAGTCAAGTATGAGAAACTTCCTCACCTGGTGCTGGACAACGAACCGCCTCAGGGCGCGGCCGTCACCCAAGGGCCGCTTAGTTGGGATGATATCGGCGACATGTTCGACAACCAGGTGCCCGAGCGCCAGATCATCTCCCAGTTACAGGAGTACGGCATCAGCTTCAAACCCACAGAAGACGAACTGAAAGAGGCCAAGGAACAAGGCGCGCCCGACACCGTCATTGATGCAATCCGTAAGGCGCCCCAACACCCCGAGGCTCGCGGAACGAGCAAGTCAAACTATCAGAAGGCCGCGATTCAAACGCAGGGCGATGTCGACAAGGCGTTCTCGGAGGCGGAAGCCGTTTCCGAGGGGCTCTACGGGGCGCCGGTGATCACCCATTGCTGTATGGAGTCTCACGGATCGACATCGGAATGGACCGATCCCGACCACTTGCTCGTGCACATGTCCACGCAGAATGTCTCCGGAATTGCCGGGCAGATGGCCGAGCCCTTGAAGATTCCGGCCGCGAACATTCGCGTGCATCAGGACCACGTTGGCGGCGGGTTTGGCAGCAAGTTCGGGCCGGATCGCTGGGGCATCGTCACCGCAAAACTTTCGAAGAACGCCGGCGGCAAGCCAGTTCGCCTGATGCTGGAGCGCGATTCAGAACTGCGTGTGGCCGGAGCGAGGCCCTCTGCCTATGCCCGCGTGAAAGTGGGCGCCAAGAAGGACGGAGCGCTGGTCGCTTGGCAATCGCAGTCATGGGGCACCGGCGGCCCTGGCGGTGGGGGCATGCCGCCCATCCCGTATTGCTTTGCCGTTCCCAATCAGAAAAAGGAACACACCGCCATCCGCAACAACATTGGTCCGGCGAGGGCATGGCGAGCGCCGAACCATCCTCAAGCAGCTGTGCTGACCATGTGCGCCCTGGAAGATCTGGCGGCGAAGCTCAACATGGATCCGTACGATTTCTTTCTCAAGAATATTGATCTGACCCGACTTCCCAATGTTTATCGCGACGAATTCCCCATCGCAGCCGAGCTCATGGGCTGGAAGGAAAAGTGGCGTCCGCGTGGGCAGAACATGTCAGGGCATGTTGCTCGCGGCGTCGGCCTCTCATTGCACACCTGGGGCGGACGCGGTCACGGCAGCGATTGCGACTTGAGCATTCATCCGGACGGCTCGGTCGATATCAAGATGGGTACGCAGGACATCGGAACGGGCACTCGCACCTGCATCGCGGTGGTTGCCGCCGATGCTCTCGGTCTACAAGTGGACCAGATCAAGCTCTACATCGGCGACACGCTGTACCCACCCTCGGGTGGGTCGGGCGGATCGACGACACCTGGCGGCGTGAGTTCATCCACGCGGCGTGCGGTGGTTGACGCACGCGATGCACTCTTCGCCAAAGTCGCGCCCGCACTCAATGCCCAACCCAGTGATCTCGAAGCGCGTGACGGCACGATTCGAGTGCAGTCCGATCACAGCCGCTCGCTGAGCTGGAAGGAGGCCTGCTCTAAGATCGGGGCAACGCCAATTACCTGCCATGGCCACAATGATCAGGCCGCTGGAAAGAACAAGCCAGATCTCACCAACAGTGGCGTGGGAGGCGTGCAGATGGCTGAGGTTGAAGTCGACACCGAGACCGGGATCGTCACGATGAAAAAGATGGTGGCGGTTCAGGACTGCGGTCTCGTCATCGACGTCAAACTGGCCGAGAGCAGTGTGCTGGGCGCGTTAATCATGGGCATCAGTTACTCGCTCTATGAAGAGAAGGTCATGGATCAAGCAACAGGGCGCATGCTCAATGCCGACATGGAGTTCTATCGCCTGGCGGGGTTGAGCGACATCCCCGAGCTTAACGTTCACATGATGACTGGAAAAGGCTACGACGAACGTGGTGTGATCGGTTTGGGCGAGCCCCCTGTTGTTTCAGCTGGAGCAGCAATCTCCAACGCGGTAGCGAACGCGCTTGGCGTGCGCGTTCCTTTCCTTCCGCTGACACCCGACAAGGTCCTCGCTGCGTTGAGCCAGACCTCCGCCCAGAAGGCAGGTGCATGATGCGACCATTTGAATATATGAGTCCCGCGAGCACTCGACAGGCCGCCAGCCTGCTCGCAGCAACCTGGGGCCAAACCGAGATTCTTGCAGGTGGTACCGACCTGCTCGCGCTGATGAAAGAGCATGTGGTCACTCCAAAACGTCTGATCAACATTAAGGAGATCGCGGAGCTTCGCGGGGTCAGCAAAACCGCACAAGGGTTGCGCATCGGGGCGTTGACGACGCTGGGAGAACTAGCCGAAGACTCGGGTGTCCGGGAAAATTATCCGGCTCTGGCGGAGGCAGTTCAGGAGGCAGCCAGCCCCCAGATTCGCAACATGGCCACCCTCGGCGGCAATCTCTGCCAGCGCCCGCGTTGCTGGTACTTCCGCAATGGGCTCGGTCTTCTGCCCAAGGACGAAGCGGGAAAGGACCTGGTGACAGATGGCGACAACCGCTATCACGCCATCCTCGGCAATAGCGGAGTTGCGAAATTTGTAAGCCCATCCACCATCGCTCCCGTGTTGATTGCTTATGGAGGCAAGATTCACGTGGAGGGCCCCAAGGGAAAACGTGAGCTTCCACTGGAAAAGTTCTACGTCGCCCCCAAGGCGGAGGGGGAGCGAGAGCATGATCTCCGCCCCAACGAAGTCGTAACCGAGATCGTGATTCCAGCCGCGAGCGGCTGGAAGGTCGCTCACTACGAAGTTCGGCAAAAGGCGGCTTTCGACTGGCCTCTGGCGGTTGCGGCCGTGGCGCTCAAGACGGATGGATCCACCGTGCAGGCTTCCCGTGTCGTCCTCGGGTACGTCGCTCCCACGCCGTGGCCTTCCGCGGAAGCCGAAGCCGCACTAAAAGGTCAGAAAGTCAGCGACGAGTCGGCCCAGAAAGCGGGCGCAGCCGCCGTTCGTAGTGCCAAGCCACTGACTCAGAACGCCTACAAAGTGAAGCTGGCGCAGGTGGCCGTTAAACGAGCCATCCTCAAGGCCGCGGGAGGTGCCGCATGATTCGCAAGGTGGATCGCTTCAACATCAACCATCCAAACTTGTGTTCCGCACTGCGCTGGAAAGGTCAGTTCATTCTCTCGGAAGCTGATCCTAACGTGCAGAGTTCCAACGACGGCCTGTTTTGGTGCATGCACACGCAAACTTGCATTGGGCCGGACGGGCACGTCGCCGAGCCGGGCAACTGCTCTTCAAAGAGTCGCGGCTGTCACGGTACGGGCAAATGTGAATAGCCTGAGATATCGCATGTGGCGCGGACACTCCTGCCGCGTGCGACGGTTGATCTTCGATAAAATGAGGTAGTCGACCGTCCCCTCCCGATCGACGATTCTCGAGATTGAGGTCTCGATCATGAGAAACGTATCGCCCTTTCCCCGTCTTCATCTTGCCCAGATCTCATTCGCCATCATTTTCCTGAGCGCGGTGATGCCGTTTCCTGCGAGTGCGCAGGACTACAAGTTCACCATTCCCACGACCCAGACTTGGACCGACACCGGGGTCGATTTGCAGGCAGGTAGCGTCCTCGCGATTACCGCCCAGTCGTCAGCTGGCGGTTGCGATCCCATGGGAGTCGTATCACCTGGCGGGAGTGCGCAAGACCTTCCAGTTGCATCGGGGAATGCAGGCGCTCTAGTTGGTCGATTGCAGGAAAACGGTCCGGTCGCTCTCATTGGAGCCAGCCAACAGCTTCGGACGGGGGAAGCCGGACACCTTTTCCTCGGGGTCAACTCTACTGGTGCACCACCATGCCAAGGTAGCTTCGCGGTGAAGGTGCACATCGGCACGGCGTCAGCTAGTGCCGAACTGACGCCCGCTCCGGCTTCAGCAATGCCAACTTCCAACGCCAAGCCCTCACAGCCAGCTGCCTCGAACGCCGCTACCGGAGCGCAAGGTTCCGAGTCTGCGGCCTCGAAACCGGGCGGTGAGAAGGAAGTAAAAGACATCAAAGGAGCCCTGGCTACGGCTGCACAGACGTGGCTGTCGGGTCAGTTTGGAACCGGAGCGAGCGGATCACAGCCCGCTACGTCAAGTCCAACTTCCTCTGCTACCCCAGGCGGTACGACGACTGCTGCCAAGGAAGCCGCACCCGCCGCCCCAGCACTGACGCTTTCGACCACGCCCATCGACTCGCAATTGCGCAAGATCATCGACGGACTCCCGCGTCGAGTGAACGATGAATTTAAGAATCAGGGCGACATGGTGAACTTTGTGATTGTCGGGCCGCTGCAAAAAGTGCAGGAAGCTCTGACAGCCGCAGACTGGCATGTCGCCGATCGCGACGTGAAGGAGTCTGTCGTGAAGGCTGTCTTGCAGACCTACGAGAAGAAAGCCTACATGGGCATGCCGATGAGCGAGTTGTATCTGTTCGGCCGCGTGCAGGATTACGGTTACGAACAGGCGGAGCCCTATGCAGTCGTCGCCAGCCGTCACCACTTCCGTATCTGGAAGGGGCCGGTCCGGTGGAATGGGCAGGATGTATGGGTGGGCGCCGGAACGCATGACATTGGATTCGAGAAAGATCAACGCAACGGCAAAGTGACCCATAAGATCGATCCCGCGGTGGACGGCGAACGCGACAACATCGGAGGAACGCTACAAAAGGGCGGCAAGGTCGAAAGTCTTACGTACTACCTGCCACCGAACCCGGTTCAAGAGGCGAAGAACGCCACGGGAGGTGGATACCACTCGGACGGTCGAGTTCTGGTGATCACGTTGCAGTAGGCTCGTTTTGCCAGAACGTCTACTGCACTTTTGCGTACTCGTCCTTTGCCTGCTTCAAGAGGGGAACATCAGGATCAGCGTCCTTCCAGAGAGCAAGAAAATCCTGATACGCGAGACGACTGCGACTCTTGTCACCTTGCAGCGCGTACGCCCTGGCCAACCCAAGCTTTGCCAGCGAGCTGCGAGGATTGGCATAGACGCTTCGGTTGTCGATGACCGTCTGGAATTCCTGCGCGGCCTGTGCCCCCTGACCAGCTTGAAGGTATGCCAGACCTCGCGCGTATAGGACCCCCTGATCGGCTCGCGCATATACCATGGCGCCATCGAGCAGATCGATCGCCTTCAGAGGTTGTTTGTTGTTCCATTCGACGATCGCTTTCACCGTCGGGATGCGCACAAACTGCGCGTTGGTATCGTACGGACGCTGTGCTCCAACATCATTTGCGATCTTCAATGCCCGATCGTGCTGGCCTATGAGAGCAAGGGCAACTGCCGCGTCCAGAGAAACAGCTGAAGGCGGCGAATTCTGCAGGGCGCGATTGGCGGCGTCCTTTGCCTGCTGACGGAAGCCCGCGACCGCCTCCCAGACCGCCCGTTGCGCATCCAGCTTAGCGACGCTTTCCTGCAGTTTCGCCTGGCTCGCCAGTTCCTGGTTCTTCTGCAATAGGCTTCGCATTTGCCGGTACCGCCCCGCCCCCACCGCCAGATCCGTACGCATCATGTAAGCATATAGCTGTCCGTCCGGACCGGCGTTCTCCAACGTAGTAAGTTCCCGTTCCAAGGCCGCCTGGTCATTCTGGTTCCATGCAATACCAGCCAGAATGCCATGCATGCCGGTGTTCTTCGGGACGACTTTCAGTGCGGCCACGACCGTGGCTTTTGCCTCATCGATGCGATTCAAACCGGCGTAAGCGAACGCCAGGTTTTCGTAACCGCTGATCGACTCCGGATCCAATTCAACTGCCTTACGTGAATTCTCGAGCGCATTCTCGAACTGTCCCAGCAGGTTGTAGACGTTCGCCAAGTTGTTCGGCGGGATAGAGTCGCGCGGATACGTGTGCTTATAGAGTTCGAGAGCCGTGATGCCCTTGTCGAGTTGCCCGCTGTCGACGTAGTAGTGCGACATGATGTAGAGCTTCTCGCGCTCACTTGCGCGATCGCGCAGTTCAAAAGCCTTCTTCCGGTTCTCTTCTGAAAGTGCGCTCTGTCCAAGGTTTGCGTAGACCGTCCCCAGGCGCGCATAGGCCATCGCAAAGTTCGGGTCCAGTTCGATTGCCCGCTGGTAGTCCGGAATGGCGCCGTATTCATCCCCGTGCGCATGCTTGGAGTCGCCTTGCGTGAGTGCCTTCAACCCTTCCAGAGAAGAGGTCGTCGCCTGCGACAACATCATGTCGTACTTCTGAACGGAAGCCAGCGATTCACCCAGCTTGCTGCGCAGCTGAGAGTCCGCATGGTGCAGAGCATTGAGCACTTCCTCTTTACTGTGGGCGTCCGCTTGCACCGACGCGAGAGTGTCTCCTGTGAAGGCGTTGACTGCTTCCAAGGTGATCAGATATTGGCTGCCGAGGTTCGCAATCGTGCCGGTCAACATGGCTTTGATGTTGTCCCGCTGGCATATCTCCTTCCCAGTCTCAGTGGTAATCCGCTCCTCGGGCGACCGTCCCATGAAACGCAAGGTCTGGCGCGCCTTTTGCTCGGAATACACGTTCAGGTAGGGCGACTGCTCGAGATCGACCGCTAGCGCCTTCTTGAGGGTCACATCCCAGACAGGATCGGCGGTGGTGTTTACGAAATCGGTGAGCAGGATCGTATCCTTCTCGGTGAGGGCTCTCCCTCGCTTTATGTACAAGAAGGCCGTACCCGCTGCGATGACGGCGAGCAGAGCGATCGCCGACAAGTATTTCCCCAATTTGCCCGAAGGCGTCGGCCGCAGCGGTGCGCGGGAGGCGCGCGGCGCGATTGTGGCGACCGCGCTAGATTCGCTGTCGCGCTTCAGGCGCTTCAAATCCGCGCGCACTTCAGAGGCACCCTGGTAGCGCAGCTCACGATTCTTCTCAAGCAGCTTGAGAATGATTTCTTCCAGCCGGGCAGGCACACCGGGATTCAATCGCACCGGTGACACAGGAGCGCGGTTCAGAATTGCCTCAAACACCACAGCTGTAGTGTCGCCCCGGAACGGGAGTGTCCCGGTCGCCATCTCGTACAAGACAGCGCCGAACGAGAATAAGTCCGTGCGCGTGTCCAGATTTTTGCCGCGCGCCTGTTCCGGCGACATGTAGGCTACGGTGCCTACCGTTGAGCCCGGACTAGTCAACACGTCATCTTGCAAAGTGGCCGTGCCGAGCGTCGTATCACCGAGCGGCGTTCGCGATTCCCAGGCATGCTTGGCCAAACCGAAGTCGAGCACTTTGGCAGTGTCGCGACTGGTAACGAAAAGATTTCCCGGCTTGATGTCCCGGTGAATAATCCCTTTGGCATGCGCGGCATCCAGCGCATCGGCGATCTGGATGGCCAGTTCTACGAATAGATCCATCTCCATGGGCTGCCCGCCTATGCGGCGCTTGAGGGTCTCGCCCTGCAGCAACTCCATGGCAATGAAATAACGCCCTTCCGACTGCCCGATCTCATAGACGGTGCAGATATTGGGATGATTCAGCGCCGAGGCTGCACGAGCTTCCCGCTGCAAACGCTCGAGCGCTGCCGGATCTTTCTCCAATTCAGGCGGCAGGAATTTGAGAGCCACATGGCGCCCAAGATTCAGGTCTTCCGCTTCGTAAACCACACCCATCCCGCCCCCGCCTAGCTGGGATAAGACGCGGTAATGCGAAATGGTCTCCGTGATCATCGATCTGTCACTGCCGAATTTCGTATAACATATTGCAACTACAGGATGTTGTCACCGTGGTTACCAAAGATTGTTTGCTTATTTTTTCCTTATAGCCCAAACTTGCTTATAGCGATCACCATTGTTTTGAGTCGCCAGACGTGGAGGGGTACATGGGGAAGGGTAGACCTAAGGGGGCATTAGAAGCAAGGCCTTGCGTCATTGGGAACGGCTGGTATGTCCGTCTCTACACGACTGCACGCAAAACGGCAGACGGCAAGTTCGTACCCGTCACAGCGGCAGGCAAGATTGCCCACGACGATGACGGCAAAATCATCCGGCGGCAATTCAACTTCAGACTTGGTGATGTCGGCAAATTCAAGGCCAAGGGGGCGGGGTTGGGTTTGGCGGTCGCCCAGATCAAGGCTGACATCGAAAGAGCCGAACAGGCGATTGGTCTAAACGTAGAAACCGAGCGGTCAGACGACATGCTGGTTTCCAAGTTCTTCACTGATGTATTCATGCCACACGCACGGCAAGAAAAAGAGTTGAGCACGGTGCAGACGTATGAACGATATTGGTCGGCCTACCTCAGTGAGCACTTCAACGGGACCAAGACGCTGAAGACGTATCAACCGCACACGGCGACTGACTTCCTCGAATCGCTTTGTCGCCAGAAGCGGTCAGAAAACACTGTCAGGCACTGTCGCAACATCTCGTCAGCGATCTTCGCCTATGCGACGGCGAAGGGATATTGTGATCGCAACCCCTGGAGGGATGCCAAGAAGACGGCGACTGGCAAAGAAACCGAGGAAGGTGTCGCATACACAGAAAGACAGATCGAAACAATCGTCGACGCCCTCTCGACCGCGACGTTTGAACGAGAAGGGCGTGCCCGATTCACGGCGGACACCGCTGAGATGGCTGTCATCGTCGGGTTCTATTGCGGGCTGCGTCCGTCGGAACTGGCAGGGCTGACTTGGGACTGCGTCAATATCGGAACGAATTCGATCGTCATTCGACAGGCCCATGTCTCTGGAGTAATGAAGGGCACGAAGACCGGGAAGGAAAGAACCGTCTGCATTCCTGCTGCACTCGCAACAACACTCAACGGTCGGCTGAGATGGTGGAGAAGCAAACGGCCTGCCGACGGTTGGGTATTTCCCGGAGAGATGGGCAGGCGTCCCGTCAACATGGCGTACCTCGGCGGATTCGTCGGTGACGTACTCAAAAAAGTCGGCATGGAATTTGAGGGTTTCTATGCGTGCAGGAGGGGCTTCGGGACGAGGATGATGCTGATGGGGCTGACGCCAGTCGAACTCGCACAAGCTATGGGGAACAGCGTTCCGGTCATCATGAAGCACTATTTCAAGGACAAGGACTGCAAGTTGGCAGCAGACGGCATGCTCAGAATTGCGGATATCGAAAGCAGACGCCAGTTGGCTCTGGAGGGAAAATGACGGACGCACATGACACACCACGCAAGCCGCAGATGATGTCCATTGAAGAGGCCAGCGGTTATCTACGAATACCCGTCGCCAAGATCAGAACTCTTTGCCAAGAACGTGCTCAGACCCGGATGGGAGAGAATCGCTTGCCACACTTCCGCGTCGGTCGTGCGTTGTACTTTACACAGTCAGCATTGATCCATTGGATTCGGAAAATGAAAAAGACTGGCGGTGCCAAATAATGACGGTCTACGAGTTTGTGCTTAATGACAGGAACGAATGCGTGCTCTACGTGATAGAACGAGGTGAGCGAGCCCGAGCCGTGCCCATGGTCATCGCCAATAAGCCCGGCAACGTCCGCACGCTAATGACGGCGGTGATGGCGATGCCGTGCTCGCATTTCTCAGATGAAACTGATGGAGATGCGAAGGCTGCGTGTCTGACACGTCCGGTCGCTCTCCGTCTAGCTTTGCGAGCGATCAGCGGACACTTCGTGGTGACCGAGGCCGAACTCGGAAGCCTGATTGCGTCAGTGATGACCGATGCTTATGAAAGTGTTAACTTCGATGCCGGGAATCTCGTAGTTGAGCAGGTCTCGGGCCATCGTCGCGATCAGTGGCGAGTGATGCTAACAGGCAGTGGTCGGATCTGTTAAGCGGAGCCCGGGGCCGTGTCCTCGACGGATTGCGACAGTTGGACCGAGACCCCGGAGAATCTTCTCGCGTTCGGAAGGGGAGATGTCGCCATGGGATGGTGGAGGCGCGTGTGGAGCAGCGCGGCACGATTATCCCTCAGAAACCCCAGTCGACGGGTGCGTCTCACTCTGCCCGGATGGAATGAGGATGCTCCAGACGACGATTTGCGGATATGGCGTGATCCTGAGGGTGACGTTCTCTCACTTGCATCCGGCAGATCGAGTTATCCTCTGGGATCTGATGAGATGGAACAAAGGCGATGGTGCAGAAAACTCGCGCAGAGTCGTGGCGGTGGACTCATCGAGGTGCAAGCGATGCCTGGTGGAATGGGCCCGTCTGCGACCCTCATCTACAAGCGACTTCAATGCCCAGCCTACGTCTACACGGGCATGTTCATCACTTCCGCGCAAGGAGTTTCTCTCATTTGGACGATCGTCGCATGTGAGCGCGGCGTAACTGGAGTGCGCGAAGCTGTTGTCACTGCGACTCTCATGGAAGCCGGTACGCTCACACTTGATGGCTATAAACGTTGGTGGGCCCAAGATCCTTATGACCCCGCTTATCAAGGTGTGGACCGAAGCGTCCTTCGCTTCATGTCAGACGATGAATGCTATGACCAACAGTTTCCCAAGCACCCACTATCTAAGGTGAGACGCGTGTTGTCAGAGCTTCCCGGAAACATGCAATTCGATTCACAGGGACCTTGAAGCTTCGCATGTTGCCGCTGGAGTTCCGGAGACCAAGAAGTGGTAGATCGCCATTACGCTCATAACCGAATGGTTATGAGTGTAAACGCCTTCCATGAGAAGGCCGGTCGGAGTCAAGTCGATTCTTTTCTCGTTTCGTGAAACAACATTTGTTCTCCCTGCCGAGTGGCCACTGTCGCCATGCTTCCAT
>Ga0075434_100005918_pt1 | contig 11190 bp, 8 predicted proteins | sample RhiMethybrSRZTD3_FD_75298 | JGI IMG/M metagenome (GOLD analysis project Ga0075434, IMG submission 75298) | Populus rhizosphere microbial communities from Tennessee, USA - Rhizosphere MetaG P. TD hybrid SRZTD3 | ecosystem: Host-associated > Plants > Roots > Rhizosphere > Soil | place: USA...
CCCAGGGACGAAGACTGGCCCTGGCTCAACGGAGTCTACGAGACGGTCGCGGCTTCCTTTCCCGAGTTTCCGATCGACGTCATGATGGTCCCAGTACCGGGGCATTTCCAAGTCGAGCGGCTCTACGAGGCCGGGATCCACGCGCTTTTCCTAAACCTTGAGCTCTTCGGCGTGGAAGCGGCGCGGAAGATCATGCCGCGAAAGGTTCGGGTCGGATTGGAAACGTTCTTGGACGTCATCGAAGGTGCGGTGGCAATCTTCGGGCCGGGGCGTGTCTACTCGTTGCTCCTCGCGGGATTAGAGCCGATCGAGGACACACTCCGGGGCATTCAGGCTCTTGCCGAGAGAGGCTGTGACCCGGTGCTGAGCCCCTTCCGCCCGGACCCGACAACACCGCTCAAGAACCACCAACCGCCAAGCGCCGAGTTGTTGGAGGAGGTCTATCTTCGTTCAGTCGAGATTGTAAATCGAGAAGGAGTGAAGCTCGGGCCACGCTGCATTCCCTGCACACACAATACGTTGACCTTCCCTGATGCCTCTGGCTTTTACTTTCAAACATCAGCGCTAAGGCACAGTGCGGGTTGCCACGGCCTAGGCTTCTAGAGAAAGAACCATGAAAAAATTATCCGAAGCTTCCCGACTCCTTAACTTCAACATCCGCAAGGATCTCGAAAGTCAATTTTGATGATAAATCAATGGACGTGACTCGTCAACAGTTAATTCGCAGTCTCCAGGACCGCCTGGGAGCGAGAAAGCTCGTGTGGGTCGGAACCCGCGGACATGACGGGGCCTGCTTGATGGATCTCCCACAGTTCTCAGAATCCTATGCCATCATTGCCCCGCTAGGGTCTGTGTCGTTGGCTGTGGACCTCGCTTTGGAGGAAATTTCCGCCCAGCGCGTAGACCTCGATGTCTACAGGATCGAAGATGACAGGAGCCAGGCAGCACAAGAGTTCCGCAGGCAACTCCTTGACAGCCTGACCGAGCCTGCTGTAGTCGTAGCCTATCGCCCATCCGCCTTGCTCTCCGCGCTGTGCTATCCGCGATCTGACTTCGTCAGTTACATGGGAATGTTTCACGAGAGGCAAGCCACTTTCGAGCATAAGCCGTGGGTTGAAAACGAGTTGCGACGGAATGGAATTCCGATCATCCCATGGCGGTACTTTGCAGAAGAGGATCGACAGCGCCTAGAGGAAAAGGTGGCTGCTGGTGGCACGCTAGTGGTTCGAGCCAACCGATCGGACGGCGGGGCCGGTTTAAGAATAATTTCGAATCCCGAGGAGATTGGAGAGCAGATCTCCGATGCTCGTGATGGGTTCATCGCTGCGACGCCGCTCCTGGAGCCTCACATACCGATAAACATCAATGCCTGCGTCTTTCGGGATGGAACCATCTCACTCCACCCTGCTTCCATACAATTGATAGGAATCCAGGAGTGTACACGGAGGCGGTTTGGTTACTGTGGTAACGACTTCGCCGCCATCAAGGAACTCGATACCAATTTGGTACTAGAGTTCGAATCGATGACACGAGGCGCTGGCCGGTGGCTTTGGTCGCAAGGCTACTTGGGAGCTTTCGGAGTGGACGCCTTGATTCACGGCGGGAAGGTTCTTCTGGCAGAGATCAATCCCCGGCTTCAGGGATCTTCATCACTTTCTGCGAGAATTGACGGCCGTATGATGCGCGCTGACATCTTTCTTTGCCATCTGGCCGCGCATATAGGCTTACCCCTCCCTAGCAATGTGGGGCTCGAAGAACTCGTTCAAATGCAACCTGGATTTTCGCAGGTAATCTATCACAACTCCACTCTTGGCTCCATTAGGGTCGAGCGCCTCGATATCGAAAACGGGTATGCTCTCGAATTACTCCCAGCCAGCAACATTACGATAGAACAGAATGCCACGGTGTTCCGAGCGATAGCACCCGGCTCAGTCACTCGGGACGGGAGTGCCGTCGACCCGGCGATACTCACACCCATGGTGAAACTGGTTCCAGCCAGCACTTTGATTTGTCATGCAAGCGCCTGAGAGAATCAGGAGGAATAATGGAACTCAAGACGACGGAACTCAAGAAAGCCCGCCTGTTAATTGAATCCGATATCCGAAATGGCCTGTTCACACCCTTTCTTGGCGCAGGCGCGTCGAGCCTTCGGTCGGGGAAAATTGACCTCGATTGTTATCCTTGGAATGACGTTGCGAAGACGCTAACCGCTGTTGCTTCTCTGCTCGAAACCGAGCGAAGTCTGGAGTTTCTTCGATCCTTTGCCGAGCAACGGCTAAGGCTTCCCGACGGATTGATTCGACGACTTGTGCCCCTTAAAGACAGGCCGCGCGCCTGGCCCAAGGTTGATCCGAGCCTAAGCGAAAGCCCTTTAACCAAACTGCAGGTCGAACTCATCCGAGCTACTGTACGACTTACCCGCTACTTCGGAATCCGGTTCGGCCAAGAGAGCCCTTCGATCCACCGACTCGAAGACTGCAGTGTCGAATTTAGGTTGAAACCACAAAAGATTGATGAGTCTCATCTGAAATCAGAGGAAGATGCTCATCTTTTGGCGCGGGACGCCTTAGAGCGACTCTTCGCAGCCGCTGATATTGCATTGGAATTTCAGAAAACGACGGACGACCGTCACGAGTCTCCATTTCTCGCCGATGTCCGAGGAGCCCGGCGAGGCCTTGATAGGCAAAGGCTTTACCACAAACTTCTAACCCTTATAGTGAGCCTGATAGGAACTAATCGTGCAACTTACGAAGAACGGCTAGCAAAGCACCGCGTCGGCAAGGAACTGTGGGTTCCAGATGAGGTGGACGAAGGTAAGAGTGATGCCTACGGCAGACTCAGACTTGACGCAGTACAATGGTTATCTGAGCTAATCTGGTACACTGTGAGATACTGGGTTCCGTGCTATCCGACGACTGCCGAATTGGCCTTCGAGCTTTCGTTGGCAGTAAAGGATGCTCCTCCAAGACGGGCGGAACTTGCGCAGGCGGCGCAAGCCCTCGAGAATGCTAATCCGGAGAGTTTGCCAAAGATCGTAGCCAATCTAGTCACCTACTGCGAGAAGGTCCAAGAAAAGAGGGGCGGAGCCGGTCGAGAGACCATCGCCTTCTACTATGCCATTGCCGCGCTCTTGCAATTTCAATTTGATATATATCTCGAGGAACAAAAGACGCGAGGAACCCTGAAAGGCAGGTTCGGTTCTGAGCGAGCAGATGGCGCAGGCACCACGGCGCCAAGCGTTAGCAGTTTTCAACGGTTTCCAGTTCCAATTGTTTTTACGACTAACTTTGACAGTGCTCTCGAAAAAATGTTCACCGACAACGGCTTGGGATATCATATTGTTTTCCCCGTATTGAAAGGTGAAATTACCGAGGGAGAAGATGAAACGGCGAATGCTCCGACCTGGATGATCAGAACCTGCCATCCGGAAGGGGAGGATCCGGAAGTCGAAGAGAATGATTGGCACTCCATACCCAAGGACAGTAACGGAAAACCTTTAATGACTTTTAGGGGGCCAATCATCGTGAAGCTTCACGGGTCGCCCTCGCTGCCGCGTCGCGGCGACAGTGTCTTTCAACACTGGCTCGTTCTATCGGAGTTTGGTTACCTTCAAGCCCTCGGTAGCGAGTCAAGGGCACCATCCTGGTTAGAGCGACAGCTTAGCTCGAAGAGAAATGTGAGAGAAGTACCGGGGTCCAAGGAGGAAATGAGGCGCTCTCTGTGGTTCTTAGGGTATTCGATTTCCGACTGGAATGTGCGGCTCCGCCTATACGAGGATTGCAGGGAACACCTCAAGACGAGAGGGGGAAGACGGAGCACGGTGGATCGATATGCTGACGTCTATCGGGCTGCAATCCTTGGAAGGCTCGATGTGGAACAGTGCGTAGGCGACCTCAATGACCTTCCTGGCATTGTTCTTCGCGCCCTGGAAGATCACAGTATTCGCAAAAGCCCGGCCGTAAAAAACCTAGTCGAGAAACTGAAAGAAAATCTACCGAGGTAGCCGCCAATGGGAGATCATGAGAACGTTTTGGCCGAGGCGCGGGTTCCGTGGCCTGGACCACGCCCCTACGATGAGAAAGACTGGCAAGATTTCTGTGGACGAGACCCTGAGATTCATGAGTTACTCGATCGCGTGCGGGTAGAGAAGCTGACAGTGTTGCTTGGAGCAAGCGGAACTGGCAAGACGTCCCTTATTCGCGCGGGGTTGGTGCCTATGCTTCGCCAGGAGCGGTACCATTCGCAGGGCGACCAATCTGTCTGGCCGGTCTTATTGCTCCGGCGGTGGGGTGCCGTGAGTTCAGCGTCCCTAGAAGAAAATCTTCGTCTGCAACTCGGGTGGGCCATTGATGCGATTCAGGATTGGGGAAAGCGTCTCGGCCAGCAGAGGGCAGAAGCCGATTCCAAACACTTAAGGACGGATCTTGAGTCTATGGGGCCAGCTAGTGGCGGAAAAGCCTCTATCCTCGAGGTGGTCGAAGAGTTGGCGCGTGCGGAGGCTAGGCGGACGGCTGAAGGTAAAAAACTTGGTAAGGAAACCGATGATTTTAGGAATCGGGGGGGTCTGGTCCTAATCTTTGATCAGTTTGAGGAACAACTCCGTGCTACCCCCGAAGCAGTCTCAGAGGCCCTGGACCTTATCGGTAGCCTATTTCGCAGCAAGGCGCCAACCCGAGTTCTTCTCTCCATGCGGCAGGAATATCGCTACGCGCTCAGACGCTTGGAACTCACTGTCGGAGGACTCTCGGGGCGTTCGTTTTACCTGGAGCCACTCAAGGAGCCGACAGTGGTCGAGGTGGTGGAGGAGTCCTCTGGGAAGTCCGATATACCAATTGACAGAGATGTGGCCCAGCGGATGGTCCGGTGGTTGGCTCCCAACTCCAGAAATGCTCCGAGGAAAGCGGCCGCGGACGTTGCTGAAGCTGCCAGAGGCACTGACCCGGACTTTCAGAACGAGGGCGGCCGTCCAGACCTTCTTCAACTCCAGGCGGTGCTTTTGGAGCTCTCTCGCTTTGCACTCAAACGCGGCCAAGCTCAGGTCAAGATGGCTCTTCTAGATGAGTTCACTGCTCAGTTCGCCGAGGATGGCGAGAATGCAAAGCAATTTATAATTCTAACCGAGAAGAAGGATTCGAAGGAGATTGAGGATTCAGAGGAGCAGGCAAGAGCTCACAGGGTCCTCGGTGGCGCCCTCGAGCGCTGGATTGAAGCTGCGCTCCGGAGCGAATCCGAAGCGAGCAAAGACAGCTCCTCCTCTGATGCAAAGAGCCATTCTCATGCAGACTGGGCTCAGATGAAGTCGGAAGACCTTCGCTTGGAGGTCCACCGTATCGCCATTCGGCTTGCACCTCGGCTATCCTCAGGTGAGTACAAAGTTTCCCAGGAGGAAAACGCGCTTTTCCGAGGGGCCCTCGGTGAGGAGATCGCCAGGCTAGGCATCAAGGCTCCGGAGCTCCGCTCTATCGCCCGAGTGGTAGAAGATGACAAGGAGAAGCCCCCACACCTAAACTGGGAGGAGCTTGGACTATCCAAGGAGTTCTCCAGCAAAGCTGAGCGCAGACTCTCCGGGTTGGCCCGCATACTAAAATGGAGTCCCGCAGAAACCGGAAATCAAATCGTCATCTGCTTCAAAGAAACACTCCATCGACTGGCAAGAGCCAACATCCTCCAGTGTACATCCTTCGGAGCTGAGGGACGACTCTATTGGGAGCTAGTCCATGATCAGTTCGGCCCCAATTTCATGAAATGGGCTGAGCGGCAGAGAGGTACCTGGGATGACTGCAGGAGCTCTTTAGTGGTCTGTAGCGGACTTCAGCCGATCGCAGTACCCGTGACGGAGATTAGACCCTTAGCCGGGATGGAGTACTACGACCTCAATAAGATCACTTGGCAGGGCTGCGGGATAGAAAATCTTCGATCGGAAAGGCTGACGTTGCGGAATGTTCGTTTCCTTGATTGCTTTCTTGTGGGTACCATCTTTGATTCGATTGATTTCGTGGGGTGCTCTTTTGAGAACTGTGATCTCAAGGGGGGGCTGTTCAGAAACTGTGGATTCCGCCCCGGCGCAAACGGAAGACCCACAAGGTTTATTCATTGCGACTCTAACATTGCGATTGTCGGTAGCGTAATTGAACTCTTGGAGTTCCGGGACTGCCACCTGCACCAGCCTGCGATTAGCGATACCCAGCTAGAAGGCGAGGTTCGCTACACACAAGGCTCAAGGGTAATCCAGGCTTTCTACGATGTCAGAAAGGCCAACGTGTCGAGGGATGTACGGATGATCTTTGATGCAAGCAGCCGCGGGTGCCACTGCACAGCGACTCCAGTAAGCTTCGGTTACCTGGACTTCGTAGCAGAGGATCCGGGCATGCACAACACTCGACTTCCAGACGATTTTCGGACTAGACCGTGGCAAAGCGAACACCAGGAATAGGGCGAAAGACTCAATGGAGCTGATCGTCCTAGCCCTCCTCCGAGCCGGCGACTACGTGCTAATCGCCGTGGGCTTCGCCCTCGTCTTCGGTTCGCTGCGCATCCTCAATCTGATGCACGGCAGCTTCGTGATGCTGGGCGCCTATGGAGCGCATTTCTTCATTGCCGCTCTTGCGCGAGGGCACGCTGAGGGGACTCCTCCTTCGATCACGGCTAGCGGTGTCCTATTGGCTGCTCTTGCGACCAGCCTCATGGGCTGGGCCTTTTTCAAGGCTTTGCAGGTCACGGGCCGGACGGGGCCTAGGGAGGTGCTTGGTATAGCCGTGGCCGGAAATCTTTTCATCGCTCAAATATTGCAGTACCTCTATGGTACCGAAGGGCTCAATGTGACGCCGATTCTGCGTGGCAGCAGAATGCTTTGGGGAGTTTCGGTCTCGGCCAACGACCTCTTGATCCCACCTACAGCCTTGGCTGCCGTGTTGGGCCTGTGGCTCTGGCTCGGGTTTACGCGATCAGGAAGAGCCCTGCGTGCCGTCGCCGACGACTCTCAGGCCGCAAAGCTTGCGGGGATCAGTGCGGACCGCGCTTTGGCTGGTGCCGTCGGCATCGCCGCCCTTCTCGCGGGGCTGGCGGGAGGTCTCACCGCTCCGAACCAAACCCTCTCTCCCGGCATGTGGGTCCATCCTCTGCTCGTCTCTTTCGCGGTCGTCGTGTTTGGCGGTCGCGGTAGCACCTGGGGCGCCGTGGGAAGCGCGGCCTTCCTGGGTATCGCCGAGGTCGTGACTTCCTGGTACTGGAGCGAGGCGGCGTCCCAATATGTGGCGCTTCTGGTCATCGTCGCCGGCCTCGTGATCGCGCCCAAAGGCCTGGCAGGAGGGACTCTCCATGATGTTCGGTAAGACGATGGCGAACGCGAGACTGCGTGGGGTGCTGCCTGTCGCCGGCGCTATTGCGGTCGCGGTGCTATTGCCCATAGGCTGGGGATATTCGACGTATGCCCTGGATCTCGCCACCGTGGCCTTGATCTATGCGATGTTCACCGTTTCGTGGGATCTATTCTGCGGTGCGACCGGGGAGCTTTCCTTCGGCCACACTTTCTTCGTGGGTACTGCAGCCTATGCCACCGCCCTCCTCGAGTCGCGCCTGGGGTGTCCTCCCGTGGCCGCCGTCCTGTCCGGCGCCCTAGTCGGCGGGCTGGCCGGGACGCTGGTGGGCGTGCTGACCCTGCGGCACAGCGGAGCTGTCTTCACGCTGGTGACCATGGCTCTGCAACTGAGCTTCCACCGGACCCTATTTCTTTGGAGCAACGTCTTCGGAGGTGGAGAGGGTGTTTTTATTGGAACATCCTGGGTGAACGGAGCTTTTCAGCGTTACGCAGTGGTGGCGATCCTATCGATCGCATCTCTCGGCGTCGCCGTCCTGGTCCGGGAAACCTCGTTCGGTCGCCGGCTCCGCGCCTCCGGAGGCGACGTCAGGATCGGTCTGGCGTGTGGAGTTCGCGTCCCTCTCGTGAGGACCGCGGGGGCCACACTCTCGGGTCTGATCGCCGGGCTCGGCGGCAGCGCCCTGGCCATGCAGAGCATGGTCGCCAATCCCGAGCTCGCCAGCGATACGACGTCGGGGCTCATCTTCCTTCTCGCCATGGTGGGCGGTTTCGGCAGTTTGATCGGCCCCTGGCTCGCGGCCGTGATTTATCTCACCGTCGTGCACGAGGGACTGGTATCGCTGGGAAGCGCTCAGCCCATGGTCGCCTTTGGCCTCCTCTTCCTGGCGATCTGGGCGATGCCGGAAGGGGTCACGGGGGTCTTTTCGCGATGGGCGCGGCGGTGGAAGTGGGCAACTTGACAATCGCAGGATCGGCCGAAGGACCGGCGCCTCCGAGCGAGGCCCCGAGCCTGGCAGCCAATGCATTGTCCTGGCTCGCAGGACATCTGGTCATCCTTCAAGGATTCGATCTCCACTTGAGCCCGGGGACGGTCACCGGCCTGATCGGTCCGAACGGCGCCGGCAAGAGCACCGCCATCGATCTGCTGAGCGGGTTCCGGCCGCCGGCGAGCGGTTCGGTTTCTCTCTTGGGGATGGACGTGACTCGCCTGCCGGCAGACCGACGGACCCGGTTGGGCCTGACTCGCACCTTCCAAGAGTCGCCGACGATCCCGGGGTTCAGCGTGCGCGAGCACGTTCAACTTGCCATCGAGTCCAGCGGAAAGCGGCCTCGCAAGAAACTCCAAACGAAGGAGCTCCTGGACTACGTGGGTTTGCAGTCCGTCGCCGAGGCCTCGGCGGCCACCCTTCCCATAGGAAAGCGGCGGATGCTCGACGTGGCCCGCGCTCTCGGCACGGCACCGAGCGTCGTCCTCCTCGACGAGCCCTTCGCCGGCCTGGAACGGGAGGACGAGGAGAACCTGACGCGCATCATCCACGATCTGCGGAAGGACGGAACGGCTGTACTCATCGTGGAGCACCGGCTCGCTCTGCTGGGAGAGGTTGCAGAGACCGTCCACGTTCTCGTCCAGGGGCGCCCTCTCGCGAAAGGCCCTCTCGAAGAGGTGCTGCGAGACGACAGAGTGCAACGTGCTTATCTCAAGGCGAGCGGTCCTACTCAATCGGCTTGATCATGGAAATGGTAAACACGGTAGATCCCCGCTCAGCCGGAGGTCCTACAGCATCTCCGGCTCTCGACCTGCGCCAACTGCGAGTCAAAAGGGGCGATCTGAAGGTGATCGATGGCCTCTCTGTAGCACTGGAAGCAGGTACCTCCGTCGGTCTCGTCGGTACGAACGGAGCGGGAAAGACCACCCTGGTGGAGGCGCTCGCGGGCCTGATCCCCTCGTCCGGAGAGGTCTATTTGGACGGTCAGCCTGTCAATCTGTCGAGCCCCCGGCGCGCTCTCGAGGCCGGGATTGCGCTCTGCCCTTCGCACCGGGGAATCTTCTACAAGATGACGGTTGAGGAGAACCTGCTCGTTGGCGGATATACCATCGGAAGAGCGGCTCTCCGCGAGAGGGTTCAGCACCAGCTCGATCTTTTCCCAGGGCTGGCGGCTCGCCGCAACCTCAAGGCGGGGCAGCTCAGCGGTGGGGAGAGTCAGCAACTCGCGATCGCCCGGGCTCTGATGGTCAAGCCCCGCATTCTCCTCCTGGATGAACCTTCAAGGGGGCTTTCCCCTGCGGCGATTGAGAGCGTCCTCGCGGTCATTGGTGATCTTGTCAAAGCGGGCGTCGCGGTACTGATCGTCGACCAGGCGGTCGACTGGCTCCATGAGCGTGTGGCGCGGCTCCTGATCATGGCCAACGGCCACCTTATCGGTGACAGCGCGGACCCTGACAAACCCTTCGAAGACATCGCATCCAGATACTTCGATCTCAAGTAACCCAAATGGAGAAGGAGAGAGTCTAGTGACGAAGAACACTCGAATCACCCTGGCAGCAATCCTCTTATTGATACCTTTGCTCGGCGCTGCATTCTCCATCGGGTGCGGCGACGGGACGAAACCGGCTTCCAAGACCATCCGGGTCGGCGTCCTGGCTCCTTTCAACACCCAGCCTGGAGAGGGAATCCGTAACGGAATTGCGATGGCCGTCGAGGAGATCAACGCCGCGGGGGGCGTCAATGGACTTCCCCTGGAAGTCGTTGCGATCAATGACGAATATTCTCCGGAGAAAACGGTCCAAGGATATCAGCGCCTCGCTGGGCGCGATGGAGTCGTTGCCGTCCTGGGAGTCGCCGGCGATGGGATCTTCCCGATCATGGAGCAATTGGCGCGATACAAGGTTCCGATGATCACGACGGGTACGGGAGCCGATCGCCTGACACAGATGGTCGCCGAGAAACCAGACCGGTACAAATGGTTTTTCCGAGTGATGCACAAGTCCAGCGAGCTAGGAGATGTGACGACCGACTTTGCAATTCACTGCCTCGCGGAAAAGTACGGCATCAAGAATTTCGCGATCCTTGTCGAAGATGATATCTGGACGAAATACATCCGGGACATATGGACCAAGAGGCTGAACGAGAACCCGGGCACGAAGGTCGTGTTCTCGGGCACCTTCAGCGAACAGACGAAGGACTTCGGCGTCTTGCTGCAGCAGGTCGTCGATTCGAAAGCCGAGTACATCCTCGACGCCGCCTCGCGGGTTGATGCCACGACCTATCTGAAGCGGTGGGCCGCCATCGACGGGCCGCCGATCGGCGCTATTCCCACCGGCGCAGGCACCAAGAGGTACTATGACCTCATCGGCGACAAGGGCCTGTACGTGTCCAGCGTGGCCACCCTGCCTTCTCCCGAAAATCCGCTGACGGATAAATCCGGAAAGTGGTGGGAGAAGTACTTCTCCCGCTATGGCGATCCTGCGTACACCAGCGGCTACTCCTACGACGCGGTCTACATCCTCGCCGATGCGCTCAAGCGCGCCGGCGGAAGTGACGCAGCCAAGCTGGTCACAGCACTTGAAGCCACAGACCATCCAGGAGTCGTTGCACGGTGGGCCTTCACGGCGGATCATCACACGAAGTATGGCCCGGGCTTCCGGATCATTCCCATCATGCAATACCTCGAAACCGGGCCGCGCGGCTACAAGGTGATCTGGCCGCCCGATCGGGCCGCAGCCTCCTTTGTGAAGAAAGTCCACCACTGAGGCGCCCTCAATGGCGCCCCCGTCACTTCGGGGGCGCCCCGTCTGGTGGGGTCTTGGCACATGAAAGCCTTGACAAGGTACCGCGGTAGTGACAGATTTCTGTCATGCAGACGACGCTACG
>Ga0075434_100005922_pt1 | contig 11188 bp, 8 predicted proteins | sample RhiMethybrSRZTD3_FD_75298 | JGI IMG/M metagenome (GOLD analysis project Ga0075434, IMG submission 75298) | Populus rhizosphere microbial communities from Tennessee, USA - Rhizosphere MetaG P. TD hybrid SRZTD3 | ecosystem: Host-associated > Plants > Roots > Rhizosphere > Soil | place: USA...
AGAACATCCAGAAGCCTGCGGCCACCAGCGTATTCATCAAGTAGAGTTGCCACAAACGCACGACTCCCCGATAGGCAAGCAAGGCGACTGTCAAAATAATCACAGCTCGCGCCGCGTCCAGCATCATGACCAATCGGCGGCGATCTTCGCGGTCGATGATAACGCCGGAAAGGGCAGCATGAGCATTGCAGGAAGGGTCTGCAGAACAGCCAAGGTACCCAGCGCCATCTCGGAGTGCGTCGCCTGCAGGATGTGCCACGCCACGGCGGCGGAGTTCATGCCGCTGCCCAGCATCGAAACCACATTGGCCAGAAGGACAAAACGGAGGGCCCGCTTCTGCAGGATGGCGCGCATGTCCCTCACTCTAAATGAAAAGGAGTCGAGCGCCAATTTCCACCCAGGGTCGGCGAGTCTGCATTGGGCGGCGGTTCTTGGATTCCTTCGAGCATGCGAATCGCCTCTTGTTTGTGGACGTTTTCGGCGCTAGCATGGCGCGCTGTTGGCTGTGAAGGTTTGTTCTCGCTCGATCGTGGAGGCTGCAAATGAAGCGCATTCCCTGGTGCGTAATGTGGGTCGTTTTTGCTTGCTGTTTGTTGTCTGTTGCGCAAGTCGAACGAATCGTGATAGCCGCAGGTACACCGGAAGATCAGGCACTGCAGGAAATCACCAAGGAGACTGATTCGGGGAAGAAACTAGCGATGTACCAGGACTTCCTGCAGAAGTTTTCATCGAATCCTGCTGCGGTCGCATACGGAAACTGGCAGGTGTCGCAGTACTACCAGACTGCAGGTGATCTGCCCAAGGCGCTGGAGTATGGGGACAAGGCGCTGGCTGGCTCTCCGCATAATTTCGACATTCTGGTTTCCCAGGCCACGATTGCTCAGACCCTGAAAGATGATGGGAAGATCACTGAGTACGCCGAGAAAGGTGGTCTTTCGTACCAAGGGGTCAGCAAGCAGCCGAAGAATGAGGGGGAGAGCGACCAGGATTTTGAGAACCGCGTCGCCTCCGATAAGGAATCGGTCAAAAGCGCGCATGATTTTCTGGAAGGTGTGGGCTTCAACGCCATCGCCGACGAGAAGGATGCCAAGAAGAGGATGGCTCATATCGAGCGCTTCAGTGCGGCCTTTCCCAATTCCCAATACCAGGAACAAGTTTCGCAGTACGCCATGTATACGCTGGGGCCGGGGCAGTTGAACGATCCGGCGCGCCTGGTTGCATTCGGTGAGAAAAGCTTGGCCGCAAATCCGGACAGCCTGCCTGCCTTGCTGCTGCTCTCGAACTATTACGTCGAAGACTCCAAACCAACCAGCATTGCGAAGGCAGTAACCTACGCACAGAAGGTTGTGACGCTGGCAAAAGCGAACGATCCCGCTGCCGATCGTGCCCACAAGCTTTCTGCTGGGGTTGCCCATTCCACCCTGGGGTATGCGTACATGAAGCAAGAGAAAACAGCTGCCGCCATCCCCGAGTTCAAATCGGCGGGAGCGCTGCTGAAAGGGGAAGACGACCTCGCCTATGCGACGTCCCTTTATCGTCTAGGCTACGCCTACGCCAAGCTGAAGCGTGCGGCGGAAGCGCGTGATGTCCTGAATGAAGCGGTCAAGATTCCTGGCCCAGTGCAACAGCCATCGCGGGACTTGCTGGACAAACTTGCTGCCGCTGCGGGGTCCGCGAAGGCGAAGTGAGAATTCACTTCTCAGTGAGGTGATGACGCTTATTGCTTTTCAAGTGCGTCCGACAGCAAGTGTGCCTTGAGCGCCAGCTTGTAGGAACGTTGCGGATCGCCCTCTGCATCAGCCGCTTTGGCTTGCTCCATGAACTTACGGATCTGCACGATCGTTTCCTTCTGATCGCTAGTCAGTTGACTGACGTCCAGTTTTTGAAGGGTGGCATCCGTAGAAGTCAACAACTGATTGGTGGACTCCCGTTGCCTCGCCGCCTGTTCGTCCGTGATTCCAGGAGATAGCTGGGTGGTCGGCTCGGAAGTGCTGCCGTGTTTTACCACGGTTTTCGTTGCATCCTGTCCAGCGGGCGGGGCTGCGTTCTTATTTTTGGAACCTGAACGCTTCTTCGAAACCGTCGGCTTGCGGGCAGTGGAATGGGGAGCAGGAGTTTTGGCCTTTGGGGGATCGGACTCCGTCGCACCGGACGGCGGTGGCTCCTGCTGGGGCTGAGATCCGGTGCCAGCGGGCACTTCAGGAGTAGGTTGGGACGGGTTTTGGTTCTCCTGTAGAGCGAAAAAAGCTAGGCCGCTGCCCGCCGAGCCCGAAGCGGGCAAAGCAAGCAACGCACACAGTCCGAGTATGCCGGCCAGATACATACCTATTCTGTGATGCGGTGGGTAACTAGCTAATTTTATGCCTTGCAGAGCACTTCGCCAAACGTCTTGTTCACGCGATCCGCGCTGATATTGGCGGGCCCTACGCAGTGTTCGTACCCTATCTCAGTGACTGCGGCTCGCCATTTCGCGCATTACATCAAACCCCGACTCCGCCAGTGGAATCCGTAACCGGAATGTTGTGCCGTGCCCCTCAACGGTCTCGAAATCCACCGTTCCGTAGTGCCACTGGAGTATCTGGTAGGTCTGTGCCAACCCGATGCCACTGCCGTCTTTTTTGGTCGTAAAGTAGAGTTCGAAGATCTTTTCCTGGACTTCTTTTGGGATGCCTCCGCCAGTGTCGCGGATTTCAGTCAGCACCATCCCTTCATCGCGCCGGGCGCTGATCGTTAGCTCACCGCCTTCCGTCATGGCCTGCACTCCATTGATCACGATGTTCAGAATCGCCTGCTTCATGAAATCGGTATCCACTTTTACGTGGAGCGGTTCAGCCGTGAAGTTTCTGCTCAGCTTGACACCGTGCTGCTCGGCATCTGGAGCAGCCAGCAAAGCCACATCCTCCAACAGGCGGCGCAGGTCGACCTGTTCCAGCTTCAGGTCGCGCGGCCGTGTGAAGTCGACCAGAATCTGGACGACACGATCGAGCCGGTGAATTTCATTGCCGATGATATCCATGTGGCGGCGGGTGCCGGGGTCGATCTGCTGTAGTTTGGTCTGCAGGAGATGCAAATGCAGAACGATGGCGTTGATGGGGTTCTTCACTTCGTGGGCCACACCCCGAGTCAACCGGCTGTTTGCCGAGAGGCGGCGTGACATTTCGATCTCGTCCTCCAGCCGGCGCACCGACTCAGTGTCCCGCATGATGACCAAGGCGCCGATCTGCGTGGTCCTCTCCTGAATGAAATCGAGCGAAACTTGAATCCGGCGGCCTTCGGCGGATTCGATCTCACGTTGCATGAGCGGGCGGCGTCGCTCAAAGGCATCCAGCAACAACGCTCCGAGAGCGGTCTTTGCGGAGAAGACTTCGTGCGCCGGTCGGCCCAGCATTTCGCGCCGAGGACGTCCCAGAAATCTCTCTACCGAGGCGCTGACGAGCACGACGCAAGAGTCCCGCGTGAACAGCATCAGGCCATCCTGTAGGTTGGCCATCAGCTGATCCACGTTGTCCTTCAACGCGGAGAAGATTTCCTTCGCGTCACGCATCTGCCGGCCCAGGTTCGCGATCTTCAAAGTGACGAGCCCGTACTCGTCGTGTGCAGATTCGTCGTCGTTGGTCACTGCTCCTGATCCATCAGCGACGCTGTCGAGATTGCGGCTGATTTCCTGCAGGGGACCAAGTGCCAGACGAGAGATGAGGGCGGAAAGGATGAGGGAAAGGAAAATCGATCCAATCGAGAAGACCAATGCGTGTCGCAGGGGACGGGTTACTTCGTCGCGGATCAGCACCGTCGAGATTCCAACCCGCACCGTGCCGAACGGCTCGTGATTCAAGCGGAAAGGCAGATTAACGTCGTATACGGCGGAGGGGCTATAGAGCATCCTCAACTGATCGAAGAAGCGAGCATTTTGCAGTTGCGAAAAATCGGGACGCTTCTTGAGGACTTTATTGGCCAGCGCAGAGTTGCTATGCAGGATCGCCCGGCCATCAAGATCCACCACGGCGGCGTCGTAGGCGATGGGAACATTCGCGACGAAGGAATTCAGAAGATCGTTAAGGTTGGTGTCGGTTTCCAGCGCGCTCTCAATCGCAGCCCGCACCGAGCGCGGATTGTCCGTATCAATCCGGGTACTGGTGAGATCGGGTACAGCGTTGATAGCGGAGTATCCAATTTGTTGCGCCAGCAACTGGGCGACTTCAGAGGCGGTGTTCACCCGCTGTCGCAGAAGGTGCGAGATGTACAGATATGAGAATGATGCCACCATCACGGTGACCAAAAATGTGATGGTAAGGACGATTTTCGTTTTTCGACGCATGCGTAGTAGCGGACTTTGCGTCTCCGGGGAGCCATCCACGGCTGGGGGAAGCCGTTACCGGAGTTTACTCCTCCCGCCCCGGAACCGCATCAGCCGTGGCACTGCCGTACTCTTTCAGTTTGTTGTGCAGAGTCTTCAGGCTGATGCCAAGAATTTCTGCCGCCCGGGTTTTGTTATTACTGGTCGCTTCCAGCGTTTTGAGGATCAACATCTTCTCGGCTTCTCCAACCGTCGTCCCCACGCCCAGGCGGACCGCATCCGGATCATTTGCGGGTTGCCGCACTGCCATCTGTCCGAAGCCGGGAGGAAGATGCTTGGTCTCGACCACTGCGCCTTCGCACACGATCACCGCGCGTTCAAGAGTATTGCGAAGTTCGCGCACGTTGCCCGGCCAGGAATAGTTGTTGAACTGGTTCAGCACCGCTTCGCTGACCGTGGCAACACGCCGGCCATGTTTGGCGTTCATCTCAGCCAGAAGCGTTTGGACCAGGTCGGGAATGTCTTCCTTGTGCTCCCGCAGCGACGGCATGTGAATGTTGAAGACATTGAGCCGATAGTACAGATCATTGCGTAGTTCGCCACGGGCCACGGCCTCATCGGGAACCTTGTTGGTGGCGGCCAGCACTCTCACGTCCACCGAAGTTTCAACCTTGCTGCCGAGTCGGCGGAGCTTGCGGTCTTCGAGCACACGAAGAAGTTTTGCCTGAGTGCCAACGGGCATTTCTCCGATCTCATCGAGCAGCAGCGTGCCGCCTTCAGCGAGTTCGAAACATCCGGTACGACGCTCCAGTGCCCCGGTGAAAGCCCCTTTCTCGTGTCCAAAGATTTCGCTTTCGATCAGCGTCTCGGGAATGGCTGCGCAATTGATTGGCACGAAGGGTTTCCCTCGCCGTGAACTCAACTCGTGGATAGTGCGCGCCACCATCTCTTTTCCGGTCCCGCTGGCTCCGGTGATGAGTACGGAAGCGGTGCTCGGCGCTACCATCTCAATGAGTCGGAAAATCTCCTGCATTTTCTTGGAGGCCCCCACCAGACTCCCCAGCGAACCGCTATCGCGAAGCTTTCGTCGCGCAACTTCCAATTCCGTCTTGGTACCCAGCAGTTCGCCGGCCTTCTGCAAAATCGTGTGCAGCCGATTCGTGTCGATCGGCTTGGTGATGTAGTCGTACGCCCCAATCCTCATCGCCTGGACGGCACTGTCGATGGTTCCCTGAGCAGTCATCACGATGACGGCGATGACCTGTCTGGTATTAGCGTCTGCCAGTTTTTCCAGTAGTTCCATGCCCCCCATGCGTGGCATCTTCAAGTCGGTAACGACAATAGAGGGGGACCATTGCGCGATCTTGTCCCAGCCCTCAACGCCGTCGGCGGCTGTGTCCACGCGATAGCCCCAGGCGGATAGAACTTCGGCGAGGCCGGTACGTTCATTCTCCTCATCTTCGACGATCAGGACTTTTTCTTGGCTCATAAGGACGTTACATGCATTATTCCGGTTCTCCTTGCTCTATGGCAAGGAAGACGGTTTGGATGCGGATCGCCGTCAAAAAAGGCCCCACAAGACAAGCACCGCGGTTCCAGATTTTTCAGAGCGGTCTTGGAGTCGGCCGCAATGTCAAACTGAGACGGCATCAGGGTTACCCTCTTGCGACCTGCTGCTATTTTCATTCAGGGAATACAGTAATATTCGCTCTGTTGCAGTTTCGCTCTGTGAATTGGATGCTGTAGAATCTCGCGATACTGACACCCGCAATTTTTGTGGTTGTCTGGCGAGGGAATGCCGGCCACGGTTGGTCCCATCAAGAACGACCTATTCATCCCGGAGGACAACTATGTCACTGTGTTGGGGTTCACGAGATGGCCGAACCTACGGTGTCGGCCTTTTCCTGGCGCTCTCTCTGATTCTGTGTTCCAACGCAGCAATAGCTCAACAGCAAGAAAATCCGCCGAAGGCGGATTTTTTCGCCGGCTACCAGTGGCTGAATCCGGGAGGGAACATTCCGGACGGTCCCGACGGTGCGGGTGGCGTTCTGCCTTTTAAGCTGCCCAGCATGGAAAAGGGTTTCGGATTAGCCTTCGGCTACAACTTCCATCCAAACTTCGCGCTGGAAGGCGACTTCGGGGCAAATTACAAGGACGGCAACGATTTCAGTACTTACTCGATCGGGCCCCGTTTCACCTACCGTGGCGAGGGTGTCAATCTGTTTGCGCATACGTTGCTGGGAGCCAATCACTTGAATTTGGCTGGTCTGCCCTCGCGCACGGGAATTGGTGCGATTCTAGGAGGCGGAATCGATATCCCCGTCATTAAGCAATTCTCCATTCGACTGATCGAGGCGGACTATCAGTGGGCTCGGCAGAATTTTGCCAAGGAAGTACCGGTGAGCCAGCCGAATTTACGCCGCGCCAGCTATGAGGGTGTGCGCCTGCGAACGGGCGTGGTGCTCAACTTTGGCGGAGCACCGCCTGTACCTGTATCGGCGTCGTGTTCCGTCGATCACGCGGAAGTCATGCAGGGCGAACCAGTGACGGCAACTGCGAGTGCCAACAATTTCAATCCGAAGCACACCTTGAACTATGCCTGGAGCGGAAATGGTGGAACCGTGACCGGCAAAGACAACACCGCTTCGATCGATACGAAAGGTGTTGCTGGAGGAACTTACACCGTAACGGCCCATGTCACCGATCCTAAGGTGAAGAAGAACGGAGACGCCACTTGTTCTTCTAACTACACAGTGAAAGAACCACCGAAGAACCCGCCGACGATGAGTTGCTCAGCAAGTCCGACCAGCCTGCAAACAGGTGGGACGGCAACCATCACGTGCGACTGCACGAGTCCTGATGGCGTGCCGGTGAGCGTTTCTAACTGGACGGCCAGTGGCGGCAGCGTTTCCGGCAGCGGCAACGTCGGGACACTGAACACAACAGGGGCATCGCCTGGAGTCATCACAGTAAGCGCGACTTGCAGTGATTCCCGCGGACTGACGACGAATGCCTCGTCCCAGGTGACGGTCGAAAATCCGCCACCACCGCCGCCAAAGGCTAGCAAACTGAGCCAGTGCGACTTCCCGAATGAGAAGAAGCCGTGGCGTGTGGATAATACTTGCAAGGCCATTCTCGACGACGTCGCATTGCGTATGCAGCAGGAGGCGGACGCAAGGTTGGTGATCGTCGGTAATGCCGAGCCGGGCGAGAAGCGCAAGAACCTGGCGGCCGAGCGGGCTGTCGATTCGAAGGCGTATCTCTCTGGCGGCGAGGCGAAACAGGCCATCGATGCGAGCCGGATTGAAACCCGCACTGGAAACGGTGGCACAAAGACCGCTGAATACTGGGTTGTGCCGGCAGGCGCTACTTTTGACTCAGCGGGAACTGAGGCGGTCGACGAGTCCAAGGTTCCGGCAGTTCCGGACCATCCTAGACCGGCTGCCAAGAAGAAGGCTAAGACGCCGTAAAGGCTTGCGAATGAGGCCGGTCGGTGTCCCCGACCGGCCTATTTTTTTCGTGCCCTTACGTAACTTGAAGGGCCAATGGGAGGCTGTCACTCTCTCCCCGCAGGGTTTTTCCTGCCATAGGGGCTGAAACACACATGACTTTCAAGGGGACGCTTAGTAAGTTGTTGATTTTATTGGCGATCAGTCTTGCCAGCAGCGCAGTGCTGTGGGCTGGCCAGTGGACGGTTTTGGGCCCGGACGGAGGTGACGTCCGCAGCCTTACCTATGATCCGCAGAACCCTGATCGCATCTTTCTTGGCACCAGCACTGGTGTGATTTTTGTTTCCGACAATGGCGGTCGCGATTGGTCGCGCTTTGCGCATCTTGGAACGGGCGACGACTACGTGCTCGATCACATCGTCGTAAACGCGCACGACAGCAACATCATGTACGTTTCTGCCTGGAGCATTCAGAGTCAGCAGTCGGGCGACATGTTCCGCACGCGTGATGGAGGCAAGACCTGGCATACGCTGAGCGGAATGCACAACAAATCGATCCGCGCGATGGCAATGGCAGCTTCGGATTCCAAAGTTCTCGTGGCCGGCGCGCTCGACGGCGTTTTCCGCAGCAAGGACGGCGGAGACAACTGGGAGAGAATCTCGCCGCCGAATCACGCCGACATCAAGAACATCGAGTCGGTTGCGATCGATCCTAAGGATCCCAACGTCGTGTATGCGGGAACCTGGCATCTGGCGTGGAAGACGGCAGATGGCGGGGCGAACTGGCAGCACATTAATAAGGGCATGATCGACGATTCCGACGTTTTTTCGATCATCGTTGATCACAGCAATCCCTCGAACGTTTTCGCGAGCGCCTGCTCGGGGATTTACAAGAGCGTAACTGCGGGCGATCAGTTCCAGAAGATTCAGGGCATTCCTTTTTCCGCGCGGCGTACACGCGTGCTGCACCAGGATCCCTCCAACCCGAACATCGTTTATGCTGGAACAACTGAGGGTCTATGGAAGACGGTAGATTCGGGCAAGACCTGGAAGCGCGTCAGCAATCCCGAAGTTGTGGTGAATGACGTTTACGTTGATCCGCGGAATTCCCAGCGCGTATTGTTGGCGACGGATCGCAGCGGCGTTATGGCCTCGAATGACGGTGCCAGTACCTGGACTGCATCGAACCATGGATACACCCATCGCTACGTCACGTCGATCGTCGCCGATGTGAAAGAGCCGAACACGGTTTACGTCGGAGTAGTGAATGATCGTGAGTGGGGCGGTGTGTTCTATTCCCGCGATGGCGGCGAGCACTGGCTCCAGAAGAGCGCCGGTCTCGGCGGTAAGGATGTATTCACACTGAAGCAGGCCAGCAACGGCACTCTTGTGGCAGGGACAAACAAAGGGCTGTACGCTCTGGAGCGCACTGCAACAGCCTGGCACCCGATCAACAATGTGGTGACCGAGAAGGTTTCCTCTAAGACTGTGAAGAAGGGCAGTAAGAAGACGCAAGTTGCCACCAAGACCAGCACGCGTTCGGTGCTCGAAGCCAGGGTGAGCGACATCGAGATCGTGGGCGACCGCTGGATGGCTTCCACTTCGAATGGCCTCTATTTCAGCAAGGACCAGGGTAAGAGTTGGATGGGCGGGCCGGTGCAAGGCGAGAAGGATTTCGTCTCGATCTTCGGCAAGGGAGAGACCGTAGTCGCCGCCACGCGCACGAAGGTGTTTGTGTCCAGCGACAACGGCTCTACCTTCACGCTGCGCAACCTGGCTGCCTATGTGACCAATATCCGTGGCGTGACTCTGACTCCGGACTCTCACATCTTCGTGGCATCTCGCGAAGGTGCGTTTCATAGTGGCGATTCCGGCGCAACCTGGGAGCACGTGGTGAACGGCCTCCCGGATAAGGACATCACGTCGGTCTCGTACGATCACAGCAACAAACGCTTGCTGGCGACCAGCCTACAGACGGGTGTGATCTTCGAGAGCGCCGACAGTGGACGGACATGGCGACGTGGTCCGGATGCAGGGTATCCGCTTCGTCGGATCAGCGTTATTCATGGCCGGTACATCGGCGCCACTCCGTTTGATGGCGTCATCGTCCAGCCGGAAAATGAACCAAAGAGTGCGGCAGCTGGCTCGGGCGGCGCCTCGGAATAGTCTTTTTCAAGTCGAGTGGGCAGACCCGGAGGCTGAGCTTCCGGGTCTTTTCTTATTCCAGCATCTACGGGATCCGATTTAGAAAGTTGCACGGTTCACCTCCAGAAAACGCAAAAAGTACACGCCCGGACTTCGTGGCCGACGTCTAAACGCATTGTTTTCAACTGCGGCAAGTTGGCATCAGCCTTGCGACTTGTTCATCCCAAGAGTACGGGGCAGGATTTCTCCCATGAAGGGGTGGACGGTTATAGGTTTTGCGGCGCTTGCCTTGGGGCTTGCGATGTCGGTACAGTGCGGCCGCCAAGCCACCCTCCCGGTAGCCGCCTCCACCGTGGCCCAGCCAAATTCCAACGAGCAGCTTCCGTTTGACCGCCAAGCTCAAGGACATGGGTTTTCTCCCAGTAGCACCGTAATTCCGCTTGGAGCACGGATTCCGGCTGGAACCCCGATCTGCATTGGCCTGCAGGCTCCGATTGCTAGTACCACTGCACAGTCCGGGGATGTCTTTCAGGCAGTCTTGCTGGAACCCATCATGGTGAATGGGAGAACGGTTGCTGAGAAGGGATCTTCGGTGACCGGGTTTGTGATGGAGGCCCGAGCGGGTCGCTCGCTGACCCCAGGCTTTATTCGCATCGCGCTTCGGGCAATTGAGATCGACGGGAAAAGCTCTGCGGTACAAAGCTCGAGCAACTTTGTGAAAGGTAAGATCGCTAGGCAGAAAAAAGCCGTACAAGGTGCTCAGGCACCCCCACCCCAATCCTCTCCTGAGGATGTCACGATCGCTGCCGATCGCCGATTGACGTTCCGTCTCACGGAAGCCATTCCGCTTCGAGATTTGGATTAAATTCAAGAAGTTAACTGCATTTGCTCCAGTTGCGCGTGGATTGATTGCAGGGGTTACACGTCACACTCCACCGTGACGACCGTACTTAGCATTCCCACATTGGGCTCCTATAGTTGTCCCAAATAGGGAGCGGACGCACCTTCGCAAGCCATTTACAGGCGCAGCCCTGCTGGACAAGGTTCGAGAAATCCTGGACGCGAAACGTCTGACGAATTCCGTGAACTCCGAAACACGAAAGCGAGAACTGATATGACCGTAGCCGAAGCGACCCTGCCCGCCAGTCCTCAGATCGAAGGCGCCAACTTTCTGAACTTGCTGATCGTCGATGATGAGCGCGCCATCCGAGAGGCTTGCCGCGAAGTGGCGCAGTCTTTGGGATTCAACCCATTTACTGCTGACTCGGCTGAGCACGCATATCACCTGCTGGAATCCCAGA
>Ga0075434_100005927_pt1 | contig 11185 bp, 5 predicted proteins | sample RhiMethybrSRZTD3_FD_75298 | JGI IMG/M metagenome (GOLD analysis project Ga0075434, IMG submission 75298) | Populus rhizosphere microbial communities from Tennessee, USA - Rhizosphere MetaG P. TD hybrid SRZTD3 | ecosystem: Host-associated > Plants > Roots > Rhizosphere > Soil | place: USA...
TTTGCGAGAACCAGTATCTCTCGTTTGATAAGAACGACGATGATTGCTGTCTCGACGATAAACAAAGGCCGCAGGGAAAGTTTGTGTTGTGCCTCGAGTATCACGAGTGTAACTCGGAGCCCACCGATTTTCCGGCGGCTGGTTGCGATGAAAAGGGTAAGACTGAGTACAACCGCATTGTCGAGCGCTACAAGCTTCGCCTCGTAAGCTGGGACGATGCATGTCCAAAAGAACCGCACGATCCGTATTGCCCGGATCAGTACAAGCACGACGCGAATGACGAGCAGTTTCAGCGTGAATGCACCACGGAAGATCTGCATCACTATCTCTGCGAACTATTGAAACGCGGCTGTCCGGAGTGTGAGAACTGCGACTGCGTGATTCTCGCGACGATCGAGTTTCCGAACGAGCCATCCGGGCAGGATTACGACTACAAGCAACCATCTCCGGATGACTACAAACAGAAGCAGGGCAAGGGTTACTATCAAACTCAACCGCCCGAGGATCCGGTTGTCGATCCGTGCACCAATCGCAAACTGGTCTACAACAACTCACTGCTGTATGACCTGATCTACTGCAATCACGGCGACCTGCCACACATCGTCGACTTTACCTGGCGCAAAGCGTATCCCACCCGAGAGATCGGTGTGGATGAATTCACGCAGATGATGCGTGACGGCCTGACGGTCTATTTCGATCAGCCGATGAATCCCGACTCGTTGAACCGTCACACGTTCATCGTCGCTTACATGCTGCGCGACTCGGGCACCGGTTGCTTCGTCGAGCAACGCATACCAGTTCAGGAAATTCGCACCGGGTGGGATGGCGATTGTTTCTACGCCACGTTCGTGGCCACCGAGCGATGGATCAGCAAGGAACTTGATGCGGAAGATTCTGAGTTGATCGCTAGTCTGCCGAATCTCGAATCGGGTGTTGACGTCGAAGTCACGCTGCGAGGCAGTCGCATCTGGAGTGACGCGGGTAAAGGACTCGACGGCGATTACCTCGCCGACAAACTTCCTACCGGAAACGGCACGCAGGGCGGAGATTTCGTCGACTGGTTCCGCGTGCTGCCGCCCGGACCGAAAAAGACTAAGGCGAAATCGTACAAGAACGAATTTTGATAACCGTACCGCTGAAGGCCAGTTCAAAAATGAAACTGATTGGACCAGTTAACAGCAACATCTAGTGTGAAGGAGAAGACCATGAGCGCCAATACTGAAAAGTGCGCCGATAAAGATAAGACCGTATGCGATTACAACGAGTTCCGGCGCCTGCGATATTTCCACGGCATGCTGCTCGACGATAAGGACTTTCAAGCCGAGCAACAATACCATTCAGGTAAGCGCAGGCTTCTCAATCGCATGCTGCACGGATCAGGTGTCGTGTGTGGACTGGACCTGAAGGGTAAGCAGGACGGCCGCTGGATTGAGATCAGCGCGGGCCTCGCCCTCGATTGCTCGGGCAATGAGATCTATGTGCCGAAAAAACAGCGCATCGATCTCGCCTCGCTGTTGCCGCCCAAGGACAGGCCGAAGAGTGCGGACTGCATTGAAGTAGAGGACGACGACGACACCAAGACTTACTACATCGGCATCCGCTACGAGGAGAAGCCGACGAATCCGGTGTCTGTCTACTTGCCTTCAGGCAGTTGCGAAGAGAAGACCTGCGAGAACTCCCGGTACAAAGAGGGATTCTGCATCGAGGTTGTCGATTGCTGTCCCGAAAAATACTCGCCCGGGCTGTTCGCTAACTTCTGCGGCTGCGAGGACGGCGATCAGCCGGACGATGCCGATCATCTTTGCGGTGAGTGCGGCGACAAGCCGGATCCCGCACAGGAAGGCGCGGTGGAGGAGTGGTGCAAGTGTATACGGCTCGAAGAGTTCTGTGAGAGCTCTCCGGAATGTGCTGAATGCTGTTCCTGCGAAAAGCCGTGTCATGTTGTATTGGGACAGATCCAGGTGGACAAAGATTGTCGCTTGCAAACGGTTTGTATCAACGAATGCCGGCGCTACGTCTTAACCGGACGTCTGGTCCAACAGATTCTCCTCAAGCTGTTTGCCGGTGCTGAAGACTTCTTCTTTGCCCAGAAAGACAACGATCCGGAACAGATTTTTGTGCCCGACTTTGGCGAGCTCATCAACAATCCGATTAAGGGATTGTGCTGGGTGCTGCAAAATAAACTGCTGGAGGGTCGTGGGCTTCATTATAGTTGTGAGCCCGATAAGCAGCAGCAGCAACCGTCCACCGGGTTCTCCGAACAACAAGTCGCACAATTCGTGCAAGCACAGGTGAAGGCACAGGTCCAAACACAGGTGCAGGCACAGCTTAGGGAACAGCTTCAGGCTCAGCCGGTATTCTTACGGCAAAAAGAGATCCTGGAAAAACTCAACCTGACGGCTGATGCTCCAACGGTCAAGGACACGAAGGAGGTTAAGAACTTAGACATTACCCAGCCTCTGGAGGCGCCTACTGACAAAACAGAGAAAGAGACTGACAAAGCCACCGACAAGACCAGTGACAAGACCACTGACAAGACTGACAAGAAAAATAAGTAGCGGCGAACGGATGAGCAATGGGCCGCCGAAATCTCAAGAGGGTCCACCGGAAAGCTTCTGACAAGGTGGGCCAACAGAAAAAAGCGGGGAGTGCTGCTCCCCGCTTGCATCCACTGGTGGACTTGCAGCGGTCTGTTGGTTCCGCGGCCGTGCAACGTCTGATCGATTCGCCATACATCCAGACGAAACTCCAGGTCAGCGAGCCCGAAGACGAATCAGAGAAAGAGGCCGATAAAACGGCGCAGTCTGTGATGCGCTCGGAAGTCGGCGCGGCGCCGGTGGGTCACACTGCTGGTCCAGGGGTCGCGCACCAGTTGTCCAGTGGTGGTGGTCCGGCGAGTCCATTGCCAAACACCGTTCGCGACTTCATGGAACCGCGTTTGGGCGCCGATCTTGGTGATGTGAGAGTTCATACCGGAAGTGAAGCGGCGCGACTCAACGATCAACTTCAGGCGCAGGCGTTTACTCACGGACAGGATGTTTACTTCGGCGCCGGTAAGTCTCCCGGCATCGATACGCTCACGGCGCACGAGTTGGCCCACGTGGTCCAACAAACCGGCGCTGTAAATCCGCAACTGATCAGTCGCAGCCCCGACGACGAAAAGAAAAAAGGCCCGGGCGAGACGGATCCCAAGTACTGGTTTCAAAACAAACCACCCGAAAAACCCATCGAAACTAAAGAAGGCATCAGGATCGAACCAAAGGGTCAGGTGGTTGTAGATCCTGCTATACACACCATCAATTCCAAAGAGTTTGGTAATCCCCAAATCCAATTCGCCGGCATGGACTCAGACTTTCAGGCCGGTAAACCAACCCCTAAGTTCGCCGCGGCAGAAAAAGCGATAGAGAATGCGATCGCAGGCGCAATAGCGGATTTGAGCTCGGTTGGAGCCATTGATCCCGGTACGAAAGATGAGCAAGCAAAACAGAGTAAGCAGAACCAGATCGTTCGCGCTCGCCTGAAGGAAGCTGTACGGACGCTCGCCGGAAAGAGACTTAATGTCTTCATTGCCAGTGAACTGACCATAGGAGAGAAAATATCGAAGACGCCCTTGTCACTCAGCACGGCGCAAATCTTTGTTTCTGGCGATGACATCGGCGATCCCAAGAAGCTTCAGGCAGCTATTCGGATCCCGTTGATTACTTTGACTGGCGGATCGAAAGGAATAGCTCCCGGCCCTGGCGGAAAAATGGAGGAAGCAAGTACCACCGCCTTGACTGCCGATCAGCTTAGGGAGGCCCTACTGCACGAACTTCTGCACGTAATGCTTATTAATCACGGCGCATCTGCCCTGCAGGTATACAAGAGTAATCTCAGTGGTCTTGTAACAGGACCAGAGCCCGTGAAAGGGCTAGTCGAGAACGTAGTCTTCCGCTTTCTGCGCGCGCAGGAGGAGATCTTCGTTTATAGCGCAATTGAAGGACTCTACTCATCGTTCAAAGGAAACAAAAAGAACTACGAGCTTTATGCCGAACTTATTGAGAAGGCTGTTAAGAGCATTGGCGGAAAAGTCGTCGATCAAAAACCGGTGACAATCGACGTGAAAGAGAAAGTCGGCCCAGCAGGGAAAGAAGCAGTGCAGTGGGCGCTCACCTACAAGTTGCCTAAAGACATTAAAGTCGACTCTAAGCATCAGGAATTTTTCGAGGAATTACAGAAATTGGACTCGGGTACCTGAAGAAGTAGTGCTATTGAGAACGTCGGATTGGTCCAATGGAACGTCAAACTGCAACGAAGGTCCAGAAGAGTCCTGCTCGCGTCAACCATGGTTCGACCCAGCCTGCAACATCGTCCGTAACTGCGCATCGACTACTTGACTTGCAACGATTTGTCGGAAGCCAGGCTGTTCAGCGCCTAATCCTTTCTCCTTACATTCAGACAAAACTGTCAGTCAGCATTCCGGGAGATCCTTTCGAACAAGAAGCTGATCGCGTCGCAGACAAGGTCATGCGTATGCCCGAGCCAATGATTGTGAGGCGCGTGCCGCTGGCCGTTCGCGAAGATGACGACGAGAAAAAAGAGGTGATGCAACGCGCCTGCGCGGACTGCGAACACGAGAAAGACAAAGAAGAAACAATCTCGAGACTGCCTGAAGCTGGACTCAACGCCGAACCGGCAGACGCTGGCGCTGCAACCGCCGGAAATATTCACGCCATGCATGGCGGCGGCATTCCGCTGCCGGATTCAACGCGAGCTTTTTTCGAACCACGATTCGGCGCCGACTTCAGCCACGTCCGCGTACACACTGATCCGCGTGCCGCAGGCACTGCGAACGCGATCAATGCCAAAGCCTTTACCGTCGGAAACAATATTGCATTCGGAGAGAACCAATACTCACCTCACTCACTCGAAGGACGGCAACTACTCGCACATGAACTCACGCACGTAGTGCAGCAAGACACCGTTTCGCCGCAGCGCATCTATCGTGACGATGGAGGAATGACAAGTGCGCAGGCCCCGGCTTCAACCAGCGGCGACCGAGGTCCCTCTGCATCGGTGCCGACCGCGGCGGACATTGAGCAAAGAGACTTAGTTAAAGCGGCGCTCGAGTCAGCTGATCCCGCCGACGTTAAGAAGATCAAGAACTTTTCAATCGTCAGCGAACCCGACAAGTTTAAGCTGATCCGGATCCTGCTTGACCAGACGTGGGTTGGTCCCTTTGACGAATACGCGTTGGAGGATATCTGGAGAAGTTTTGGCGCCCGCCTGATCACTGTGGCCTCGACCGAAGACGGCTTCAAGCTGTGGCAGCAGTCGATTGACGCCGGCGCTGAACTCGACGACTTCCCAGCGGTCAAGCAGCTCCAGAAACAATTTGTCGACGACATCAAGGCAGTAGTCACTTCTTATTTGAAACAGAATCTTGAGCTGGTGACAAACGAAATGCAGCGGCTTGGGATTCCGATCGAAGAAACGGCGCAGCTACCAGCCGCGACGCCGCAACAGGAAGACGAAATAAAGAAGATGCAAGCGGCCGCAGTTGAGGTGGCAAAGTTGCAGAAAGCGCAGGAGGAAGCACGTGAACTCGACGTTGGCTATGAGGTCACCACGATCGGCAGTGTCACGGGTGGTGAAACGTCGACGTGCTCATTGGTCAAATTCAATCCTTATGTGGAACCGCCAATGCGATCTTCGCCGGCGAATCCTTTCTTGTATTGCCCGTCAGGAAAGATCACTCCTTACGAAGAAGTCAAAGCGAAGTACGATCCCGCTTCGAAGAAGATTGAAGAGTATGTCGATCGTTATCCTTCACTCTATTCCATCTCGCGAGAAGGCAAGAGCGCAACGACCGCGGATTTTGCGAAGACAGTAAGTCCTGCCAAGGCCCGTGAACAACTGGGTACGGCGTTGAGAGCGCTGCGCAAAGACATTGAAGGCACCCAAACCAAACTTGATACCGGCGATCTAAACCCGCTCGACCTCTTGCCTATTCATGAACAGTTGACTGAGGGAGGAGTGAAGGCGCAATCCGGTGTGGATTGGAAAGTCCGGCTGCCGAAGTCGATTGCGGCGGAGATGGTCAAGGACCACCAGTTCACGGAAGCGTTAAAGGCTCTCGGGCTTCAGACTGCGGCTGCCGCTATGTTCATGCTGGCGCCGTTCACGGGTGGAGCATCGATCTACGTGATGCTAGGCGCACTCGCGGTCACAGGAGCCAAGCTTTACCTGAGCACGCAGCAGTACGAGACACTGGCGCAAGCTGCGGTCAGCAGTCCTAAGACTGGAACTGCATTGGTGACAAAGCCTCAGGTCGATGAAGCCAAGATGGCCATGGAGGCTGATCAGATTGCCTTCGCACTCGCAGCGCTGGCGGTCGGCCTTGCGGCCGCGGCGAAAGTAGTTGGAGCAATCAGGGGTACAGGAGCACCGGCGCCCGGCAGAGCATCAGTCGATGTCAGGAAGTTTTCTGAGTACATTTTCAAGGAAGGCGACCCGAGTGGGAAGGCTCACGTCTTTAAATCATTGGGATATGGGCCAGAGCACGCCGAACAGCTAGCGGGCATGTATCAGGAACAAGGAGCCGCAAAGTTTGCAAACAACGAATACACGTTGGGTAAGCTGGACCAGCATGGGCAGCGAATCGACATTGAGATCAAGCTTAAAGGGATAGGCGATAACGCAGGTAAGGTAAGCAACCTTAAATCCGGCTGGATGATCAAGCCCGACGGATCCATCAGTCTGAACACACCGTTTTCGGGATTCACACAATGACGATACCAAACTACACGAAAGTGGAGATAGTGACAGACAAGTTCGAACCGCTCGGCGTACCGAGAGGAAGTTATGGCTTCGTGATAGAGGTTTACGACGATGGTGAGTACGAAGTAGAGGTCTCTGATCCCGAGCGTGGGGGCATCACCATCGCGCTGTTTTCGGCGAATGACACCGAGATCCGTCCGGCCGAATAACGCGGCTGTTGTTTATGGCGTTCAGGTGGACTCATGGAACGGCAGTCTGTCACTAAAACTAAAAAAACAGCGACACCCGTTGCTCAGATGCAGCGCCGTGCGGCTGACGCGTGGTCCGCGTCGCACTCGCTGCTCGGTTTGCAATCCTCAGTCGGTAGCCAGGCCGTACAGCGTTTGCTGGGTTCCGATTACTTTCAGGCCAAACTCCAAATCAGCTCGCCCGGTGATCCATTTGAACAGGAAGCAGACCACGTTGCCGACAAGGTGATGCGCATGCCCGAACCGAACGCCGCGTCGCCGGTTCTACCGCAGCCGCTTTCTGACTCGATCCAACGCGTGCCATTGGCTGTGCGGGACGATGACGATGAAGAGGAAAAGGTCTCGAGAGAGTGCGACCAATGCGACGACGACACCCCCGTGCAGCGACGTTCCACCGACGAAGAACCGGAAGAAGAACCTCAAGCCGCACCTATTCAACGACAAACCGAAGATGACGAAGAAGAGAAAGTTCAAACAAAACTGTCGACCGTGCAGCGTGCCTGCGATCACTGCGAAGACGAACACGTTCACCGCGAGGCAGACACAGCTCAGCGCGGCGTTTCCACTCCCGTTGCCGGCAACATTAACGCACTGAAAGGTCGCGGAAATCCGTTGCCGGCGACCACGCGTGCGTTTTTCGAACCGCGCTTCGGCGCCGACTTCAGCAACGTCCGTGTCCACACCGACTCCCACGCCGCCGACACCGCCAAATCGATCAACGCGCGCGCTTTCACTGTTGGTCCAAACATCGCATTCGGCGCCGGGCAATTCGCTCCCGAAACCCAACCGGGCAAACAGATCCTCGCGCACGAGTTAACGCACGTCGTGCAACAAGGCGCGGCGACCAGCAGTCAACAAATTCATCGCACGCCCGAGATGATTCAAACAATCCCGATCGCGGGCAGTATACCGCCGGTGACGGACAAACAGCGCGCCTATTACAAACATGCCGACGACGTAGTCGACATCGCGAACAAAGCGACTTTCAAACCGAACGACGGTCTTGGCAACTACATCGCCTCGTTGTGGGAAAACGGACAGTCAGACGCGCCGGTGAATATCAAGTTCGGTTCACTTGGTTCGGGATACATCTTCGTGAAACCCAGCGGTTCGTATGTCAATGCCGACTGTTTGAATATTCCGACGGGATTGCTTGGTCCAACCATCAGCATCTGTAAGGATGTGGCGCCCGAGAGTGAGAACTATCAGGCCGAGCTGCAGACCATTCCTTTGGAACTTCCAGTATTCGATACGGACAAAGGCTGCGTGGTGCTGCTGGTCGGCATCACGAATGGTTTTATTTTTGGCAAGCTGGCATGGATCGAAGGCAAGAAGCCGGGAGAGATACATCCGTATTCTTTCCAGGAGTCGCCGGCTCTTTTTAATGAAGAACCGTTTCTGTCACTCATCTATGGCGCTCAATACGATGGTCAGAACTACAAGTCGCTCAAGTTCATGAACGAACTCGACAGTGGCATCATAACCTTCCTTTCCAGTGGTGAATTGGAGCTGTCAAACCAGCAGGTCATTCAGGGAAATCTGGGCATTGTTAACTCGTTTGATATCTGGAAGGCCGAACTCAGTGGTAAAGCCAAGGGACTTGACGACTACAAAATACCGATCGAGCGCAGTCCGGAAGCCGACCTGCACGGAGAAGCCACAGAACTTTCTCTCGACAAGCAATGGACCGGTGGCGATCCAAAATCAGAAGACGGGACTTTCACTGCGCAGGGAAACCTGCGAGCGTCGTACAAGAATGGCATCTTAGAACTTTTTGGTACCGCGAGTTATGCGTCTAAGCGGATCACTGGTGAAGTTAATATCGCCATCACCACCGAGAGTGAAGCGGCACTGTTATTTGCCGAACACGCGCCGGCAGAGAAGAAAGAAGGCGCCGCAGCGGCTGTTACGCTGACGCCGACTGAAGATCAATCCAAAGAACCCCTGGCTCTCACCGGCTGGGGCAACCTTCATTTCAAACTGATCGACAGAGACTCGCCCAAGCCAACGACTGCCGGCGCTCCTACGGCTGGAAAGAAAGTAATGCCCGAGGATCTCGAAGGCGAGGGCGCGTTCGTTGTCAGTTCAGACGGTTACATCGTGATGGCTGGCAAGTTGAAGTTGCCGGCCCAGTGGGAATTCACTGACAAACTCAAATACAGCTCATCAGATCCTGAAGCAGAAGAAAATAAGAAACTATTTGAAAAGCGCATCAGCGTGGGAGAAGCGCCGGTATGGGGAGGCACGCTCGCCCTCGACATAGAAATCGGTCTCGATGTCGAAGCCCAACTCAAGCCACTCGAACTTTACGAAATTGAGATCGATGGCGTGTATTCAAATCATCCCGACTATAGGAGCGAGATCGGCATCACGCCGCGTTTCTACATTTCCGGCGAGGCCAGCGCCATCCTCACCGCGTCATTGATCCTGGCTTACAAACTGGGCGGCCTCTTCACCGTTGGAGAATTCTCGGGCACGCTAACAGGAACTGCGACTGCTCATGCTTACATCGACGCCGCGCCCACCGTAAAAATGATCTGGCCCGACAAAGATTCGCCTGCCAGCTATGCCATTGCCGGAACGATCCATTCCGGTGCGAAGCTAACCTTTAGCTTGACAGGCGATATGAGCGTCAACCTGTCGCGGAAAAAGAAAAAGAAAGACAAAGAGGAAGAGGAGAAGAAAACCGAGGGTTATCACATCGGCACCTGGACCCTCGGCAGTTTTGGTCTCAAGGTGGATCTCGAAGAGTACGTGCTCGGCTCAGGCGCAAAACCGAAATTCGATTACTCGAAGATCGGCTTTGGCGAGAAACAGCGTCAGAATCTTAGTGACTCGATCGCCAAAGAAAAGGAAGGCCCGGGCAAGGCGGAAAAGCCCAGTGGCGGATTCACGCAGGTTGAAGGCGGTAAGCCAGTTGAGAAAGGCAAACCTCTCGAAGGCGAACTGATACACCCCGATATCGGCGCTCAAACCATCGACAACGTGCTCGAAGAAGACTTCATCATGCAGGACCAACTGCATGAACTCTCGTTGACGTTCAGTGGCACCAGAGACAATCCGAAAGCCTTGATCGAAATGGCTTCGGGCGAGAAGAAGCCGCTCGACGAAAGAATTGAAAACGAAAAACTCAAGCTCGGCTTCGAGAAAATCGTCGCCGTCGACGACGATGCGAAACAACTCGAACAACGTGAGCGAGATCTCGAAGGGATCGATCGCGAGGCGCAGGCGGTTACAAAGAATGCTGTCGGGGCCGCGCAAAAGGTTGAGGCAGGCGAAGAACCCGAAGTTGCCGGTTTCGAAAAACTGGACGATCGGATTTCCGCGTACGGAGAGAAGCACGGCGTCGACAATCTGGGTGAGATACTTCCGGCCACCAAGCCCACCGTCCCAACCACTCCCGCGGCGCCTGCCTCACTGCGTGTTCCCAAATCAACCGGCGCCAGCAAAGACATGGAAACATTGCTCAAGGACAACCGCGAGAAGGTTGGTTATGCGGGTTTCGACGATTTTCGCGGCAGCAATGTGGCTGTGTTCCGATATTACGTTCTGAAACCTGAAGCCACAACCGTTACCAAGCTCACCATCGTGGACGGACCTCTTTATGAAGCCTCAGTCAACCGGTCAAACGCGCTTCATTCGGAAGTCATCATCCTCGGTATGCTCCAGGACATTCAGAAGAGCGCTGACTTCAAAAAGAAATACGGTCCCGGTTACAAAATCTGGGTGGATCAAGTGCTGTCAGAGAGGTCGCCCTGTTTTCAGTGTCAGGCTTCCTTGAGACAAAGGAGTGCTTTGATCCTGACCAGCAATTATCACAACTACTACATCGTGCATTACTCCGGTGATTGGATCGCCCGCAACCGGTCGCTGATGATCAAGTATGGATTGACGCCGCCGTCACTCGAAGACTTGCGAACCCAATACGGCCCGAAAAAGGCGGCTACTCTCGATCCGCACTAACATCGTTGTTGTTGAAGTTCAATGGAGCCTCAAAGGACCACAAAGAGTCAGAAAGCACCGGCGGCCGACAAGCACGTTCAGCGTCAGGCTGGGAATGTTGCGCCTTCGCGCCTGCTTGGATTGCAGAGCGCCGTTGGCAGTCACGCGATGCGTCGATTGATCGACTCACCATTGATCCAGACAAAACTCGAAGTCAGCCAACCCGGCGATCCGTC
>Ga0075434_100005928_pt1 | contig 11185 bp, 8 predicted proteins | sample RhiMethybrSRZTD3_FD_75298 | JGI IMG/M metagenome (GOLD analysis project Ga0075434, IMG submission 75298) | Populus rhizosphere microbial communities from Tennessee, USA - Rhizosphere MetaG P. TD hybrid SRZTD3 | ecosystem: Host-associated > Plants > Roots > Rhizosphere > Soil | place: USA...
GGCGGCCCGATGATTTGTGCGGTTGCGCTGGAAGTTCTGCAAACCATCGAGGAAGAAAAGCTGCTGGAAAACGTTCGAGCACGCGGTGAAGACTTGCGCGCGGGGCTCGAAAAGCTGAAGTCGAAGTATGCCTTCATCAAAGAAATTCGCGGTGAAGGCTGCATGTTTGGCGTGGAGCTTTCGATCGAAGGCGGAGCGTTGGTTACGGAAGCCCTCAAACAAGGTTTGCTGATCAACTGCACGCATGACTTCACGATTCGGCTGCTGCCACCGTTTTTGATTACTAAAGCGCAGCTGCGCGAGTTTCTGAATTTGTTTGAACAAGTTCTGTCCCCGCGAGTGGTCCCGGCGGCGGAGACTTCGGAAACGAAGATTCCGCCGCCAACGGCCAAGTTTGCGGCGTCTGTTTCGAGGTGAAAATGGCAACGACGACCCTGGCAATTCCGGCACAGGAAACCAACGATCTCCTTACCGGAGCGGAATGGAGCCCGGCGCATTCGCGCGAGCTGCTGGCGATCACGGCGGATATCAAGGCGAATCCGGCGCGCTATGCGGAGACGCTGCGCGGCAAATTTCTGGCGCTGATTTTCGAGAAGCCGTCGCTGCGCACGCGCGTGACGTTCGAGGTCGGCATCCAGAGCATGGGGGGTCACGTGGTGTTCCTGGACCACACGCAGGCGCGGCTCGGCGAACGCGAGTCCATCGCAGATGTGGCGCGCAACCTGGAGCGGTGGGTGCAAGGAATTGTGGCGCGCGTGTACGAGCAGCGCGTGCTGGACGAAATGGCGGCGACGACCGAAATCCCGGTGGTGAACGCGCTCTCCGACAAATTCCATCCCTGTCAGGCGCTAGCGGACTATTTCACGCTAGAAGAAAAATTTGGCGCGTTGAAAGGACTGAAGCTGGCGTACGTGGGCGATGGGAACAATGTTTGTCACTCCCTGCTCTATTTGGGTGCTCGCCTTGGCGTGAATTTGCGCATTGCTACGCCGGCCAACTATGCGCCGGACGACGATGTGATTGCAGATTCGCGGCGAGTCGCGAAGGAAACCAAGGCGAAGATTGAACTGTTCACCGACCCGCGCGAAGCGGTAGAGGATGTACAGGCCGTTTACACCGATTCATGGACCAGCATGGGTTTTGAGGCGGAAGAAAAAGTGCGCAGTGAAGTATTCAAGCCCTACCAGGTGAATCGCAAGCTGATGGCACTGGCCGAGCGCGGTGCGGCATTCATGCACTGCCTGCCGGCGCATCGCGGCCATGAGGTTACGTCGGATGTGCTAGACGGAGCGCAGTCCGTGGTGCTTGATCAATCGGAGAATCGCATGTACGTGCAGAAAGCGATTCTGCACACGCTGTTTCGCTAAAGGACATTCAGCAGGAATTTCAGCTTCATTGCGCGCGCAAACACAAAAAAGAAAGAGGGATTGTGAAAACAGCAGCACCGAAACCCAAGAAGGTAGTTCTGGCATATTCCGGCGGACTGGATACTTCGATCATTATTCCGTGGCTCAAAGAAAATTACGCCTGCGAAGTGATCGCCATGATTGGCGACGTGGGCCAGCAGGAAGACCTCGAGGCCGCCCGCAAAAAAGCGCTCGCAACGGGAGCATCTTCAGCCTACGTTGAGGACCTGCGCGAAGAATTCATTCGCGACTATATCTGGCCGACGCTGCGTGCCGGAGCGGTCTATGAGCACACGTATTTGCTGGGCACTTCGATGGCGCGGCCCGTTCTCGGCAAGCGCCAGGCGGAACTGGCGCTGCAGCTTGGCGCTGACGGGCTCTCGCATGGCTGCACGGGGAAAGGCAATGACCAAGTGCGCTTCGAGCTGGCGTACAAGGCGATCGCTCCGAATCTGCAAATCATCGCGCCATGGCGCGAGTGGGATATTGACTCTCGCGAAGACGCCATCGCCTACGCCGAAAAGCACAACGTGCCCATCGAGCAGAGCAAGAAGAACATCTACAGCCGCGACCGCAACATCTGGCACCTAAGCCACGAAGGCGGCGAGCTGGAAGATCCGGCTAATGCACCGAGCGAAGCGATGTGGCAGTGGACGATTTCGCCGGAAAAGGCTCCGGACAAAGCGGAGGAAGTGGAAATCGGATTCGAAGCGGGCACGCCGGTCGGTGTGAATGGCGCGAAGCTGGGACCGATTGAGTTGCTGAACTCGTTGAATGATATTGCGGCGCGGCACGGCGTAGGCCGCACGGACCTGGTGGAAAACCGCCTGGTCGGTATGAAGTCGCGCGGCGCGTATGAAACTCCCGGCGGCACGCTGCTCGTGACCGCGCACCGTGAACTGGAACGCCTGACGATTGACCGCGAAACGGCGCATCTGCAGCAGTCGCTTGCGGTGCGCTACGCCGAGCTGGTTTACAACGGTGTGTGGTTCTCAACGCAGCGGCAGGCACTGGACGGCTTCTTCAATGTATCGCAGCAGCGCGTCACCGGTTCGGTCGGCCTGAAACTGTGGAAGGGCACGCTGAATGTCACGAGCCGCAAGTCGCCGTTTTCGCTCTATCGCGCCGATCTTGCCAGCTTTACCATGGGTCGCTACAACCCGAAGGACGCTGAGGGGTTCATCAATCTCTTCGCCCTTCCCGTAACGGTTCGGCCCAAGGCCAAAGCCGAAGGCGGCAACGGCTGATTTCGCCTGCGATGAGCGAACGCAAAGACAGCAAACTTTGGGGCGGCCGCTTCGAACGCGAACCGGACAAACGCTTTGACGCGTTTCAACGTTCGTTCGCGTTCGACAAGCGGCTGCTGCCCTATGAGATCGCGGTGGATCGAGCTTGGGCGAAGGCGTTAGAGCCGATTGGCATTTTCACGGCAACCGAAGTGAAGCAGACACTCGCCGCGCTCGACAAAATTGCCGAGCGCGCGGAATCCGATCCGACTTGGGTCGAATCCTTTGGCGCCGACGCCGAAGATGTCCATCAATTCGTCGAAAAAGCCCTGGTCGAGGAACTCGGCCCGCTCGGCTGGAAGTTGCACACCGGCCGCAGCCGTAACGAACTTGTTGCCACTGACTTCCGACTCTTGGTTATCGACGTCGCATCGGAATCACGCCGGGCTGTCCTGGCCTTAATCAGCGCGCTTCTGCAGCAAGCCAAAGCAAAGCTCGGCGTGCCAATGGCCGGCATGACGCATATGCAGCACGCGCAGCCGATTCTTCTTTCGCATTTCCTACTTGCTCACGCCGAAGCTTTCACTCGCGATATCGTTCGGTTGCAGAATGCAGCAGCCGGCGCCGACGCTTGTCCCATGGGCTCCGGTGCGCTTGCTGGAAACGCTTTCGCCATCAACCGCGCGGCGATTGCCAGCGAGCTCGGTTTTTCCAAAATCACTGCCAACAGCTTGGACGCCGTTAGCGACCGCGACTTCGCGCTCGACTATCTCTTCGGACTCTCGGGCATCGCAACGCATTTGTCGCGCCTGGCGGAAGATTTTGTGCTATTCGCTTCGCAGGAGTTTTCCTACGTTGTACTTCCCGACGAATACTCCACCGGCAGCAGTCTGATGCCGCAGAAGAAAAATCCAGATTCGTGGGAGCTGATTCGCGGGAAGTGCGGCCGAATCACCGGCTCGCTGTTCAGCCTCTTCACCACGCTCAAAGGCCTCCCGACCAGTTATCAGCGCGATCTCCAGGAGGACAAAGAGGCGCTGTTCCTGGCGCATGATCAAGTTGGAGAGATGCTCGCGGTTGCGGCCGGCGCCGTCGAAACCACTGGCTTCCGCGATGATCACCTGCGCGCGAAAGCGGAAAACCCCGCCCTGCTGGCGACGGAAGCCGCGGACTATCTGGTCCGCAAAGGACTTCCCTTCCGCCAGGCGCACGATCTCGTTGGGAAAGTTTTGAAAGAAGCCGAACGCCAAAACATACTCTGGAGCGATCTTTCTCTCGAAGAGCTTCGCAAGATTTGCCCGACTTTCGATACGGATATCAAGCAAAGCCTGACGCTGGAGTCTGCGCTTTCCTCCAAGAAGGTCTCTGGCGGAACGGCGCTCGAATCGGTCCGCGCCGCGATTGCTGAACTGGAAAACCAATTAAGAAACGCCGGCTACGAAATCAAATCCAGGGCGCAAGCGAAATGACCCAGGCGCCTCCGGAATCTGCACTGCCCAAAGGCTTTCGCTTTGCCGCAACTGCTTGTGGCCTCAAGAAAACAGGCGCGCTTGATCTTGCGCTCATTTCGAGCGACGTCCCTGCTTCCGCGGCCGCGGTCTTCACGCAAAACCTGGTCGTCGCAGCGCCGGTCACGCTATCGAAAAAAAATCTGCAAACGTCCAAGGGGCGAATGCGGGCTGTAGTGGTGAACGCCGGGAACGCCAACTGCGCTACCGGCGAGCAAGGCGACTCGGTAGCCCAACGCACCAACGAAGAGGCTGCGCGCCGCATGGGGTTTCGACCGCAGGAGCTCTTCGTTTGCTCGACCGGAGTCATCGGCGTTCCGCTTCCCGTGGAGAAAATCCTGCGCGCGCTGCCGACGCTTGCGCGCAACCGCCGCGCGTCGGCCCGCTCGTTTACCGAGCTTTCGCTGGCGATCTGCACAACGGATACGCGCCCCAAGACGGCATCGGCGTCGTTCAGGATGTCCGGCAAGCGAATTCACATTCTCGGTTGCGCCAAGGGCGCCGGCATGATTCACCCGAACATGGCCACCACGCTCGCGTTCGTCGTTACCGACGCTTCGATTTCGCCGTCGCTTCTGCAAAGAACGCTACGCGAGGTGACTGGCCGCACCTTCAACGCAATCAGCGTGGACGGGGACACTTCCACTAACGATACGTTGCTGGTCCTTGCCAATGGCGCCGCGGGCGCACCGGCTATCTCCGCCAATAGCAAAGCTCACCGCCAATTCATTGCGGCGCTTCAAGAAGTTTGCGGCTCGCTGGCTCAACAGATTGTTGCTGATGGGGAAGGTGCGCAGCGTGTCATCGAAATCGAAGTGCGCGGAGCGCGCACGGAATCAGCCGCGCGCAAAATCGCCGAGACCATTGCCACTTCTCCGCTGGTAAAAACGGCGTTCGCTGGTGGCGACCCAAACTGGGGACGCATCTTCGCCGCGGCCGGCCGGTCTGGCGTTAAGTTTGATCCTTCACTCGTCGAAATCACCATGACTGGCATCAAGGTCCTGCGCAAAGGCCGGCCGCTCGAGTTCAACGAACGCGCCGCATCAAACAAGCTGCTCGCCGACCACGTTCCTATTGTTGTGGATTTGCACGCGGGAAAAGCGCGCGCGCGTTACTGGACCTGCGACTTCACGGCGGAGTACGTGCGCATCAACGCGTCGTACCGCACCTAGTTCTACCGGTCGGAGCCGTTCCCTTCTTTCGCCACAATGTGGAACGAGATCTTGAGTTTGTCTTTGACTCGAACTGCGCCTCCGCCGACTTTTATCGGCGTCATCCCATAGTTCGTTTGTAGAAGCGTGACTTCTCCATCCCCGGTGAGTTGCCCGCCGCTCACGCGGAGACGAATCGGCAACGTCACGGGTTTCTCGACGCCATGCAACGAGAGCGTACCTTCAACCTGCAGTTCGGTTGCGTCGCCCTTCTGAGTGATCGATCGGACCTTCGAGGAAACAAACTGGATTTGCGGGAAGCGTGCAGCGTCTAGCAGTTTGTCGCTGAGCATGGTTTCTTGCACTTCTTGGCGGTCTTTTTCCGATTCTCCAGGATCGAGCACGACGAGTGACTTGGTCTCGACAGCAAACTTCACGTGAGACTCGGACAGGTCTGGCTGTGCCAATTGAATCTTTCCCGAGAACTCGGTCGCCGAAATCTGGTGGTCATGCCCGAAGGCCTTCAGAAAACCTTCCCGGTAAACGCGAATGTCCAGTTTGCTCTGTTTCGCGTTTACGACAAAGGTCGCGCGATTTTGCGCCTGGGCGGGAAGGCCCGCCGTTAAGGCCATCACGAATACCATCGCTCTGGAGATTCGCATCGCTAATCCTCCGGCACGCCCGAAATGAGTTTGGCTTTGTCTGTTAGCAAATCGTCGCTGACTTGTTTCAGAACTTGATCAGCAGGCCCCCGGTAAACACCACATGGTGCTGGAGGCTGCCACTCACGGCTTGATTATAGTTCGGCGAACCGTGCGTTCCGATGGCGTGGTAAGCGTCGAAGCACTCAGCCTTAGCGGAGCGACTACGCCAGGGAGGTTATAGATAGCGCTCGCCGGGATCCACTTAAGCGGTTAACCCATGTATCGAACGGTTCTGCGAAATGGATCCTACTGTCATTGCCTGATTGACCTATGTCGAGTGCTAGAGGTCGCATAGTAAGTTGGCTTTCAAATTCTCATGGCTCTAAGCAGAAACGTTTCTCAAATCCTAACGCTCGGAGGGCTCCTTTTGGTCCTCGGTGTGAACTCTGCAGCAGCGCGGACTCGCGAATCGGCGGAGTTACAGGAGGACGCGCCGGGACTTGGAAGTCCAGGCCATGAAGCCCTGGTCTGCTTGCAATCCGGGATGGGGCCAGCAACAGAAGATTCTCCGTTCGTCGCACAGACACAAAGCACGGATTTGCATGCGGAAGTTGCTGCGCCCGATAGACGCGATCGGATTTTCTACCCAGGCGATACGGAGCGTATTAAACCTCTAGGACGAAAACTACTTCTCAATATTCTCCTGGACCAAAAGGACATCTTCACCAGCCCGTTTCGAATGGACCGGCAGAATGTAAAGTGGTGGTTGCTATCTGGAGCCGTGACGGCGGGTTTGATCGCTAGCGATCGCCGGATCGCTGGTTCCTTCGAAAACAGTCACGGCCAAGTGCAATGGGGCGGACGAATTTCCCAAATTGGAGCTTCCTATACTCTCATTCCGCTGGTTGCGGGATACTACGGGTACGGTGTCCTGACTGACCATGCGAAAGCTCGGGAAATCGGAGTCCTTGGCACCGAGTCCCTGCTCGATTCTTTGATCGTCGCCGGCGTGCTGAAAGAGGTATTTCGGCGCAATCGTCCGGACGAGAACAAGCCGGGTGATTTTTGGGGAGGGGGAACCTCGTTCCCCTCGGGACACGCCATTCAGGTGTGGTCCATCGCATCGTTGGTCGGCCACGAATACAAGCACCAGCCGGTGGTTGGCATAGTGGCCTACAGTCTGGCCGCGCTTGTCAGCGCGTCGCGCGTCGCCGCCGAAAGACATTTCGCGTCCGACGTTTTCGTTGGTGGCGCGATGGGATGGTTCATCGGCCGCTATGTCTACGAGACTCACATGAGCCATCTGGCTCACAAACACTCATCCTTAATGCCGCTAATTGTCCCGCAATACCAAATTGCCACACGAAGCTACGGCGTAACGTTGCTTTTTGAGCTACGCTAAGTGTGCGAGTCGAATTGGGAAATGAATCTTGCTGACTACGCCCCTGGGCAAAGCCTCGCGACTTCAAGCACCGATGAGAAAGAGTTCTTGGTCAAAGGCCGAAAAGTCAGTCATCTGATCCATCCGCAAACGGTGCTGCGTCACTGTGCGCTGCGCTGTGAAAGTTTTCGCCAAGACCATGGTGCTCGGTGAGCTTAACCGCCTGACGCACCGCGAAACAGATAGTGATGTGACCGATCAAAACCCGCTGCGCGCAAAACCGATTCGGCCAACGGTGTTCGGCTGATGGGCTTCCCCCGCTACCCACTGTTATCGGCCGAAAACTAGCACGGTGAACTGCCCGCCTAGGTTTGCAGGCACAAAGAGATTGTGTGTCTTGGGATCGAGCCCCATGGTTTTTGAACCGGGGCTTGTGGTGAGCGTCTCGACCAAGCTGTATTTGTCGCTCGCGTCCTCGTGGTACACGGAGATGGTCCCGCCCCCGTTCGACATGAACACCAGCTTGTTGGCGGGATCGAAGGCCGCCGCATCCACACGCTCGCCAATGGGCGCCGTCGTGATGACTTTTCCGCTGTCGGCATCCAGCACGACCATCAGTTGCCCGCCGCGGCAGCCTGCGAACAAACGGCGCGTCTCCGCGTCGAATGCGAGCGCGGTCGCGGTCTGTCCGGGAGCGAGGGACCAACTGTGCAGCACTTTTAGCGAGTTGGCGTCGATGTGGACGGTCTCCGCTTTTTCTTCGAGATTGATGTAGACGTTTCCTTTCCCATCCGACACCGCAAATTCCGGGTTGCCGCCCAAATCGACGGCACCGACCAGCTTTCCGTCCGCCGCGTTGATGACCGAGGCGCTGCCGCTGTCTCCGTTCATCGCGTACACGTGCTTTGTCGCCGGGTCATAGAGAATCGCGTCGGGCTTTTTTCCGACTTTTACTTCCGACAACGGCTTCAAGGATTTCAGGTCGAAAATGATCACCGAGTCCGACTTGCCAGCTGTGATGAAACCGCGGCCGAATTCTGGCGCAACCGCTATTCCGTGGACTCCCGGAGTATTCGGGATTGTCCCCATCGGTTCGAATGTATCCGCGTTCAGAACTTGCACTTGCGTTGCGTGTGAAACGTAGACGCGCCGCCCTGCGGCATCGACAAAAACGTAGTCCCAGCCTCCCGCGCCCGGCAGCGAAACTTTCTTGATGATGTGGTACCCGGTTTCAGGGGCTGCGGAAACCTTCGGCCCTGCGAGTGCAGCCAACACCATCAGTGATACGAACATTCTTTTCATTCTTCTCTCCCTGTCTCCGTTTAAAACGAAACTCCAGCTAGTGACAGCTGTCGCTGCCCGAGTCGGTAAAGGTCTTTCCTTCTTCCGAAATGAATTCCCAATCGTATCCCCTGGGTTTCAGCGTAAGCTTCAGGACGCCGAACGCAGTCGTATCACGAACTTCACTTGTCGCTTCCGGTTGCCCGAAGGGGCGATGATTCTTGCCGCCGGTGCCAATCACGAATTCACGAATCCCGCGCCCGCGGTCCAATTTTCCATTCGGGTCCTGCTGAGCAAACCGCTCGTAGTCGTGATCGTGCCCATTCACCACCACGTCCGCGCCGGCTTCATACAACGCGCCCCACAGCGGTTTCACGGTCAGATCATCGCCATGCGCACCGCCCGAACTGAACAGTGGTTTGTGAAAATACGCTAGCGTGCACTGCACCGGATGAGCTTTCAAGTCTTCACGCAGCCACTTCTCCTGTGCCGAACCCGCTCCGCATCCGCCCACCTGTATGCATTCGCTGTTCAACACCACGATGTGCCACGTTCCGAGCTCGTAGCTGTAGTAGCCTTTACTCGAGTCTCCGGCCGCGTCCCCAAAATATTGGAAATAATAAGTGGCGCCGGCGGAATGAAATTCGTGGTTACCCACTGCGGGCCGCGTTCGCGCCTTCTCGCGGCCCCATGTTTTGTCGTAGCACGCGAAATTTTCCGGCGTCCCATCCGGATACGCCAGATCGCCGACCGCCATCACGGTTCCGGGAATTTTCGCCAACAGCGCTGCCGTGGCTTCGGCGCCGGCAAGGTTCGCGCAATCCGCAATGTCTCCCGCTCCGACGAGCACCGCTGCCCGCTCCTTCGCCACAGGCACCCTTCGTACCCCGCACCCATGCAGCGCGAACAACACACCGCAACTCGCGACGACGAGCAACGCGACTGAAACTTGGATGCTTCGTCCGTTAGCGGTCTGCCTCACTATCTCTTCTCGAAGTTCGGATTCCACCGGAATCCCGCCGCGTACGTTGGCTGATAGTATTCGCGCTGAATCATGAACTGGCTGCTTCCCTGATAAAACCCGAACACTTCATTCGTTAGGTTCAGCCCATAGGCAACGAAGCTCAGCCCCTTGCCCAGACGCACGCTTCCTTGCGCATCGACTTGCAAGTGCGAGTAAAAATACACATCGCCAAATGGCCCTTTCAGGCCGCCCGGCGTCGTGTCCGAACCATCCGTCCCGTCTTGGAAGGCGTAGCTCGCGATGTTCGCCTGGTTGTAGGCGAGTCCGACGCGCACTGAAAACCTCCCGCGATCATAGGTCGGGCTGATGTTCCAGGTGTTGGGTGAGTTGCGCAGCAGCCGCGGATGATCCGATCGTCCGGACAGCCCATTTGCACGCGAGTCCGTGTAGCCATAGTTCGCCGAAATGCCTAGTCCTCCCCATTTGCCGGGCAAAAACGACAGATGTTGCAGATAGGCGGCTTCGAATCCAGCGATCCACGCGCTGCCGGCATTTACCGGTTGAGTGACCTTGTAGCTTCCAGGCGTCGCTATCGGCGACGGCTTGAAGTTGTCCAGCACAAACGTCCGCGTCACAATGGGATCCGTCAGTCGCTTGTAGAAAAATCCTCCCGAAATCATTCCGAATGGGTTCAGATAACGTTCCACCAGCACGTCGAAATTGTCGGCGGTCTCCGCTTTCAGATTCGGATTCCCCAGCGTCGCAGTGTTCGGGTTACCCCCCGTCGTGAACGTCACCGCCTGGGCGATGTCTTGCGGATCCGGACGCGACAACCCGCGCCCGTACACCAGCCGAAGATTCGTTCGGTTGTTCAGCGCGATGTGCAGCGACGCGCTCGGCAACACCTTTAGGTACGATCCCTTCGCAACGTCCGTCAACGTATTGTTGGCCGTATCAAAGCTGACCGTCTTGAGGTTTGTCCCTTCAAAACGCACGCCTGTGACTAGCCGAAACCGGCTGCTCAGTTCCACCGTATTCATCACGTATCCGGCGGAAACCTTTTCCACCAGATCGTAGTTCGCCGGATCAATTCCCAAACTGCTGGTTGCATCGAACAATCCCGGATTCGCAAGCAGAAACTTATTGATGGTCTGATAGGTGGGATTGGGCCCCAGTTTGTAGCTTCCACCGTAATAGTTGTCGTTCGAAAACTCGCTTGAAAATTGCGCGAACGGTACATCCGTGTTGGGATCGAATTCGATACCATAGGTGTCGTCGAACTTGTGTGCGTTGCGGAACTTTCCGCCGATCTCGATCGTCGCAAGATGTGAACCGAGGTGGTAGCGCTTTCCCATGGCGCCCGTCGCCTGCAGATTCAGCTGTGCCGTCCGGCCGTGGTCAATTTGAATGCTGTCCAACGTGTAGTTCGCCTGGTTGAATGCCTCGCTGAGGCACGCCGGTGTCCATTGCGGCCGCAGGATATTCGGCGTTGCCGAGGGACTGAACTGGCACGCGCTGGTACTGATCACGTTTGGATCCGTGGATACGTTGTCTGTCAGCTGCGTCGCCGCGAATTTCGCCTGCCCCGGTGAAACGTTGTTGTCCCTCGACCGCCCGGCAGAGA
>Ga0075434_100005929_pt1 | contig 11184 bp, 6 predicted proteins | sample RhiMethybrSRZTD3_FD_75298 | JGI IMG/M metagenome (GOLD analysis project Ga0075434, IMG submission 75298) | Populus rhizosphere microbial communities from Tennessee, USA - Rhizosphere MetaG P. TD hybrid SRZTD3 | ecosystem: Host-associated > Plants > Roots > Rhizosphere > Soil | place: USA...
TACAACCCGAGGCGGCGGCGCTTTGCGTTGCCGTCCACCTGATCCCATGCGTCGACGACGATCTGAACGGGACCGCGTACGACGACGCGTCCTTTTGCGCGCTCTTTGATTGGCTGACCGGCCGGATCGAGCAGACGGACACCGCCGCGCGGAATCGTCGGCGCCACCGTGTCCTCGAACTGCACGAGCCGGAACAACAGCGGGTTGTACTCCTCGCCCGTCCATCCGACGTTCATGTGCACGTGATTGAACGCGTTCACGCTGCCGATCTCCTCGCCGGTCGTGAATCGCGCGCCTCGCTTCACGCGCATGCCGATCAGCGTCCCTTCGGCGTCGTACGAGCCCACGAACCGGCTGGAGTCGACGAGCGGACCACGACGTTCGCGTCCGACTCTGAGATGCACGTAGGTGACCGCGCCGATGCGCACCGACTCGTTGAGCGTGCCGAATTCGTACGTGGAGATCGGCTGCGACACGACGCCGTCGCGTACGGCACGCACCGGCGTCCCTTCGTCTGCGTGCACGTCGATGCCTGCGTGAAACCGTTCGCCGCCTTCCCCGCCGCGCGCCTCGCCCATCGTCCCCGCAATCTCGTGCGGACCTTCCATCGGATCGAGCGGCCACAGCAGCGGCTGCCACGCAAAACCGCGAACGTCGAACTCGGGATCGATGTGAGGCGCCGGCGGCGGCCGCGTGTCCATCTGCGACGGAGCAGCAACGAGTCGCACGAGCGCATTGCCCGCGTCGGCGACGATGAGCCGTCCGGGCACTTCGAGCGCGAGACCGGTCAGGCGACGGAACTTCGCGTCAGCGGCGGCGCCATCGCCGAACCCTGGACGCGATCCGGCGACGATGCGGAAGCTTCCGTCCGGAAACGCTTCGACGATGCGCCCGCGATCGTCGGTTGCGTAAATCTCGCGCGACGGTCCGACGGCAACGCCGGTTGGCCGAAGCAGTCCATCGTTCGACGACGCAATCGTCGTCACGGCGCCCGACGGAGCGATCGCGCGAATCTGACCGTTGCCGGTATCGGCCACGTAGATCGTCCCGTCCGCATCGACGGCCACACCGCATGGCGTGCTGAACGGTTCTGCCTCAGGCGCGACGGCGATCGTCGTGACGGAGCCATCACGAGCGATCGCGCGAACACGATCGTTGTAGGTGTCGGCGACGATGACTCGTCCGGTTCGATCGACGGCCACGCCGACGGGACCGTTGAACTCCGCGTCGTGCGCAACGCCGTCGCGATATCCGGCCACGCCGTTGCCGGCCACCGTCGTGACTTGTCCGTCGGGTGTGATTCGTCGAACGGCGTTGTTGCCCGTGTCGGCGAGATACAACGCGCCGTCCGGCCCGAACGCGAGACCGGATGGTGTGTTGAAGCGGGCGGCTGGACCGGGTCCGTCGACGAATCCCTGGACGCCTTCCGCAGAACCGGCGACGGTCGACACGAGACCGTCGGCCGAGATGCGGCGAATGCGTTGCGCCAATCCCGCGTCGCTGACGAAGACAGCGCCGTCGCGAGCGGCGACGCCGAACAGATCCGAAAAATTCGCGCGGCCTGCGTCGCCGTCGCGGACGCCGATCGCGCCGTCACCCGCAATCGATGTGACGACCGCATTCCAGTGCGGATCGAGCCGCCGGGCGATCGGCGACGAACGCCACAGCCAGAATGCAGCCGCGGCCGCGATCGCGATGAGGGCGCCAGCCGCCGCACCAATTGGGCGCGCCTTCGTCAAGAATCGCACACGGTCACGATGAACTGAGGCATGGAGCGATTGTAAAACGGCCGCTCCGCCAGTGCGTTTTCCATGTTGACGTAGCGCGCGGCTTTCAGCCCCGCGACGAGACGCGGCCCTGAAAGGGCCGCGCTCACCCGGAACCTGCGCGAAAGCGCGACTACGGACGGCCGACTGTCGCGCGGCGCAGAATATCGTTGCGCTCGACGCGGCTCAGCGCGGGCAGCGACTGTTCGATCTGTGTGATCGCGGCGGTCACCGCCTTGCGCACGGCGCGAGTGATCGGATCGCGCGTCAGCTCGAGGACGTAGTGGTGTCCGTCCCACGGCGGTTCCTTCACCATCGGCACGCGCCACACGAAGTTGCCGTTGACGCCGACGCTGATCCAGTGGCGGCCGGCGGGCAGCGGCCGCTTCAGCGAGGGCGCGGAACGCGCAACGGCGGCGTCCGCCTGATCGACGATCGTCTGCACGAACAGCTCGCGGATCGGGTCGCCGCCTTCCACGGCGGCGAACGCGGGCTCCCCTTTGAGGCGGCGTGCGATGGCGCCGCGCACCGCGCCGTTGACCAGCACGCGCGGCACGACCACGAGCCGATGAAGATCCACGCCGACGCGCGGCAAACCTTCGGCGTACGCGAATTGCTGCAGCCGCTCCAGGTACAAATCGAGCTCGCTCTGAACGCAGGCGGCAACGCCGCCGTCAGACGCCGCTGCTGAGAGCTGCCGCCACAGGCGTCGAACGGTGCGCATTTCCGCGAAAAACGGAACGCGCACGCGTGCGCACAACCGGGCAACGACCTCGCGCCCTTCCGGTGTTTGTGTCCACGCGGCGAACGGCGCCCGCGAGATGCGCCCGCGATACACCGCCCGTCCGCCCGAGTAGCGTACCCACGCACCCATCACTGTCCGACCTGAATTGATATACCGGTGGCAAATACGTCATCCGCGCACGCGACAAACGCGCGCGATGACACTGGTTCGTGCTGATGTGCTTGGCGGTAGCTAATGTCGTACCAGTGTCGGGCTGGCGTCGAGTGCGGAACGCGACACGCAAGGACCCCCCTACAGCGGTTTGGATACCGGCATCGCCCGCGCCCGTAGCTGTGTGCACGTCAGCCGAATTCGATTGAATTCCGCGACGCAACGGTTGTTTAATCCCGCCGCGACGACATTTTTATAACTGCGCAATCGCTTTCTTAGCCGGCACTTTCCTTTGCGTCACCAAGGAGGCCGCAGATGCGCACACGTATCGTCGGATTGGGCATTTCGCTGTTGCTGGCCCTCGCGCTACCCGCGATTGCTCAACAGGGAACGGCGGAAATGGGTGGTCGCGTCGTCGACGAAACCGGTGCGGCGTTGCCCGGTGTCGTGATTGTGATCACCAATGAAGAGTCAGGCGTCCATCGCGACATCGTCACCGGCGCCGACGGCCACTATTTCGCGCCGCAGTTGATTCCCGGGCGCTACAAGATCTCTGCGAAGCTCGCCAGCTTCAAAAATTTCGAGCGCAGCGGCCTGATCGCGGCTGTGGGGAAGACGCTGACGATCAACATCACGATGGCGGTCGGCACGCTCGAGGAAACCGTGCGCGTCACCGCGGAGTCGCCGCTGGTCGACACGACGAGCGCCAAAGTGGGCGGCAACATCGGGACTGACGAGCTCAGCGAGCTGCCCGCGATGAACCGCAACTACTTCGCCGCGGTCGCGCTTTTGCCAGGGATTCAGTTTGCGCCGTCGAACCAGATGGGCAATGACACGCTGGTGGCATCCGGCCAGACCACTCAAAACAACAACGTCTCGGTCGATGGAGGGTACGACGCCGACGATGCGCTCGGCACCAGCGCGGGCGCGCAGGTGCGTGTGCCAATCGAGGCGATCCAGGAGTTCCAGGTCATTACGAGCATGTATGACGCGGAGTATGGCCGGGCAAGCGGCGCCATCCTCAATGCCGTCACCAAATCGGGCACGAACCAGTTCAGGGGCGTGCTGTTCGCGGAGGCGGCAAGCAACAAACTGACGGCCGAGGATTATTTCGTCCGAACCCAGAATCTGACCAAGCCGAGTGCGGTCAGACGGGACTGGGGCGGCGTGATCGGCGGTCCGATTGTCAGGAACAAAGCGCACTTCTTCTTCAGCCTCGAGCGCCAGGTCGACAACCCGAACAGGACGCGCGTATTCCCGACGCGGCCGTCGTTGACCTTCTCGCAGGCCGAGGATCGCACCGACTGGAACACATTGATCCGCTTCGATCATCAGATCAACGCGAACAACACGTGGGCCGTCCGTTGGCTGCGCGAATGGGCGCCGCAGTGGTACACCTTCGGGAATCGTCAGACGCTGGAGTCGTATCAGGATGAGACCGACCTCGATCAGACCGCGGTCGGCACGCTGACGAGCGTCCTCAGCAACTCGCGTGTCAACACCGTGCGCGTGGCGCGAACGTGGGAGCACTGGTGGCACGGCAATGCCTGCTTCCGCGCCCAGGGTCCCCAGAACAATCAGGAGGGTTTCGTCTTCAAGCAGGAGGCGCAAGGCGACCAGGCGCTCTGCCCGCCGCAGCTTGACTACATCAGTTTCCTCGCGCAAGCGAGTACCGAGTCGCAGGGTCCATGGGACTCCAACTACCAGATCGAGGACGACTATTCGTGGTTCCTTCCGGACAAGAAGGGCGATCACGACATGAAGTTCGGATTCCGCTACAACTACACGGAACTGCGGCGCGTGTCGCAGGTCAACTCGAACGGCACGTTCCGTTTCAACACCGATTTGCCGTTCGATCCGGCGATCCCGCGCACGTACCCGGAACGCTTGACGATCCGCACTGGCACGTTCAACGAGTTCATCAAGAATCACACCTACGAGGCGTTCGCGCAGGACAAGTGGCGCGTGAGCCCGCAGACGACGATCGGCCTCGGCATCCGGTACGATCTCGAGATCATCCCGCTCGACGAGACCGGCAACCCGTTGTTCAAGACGAACGCCTATCCGGTCGACAAGAACAACATCTCGCCGCGCGTGAACTTCACGCACTCGCTCGACGACGCCGGCAAGTCTCTGATCCGCGGCGGATACGGGATCTTCTACAACCGGACGATCCTCGGCGCGGTCGACGACACGCTAGAATTCGGCAAGTTCACGACGTCGGCAGTCGTTCAGTTCCCGACCAACGCCGCCGATCCGGGTCCGAGCTCCGGGGGATTCCCGACCGATCCCTTCCTCGTCAACGGCCCGTTCGTCAACCGCGCGCTGCTCAACTCGATGTATCCGCCCGGCGTGCCGGTGAAGAACGGCGGCGTGGTGATTTTCGACTCGCCGGATCGGAGCACGCCGTACGCGCACCAGTTCACGATCGGCTACGTCCGCGAGCTGTTGCCGTCGCTGGCCGCGCACATCGACTACGTCCGGATGATGAACAAAGACATGTTCCTCGCGCGCAACCTGAACCCGGCGCTGCGTGTCGACACGAGCCGGACCGGAAAGCTCACCCGTTTCGATGCATTCGGCGTGCTCGGCGAGCCATACGCCCAGCAGGTCTGGGTGATGGAGAACACGGGCGAGTCGACGTACGACGGCCTCAACCTGTCGCTCGAGAAACGGTACGCGAACAACTGGTCAGGCCGGGTGTCGTACTCGCTCTCGAAGTCGCGCGGCACGGCGGAGGATCAAGCCGATAAGAACACCTATCAAACACTGACGGACATGAACCTCGATCTGTGGCGCGGGCCGAGCAGCGTCGATCGCACCCACATTCTGTCGATCGGCGCGCGCGCCGAAATTCCGAAGACGCACGGCGCCAACCTGTCCACGACGATCCGCTACATGACCGGTTTCCCGTTCACGATCTACAACAGCGCCGTCGACGTGAATCGCAACGGCGAGCTCGTCGATCCGGTGCCGGCCGGCACGTACAGCGGCACCGCGACCGACGGGATGCAGAACGTGCAGTTCGACGGCAAGCGAAACGGCGCGCGAGGCCCGAACATGTTCCAGGCCGACGTGCGTGCCGGCTGGCACAGGCGAGTTCGCGGGCAGCAGACGCTCGAGCTGTTCCTCGATATCTACAACATCACGAACCACGCGAATTTCGATCCGCCGATCACCGCGAATCGGGATCTGCGGACGCCGGCGACCTTCCTCGTTCTGACGAATCTCTACGGTGGCGGCGGCTTCCCGCGGCAGGCGATGCTCGGCGCGCGGTTCGCGTTCTGATCTGATCTACGGCGAGGACGCTGAGGAGGCAGAGCATGCCTCCTCAGCGTCCTATTCGCCACTGTGCGGCGGCACGTATGGCATGACGCCGGCCGGGCCCCCGCGCACACGGCGGCGAAACATGACGCAACCCATCTGCGAGCTAGGCGCCGTGATTCGTGAGGCGCGCCGCCGCGCAGGGATTAGGGATTAGCAGGGTTCAGGGACAAGGATTCGCCAGACACTGGCCGGGCGCGACCGCGCCCGGCCTGTTAAGAAAAGTCCTAATCCCTAATCCCTAATCCCTGATCCCTGATCCCTGATCCCTGATCCCTCTAATCCCTAGTCCCTAGTCCCTAGTCCCTAGTCCCTAGTCCCTAGTCCCTAGTCCCTGCTCCGCGCTCCCACTGCCTTGTGCAGCGCGCAGCATGAACGCGGTCCAGATTGGAAGTGCGGCCTGCGCGCCGGTCAGGCCAAGCGGCTGCGCATCGTCGCGGCCGACCCACACGACGGCGAGCAGATCGCCGGAGAAGCCGGCGAACCACGCATCGCGCAGCTCGTCGGTGGTGCCGGTCTTGCCGCCCGCGTCGACGATGAGACCCGCCGCGCGCGCGGAGCGTCCGGTTCCCTCGTTCAGCACAGCCCGCATCATGTCGGCAACCGACGCAGACGTCTGTTCGCGCGCAACGCGCCGCGGCTCGTCTCCTCCCGTCCGCGTCTCGCCGGCCGCCGAGACGATCTCCGCGATCGCGCGCAGCGGACGCACGAGGCCCCCGGTCGCGAAAGCGGCGTATGCGCGCGCGACGTCGGCCGGCGTCGCCTGAATCGCGCCAAGGGTCATCGACGGAAAGATCTGCGCGACGTGCGTGCCGGTCGCATGCTGCCACAGCGCCGCAACACGCGGAATGCCGGCCCACGTCGCGACCTTCACGGCCGCGACGTTTCGAGATTCCGCGAGCGCGCGCTGCCACGTGATGCTGCCGGCGTAGTGATTCTCGTAGTTCGCAGGTTTCCACGGCCGCAGTCCCGGGAAACGGAACTCGGTCGGTTCGTCGAGGACGAGGGTCGCGGGCGAGACGTCAGCGCCATCGTCGGCTGCGCGTTCGAACGCCGCCAGATAGTCGAAGGGTTTCATGATCGAGCCAACCTGACGCTCGGCGCTGATCGCACGATTGAACTGCGAGTCGTCGTACGAACGGCCGCCGATCATCGCGAGCACTTCGCCGGTGCGCACGTTGGTCGCGATGAGTGCCGCCTGCGCGTGTCGGGCCGAGCGGCGGGGACCGCGGTCGAGATCGCTGAGCCCTCGCTGCACGACGTCGAACGCAATCGCCTGCAGGTCCGCATCGAGCGTCAGATACACGCGCTGGTTCGGAGCGCGCGGCACGCCGGCGAGCGCGTAATCGAGATAGTACCGGCTCGTCCTGTGCAGCAGGTCGTCGCCTGCCGATGACATCGACATCGCCACCGGCTCGTCCTCGAGCGAACGCACCCACTCGTCGGAGTACTTCAGCGGCATGTTCTTGTGCATCAGCCGCAGCACGCGATTCCGCTGCCGGCGGAGGCGTGTATCGTCACCGCTGGATAAACCATCGAGGTATCTGGACGGCTGATTGAGGAGCGCGACGAGCGTTGCCGCCTGAAGCGGAGTGAGATCCCGGAGGTCGTCGACGCCGAACAGCTCACGCGCGGCGGCGCCAAATCCGTGCAGGCGGCGGCCATGCGTGGCGCCGAGGTACACGCTGTTGATGTACGAGCTCAGGATGGCGTCCTTCGAGTACCGCCGCTCGATTGCCATCGCAAGGCCGATTTCGTTCATCTTCCGCGCAATCGTGCGGCTGCGATCCTGCAGCACGTTCAAACGGGCGACCTGCATCGTGATCGTCGAGCCGCCTCCGCCAACCAGCGGCGCCAGGACGAGGCGCGTGAGGTCGAGGCCGTGGTGCGTTTCGAACCATCGATCCTCGCTCGCGATGACCGCGTCGAGGAGCGGCGTGCCAAGGAGCGGCGCGAGCGGCACGGGCGTCGAGCTGACGCGACTCGGCCCGCCGGTCGAAGAGCCGGCCAACGTCACCACCGTTTGAGGTTCGATCATCGCGGTCTCGAGTGCCGCGCCGGACGCATCGGTCAATGCCGCGATCACGGCGCCGTTCCATCGAATGGTGACGTCCGTGAGTTCGGGATATCGCGCCCAAACGGTCAGCGAATCCTCCGCCGCCTGGTAGCATCCCGGCGCATGCGCTTCCGACTCGTAATAGCCGATGCGTCGCAGGTGTTCTTCAATCGCCGGTCTACTCAGGTGTTGTCCGGCGGCGACTCGCACCGGACGCGCGAGCAGCCGCACGTCATGATTCTCAATCGACGCAGACGCGTTCAGCCGCGCGACGCCGTGGCTGTACAACACGGCGACAGCGAGGTCGCTCGAGGCCGATAGCGTCACGAAAAGCGCCGAGGCCGCGACGAGGTTGTGCAGCAGGTTCTTCACGCCGCACGACCGCGGGAGACTTTGACGCGTGAGAAGTCGAGCAGCACGGTGCCTTCGGCCGTCCCTCGCCGAACGCGCGTCGTCACAATCGGCTTCGGTGCAGGCGGCGCAGCCTGTTTCGGCCTGTGAGCCATCAGCTTCTTCGATACCGTGCGCAGCTTCCGCGAGAACATCAACGGTGTGACCGGCGCGACGAGCATCGCGCCGAACGCCAGCGGAACGCTGTACGGCAGCGGGACGCCGAGACGCCGGTCCTCGACGAGGAGAACGGCAAAGGCGCCGAGCGCCAGCAGCGAGCAGAACGTGAAGATGAAGACGATGCGCTTCATGGCCGAGCCTCCACGACCGAGAGAACGAGCGGCTCGCCTCGCAGCTGCGGCAGCAGGGGAACGTCCTCGACGACGCTCTCGCCACGCAGCGTCGAAACGCGCCGGAGCTGATACGACCCGAGCATGCCGGCCAGCGACTCAACCGCCTCTTCGAGCAGCGGCGAGCAGTCGCTCAGCGTGTACTCCGCAGCCAGCGCAACACGCACCACGCCGCGAACATGCAATGGCTCGATCACGATTGGCAGCGCGTCCGGTTCGCGGCGTCCCTGAATCGCCTCGAGCGTGTCGCGCATCGCACGGCGCCAGCGGCCGATGCGTACAGCGAGCGGAATCCGGCGGCCGCCGCGCCACAACGAGAGCAGCGGCAGCAGTTCCACCCACAGCGCACAGGTCCACGCCGTGATCGCGCGCCAGGATCGACGCATCGTTTCCTCCGCCAGCACGCTCTGGACGTCGGTCGACGGCGCGTCGAACGGCGTGTAGGTCGGAAGCGGCGGCGGATCGGCCACGACGACGAGCGCGCTCGCGTGCACGTCGTCGAGCGCGCGGAAGACACGATCCAGTTCGCGTCCGGATTCCGCCGGATCCGCAGGCCGCTCGAGCGGCAGCAACTGCAGTGTCGACAGACGACGCTCGAGATCGCGGCCTGACGCGATCCGCTTCTGCAGCAATCGCAGCGGATCGCCGTTGTACGGCTCGCCCTGACTTCGCGCCGCGGCGGCACGGCGGCGCTCGGCATCGATTTCGGCCTGCGTGGTTTCGGCATGGCGGCGCAACGTCGATCGGAGCAGCATCACGTAGTTCGAGACTCGTTGCGCTTCGGTGGTCCAGTGCAGCGCGCGGCTCTGTTCGATGTCGCGGCGTGCCACCTCCGGCGCCATCCACGAAAACGTCGCGAGCGTTGCGAGCGCAGTCGAAAACAGGAACAGCGGTGCCCAGCAGAGCAGGAGCGAGGTGTAGCTTTGGCGCGGCGTAATGGCATTGAGGCGGTGCACGATCAGCTTGTCGAGCAGGAACGTCGCGCTGGCGACGCCGGTGCCGAGTGCGAGCATCAGGATCTGGTCCTGGCCGCGCATCAGGCGTGCGCCCGCCGTCACCGTGATTGCACTCACACCCGCGAGCAGCATCGCCGGAACGTCGGCCCAGGCGAGCCCAACGAACGGGCGCGTCACCGCGTCGTCGTTCGGTGGCGCGACGGAGCGAGTCAGCCGGTCGGGAAACAGGACGCCGGCCTCGTGCGACCCGGGCGGGTCGTTCACGTTCCCAGCGGCCGTGTCCCGGTCATCGCCGGCCAGCTGACTCGGGTCGACTGCATAGACAACCGGTTCAAAAGGAGGGGCACTCATCGTCGAACCTCAATCCAATTGAGGGCATCTCCGCATCCGCGACCGCGACAGGACCAACGTGCACCGCGTGCTGGATCAGAATGCGTCGAAGATGGTTCAGAGCCCCCGATGCTGTCGTCGCCTGCTCGCCGTCGATCGCTTCGCTGAAGAAGATCGCCCGCGTCGTGTCGTCGGCGAGGCACGTCTGACGCGAATCCCGATGATTGAACGACCAGCACAACACGACCCGACCGGCGGCATACACGACCACGTGCGGATCGAGCGGAATGTCCGACGGACGGGCGCCGAGCGGCAGGAAGAAATCGGTCTCCGGTCGCGCGGTGCGAAGCGTCAGCGACGATGCCGGCAACATGTCGACGTCGAATCCGCGCAACGGTGCCAGATGGCGCGCCGATACCGCGGAGCAGAGCGACGCGACAGGAACGCGCGTGAACTCGCGTCCGTACGCGAGCATGCGCCGGACCACCGCTTCCACGCTGCCAGCGTATGTTGACGGCGCGACGCCGCACGCCTCGAATGTCCGCCGCCACGCCTGAACCTGCGGCACCGTCGCGATGTTGTCCGGCGTGATGCCGCGGCGCGCCAGCTCCGTTGCTGCGGCCGTCCAGGCCGCGTCGAGCTCGTCGCCGAGCAGCGGCCGTCCGACGCGATCGAGGTGCGACGCCGTGAACGCAGCGACTCGCAGCGTCGGGAAGGTTTCGAACAAGGGAGGATCGATTGAGAAGGTCAGCATGACGTGCATCCGTCAGCTTCCGATCCGATGGCAGCGGGTACGCCGGCGCGTTCATGTTCACGTCCCTCCGAGATCGCAGCGTCGCCGCATCCGCGTCGACTCGCATTGCAGGAGCAGTTCCGCGGCGTCACATCAACGATCGTCGTAAACCGGCCGACTCTCGCCGGATCGATCGCGTCGACTCGCGCAATCGGGAACTGATTCCCTCAGGGTCGGGAATGACTTCCCTCACAGCAGCGCACGCGCTCTCTTCCTTGCGTTCTTTCCTTTCTCTGTCTCTCTGTCTCATCGACGATTACGGATCTGATCTCGCGCCGCTGGCGTCCGACCGGTTCGCAGATCTCGAAATTGAAATTGGCGAGC
>Ga0075434_100005930_pt1 | contig 11184 bp, 10 predicted proteins | sample RhiMethybrSRZTD3_FD_75298 | JGI IMG/M metagenome (GOLD analysis project Ga0075434, IMG submission 75298) | Populus rhizosphere microbial communities from Tennessee, USA - Rhizosphere MetaG P. TD hybrid SRZTD3 | ecosystem: Host-associated > Plants > Roots > Rhizosphere > Soil | place: USA...
CTCACCGTGGGCCCTCCTGCCGTGTCGCGGGCGGTTCCTCACCGATCCTAGGACGGTTCCCTTGTGTCGGTCGCGGGGGCGCCGCCTCTACGCAGCGGGCGGCCGCGGGAAGGTTCCCGCGGCCGCCCGATGTCGCTGCCTAGCGTGTCAGGACTGCAGCACGGCCTCGATCTCGAGCTGGATCGTGATCTTGTCGCTCACTACGGCGCCGCCGGTCTCCATGACCGCGGTGAAGTTGACGCCGAAGTCACGCCGGTTGATCTCGCCGATGGCGGTGAACCCGGCCCGGGTGCCGCCGTACGCGTCCGGCCCGAAGCCGTTCAGCTCCAGGGCGAGCTCCACCTGCTTGGTCACGCCCTTGAGCGTGAGGTCGCCGTCGAGGATGTAGACGTCGCCGTCGCGGCGGACACCGGTAGACCGGTAGGTCATGGTCGGGTAGGTCTCGACCTCGAAGAAGTCGGCCGAGCGGATGTGCGCGTCGCGCTGCTCGCTGCCGGTGTCGATCGAGGACAGGTCGATCTCGGCGGTGACCGAGGATTCGAGCGGGTTGGCGCCGGTCACGAGCTCGCCGGAGAACGTGCGGAACTTGCCCCGTACCTTGCTCACCATCATGTGCCGGGCGGTGAAGCCGACGTCGCTGTGGACCGGGTCGATCGACCAGGTGCCCGCGACGTAGCCGGGGATACCGGTCAGGGCGCTCGTGTCAGTGGCGGTCATAGTGTCCTCCTGCTCCCAGGTTGGTTGAGTGCTCAATGGTTGAATGCTTAACAGCTATCACGCCCTCTGTAACATTGTCAAGCGCTCAACTATTTCTCGTGTACACTGATGTCATGGGGGAAGCACGGTGGCTCACTGAGGCGGAACAGGCCGCGTGGCGCTCGTTCATGGCTGGCTGCCGCGCGCTGTTCACCGCCGTGGACGCGCAGCTGCAGCGGGACGCCGGAATGCCATTGGCCTACTACGAGATCCTGGTGCGGCTGTCGGAGGCCCCCGGGCGCGCGCTGCGGATGAGCCAGCTCGCCGAGGCGGCCTCGGCCAGCAAGAGCCGCGCCTCGCACGCGGTGGCCCGGCTGGAGGAACGCGGCTGGGTCCGGCGGGCGGACTGCCCCACCGACCGGCGCGGCCAGGTAGCCGAGCTGACCGACGAGGGTTACGCGGTGCTGGCCGCGAGTGCTCCCGGGCATGTCGAGCAGGTGCGGACGTCGCTGTTCGACGGGCTCACCCCGGACCAGGTAGCACAGCTCGGGGCCATCGGCGACGTGATGGCCGCGGCGTGCGGCGGCCGCCCGATCCCGGCGTTCCCCCCGCCCGGCTGCCCCGGCACCGAGGAGGCCGCCGAACTGGAGCCGGAGCGGGCACTGGCCGACTGAGCCGGGTTACCGCGGCAGGGTCACCGGCGCGGCGGGGGCAGCTTGGCCATCAGGTCCGCGATCGCGGCCGGGCCCGCGCCCGGCTCGTGCCGCAGGCCGTCGAGCGCGCCGGCCCGGTCCTCGGCGTTCCGGTTCTGGCTCAGCTTCTCCTTGGCCTCCACCGTCGCGATCGCCATTTCCACCCCGACGATCGCCCGCAACTGGCCGTCGATGAAGTCACCGGGCGCGTCGTTGACCCGCCAGGGTGACGCCCGGCCGGCTTCGTGCCGGACAGTGAGCCTGCTGACCACGTCGCGGATCCACTCCGGGTCCCGGTGGACGGTCAGCCGCCCGGTGAAATGCACGCTGATGTAGTTCCAGGTCGGCACCATCTTGCCGTGCCGCGCCGTGCTGGGGTACCAGGACGGCGAGATGTAGGCCTGCGGGCCGTGCACGATTGCCAGCCCCACCGTCTCCGGCCCGGCGGACCGCCACTGCGGGTTTGCCAGCGCCAGGTGACCGAGCAGCCGGCCGTGCTCGTTCTCCCCGGTGCCGTGGCCGTCCTGGGCGCCGGCCGGCCGGTCCCAGATGATGGGGATCAGGCTGGCGACCGGCTTGGTCCCGTCGAACGTAACCAGGTCGGCCGCGCCGGCGCTGTCCACGAACGCCTCGACCGCCGCCCGGTCCCGGGCGGTGAAGTGCTTCGGCAGGTACACATATGTGAGCTTATGGACTCCCCCGCCGGGCGGCGGAACCGCGGCCGCCGGGTGCCCTATGCGCGCGGTTCCGTCCGCCGTATGTGCCGCGGCGGTGCGCGGTTTTGACCCGGCCCCCATCATTGTTTAGCGTTGCAGCACAATGAGCAGTGCGGAATTGGTGGCACGAGCGGAGGCCGAGGACTACGCGGCCTGGTTCCGGGCGCTGGCCGACGGCACCCGGGTCAAGATCGTGTCCCTGCTCGCCCGGCACGGGCGCCCCATGAAGGTGGGCGAGATCGTCGCGGCCGTGCAGGTCGGCCAGTCCACCGTCTCGCAGCACCTGAAGGTGCTGGCCGCGGTGCGGTTCGTGCTCGCCGAGCGCCGCGGCACCGCCCGCTACTACCGCATCAACACCGACTGCGTGGGCCGCTTCCCCACCGCCGCCGGCCTGGTGGGCGGGCTCGCGGCGCCGCTCCCCGACCCGGATATTCTCCCGCTCCCCCCGTTCATCGGGCCGATCGGGCTCGCCGTCCGCCCGATGTCCCCCCAGGACGCCGACCAGGTGCTGGCGGTGTACCAGGCCGGCCTGGACGCGGGTGACGCCAGTTTCGAGACCGAGGCCCCGTCCTGGGCCGATTTCGACGCGGCCAAGCTGCCCGGCCACCGGCACGTCGCGACCACCGACGACACCGGGGAACTGCTGGGCTGGGCTGCTGCCGGGCCGGTCTCCAGCCGCGGCGCGTACGCCGGGGTGGTGGAGCACTCGGTGTACGTGGCGCCGGGGGCACGCGGCAGGGGCGTGGGCGGCGCCCTGCTGCGGGCGCTGATCGGCTCCACCGAGGCCGCCGGGATCTGGACCATCCAATCCGGCATCTTCCCGGAGAACACCGCCAGCCTCCACCTGCACGAGCGCGAGGGCTTCCGCGTGGTGGGCATCCGCGAGCGGATCGGCCACCTGAACGGCCGCTGGCGCGACGTGGTCCTGGTCGAGCGGCGCAGCATCGTCGCCGGCCCGGCCGAATCCGCCCCGGCCTGACCCCCCGGCCCGGCCGAATCCGCCCCGGCCCGATCCCGTGGCCCGGCTGTCCCCGTTACCCCGCCGCGAGTGCCTGCTCGAAGTCGGCCCACAGGTCGTCGGGGTGCTCGAGCCCCACCGACACCCGGACGGTGCCCTCGCCGATGCCCGACGCGCGCAGCGTGGCCGCGTCCATCTGACGGTGTGACGTGGAAGCCGGGTGGAGCACCAGGGTTTCCGCACCGCCCAGCGAGGGCGCCAGCGCCGCCAGCCGCAGCCCGGTCACGAACGCCAGGCCCGCCTCGCGCCCGCCGGCCAGGTCGAAGGCGACCATGCCGCCGAAGCCGGTCAGAAGACGCCGCGCGGTGTCGTGGTCGGGGTGGTCCGGCAGGCCGGGCCAGTGCACCCGGGTCACGGCCGGGTGCGCGGCGAGCTTGCGGGCCAGGTGCGCGGCGTTCGCGCAGTGCCGGTCCATCCGCAGCGGCAGCGTCTTGAGCCCGCGCAGGGTGAGCCACGCGGCGAACGGGTCCGCGGCGAAGCCAAGGTCCACGGTGTGCTTCCACAGCGCCCGGTGCGCCTGCTCCCGGGCGGAGACCACCAGCCCGAGCATGACGTCGTCGTGGCCGCCGAGGTACTTGGTCGCCGAGTGGATCACGATGTCCGCGCCGTGCTCGATGGGCCGGCACAGCACGGGGGTGGCGAAGGTGTTGTCCACCACGCAGGTCAGTCCCGCCCGGTGACCGGCCGCGATCAGCGCTGGCAGATCACTGACCGCGATCGTCGGATTGGCGATCGTCTCCAGGAACAACAGCCGGGACCGGGGCGCCGCCGCCGCCGTCACCTCGGCGGCATCCCGGCCGGAGATGTAGCTGACGTCGATCCCGTAACGCGCAGCCAGCTCCGTGAATACTGCGAACGTCCCGCCGTACAGGCACTGCTGCGCGATCACGTGATCACCAGGACGCAGCGAGGTGAGCAGCACCGCGTTGATCGCGCCCATGCCGGAGCTGGTGGCCAGGGCCGCCTCGCCGCCCTCGAGGCTGGCGGCCACGGCCTCCAGCGCGGTCGTGGTCGGGTTGGCATACCGGCTGTACGCGAAGCCCGCCCTCGGATCGTCCAGCGCCCGGGCGCAGGCGGCCGCGTCGTCGAAGGCGAACACCGAGGTCTGGTAGATCGGTACGCTGACCGGGCGGGAGCCGTTCAGCTCGGCGGCGGGGGCGTGGATCGCCCGGGTCTCCAGGTGCATCGTCATGACTGAGACTCTGCCCGCATCCCGCCGGACAGGGAAGCGGCCTGATTTACCTTCTTTCCCATGAGTCTCGCCCTCGCGTTGGTACGTTTGCTGGTCGGGCGTAACCGCCCGACGGGAGGAATTCATGCGCACGGGGCTAAGCGGCAGCGTGTCCTCACCCGATGTACCTGGCGCCAGCGGCGGCGCACCGGCCGGGAAGGAGTCGTGGCGGCGGCCCAGGCCCTTTTCCAAGCCGCAGTGGTACCCGGTCGCCGGGGCCGCCGTCGTGGCCGTCCTGCTGGCCGGCGTCGCGATGACGCTGTTTACCCTGTCCCGCGGCTCGCAAGCCCGCCCGCCGGCCCGCGATTGCGGCGTGGTGACCTGTGCCGCCAGCCTGCCGTCGGCAGCCCTCGGCACGGCCGTGCCGAGCACGGCCGCCCGGAGTAGCGCTCCCGTGCCGCGGCACGGGAGGCCCGCTCGCGCGCCGGCGCTGGCACCAGCGGTCCACCAGCGGGTCCCCCCCGCCGCGCCGAGGACGACACCGTCGGTCGCGCCCAGAGCGGCACCGTCGCCGAGTTCGGGCTCATGGACCCGCCACCGCCATCGCCACCACCGCCATCACCATCACCATCACCATGGTGGATGACGGCGGCCCAGGGCACCGCGGTGCATCCAGGCGGGTTCAGCCAGGCCCCGCGAACCCCGGCACCACGCACACCTTGTTACGCCCGGTGGTCTTGGCCTCGCTGAGTGCCTTGTCGGCGGCGCCGATCAGTTCGGCCAGGGCCCGCCTGGACCGGTCCAGCACCGCGATGCCGATGGAGACCGTCAGCCGGAACACGAATCCGGCGTGCAACCCGTCCTCGATCGCGATGGGCTCCCCGGCGATGTGGTCGCGCAGTCGCTCCGCTAGCCGCCGGGCCTCGGTCTCCCCCGTCTGCGGGAGCAGGATCGCGAACTGTTCCCCGCCGAACCGCCCGACCAGGCCGGCTCCCTGCAGGTTCTGGGTCAGCGTGCGAGCGATCCCCTGGAGGACCTGGTCGCCCGCCGCCAGCCCGGCCGTCTCGTTCACGCCGCTGAAATGGTCGATGTCCACCATGACCAGGGCGAGCGGAGCGTCGCTGCGCAGGGCCCGGTAGAACTCGGCGGCCGCTTCGCGCTGCCAGGTGTCGGCGTTGAGCAGGCCGGTCTTGGCGTCGATCCTGGCCTGGCCGAGCAGTTGCGCCTGCATGAGGTAGCGCCGGCACAGCACCACGGTCGGCAGGGCAAGGACCATCAGCACCGGGTTGACGGCCACCACGAGCGTCAGCGATACCGCCAGGCTCAGCTCGAGTGAGTCGGAGGTCAGCGATTGCCTGGTGGCCACCAGGTCACGGACCCTTGTGTCCGGATCGGACAGCTTGATCGCCACCAGGATGAGCCCGTAGTTGACGGCCGTGGCGATCAGGCCGCACGCCGCCACGGCGAGGACCCAGTACAGGACATGGCGGCCGGTGCCCGGCGGCGTGCCGGTCAGCGAGGCGAGCAGGGCGTGGAACGTGAGCGACGCCAGTCCGTAGGCCAGGCCGATCGCCCCGTGGCTGAAGATCCGCCGGTACACCAGCATCCGCCGGGTCCGCCACAGCTTGTGCGCGGCGAATGGGATCGGCGCCGCTAGCGCGTACCAGGGCGGCAGGGTGATGGCGATGGCGAGGTACCAGACGCCCTGCAGATCGCGGGCCAGGGTGCCCTGTGGTTCCTGGACCGATCGGTTGGCTTCCGTCGCCGCGATCCCGCAGGCCAGCAGCGCCAGGAATACGAGCGCATCCCGGGTATACCAGGTGGTCGACGTAGCGGCGAAAACAAGCAATCCGGTGTAGAGCACGGGCACCGCGAGGACGTAGCTGCGGAGCGGTTCGGGCAGGTCCCACACCTGCCAGGAGCGGAAGGAGCTGACTAGGTTGCTGGCACCTCGTACCGCGCGGCCCGGCAGGCGGATTGCGATCATGAAGACTCTCGGAAAGTGCGGGCGGGACAAGAGTTACTAGTGGTTAACTATCGGTACTGGGCTAACTCCGAATAGTGACAGACCAGGAAATCTACTGTCAAGGCGGGTACCGCCCCGTCAATTCTTGGCTGGCCCGGTGCGGCTGACCCCGGGAAGGAGGAACGCCATGCGGGCCGAATGGACCTGATCCGATCCGTATTACTCATCGGTAACGTCTTCCCGGATGCCACGGGCCCGCGGCCAGCCCGCCCCGCCGGCCCACGAGTACGACGCGGAGCCACGGCTGAGGATCTTGTCGACCGCCGCGCCGACACCGCCGTCGGAGCTTATGATCCGGCGCATCACCATGACCAGCGCGGGGATGGCCCAGAGGTCGCCGCACACCCACAAGATCGCGGCGCCGATCTGCTGGTCAGCGAACGGCGGCAGGGTGACCCCCGGGACATGGTCATACACCGAGTACCAGGACGCCTGGGTGAACAGGCTCATCGACATCGCCAGCACCCACATCACCAGGTTGGTGCCGATCAGGGCGAGCGCCTGGGACACGTCGGGCATCCGCCGCCGGAACGGGGGCGAGGGGATGAACTGCAGCCAGAACAGCACGCCCGCGGCGAAGAAACTGCCGTGCATCAGCCAGATGTGCACGGCCTGGTAGCCCGCGGCCAGGTCGAACGGGGCGGGCACGTGCCAGAAGATCATCACGGCGTTGAACAGGGCCACCGCGACCCACGGCCGCAGCAGGAACGCGCCCGCCGCGCGCAGCGGCCGGGACCAGGTGCCGCGCAGCGTGCCCCGGGTGACCGCCTGGCCGGTCCGGCCGGGCAGGCCGTCGAGCAGCGGCTGCCACGGCGCGCCGGCGACCACCAGCGTCGGCGCAGCGAACATCAGCAGCAGGTGCTGGAGCATGTGCACGAAGAAGTAGCCGTCCGCCCAGTAGTCGATGGGCGAGGCAACGGTGAGCAGCAGCACCGCCAGGCCGGCGTAGAACAGGAACGACCGCTGCCGCCGCTGGCGGGTGCGCTCCGGCCGGGACCGCCGGGCGAGCCGGGCTAGGCCGATCTCGTGCCAGATCACCAGGACCGCGACCACGATCAGGAACGGGTCGAACGACCAGTGACCGGTGAGGTAGCTCATGACGGTGCGATCCTACGCGCCGGGCCTGGCCGGCGCTATCGAGCGCGAGCCCAGGTCAGCGCGGGGGATCACACGCTGGCTGCCGCTGGTTCACTCTGCCCCCGGCGGCGGCACCAGTTGGTCGAGTTCGCGAGTTTGGCAGCCGAAGGGATCCAGTCCACCGCGGCCGCGTTGGCCTTCACCTGTTCGGGTGAGGTGGCACCGGCGATTACCGAGGCGCACCCGGGCTGTGCCGCCAGCGCGCCGATCGCGACGTCCAGCACGGTCAGCCCGCGCTGGCCGGCCCAGGAGATGAGCGCCTCGACGCGGTCCAGCTTCGCCTCGGTCACATAGCCCGGCCGGCTGGCCAGCCGGGTGCCGGCCGGCGCCGCCTGGCCCTTGCGCACCTTCCCGGTGAGCAGCCCGTTCGCCAGCGGGTAGTACGGCAGCACGCCGAGGCCGAAGTGCCGCGCGGCGGGCACGACCTCCGCCTCGGCCCCGCGTTCCAGCAGCGACCAGTGATTCTGCGCGGAAACGAATGGGACCGCGCCGGCCTCGCGCGCCACATGGGCGGCGTCGGCGATCTGCCAGCCGGTGAAGTTGGAGTTGCCGAGGTAACGGACCTTGCCCTCGGCGACGAGCTCGGTGAGCGCGGCCAGGGTCTCCGCCACCGGGGTCAGCGGGTCGGGGGTGTGGATCTGATACAGGTCCAGGTAGTCGGTCCGGAGCCGGCGCAGCGACCGCTCCACCGCGCGCCTGATGTAGGCACGGCCGCCCTTGGCGCCGGCCGCGGTCCCGTATCCCATGTCGAAATCACCGAACCCGAACTTCGACGCCAGGACGACCTGGTCGCGCCGGCCGGCGAGCACCTGGCCCAGGAGTTCCTCCGAGCCTCCCCCGTTGCCGTAGATGTCCGCCGTGTCCAGCAGCGTGATGCCCGCCTCGATCGCCGCGCCCACGACCTCCCTGGTCGCCCCCAGATCGAGCCGGCGGCCGAAGTTGTTGCAGCCGAGCCCGGCCACCGACACCATCAGCCCGGAATCGCCAACCGGCCGGTAACGCATCCGCTTACCTCGTTTCGTCCAGCACTGGCACCGAACCGATGGTACGGGAGGGGATCTCCGGCCAAATCGCCGTCAGGGCGGTCAGCGGTGCGCCCGGGACCGCCCGTCGCGGCCGGCCCGCCGCTCGCGCACGCGCACCGACAGGTGCAACGGGCTGCCCTGGAAACCGAACTCCTCGCGCAGCCGGCGTTCGATGAACCGCCGGTAGCCGGCCTCGAGGAACCCGGTGGTGAACAGCACGAAATGTGGCGGGCGGATCCCGGCTTGCGTCGCGAACAGCACCTTCGGCAACCTGCCGCCGCGCGCGGGCGGCGGGGTCGCGGCGACTAGGTCGCTGACCCAGGCGTTGAGCCTGCCCGTCGGTATCCGGGTTTCCCAGCCCGCCAGGGCCAGTTCGAGCGCGGGCACCAGCCGGTCTATGTGCCGGCCGGTCGCGGCGGAGATGTTCACCCGCGGCGCCCACCGGGCGGTGTGCAGCTGGCGGTCGATATCACGGTCCAGCCGCAGCCGCCGGTCCTCATCCACCAGGTCCCACTTGTTGAACGCCAGGACCAGCGCGCGGCCCGCGTCGATGACCATGGACACGATGCGCAGGTCCTGCTCGGCGAGCGGCTCGCTGGCGTCCACCAGCACCACGGCGACCTCGGCCCGCTCCAGGGCGCCCGCGGTCCGCAGCCCGGCGTAGAAGTCCGCGCCCTGGTTTTCCCTGGCCCGCCGGCGTATCCCCGCCGTGTCCACGAACCGCCAGGTCACCCCGCCAAGCTCGATCAGCTCGTCCACGGGGTCCCTGGTGGTCCCGGCGGCCTCGTGCACCAGCACCCGCTGTTCCCCGGCCAGCCGGTTCAGCAGGCTGGACTTGCCTACGTTGGGACGGCCGATGAGAGCCACCCGGCGGGGCCCGCCGGCGGGGTCCCGCTCCTGCGCGGAGGTTTCCGGCAGCGCCGCGAGCACCACGTCGAGCAGGTCACCGCTGCCCCGCCCGTGCAGCGCGCTGACCGGGTACGGCTCCCCGAGCCCCAGCGACCATAGCGCAGCGGCGTTGGGCTCACCGGGCGTGTCGTCGACCTTGTTCGCGGCCAGCACGACCGGCTTGCCGGACCGGCGCAGCACCGCCGCGACCGCTTCGTCCGCGTCGGTGATGCCGACGACCGCGTCCACGACGAACAGCACCGCGTCCGCCGCCGCCACCGACAACCGGGCCTGCGCAGTGACCTGTTCGGCGAGCGAGCGGCTCGTGTGCGCGGTGTCACCGGGGTAAGGCTCCCACCCTCCGGTGTCCACCAGAGTGAACGCCCGGCCGCGCCAGACGGCGTCGTAGGCCACCCGGTCCCTGGTGACGCCCGGGGTGTCTTCGACGACCGCCTGGCGGCTGCCGAGAATCCTGTTGACCAGGGTCGACTTGCCGACGTTGGGCCGCCCCACCACCGCGACCACGGGAACGGGGGCGGAGGAGTCCTGCGGCTCTCCGGTGCCGGGCATGGCCATCGTCAGCCGGTCCGTGCCGTGCGGCCGGCCAGCGGGAACCCACGGTCCCCCGCTGCCCGGACAATCAGCCCGATGACCTGGTCCAGGGACAGGACGGTCGAATCGACCTTGATGGCGTCGCCCGCCATGACCGACTGTGCCGCGTCGGCGGTGTCCCGGCGCTTCTGCTCGTCCCGGGTCACCGCGGCCGTAGCGCCGGGGTCGGCGGACAGATCGGCGCTGCGCCGGGCGGCCCTGGCTTCCTCGCTGGCGGTCAGGTACACCTTCACCACGGCCTGCGGGGCGACGACGGTGCCGATGTCCCGGCCCTCGGCGACGATTCCCTCGCCCGCGGCGCAGGCACGGGCGAGGATGTCCTGCTGCTGGGCGATCAGGTGCGCCCGGACCTCGGGGACCGAGGCGACCGCGCTCACCGCGTTGGACACCTCACGGGCGCGGATCAGCCCGGTGATGTCGGTGCCGTCGACCGTGACCCGCGGACTGGCCGGGTCGGTGCTCACCTCGATCGCCGGGTGCCTGGCGTGCCCGGCCACGGTCGCCGGGTCGCCGATATCCAGACCCCGGCTGAGCAGCCACCAGGTCAGTGCCCGGTACATCGCGCCGGTATCCAGGTAGCGCAGGCCAAGCCCGGTGGCGACGCCCCGGGCAGCACTCGACTTTCCCGACCCCGCAGGGCCGTCCACCGCGATCACAAGGCACCGAGTCACCATGCGATGTTACTAAGGTGGCCGACCTAGTGCGTTGGCCATGAAGCCAGCAGCGAGTGTAGACAGACGCGGGGCCGCTATCCCACGGGAACCGAGGCGATGACTCATCTATTGATGATCGAGATCTGCCGGGAGCCCTCCGAGAACGTCAAGCGCTAGCAGGACCGGAGGACGGCACTCCGCTCGTGCGCCGTCGACATTCTCACAACTGATCAGTTGTTCCGCCGATCAAGGGTCACCGGCATCTGCTGAAATCCGCCAGCGCGGGAGCCCACCTCAAAATGTCCGTGCCGCAAGCCAGGATGAGGACCAGAAGATGGCACGACTAGGGACAACCTCCGGCACCCTGATCACCGCTGCAATCGAGATCGCCTATCAGATCTGCTGGCTCGGCCTAACCGAGGCCCAGGCCCAAGGTTGTTCCGTATGTGGGGTCAACGACGGCGCAAAGCCGCTGCACGTCCGTGCCTGGCGATGTGGCGGATGCGGGGCATGGCTGGACCGGGACATCAACGCGGCGGTCAAGGTCGCC
>Ga0075434_100005931_pt1 | contig 11178 bp, 13 predicted proteins | sample RhiMethybrSRZTD3_FD_75298 | JGI IMG/M metagenome (GOLD analysis project Ga0075434, IMG submission 75298) | Populus rhizosphere microbial communities from Tennessee, USA - Rhizosphere MetaG P. TD hybrid SRZTD3 | ecosystem: Host-associated > Plants > Roots > Rhizosphere > Soil | place: USA...
ATATTCGAGGTCTGATATCATGCGCAACACCTCTTCCGACCCGCCGGTGCCGGAGCTCGGCGAGGGCAAACGCGGGGAGCAAGGCTACCTCGGCTACCTGCTGCGGCAGGCGAGCGTGGCGGTGCGCACTCGCATGGAGCGCGACTTGTCGGCGGAGAACGTGACGCCGCCGCAATTCGCGGTGTTAACGATGGTCAGAGCCTATCCCGGACTGTCGAACGCCGACCTCGCGCGGCTGTCGCTGCTCACACCGCAGACCGTCAGCGTTATCGTCAGCAATCTCAAGCGATCGGGGTGGCTGGCCAGCCACCCCCACGCGGTGCACGGCCGCATCCAGCAGCTCGAGATCACCAAGACCGGCCGGGATCTCCTGGCGCGCTGCCGGCCGCACATCCAAAGGATCGAGAAGCGGCTCGCGGCCGGCCTGTCGGCGAGCGAGGAGCAGGTCATCCGGCGCTGGCTCGTGCGCGTGGCCAAGGATGAACCCTAAGAATGAATCGCAAGGCTAGCGCGTCCGCCGCTACATGGTTTTCGCGACCGCGACCAGCTGCTCGAGCGCCTTGCCCCAGCCGTCATGGAATCCCATCTCCTCATGCCGCTTGGTGCTCGCCTCGTCGCCATGCATCACTAGCGCCGTGTATTTGGTGCCCTGGCCGTGCGCCTCCAGCGCAATGACCGCCGTGAAGGCGAAGAATGCATCCTCGCCGCAGACCGTGGAGGCTGTGGTCGGACGGAAGCCCTCCTCCAGCGCGTTCGTCCACATCAGCCGTTGGTTCTCGATGATCTCGAGATAGCACCCGACATTCGTAAACTTGCGGCCTTCCGGCGACTGCATGACGGTGTGAAAACGCCCGCCCGGGCGCAGATCGATCTCGCATGCAACCGTCTTCCAGGGCGCCGGCGTGAACCACTTCATGAGATGCTCGGGTGTGGTCCAGGCGCGCCACACGAGCTCGCGAGGCACGTCGACGACGCGCTGGAAAACCAGATCGAGACCAGGGCGCGGCTGCGGCGACTTAGCGGAAATCTTGGCATGGATCATGAGGTCTTATCCTTCAGGGTGAGCAGATAATTGTCGAGCTGATCGAGGCGGCGCTCCCAGATGGCGCGCTGTCGTGTCATCCAATGTTCCGCCTCCTTCAGCGGCTTCGGGGTCAGTCGATAAGTGCGCACGCGCCCTGCTTTGCGCGATCGCACCAGGCCGCAGCGCTCGAGCACGTCGAGATGCTGGGCGAAGGACGGCAGCGCCATTTCGAACGGCCGTGCGAGCTCGCTGACCGGCGCCGGCCCTTTGCTCAGGCGCTCGAGCACCTTGCGCCGGGTTGGGTCGGCGAGCGCGTGGAAGACGTCGCTCAGTTGTTCCAATTGGTTAGGCATTTGCCTTAGTGTATGGCGGCCAAATACTAAGGTCAATACCTTTGTGTTAGCTCAGTTGGTGCGGAACACGCTCGGCGTCACGCCGATCAGCCGGCGGAAGCGGCGGTTGAAGGTGGCGAGATCATTGAACCCGGCCTCGAAAGCGATCGCGGACACCGGATCCGCGCTCGCACGTAGCCGCTGCGCAGCCCGCAGGAGCCGTGCATGCAAGACATACTGATGCGGCGTCATGCCGGTTACCTGCCGGAACGTGCGCAGAAAATGATAGGGACTCATCGCTGCCTCTTGGGCAAGGGCATTCAATCCGAGTTGCTCATCGGCCTCCGCCTCGATCCGACGCACTGCCATGGTGATGCGCCGCTCATCGCGGACACTTGGTCTGCGGGTTGACGTTGCTCTGTCGGCCGTGATCGTCAGCAACGCGCCGGCGAGCCGCGTCGCAAGTTCCTCGAGCGCACCGATGTCGCGTTGGTCACGTGCAACTTCGGCTTCCGCAAGCAGACCAATTAGCTTGCTTGCCGGCGGCACGCTAGCGCGACTGAAGCTTGCCTTGCGAACGCCAGGCGTGCCCGCGGCAATGCTCTCGAAAAACGCAGGCGCAAAATGGAAGGCAAGACAATGGTCTCCTTGCGCATGTTCATGCCCGCATTCGAAGCAAGCGCCAGCATTGCCAAGCAACAGCGCACCAGGCACCAGCACCGCCGATCCTGCCTGCGTGCGGTACTGAAAGCTTCCGCGCATCACCGCCGCAATTGTGGTTTCGGCATGCTCTTCGACGAAGGTGCGGTCACGCGGCCCGTGGTCGCAGACCACATCACAGACGCTCCATCCAAAGCCGGACGCCAGAGTCTGTACGCTGATGGCCATGGCAAGAACCCTATTGCGGTTCATTCAAACATATATGAGCCGCTCGCCTCCTCTGCTCGCGCGCAATTTAGCAATTTTTCCCAAGCGGGAACCGACCTGCCGCCCTATCTCGATTCAGCAGATGGAGAGGCTTCGCATGACTGAACAATCAGGTTTCATGAAGGCGCTGCACAGCGAGGATCCTGCCGACGATCGCGCCAGACATCTGGAACTCTATGGCTGGCTGATCGGTGACTGGGTGATGGATGCCACAGTCCACATGGACGACGGCACCACCTTCAAAGGTTCCGGCGAAATCCATTTCGGCTGGGTGCTGCAAGGGCGCGCCATCCAGGACGTGTGGATCCTGCCCGGCGTTTTCTACGGCACGACCTTGCGCGTCTACGATCCCGGGCTCGAAGCCTGGCACATCCTTTGGAGCGACCCACTGCGCCAGTACTATTCGCGTCAGCTCGGTCGCGCTCAGGGTAACGACATCGTGCAAATCGGAAAGAATGACGCCGGTATGCCACTGCGCTGGAGCTTCACCGACATCAAACAGAACTCATTCCGCTGGCTCGGCGAGCGCTCACTCGATGACAGCAAGAGTTGGCAGCTGCAGGCGGAATTCCGCGCCCGCCGCGCCTGAACTGCGATCGGCGCTCGCTTTCAGAGTACCGGGGGGACTGACTACCCTGCTCTGAATCAAGTTTGAACGAGATCATTATGCTCGATCACCATTGCTTCATTGCGCAAGCGCCGCGGTCGCCTGGCATCTTTCTTGAGTGCTGCTTGACGCCAGACAGCTCCTTCGTACATGCTGAGCGACATAATACTTTTCAGATTTGTGCGGCAAAGAGGTTATCATGCGCGTCGTCGCAAAGAGCGGTGACTTTCGCGTCAAGGCGATTGCAGGAACGCACACAATTCTGGTTGCCCTTGATTGCGCAGAACCTCACCGGCACGGGCTCCTCGGCTTCTCCTTCAAGCGACAGATCGCTGGGCAGGCCGGAGGCGAACGGTGGTTGCGCGGGCAAAAGGTGTTCAAATCCATTGTCCCCGACCCGAAGGCAGAGCGCGATCCGGTCGACCCCTCGCAGCCCAGGCGGTTCACCACCAACGAGCATCCAATTCAGAGCTTTCTGTGGGGCGACTACACGGCGCAACCCGACACCCGATACAAGTTCACCATCTTCCCCATGTACGGGCGGCCCGGCGCCTTGGAGCCGGCGCCGGGACTCGAATTCGAGGTTCGGACCGAGAAGGAATTCGACCACGGCCATGGCGTCTGGTTCAATCGGGGTGCCATTGCGAGCCAGGCATTCGCGCGCGAGTTCAAGAACAAGGCGCCGACTGAGGACGAGATCAACGATCCCGAGAACAAGGAGACAAAGTGGCTCTCGCGGGGCCTGCTCGAAGCATGTCTGAAATTCATACGTGAGACGAAGTCCGGTGACGGATTGCGGGTTGCCGCCTACGAGTTCACCTATCCGCCGGTGCTTGACGCGCTCAAGAGCGCCCTCGACCGCGGTGTCGATGTGCGGATCGTCTATCACGACACCAGCACGGAAACTGGCAAGGGCAAAGCCGCGAACGAAACCGCGATCGCGAATGCCCATCTCCCGAAGAAGGCGGCGGACGGCAGCAAGATCCTGTTTCCTCGCACAAAGACCAAGATACCGCACAACAAGTTCATCATCCGGCTCAAGGACGCGCAGGAGCCCGTGATGGTTTGGACTGGCTCGACGAACTTCACCCCATCCGGATTCCTGGGCCAGACAAATGTCGGCCACCTGATCGGGGATCCGAACGCGGCCAAACAGTTCCTCGCTTATTGGGAGCTGTTGAAGAAGGACCCGGACCGCGACAAAGCCCGTGCAGGCGCCGAGAAGCTGACACCTGATCCGCCGGCCGTGATCGACAAGGATTCGACGGTTGAGGTGTTCTCGCCGCGCGCCAAGGCTACGTTGCTGAATTGGTACGCGAAACGAATTGACAATGCCGCGGGTAGTGTCCTGTTCACCGCAGCGTTCGGGGTCGCCAAACAGCTCGTGCCGTCGCTCAGCAAGGATCGCGACTATCTTCGCTTCCTGTTGATGGAAAAGCCGCCGACCACGGCCCTCAAGGCCCAGTTCGACAAGGAGCGCGATCTCATCATCTCCTATGGCGTGCCACTTGGAGAGATTTACACGTTCAAGGATGGCAAGCCCACCGCGCGCATCAAGATCAAGGAATTTGAGCTCGACAAATGGTATTTCACGGAAGAGCTGTTCCGCAAGAAGAACGAAGGATTTGTCTTTTTCGTCCACACCAAGTTTCTGCTGATCGATCCCCTCTCCGACGACCCGCTGATCTGCTCGGGCTCCGCCAACTTCTCGTCGAACTCGCTCCTGGACAATGACGAGAACATGCTCCTTATCCGTGGTGACAGCCGCGTTGCCGACATCTATCTGACCGAGTTCGACCGCATCTTCCGCCATTTCTATTTTCGCAACGTGGCCAACGAGATTGAAGCCCAAGGCAACAAAGCCGAGGGTGCGTTTCTGAGCGAGGACGACTCCTGGACAGGAAGCTATTTCAAGCCTGGCGCATTCAAGTCGCGCCGGCGCGAGATGTTCTTTGCCAACCCGGCGCCGACGTGGTCCGAGAACGCAGCAGGCAAAGCCAAACCACGTCCCGCAAAGAAGGCCGGCGTGAAGAAGAAACGCCCCGCCGCCAAGAAGACCGCGACCAAGAAAAAGAAAACCATAGCCAAGAAAAAGAAAGTCAAGACGAAGAAGGTCAAGGCGTTGCGGAAGGCAAAGAAGAGCCAGAAAGCCAAATCGAAGAGACAGAACTAACGCGGTGACGCTCCAAAGCCTGGATCACGCCCACTCGATCATGCCGGGCGACTTCGACTTCACATCACCACCGGTTGACTCATCTCGTTCACGATGCGCGTTGCCACCGCGCCGCCTTGACGCATGGAACTCCGTCTCGGTTATGACTTGGCGTCTACGGACTTGGCATCTGCGTCCTTGTTCCGAAACGTGGCCTCCCCGGCGTCCGAGACCTCGACCCACTTCGGGTTAGGTGAGGCCTCGGCATCGTAGTTGTCGTGCCAGTTCCACCACTTGTATGGCGGCGTCTGAGGGTAACCCTTCGGTGAGTCCTCCCAAATCTCCTGACGGCCGAGCGGCGTGATATCAAGGTAGCTCCAGGTGGTCCCCATCGCCTCGTCGCCGCGGTTGTTAATAAAATAGGTGCGAAATAGCCGCTCGCCGTCGCGGAAGAACACGTTGTGGCCGTGCCATTCATCAACGCCGAAATCGGCGTCGAAGCTGTCAGTGATTGTGTACCAGGGCATCTCCCAGCCCATTCGCGCCTTCAGGCGCGCAATGTCCGCCTGCGGCGCCCGCGAAGCGTAGACAAGAGTAGTGTCGCGAGCGTTCAGATGGGCCAGGTGGGCGACCTGATCGGCGCCCAGGGAGCAGCCACGGCACGCATGCTCGGGCCAGCCGAACACCCCGGGCTCGAAGAAGGCGCGATAGACGATCAACTGCCGCCGGCCCTCGAACAGGTCGAGCAGACTCACCTTGCCCCGGGGCCCCTCGAACTCGTACGCCTTCTCAACGGCCATCCACGGCATCCGCCGGCGTTCAGCGGCCAGGGCGTCGCGGGCCCGCATCTGGGCCTTTTCCTTCACGAGCATCTGCTCGCGCGCAGCCTTCCAGGCCTCCGGCGACACGATCGGAGGTGTGTTCAATTCGAGATGTCCCTTCTGGGGCTGCATGTCTCTCGCTTGGTTCCTGTCCATGTGCCTCTCTCCTGTTCCGTTTGTCCTGCTCTGTGGCTCCATGATTTTCATATTGGGTTGATGTCGAACGTTGGAAGTAACAAGTGTGGCGGGATTCTTGATTCGAACGGCTGATGACGCGCCGGAACATTCGGAACCCAGGTTTCTGCCTAGTGTTCCGGATTCATCGCTGAGGATTTGATCGTGCGCGATACGCACTGCTCTTACGCGGTGGGCGGCTCGATGGTGACGCCGTATTTGGCCGTGATGGCCGCCAACTTCGGCATCTCCGGCATGCCCGCAGCCCTGGCTGCGTCCAGTTCGGCGAACATCTGGTCGAGACCGCAACTCGGCGCGCTCAGAATGAGCACGCGAGCCGGCTGACCGCCGACATTGCGGATGGCGTGGCGCCGGCCCCGCGCACCGAAGAAGAAACCGCCCGGCGCGACCCGGCGGGGCGCAGCTTCGTTTTCGAATTCGATAATGAGTTCGCCGCTCAGCACATAGAACGCTTCATCCTCGTGGGCATGGGTGTGCGGTGGCGTACCCGCGCCCGGCGGAAACACGGCTTCCCAGAGCGAGAAAGATCCACCGGTCTCGGCGCCGGTTGCCTTGTAGATGTGGGTGACGCCGAGCACGTTGAGCGTCGAACCGACTGCCGGCTCGCGAACGAACGATTCGGCTGCTGTGATCTTGGCATCCATCGTCGATCTCCTTGGTTCGGGTGACTCGGATTCGGATGGTTCGCCGCCAGATAGGCCTTTAGTGACCCTCCGATTAGCCGAAATTACCTAGACATACTGTTCGGATTTCAGGACAATCTGAGGATGGATCCGCTCGACGGCATCGCTGCATTCGCGCGCGTTGTGGACAGTGGCAGCTTCTCAGCGGCGGCGCATCGGCTGGGAATCTCCAAGTCCGCTGTCAGCGCGCATGTACAGCGGCTCGAAGAGCGCTTGGGAATTCGCCTCCTCAACCGCACCACGCGTCGACTCTCGGTGACCGAAGCGGGCGCGGCCTACTATCGTTACTGTGCGCGAATTCTCGCCGAAGCTGAGGCTGCTGAACAGGCAGCGAGCGCACTACAGCGCGAGCCGCGCGGCATCCTACGCATTTCAGCGCCTGACAGCTTTGGCGGGATGCATGTGGCACCGGCTGTCCCTGCCTTTCTGAAGCGCTATCCGGAACTTTCCGTCGACATCACGTTGAGCCCGGCGCATGTGAATCTCGTCGATGAGGGGCTCGATCTGGCCATCCGTATCGGCGCCCTCGAGGATTCAGCTCTTATCGTGCGCAAGCTCGCACCATCACGGCTCGTCGTCTGTGCTACGCCCGCCTACCTCAAGGAGCATGGAAAGCCGCGCGAACCCGGCGACCTTGCGAAGCACAACTGCCTCTGCACCGGCCTCCTGCCGTGGGGAGACGAATGGCGGCTTGCCGGCAAACGTGGCGAGATGCGGGTGGCGGTGAGCGGCAGCTTCCGCAGCAACAATGCGGAGATGTTGCGGGCGGCGGCGCTCGATGACATCGGCATCGCCCTGCTGCCGACGTGGGCGGTAGCGGAGTCGCTGCGCACGCGGGCACTGCGACGCGTGCTGGACGCGTGGGAGCCTCCGGCCAGTACGATCCATGCCGTCTATCCCGGCAACAGACTGATGTCGATGAAGGTCCGCGCCTTCGTCGATCACCTTGCGCGATGCTTCGGGCGCACGCCCTATTGGGATAGTGGCCTTTGAAGGAAACGCAGATTGATCTTGAAGGCCCGAGCGTTACGCCGCTGCAGGTGCTCCGAACCAGGTGGTCAGCGCGTCACGAAGCCCCACATCGGTTTGCTCTCCCGCCCAGGCAACATATCCGTCGGGCCGAATCAAGACGGCAGTGGGAGCAGGAACTGCGCCAAGGACCGGAAGCTCCCACACACCAACGTATTTGACGTCGATCGACTGGACTCGATCCGCCCATGGAGTGATGTCGAAGCCGCCGGGCTCGCCGAGATTGAGTAGCACCGGCCGAGCCCGGTGCAGCAGCGTGAATACTCGCAACTCTCCGTCGGCTGCCACCAGGTCGAGATCGGGCATGCGCCGCCCGAGCAGCGGGTGTCCCTCACCGAAATCGTAGTGAATGTCCAGACCTGACATCATCCCGGCAAAACGCTTGCGCGGCTCTTCCATGCTGAGAAGCTCGGATATCGTGTCGCGCAGCGCCTTCGTGCGCTCGTCCTCGCGGCGAAGCGCGACGGAAGCCATCGTGTTTCGCAAGACGCGAGCAGCAACCGGGTGGCGCTCGGCGTGATAGGTGTCCAGCAGGCTTTCTGGCGATATTCCCTTGATCACCTGGGCGAGCTTCCATCCCAGGTTTACCGCGTCCTGCACACCGGTCTGGATGCCCTGTCCACCGTCCGGGGGGTGCACGTGCGAGGCGTCGCCGGCCAGCAGCACGCGTCCTTTGCGGTAGGACGCCGCCTGCCGGGTCATATCGGTGAACCGGGAGATCGAGGTAGGACTGTGGATCCCGTAATCAGTGCCGTACACGGCAATGAGCGCCTCGCTGAGGTCGCGCAGGGTGGGCTCGCCGGTGGCCCCGACCTCTTGTTCGGTCACCAAAACCCGCACCGGCCCATCCTCCAGCCTGCTGAAGCCATGAATGCCGACGGCGTCGCGGCGAATGCCCCATTCCGGCTCCTGGGTTATCTCGACCTCAGCGATCAGGTTGCTGGTTGTCGGGTCCGAACCGGGGAAATCAATGCCGGCTGATTTGCGGATAAGACTTCGTCCGCCATCGCACCCGACGAGATAGTCGGCGTGCAGCGATTGGCCGTCGGACAGCTCGACGTCGACGCCGGTATCGTCCTGTACGAAACCCGTCACCTCCCGCCCGCGATAGGTCGGCACCCCGAGCTCATCGACCCAGCCGGCGAGTATGCGCTCGATGTGCTTCTGCCATAGAGCGAGCCCGTAATTGTGCCGGGTGGGAAAGTCGCTGATGTTCAAGGAAACGCCCGCGAACCCCGCGACCTGCGCCACCTGTCCCTGCGAGAGGAAGCGATTTGCAATTCCGCGCTGATCGAGAACCTCGATGGTGCGGGAGTGCAGACCGCCCGCGCGCAAGCCAGCGAGGTTCTGACTGGCGCGCCGCTCGACAATGGCAACGTCGACGCGAGCTAACGCCAACTCGCCGGCCAACATCAGTCCAGTCGGACCGCCTCCGGCGATGACCACCGCATGGTTGGTCATCGCCACACTCCAGTCGTTTCTGCGGCGGCGATCAAATCGGCCGCGCGCGACCAGCACCTCGACAACAATCCACTCATGTCGTGACCCCGCGAGTTCTAGCTTTCGGTCGGCGGTTCTACGGGATGAGCGGGGTCTTGAAGCAAGTCCCTTGGGCACCACATATCAGACTGGGGAGACGCACCTCTTTCCCTTCAGCTTACCTGCCGTTCAGCGATGTCGTGGCCGCGATAAACCGGACGTATAAGTCGGAGGCCGCCGGATCGCAGCAGTCGACGCCACGATCCGGTCGGCCTTGGCTCGATCCGGGTGCGCTATTGATTGATCTCAGGCTCGACGAGCCGTGCCAGGTTTCGCAGCGACTCCTGCCAGCCGAGATAACAAGCCTCGAGTGGAATGACGTCCGGCACCCCGGCCTGCACGATACTCAATTCGGTGCCGACCGATACCTTCTTCAACGTTACGCTCACCTGCATCTCGCCGGGCAGGTTGGGATCGTCGAACTTGTCCGTGTAGCGCAGGCGTTCACCCGGAACGAGCTCGACATATTGGCCACCAAACGAATGGCTGTGGCCCGTTGTGAAGTTCCGGAAGGACATTCGGTGTGTGCCGCCGACCTTGGGTTCCAGGTGGTGCACGGTGCAGGAAAACCCGTTGGGCGGAAGCCATTTCGCGAGCGCGTCCGCTTCGAGGAATGCGCGATAGACTTTCTCCGGGCTGGTCGTCAGAACACGGTGTAAGTGTACGGTATTGGGCATAACGACTACCTCATGGATTGCCGATTTACACTCCAAGGACGAACGAGTCCTGGCCGACCCGACATGGGATGTCGGATTTCTTGAAAGCGCCGGAAGCGATCTCGCTGCAGCAGCCATTTACTCACGAAGCCAGTCCATACGCCAAAAGCTCGTTCACACGATGGCTTCTCTGAAGAGCCGCGCTTACGCACCCCTTGACCTGCGGCCTCCGGTCTCTTATTTAGCCCATATGCTAATTAGCATGGATGCTAAATACACCCATGACAGACCCTCTCAGCGTGACATTAGCGGCGTTGGCTGATCCCACCCGCCGGGCAATCCTCGCTCGATTGAGCCAAGGCGAGGCAACGGTGAATGAGCTGGCGGAGCCATTTGACATTTCGCTGCCCTCGATCTCGCGACATCTCAAAGTCCTGGAGGGCGCAGGCCTGATCACTCGGGGGCGTCAAGCCCAATGGCGTCCGTGCAAACTGGAGCCCAAGCCGTTGAAACAAGTCGATGGCTGGCTAGAGAGGTACCGCAAGTTTTGGTCGGGGAGCTTCGACCGGATGGATGCACTGCTGACGGATCTCACCAAAGCACCAAGAAAACGGAGAAAGCAGTGAGTGAGCTTCGCGACGATGAACTGCTGATCGAGCGCGAGTTCAACGCGCCCGTCCCGCTTGTTTTTCGACTTTGGGAGAGCCGCGATCACATGCTCCGATGGTGGGGACCCGAGAAATTCACCGCCATCGAGCTGGATTGGGAGCTGACGCCTGGTCGACCGTGGCGTGGCGCCATGACGTCGAAGCAATACGGTCTTTCGAGGTTTGGCGGTGTCATCCGCGAAGTGGAAAAGAACAAGCGCATCGTATTCACGTTCCAGTGGGACAATGATTCGGGTCGCGATTGCGACACGTTGGTGACCGTTACCTTCGCCGAGAGCGATGGAAATACGGTTCAGACATTCCACCAGGCGCCATTCTCCAGCGTCGCGAGCCGCGACAACCATGTCGGCGGGTGGAATTCGCTGTTCAACAAGCAGCAGATCTACGTCGAGAACATCGCCGTCGCCGAACAGAATGGATTTCGCGCATGATCCATAAAAAAGACATCACCAACTAGAATGGAGCGAGGAGAGCCGAGATGAGCGAGCTTATCATTTGGACCCTTGATTGGGTACCCGAGGGCCCTCGTGGCTTCGTGCGCGATC
>Ga0075434_100005933_pt1 | contig 11178 bp, 11 predicted proteins | sample RhiMethybrSRZTD3_FD_75298 | JGI IMG/M metagenome (GOLD analysis project Ga0075434, IMG submission 75298) | Populus rhizosphere microbial communities from Tennessee, USA - Rhizosphere MetaG P. TD hybrid SRZTD3 | ecosystem: Host-associated > Plants > Roots > Rhizosphere > Soil | place: USA...
CTGGCCGAGGAGCACCGCGGCCTCGTCCTCGTCACCGGCGCGACGGGCTCGGGCAAGACGACCACACTCGCAGCCGTGATCGACCACATCAACCGCTCGCGGCGACAGCACATCGTGACGATCGAGGACCCGATCGAGATCGTCCACGGCGACCACGGCTGCATCGTCAACCAGCGTGAAGTGGGGCTCGACACGGCGTCGTTCGCCCAGGCGCTGAGGCGAGGCCTTCGCCAGGACCCCGACGTGATCCTCATCGGCGAGCTTCGCGACGCCGAGACCGCCGAGACCGCTCTTGCCGCTGCCGAGTCGGGCCACCTCGTCCTCTCGACGATGCACACGGTCGACGCCTCGGAGACGATCGGGCGGATGGTCGAGTTCTTCCCGGCCGTCAAGCAGCCTCTGATCCGGTCGATCCTCGCCGGCGTCCTCCGGGGCGTCGTCAGCCAGCGGCTGCTTCCCCGCATCGGCGGCGGACGCATTCCGGCCGTCGAGATCATGATCGGGAACGCCCGGATCGCCGACCTGATCCGCGACAACAAGCCGGACGAGATCACCGAAGCCATCGCGGAAGGCGACTTCTTCCAGATGCAGACCTTCAGCAAGGCGCTGATCCAACTCGTGCTCGAGGAGAAGGTCGACCGCGAGATCGCGGCCAATGCGGCCTCGAATCGCCACGACTTCCTCATCGCGCTCGACCGCGCCCTCAAGCAGCAGGCCGTCGAAACGGTTGCGGACCTCGAGCCTCTGCCGGAGCCGGCCGACGACGCTGCGGAGCCGGAGTCGACCGCGGACGAAACGGCCGACGAGGCCACGGAGCTGCCGAGACTCCGCGTCGCCGGCCAGCAGTAAGCCATGAGACGCCTTCTCCCGCTGCTGGCAGCCGTGCTCGCGCTGGCAGCCTCGAGCACCGCCTCGGCGGACACGTTCCGCGTGGAGCGACCGCACGCAAGCGGGCCGAGCTCTGCGGCGCCCTCGGGCGGCCCCGCGATCTCGTTCAGCCAGACAAAGAACGGCCCCATGGCCTTTGCAGCTCTACGCGTCATCTGGCAGGCGGCGGGCAACCGCTACGGCATTCCGTGGCCGGTGCTCGGCGCGATCAACAAGGTCGAGACCAACTTCGGCAGCAACCTCGGGCCGAGCTCTGCCGGAGCCGTCGGCTGGATGCAGTTCATGCCCTCGACCTGGGCCCGCTGGGGGATGGACGCGAATGGGGACGGTGTCGCGGACCCGGACAATCCCACGGACGCGATCTTCAGCGCCGCGCGATACCTCGCCGGCTGCGGAGGGCAGTTCGACATCGCGAGGGCTGTCTATTGCTACAACCACTCCCAGTCGTACGTGAGCGAGGTCCTCGGGCTCGCCGCGCTCTACGGCGGGGGCGGTGGAGCTGAGGCCGGCGGCAGTCTCTTCTCGGTCGACCTCCAGCCGCAACTCGCGTCGGCGCGCAAGCAGATCACAGCGTCGAAGGCCCAGCTCGTCAGTGCCCGCGCCCGAGCTGGGAAGCTCGCGGGCGCCCAACAGCGGTTCCTTCGTGCGGTGAACTCCGCTCCCCTGCTCTCCGACCAGCTCGAAGCGAACAAGCGCGCCGTCCTAGTCGGCGTGCGGCGCGACGCGGCGGAGGCGCGCGTGAACCGGCTGCAGAAGCTGCTCGACGCCGCCAAGAACCGGCTCGGCAGGCTGCAAGACCAGGCGAGCAACGCCTCGTTCGCGACGGGCCTCCCGTCCTTCGTGTCGACCGGTGCCAGTGGTGGCGTCGTCTCGATCGCGGCGCAGTACCTCGGCGTGCCGTACGTGTGGGCCGGCGCGACCCCTCGCGGATTCGACTGCTCGGGCCTCGTCCAGTACGTGTTCGCCCAGGTCGGTATCTCGTTGCCGCACAACACCGTCGCGCAGTGGCACGACCCGAGCGCGGTCTCGGTTCCACGCGATGCGCTCCAGCCCGGAGATCTCGTCTTCTTCAACGGGCTCGACCACGTCGGGATCTACATCGGGAATGGGTATTTCATCGACGCACCGCACACGGGCACGGTCGTCCGCATCGACAGCCTCAGCCAGGGCTGGTACGCCTCCAGTTACGACGGCGCGAAGCGGATCCTCGGCGCCCAGTTCGGCGGAGCTCCGCAGGCTGGCGGCACGATGACGTTCACCTCGGGGAGCTCGGTGTCCTTCGTGTCCGACGTCGTCTACTTCACCCATTAGAGGGTCATGGGCGTAGGCGAACGTTCCGATGCAGGTGCCGTGACCCGGCGTATCCTCACGCTCCCCCGCGTCACGGCCGTCGCCGCTGCCGTCCTGCTCGTGAGCGCGACGATCAGCCTCGCCGCCGACAAGCCGGTCGCCCGGAAGCCCGCGGCGCACGCGGTCAAGCGGCAGGTGCTCGTCGTCCCCGACGTCCGCAGCCAGGTGTTCGTGTTCGCGTCCGGGACGCTCGAGGATGGCGGCTTCGGCTGGAAGGTAAGGGGTTCCGTCCACGGCTTTCCGGCGAACGTCGTCGCCTCCCAGCAGCCGAAGCCCGGCGTCCGTGTGATCGACACAGGGGCGCCGACGATCACGCTTTGGCTCTCGCGCGGGAAGGCCCCGCAGCTCGGCGAGCCCCAGGACAGGTCGCCCTACGGGGCGAGCCTGATCCGGCGGCTCCGGCACGCACACTCGAGGTAGCCGGGAGATGGGTGTGCGCATCCGCGCACGGCTCGCCCGCGAGGAGGGCCAGACGCTCATCGAGCTGATCACGACGATGGCGATGCTGAGCTTCGTCATGGCCGCCGTCGCGGCACTCTTCGTCGCCGGCCTCCACGCTCAGACGGACATGAACCAGCGGTTCCAGGCACAGCAGAACGCCCGGCTCTCGCTCACGCTCATGCGAAGCAACATTCGCAACTCGTGCGTGGCCCCTCAGGTGTATGCGACCCCCGCGTCCACCACGCCGCTCGCGTCGGGCGTCTTCGGCGCCAAGGTCGTCCTCGCCTCCGCCTGCAGCGCCGGCGTGGCGACGAGCAACGTCACGTGGTGCGCCGACTCCTCGACCGGCGCCGCGCCCTTCGGGCTCTACAAGCAGACCGGGACCACGTGCGCCTACAACAACGGTGTCCAGAGGGCCGACCAGCTCAAGACGAACACGGTCTTCGCGTTGTCGACCACGAGCGGCCGGCGTCCCCAGCTGGCCGTGTCGTTCCCGGTCGACGCGGATCTCTCGACCCCGACCGGCGTCTACACCTTGAGCGACACGGTGATGGCGCGGAACTCGGCGGCGACACCGTGATCGCTCCGACGCTCCACCGGAGATTCGCCGATGAGCGCGGCCAGTCGCTCGTCCTGACCCTGCTGGTCCTCTTCGTGCTGGCAATCGTGCTCAGCACCGTGATCATCTTCACGAGCTCGAACCAGCGGAACTCCGCCTACCAGAGGTCCGCGCAGACGGCGAGCTCGCTCGCCGAGGCCGGCCTCAACAATGCGATCTCGGTGCTCGCCAACCCGAACAACTCGCCCTATCTGGAGACCCCGGCCACCCCCACCCAGCAAGCCGTGCTGCCGGACAACGTCAACTACGCGGCGACGAGCAAGACGTACTCGGGTGGCACGTCCGAGTGGTGGGGAGTCCTCAACCACAGCGGAAGCGCGTACACGTGGACGGTCTCCGGGCGTGGGACAGTGACGAATCCCACAGGGCCAGGCGCGGCGAACATCGTCAAAACGGTGACCGCGTCAATCAACGTAAATCCGCCCACGTCGAACTCCTACCAGGTCGGCGTCTGGAACAGCGTGTACTCGCCCTTCGGGCCCACAGCGGGCTGCGACACGACGATCGGCCAGGGCATCAACATCGCGGTCCCGGTCTACGTCGGCGGAAACCTCTGCATGGGGCAGAACGCAACCATCTCGAAGCCGACCTACGTCGGCGGTTTCCTCTTCTTCAACAACAAGCAGGGCTCGATCGGAACGAACGCCTCGCCGGTCAACTCCGCCCACGTCGGCAGCTACTGCCAGGTGCAGAACACCGGCGGACAGGTCAATCCGTGCAAGAGCGAGCCAGTACAGGGGAACCAGCCCAACACCAACATCTGGGTCACTGGCGCTCCCAACAACCTAAGTGGGGTTGCCTCCGACTTCGTGGGCATCACGGCCCCGAAGATCTGCTGGAGCGGAGCCGCGGCTGAGGTGGCCTCGGGAGCCTGCACGAACACGCCGCCCGGTGGCTGGTACACCTTCGCGTCACCAGGCCCCAACAATCCGTGCAACGCACAGAGCACCGGGAGCCCTCTTCCCGTCTTCGAGTCAGCCGGCAACACGGTCATGGACCGGAGCGTCGCCTCGGTCTTTAACCTCACGCCCGCGACGAGCTACTCGTGCTTGACCTCACAGGGCCAGCTCTCGTGGGACGCGACGACGCGAACCCTCACCGTCGTCGGCACGGTCTTCTTCGATGGCAGCATCACCATGACGACGAGCGGCAACCAGCCGATGATCTACAAGGGGACGGGCAGCGGCGGCGCGTGCACGCTGAACGCCGACTGCCAGGCCGTCATCTACGCCAGCGGGGACATCTCGATCAACAGCGAGAAGCTGTGCGCAGTCCTCAACGCGGCCGGCACCGACTGCTCCTGGAACACCTGGGACCCGAACAAGAAGCTCCTCATCTTCGCCTCGAACGGGCCGACCGGCATCACGGTCGGGCCGTCGCAGACGTCGTTCCAGGGCGGCCTCTACGCGACCAACACCGTCGCCACCGGTCAGAGCGCCGTGACGGAAGGGCCGCTCGTGTCCGGGACGAAGACGGTCGTGCTCGGCCAGCAGTTCGGCGGCACCTTCCCGCCGATCACAATCGCTCCGTTCTCGATCCAGCAGCAGCCGGGCGGGTTCACCATCAGCCCGCCGACGAACTTCAGCTACAGCGGCTGAGCCACGGAACCGCGCTCAAGCAGCGCGTCCAGAGTGTCGATAACAGAGGGGATGGACTTTGTCCTGCCTCTCGTTTTCGTGCCCGGGCTTGCGCTCGGAAGCTTCCTCGGCGTGGTGGCCGCCCGTGTGCCCCTGCGCCGCTCCATCGTGCGCCCCGGCTCGGCGTGCATGAGCTGCGAGGCACCGATTCGCTGGTACGACAACGTGCCGGTCTTCTCGTATGCGCTTCTGCGCGGCCGCTGCCGCCGCTGCGGCGTCCGCATTCCGCCGCGCGACCTCGCGATCGAGCTCGCCACGTCCCTGCTCCTCGTCGGCTGCGTGCTCGCGTTCGGCTTCACCCTCCAGGCTGCTGCAGCCGCGGTCGCGTGCGCCGCACTCGTCGTCGTCACGGCGACCGACCTCGAACGACGGATTGTCCCGAACCGGGTGGTGCTGCCGGCGGCGGCCGCCGTGCTCGTGCTGATGACGGTCGCGCATCCGTCGCCCGCGTGGGCGATCGGAGCGGTCGGAGCCGCCGGGTTCCTGTTCCTCGCGGCGGTCGCCTATCCAGGTGGCATGGGGATGGGAGACGTCAAGCTCGCCCTCCTGATCGGCGCGCTGCTCGGCCTGACGACGCCAGTCGGAATCCTGCTTGCCCTCTTCCTGGCGCTCGTGCCGAGTGCGGTTCTGCTCGCGCGCCACGGCGCCGGCGCCCGGAAGCTCGGGATCCCCTTCGCGCCCTTCCTCGCGGCCGGCGCGGTGATCGCGCTCTTCGCCGGCGAGCCAATCCTCCACGCCTACCTAGGCGTCATGTCATGAGGCGACTGCGGTGTCTGCTCAGCCTGCCGTGACCGGCAACGGGAGCTCGGCGCCGAAGGGCCCGACCGCTCCTGCCCCGATCTCGCAGCTCATGGGCGAGCTCGTCATCGACCTCCTCGAGACGACGGGCCTGATTCCCGAGGCGAAGTTCGAGGTTCTCCGGGAGAAGGCGAAGCACCAGTCGGTCGTGCAGGTACTGATCGACGAGGGGCTCGCCTCGAGCGAGGCGATCGCACGCATCGTCGCCGCCCAGCACGGGCTGCCGGTGATCGAGCTCGGCTCCGTCGGCATCGACCCCATTGCGGCCAGCTCGGTGCCGCTGCACGTCCTCGAGCAGGTCAATGCCGTCCCGTTCGCCTTCGAGGGCGACTCCCTCTGCGTCGCGATCTCCGACCCGCAGAACATCCACGGCATCGACTCGCTGCGCCTCGCGAGCAAGAACCCGATCGTCCTGCGCGTCGCGGCGAGCGAAGACATCGCGAACGAGCTCGGGAGACTGGCCCGCACGGCGGAGGCGTTCGGCGCACGCTCCGGACTGAGCGAAACCGCCGAGTTCGAGGTGATCGACGAGGAAGAGGTCGACGATCTCGAGGTCGACGACGGCATCTCCGACGCCCCGCTCGTCCGGCTCGTCAACTCGATCATCTTCGAAGCGGCCGAGGACGGCGCGAGCGACGTCCATTTCGAGCCGCAGGCGGACTCCCTTGTCGTCCGCTTCCGCATCGACGGCGTGCTCCATGAGACCCAGCGGATCCCCCGACGCAGCGCGATCGGCGTCACCACACGCCTTAAGGTGCTCGCGAAGCTCGACATCGCCGAGCGCCGGAAGCCGCAGGACGGACGCATCTCGCTCTCAGCGTCCGCCGCTGGCCGAATGCTCGACGTCCGCGTCGCGACGCTGCCGACGGTCGAGGGCGAGGCGGTCGTGATGCGCCTCCTGGACAAGTCCAAGAAGCCGCCGACGCTCGAGGAGGTCGGGCTCGGCGTCGCAATGCAGGAGCGCCTGGGAGCGTTGATCCACCGGCCGACCGGCGCGCTGCTCGTCACCGGCCCGACGGGATCGGGAAAGTCGACGACGCTGTTCGCCGCCATGACCGAGATCAACCGGCCGGAGATCAACGTGATCACGGTCGAGGATCCGGTCGAGTACCGGCTGGCCGGCCTTAACCAGGTGCAGATCAACCCGCGCGCCGGGCTGACGTTCGCAACGGCGCTGCGTTCGATCCTCCGCTCGGACCCCGACGTCGTGATGGTCGGCGAGATCCGCGACGTCGAGACCGCCAAGATCTCGATCGAGGCCGCCCTGACGGGCCACTTCGTCCTCTCGACCCTGCACACGAACGACGCCCCGGCCGCGCTGACGCGCCTGAACGAGATGGGCGTCGAACCGTTTCTGACCGGAGCGGCAGTCACCGGCGTGCTGGCCCAGCGCCTCGCTCGGCGGCTCTGCGAGCACTGCAAGGAGCTCTATACGCCGAGCAAGGACGAGCTCCTCGCGGCACGGATCCCCGACGAGCTTCGCCACGGGAAGATGGAGCTCTTCCGGCGCAACGGTTGCGTTCGCTGCCGGCAGACCGGCTACGCCGGCCGCATCGGCGTCTTCCAGCTCCTTGCTATGGACGAGGATCTGTCGTCCCTCGCCGCGCGCAAGGCGAGCCACGAGGAGCTCGAGCGCGCCGCGATGAACGGGGGCATGACGACCCTCTGGGCAGACGGAATCGAGAAGGTCGTCGCCGGCCTCACCTCGCTCGAAGAGCTCGCCCGCGTCACCACGCTCTAGCCCGCGCAGCCGACGCTGATTACCGTCCTCCTGTGGAGGTCGGCTGGGACGAAGTAGCGGCGCGCCGCCTGGCGCGCTCTTCGCTCAGCGATCGCGCGAGCGGCGACCGGCTCGTCGAGGTCGTGAGCACCGTCTGCGGCGTCCACGCCCAGGTTCAGGCATCGGCCGAGTTGCAGCTTGCGGCCCGGGTCGAGGGAATCGAGCAAGCCGGTGTCCGAGCGGCGTTGTGGGAGCAGCGCTCGCTCGTCAAGGCCTGGACGATCCGCGGAACGCTGCACCTCCATCCGGCGGAGGAGCTCTCGCTCTGGTACGCGGCGCGGCGCGCCGTCGCCGGCGAGGCCGACCGGGGGCTGCCTTCCTGGCGCGATCCCGCGGGCGCGGTTCACCCCGTGCTCGAAGCCGAGGAGGTCGAAGCGATCCGCGCAGTCGTCTGGGAGGTACTGGACGGCCGCTGCCTGCTGCGCGAGGAGCTCGCAAAGGAGGTCGTGAAGCGCGTGGGCGCCGCGCCTCGGGAGCGGCTGCGCTCGGGCTTCGCCTTCTTCCTCGGCGAGCTGTGTCAGGGACCGCCGCAGGGCTCGCGGATCACCCTCGTGCGACCCGACCAGTGGATCGACGGCTGGCGAGGGGTCGACGACGACGCGGAGGCGCTGCGTGAGGTCTGCCGGCGCTTCCTGCGGGCGTACGGGCCCGCACGGCCCGCCGACTTCAGCGCATGGTTCTCGTCGCCCGCCTTCAAGGCCGCGGAGGCGCGGGCTCTGTTCGACGAGCTCGCCGGCGACCTCGAGGAGATCGACGTGGACGGCCGACACTGCTTCATGCTCGCCGGCGATCGGTGGTTCCCTGCGCCGACCAGCGAGGTGCGGCTGCTGCCGGAGTACGACGTCTACGTGATGGGATCTCGCGAGCGCGATCAGCTAGTCCCGCCACCGGTCCGAGAGCTGATCGCGGGCCATGGCCGCGGACGCTACGAGGGTCCGGCCGGGGTTCGTTTCGTCCTCGTCGACGGGATCGCGGCCGGGCTCTGGGAGCGCCGGAAGCGCGGCAGACGGGTCGAGCTCGAGATTCGGCTCGCGCGGCGCCTCGCGAAGGCTCGCCGCACCGAGCTCGAGCGCGAAGGAGAGCGCCTCGGCCGGTTCCTCGGGCTCGAACCTGCGCTCAGCTTCGTCTAGACCGACTTACTTGCCCAGGCGGTTGCGAACGCTGAACTTCGTCGGCCGGCTCGCGGCGGCGAGGTCCTCGAGAGAGGTCGGCGGCGGCGTAAAGCCGCCTTCAGGAGCCGGCTCCGCGGCTTCCGGCTCGGGCTCGGCCGACTCTTCCTCCGCCACGGGCTCGGCGGGCGGCTCCGGCTCGGGCTCGGCCGTCTCCGGCTGGGACTGCGGCTCGGCCGCGCTCGCGTTCGTCGCCGCAAGCAGCTGCTCAGCGTCGCGGCGCGCACTGTCCGAGATGTCGCGTGCCTCCACCCCGGCCTGTGCCAGAAGCTCGTCGGCGGAAGCCCGGGCGCTTTCGGCTGTCTGCGCGGCCTCCGCACTGGCCGCGGAGAGCACCCCTTCGGCCTCCGTCCGGGCGGCGGCAAGAATTCCGTCGGCCTCGGCCCGGGCGGCCTCGAGAGCGGCCTCGGCCTCCGAGCGGATGCCTGCCGTGGCGGCCTCAGCCTCGGACCGCGAAGCGGCGAGGATGTCCTCGGCGCGCTCGTTTGCAGAAGCGAGCGCTGCGGCCGCTTCTGCCTCGGCGGCGGACAGGCGCTGGCGCTGCTCCGAGAGCTCCTGTTCGGTCTGCACGAGCTGCTGCCGCGCCCCCTCGAGCTCGCGCTTGAAGTGATCGAGCTGCGTCTCGCGCTCGTCAAGTGCCAGCCGGCGAAGCCGGACCTCCTCCTCGGTGCGCGACAGCCGATCCTTGGCCGTCTCCTGCGCGTCCTTCTCTATGCGGTCGGCAAGCTCGACCGCCGCTCGGACGAGCTCGAGAGCCTCCAGGCGCGCCGAGCGGTTGTCTGCGGTAAAGCTCGAGCCGGCACCGGGATCGGCGCCGTCGGGATCGGGAGGGAGCCGTTCGAGCTGAGGGAGCGCAATGATGTCGGCGCCGGGCTCCGCTTCGTGCTCCAGGAACTCGCTCTCGTCCCTCTGAACCGGATCCACGGTTTCCTCTTGCGCGCCGCTCAGGCGTGGATCTCGCAGCCGAGGTAGACCAAGGCCTCGACGGCCTCGGTCACGAACGTGCTCGCCTGCTGGGCGTCGGCGAAGTTGTACGACCGCGGCTCGGCGCCGTCCTCGCGGGCCTCGACCTCGACGTCGACGACGCAGGCGTCACCGAGATCGCGCGCCCTCATCGTCACGACGGGGCGTCCGTAGCGGCTCGCGCTGCGCACGAAGAGCTCACGCGGCTCGGCCTCCTCGGCGTGTGCCCGCCCTGGCCTTCTCATCAGCGTGCGTCGCTGACGGCCTGCGCGACCACGTTGCGATCGACGAAGCCCTTGAGCTCCGCGGTGACCGCGTGCCGCCGTGTGACGACGAGGACGGCCGGGGTGTCGACCATGCCCAGCTTCTGGAGGAGCGGAATGCCCGCCCGCTGGTGGAAGACGTTGATCGACACGAAGCCGGCGTGGCCGGCAGCTGCGCCCGCCCTCGCCTCGGCGCTCGAGAGCTTGTCGAGGTCGGAACGCGGCGACGAGAGCGAGACGACGACCACGGAATGCTTCTGCAACGCCCGGGCGACCGACACCGGCATGCCGTGAGTGGCGAGCTTCCTCGCCGGCGGGGTAGCCGTGTGGGTGTGCGTCTTGCTGGGCGTGGTGGACGTCGGCGTCGTCGAGACCGGCGTGGAGCTGGCGGTGCTCGGCGACGAAGTGCTGTGTTTCCGAACGACCGTCCAGTATCCACCGGCGATGACGACGACACCCAAGAGGAGCGCGACCAGCCGGAGCTGGCGCGTGGTCAGCGTCTCGTTCATGAGCCTCCTATCGGCAGTCCCGCGGTAGCGGGCCTCCCTGAAACGGGGGATACGTGGCTAGCCGGTGGCGGAGCTGCATGCGGCTGCGGCGGTCTCGTTGACGGCGCCGCCCGGCCCGGCCACCTTGGCGATGTGCGGTCCCTTCGTTGCGGAGAGGCAATAGTGGGTCGCGTCGGAGAAGACCGTCAGGCCCGCGTCGACGTGGCCGATCGATTGCAGCGCCGCGACGTTCATGCCGGCGTACGTCTGGTTGTCGTTGAAGTACGCCTCGGCGGCGGGGACCGCTTCGCGGACGTTCGCGGCGGCGGTCCGCTGCTGCGCCCGATCCTTGAAACCGAGCAAGGCGGGAACGCCGATCGCCAGCAACACGCCGATGATGACCAGGACGGTGAGCAGCTCGATCAGGGTGAAGCCATGCTCGTCCGCTGCTTTTGTCCGCGCCGCAGTAAGTCCCCGCATGTGGCTCATGATCGGCCAACATGGGTGATACCACCTCCCCCCGGCCGAGGGATCTGGGCCTGTTCCCTCACTTGGGGGACCAAGAGAAGAGGGCGCGGTCTCCCGCGCCCTCTTCACGCTTGTCCGACTGGTGGCGCTAGCCGGTAGCCGAGGTGCAAGCAGCAGCAGCGGAGTCGTCCACCGTGCCGCCGGGGCCGAGCACCTTCGCGATGTGAGTGCCCTGCGTGTTCGACATGCAGTAGTTCGTCGCGTTGCCGAACACGACCAGCGTGCCGGAGACGCCCTTGTCGATCGCCTGCAGA
>Ga0075434_100005935_pt1 | contig 11177 bp, 6 predicted proteins | sample RhiMethybrSRZTD3_FD_75298 | JGI IMG/M metagenome (GOLD analysis project Ga0075434, IMG submission 75298) | Populus rhizosphere microbial communities from Tennessee, USA - Rhizosphere MetaG P. TD hybrid SRZTD3 | ecosystem: Host-associated > Plants > Roots > Rhizosphere > Soil | place: USA...
TGCCGGCGGGGCGCAAGTGGGGAACGTCGGCCGGGCTCGACATCGATCCGAAGGACGGCAATGTCTGGGGCTACGAGCGCTGCGGCGCAGGCACGGCCGGCGGCGGCCCTGTCGATTGTGACAATACGCCGGTCGACCCCATTTTCAAGTTCGATCGCCACACCGGCAAGGTGCTCGCCAACTTCGGCAAGGGCATCATGGTGACGCCGCACGGGATCTCCGTCGACAAGGACGGCAACGTCTGGATCGCCGACTTCGCCGCCAACAAAGACGGCACCAAGGGTCATCAGGTGCACAAGTTCAGTCCGAAGGGCGAAAAGCTCCTGAGTCTAGGGATGGCCGGAAAGCCGGGCAGTGCCGACGGCCAGTTCAACCAGCCGAACGACGTCGTCGTCGGGCCCGATGGCAGCATCTACGTGTCCGACGGCCACGACGCCCAGGGCATGACCACCGCCGCGGCGATCGCCGACGGGCTCAAGCGTGGCGCCACGTCGCGCATCAGCAAGTTCACACCGGACGGCAAGTTCATCAAGTCGTGGGGAACGATCGGCGTGCGTCACGGAGAGTTCCGCACGCCGCACGCGCTGATGTTCGACGCGAGGGGCCGCCTTTGGGTGGCCGATCGCGGCAACCACCGGCTCGAGATATTCGATCAGGACGGCAAGTACCTCGAGTCGCGCTATATGTACGGGCGTGTCAGCGGGTTCTTCATCAAAGGCAACCTGCTTTACGCGATCGACTCGGAGTCGGGTCCGCTGAATCACCCGAACTGGCGCGACGGCGTGCGTATCGGTCCGGTCGACGAAGATCGCATCACGGCCTTCATCCCGCCGTTCGAGCGCGAGGATCGCGTCTACCAGGGGACCGCGGGCGAAGGTATCGCAGTCGATGCGGATGGCAACGTCTACGCGGCGGAAGGGCCGAACTCGCTGGTGCAGGCGGGCGGCGCGTTCACGAAGTACTCAGTGAAGTGAGCTGACGGATCGAAAGAAGAATTCGGGCGAGCCATCGTGGCGATGGAGGGTTCATGAAAACGCGATTGACGGTGTCTCTCTGCCATCCGCTCTTCTGGGCCCTCATCGCCGTCGCTCCGCACGCGTCGGCTCAAACTGTTGGTCAGCTGATTCCCCACAAGGTGAAGCTCGAGTCCGTCGACTATCAGGGCAAGCGGGCAGTCAAGATCACCGAAGAGGGCGAGGTGCCCAACGGTGAAGCCTACGCCGTGGTGAAAGACGCCGCCTTTCACAATGGCTCAATCGCGGTGGAACTGGCGGGGCGTCCTGCCGGCGCGGCCGGCGGAGGTGCGCGCGGCTTCATTGGCGTCGCCTTCCGTCTTCAGAACGGCAAGTTCGAGTACATCTACCTGCGGCCGACCAACGGCCGCGCCGATGACCAGGTCCGCCGCAATCACTCCACGCAGTACAGCGCGCACCCCGATTTCAGCTTCGCTGTCTCCCGCCAGCAGGCGCCCGAGAAGTACGAGAGTTACGTGGACCTCGAGCCGGGGGTGTGGACGCGTTATCGCATCACGGTCGAAGGCACGAAGGCGCGCCTGTTTGTCCACGGCGCCACCGAGCCCTGCTTGATCGTGAACGATCTCAAGCTCGGTGATTCCTCGGGCGGCGTGGCTCTCTGGATCGGCCCGGGCACCGAAGGTTACTTCACCGGTCTCGACATCAAGGCCGTCAGGTAGCGCCGGCGGTCACTTTTTCCGCTCGACCCGGCTTGCGAGCACGCTGTTATCGGCCTGCCGCGCGCCTTTGACTTCGACCGAGTCCCCGGCATTCAGCGAGGCGCAGGCTGCATCCTTGAACTGCGTGGACACGTTCGTTTTCACCAGCGTCGAGCCCACTCGGAACGACAGATTGTTGGCGGCGCAGGAACCACCGAGGCTTCCGGCCGCGATCGCGCCCTTCAGCTCGACTTCGTTCCGATCCTCGTTCTCCTGCTCGTCCTCGTCATCGCCTTCGATGCTCGTGGCCAGGATGGACCCGTCGCCCTGGCGAGTTCCCTTGACCTCGACATCGCTGCCGGCTTTCAGCGCCTCGCAGCGTGCATCCTTGAATTGCGTCGAGGCGTTCGTGACCACCTTCGTCGTGCCGACCGTGAACGACAGGTTGTGAGCGGCGCAGGAACCAGCCAGACTGCTAACGTTGATTCTTCCCTCGACTTCCGCCGCATTTGGCTGCCCGTTGCCGGGCCCCGGGTTCGCGCGGTTGTCTTCGAGATGGGCGTCGTGTCCGGCGACACGGACGACGATTGAAATCGTGGCGCGTTCTGCAACATCCAGCGGCAGGTGAGCATCCACGCCGGTGCCGACGAAGTGCAAGTCAATGCGGCCGGCCGGCACGTTCGTCAGCGTGAAGCGACCGCTGCTGTCCACCGTCGACATCGAGGAGGACCCGGTCACCGTCACTGTGAGGGTAATGCCCTGCGCCTGAAAATTTGAACTTGCGGCAGTCGACATGCCCACGACCGTGCCGGTAATCGTCGCGCCGGCCGTATTTGCCGGTGTGGGCGACGCTGCTGCAGCCGAACTCGTGGACGGCGACGTCGGCATCGTCGACGTGTCCTTGTCACCGCATCCAGTCGCCGCTGCTGCAACAGCCGCCGCAGCAAAGAACATCAGCAATCGACTGGCGTGATGAACGCGCATGGTTGGCTCCTTCAGAAGCGTCCACGCCTTCTTCGTCGCGACACTAAGAAGCGCGACGCGAACAGTTCAAATGGCGCGAACAGCGCAAGGGTGGTACCAGGCGGCCCGGTCATGGAACTGTCGAGCGTAACCCCGTGCCAACCGTCAGGTTGGCGGTGAACGTAACGTCAGGACCAAGAATGTAAGCCTGGCGATGCGTACACGCAGCGTGTAAACGATTTACCATCGTGTGCTCATCCGTTGGTTGGGTCGTCATGTTCCAGGGTTCGGCGTGGATTCAGGTGGCGGGGGCAAAAACTGACGGCGCTAGCGTCTGGGACGCCATGCTCCATTGATCCGCTGGCGCGCCTCCGTGCGACCCTGACACTCGCAAACACGACGCTTGACACTCGTAACCGAAGGCAGTTAAGTAGCGCTCGTTTCGTGCCGTCTACAGTGCAGCCCCCAACGACGCCGTTGGTCGACTCCTGGGGCGAACTTACCTCGAGCGTAACTCCATTACGAATCGCCGAAAATCAACTCGCATACCCGGACGTTCGTGCACCATCGTGCACCATCGGAAACAGCGCTCCTCGATGGCACCGCGGTTGCGAGTCGGCGCGCAACCCACGAACAAGGAGCCCGGCATGAGAATGCACGTCGCTAGATTGACCTTGGGCGTCGTCGCCGTCGTCGGCACCGCGATCGCCGTCGCCTGCAGCAGTTCGACCAGTCCGAGCACGACAACGACGACGACGACAACGACGACGACAACCACAGGTCCCACATTTTCGACACAGATTCAGGCGCAGATCCTCACGCCTGCGTGCACTTCGTGCCACACGGATGAGGGGCGGACGCCGTCAGGCGGATTGAACCTGAAGTCTGGGGCGGCGCACGCGGCTCTCGTTGGCGTGGCAAGTACGGGAAAGCCCGGTGCTATTCGGGTCATCGCCGGCAACCCGAGCGGCAGCTACCTGGTACAGAAGCTCGAAGGTGCGTCCGACATCGTCGGTCTCCGGATGCCGCGCAACGGACCGCCGTTTCTCACTGACGCGCAAGTGGCGTTGATTCGTCAGTGGATTCAGAATGGCGCGCCCAATAACTGACGACGCCGGCCTCTGGGGCCGTGGCTCAATTGATGAGCTGGCGCGTCCGCACGCGATCCTTGACACTCGCAGACGAAGGTATTTAAGTAGCGCTCGTTTCGAAGCTGTCCACGAAAGGAGCCGCGATGCGAGCTTTCGCGCCACTGGTCCTCGTCGCAGCCTTCTCGACCTCCGCGCTCGCCCAGTTCGACTCGGGGCAGATCTCGGGCTTCATCCGTGACGCGCAGCAGGGCGCGCTTCCTGGCGCGACCGTCACCTTCACCAACGAGGCCACGAGCAACAAACGAAGTACCGTGACGAACTCGACGGGGTTCTATGTCTTCCCAGACGTACCCGTCGGAACGTACTCGATCGGCGTCGAACTGGCTGGCTTCAAGAAGTTCGTCAAGACGGGTGTTCGTCTTAGCGCCGCTAATCAGATCGCGGTTGACGCGGAGCTGGAGCTCGGCGCCCTCGAGGAAACCGTCACGGTGACCGCAGCTCAGGCATTCATCCAGACGACCACCGCGCAAGTGGCGCGCACGATCGAAACGAAGCAGATTCAGGAGCTGACGCTCAACGGACGGAACCCGATCTTTCTCGCCTCGCTGAAACCCGGTGTTCGGGGTGGCACGATCGGCACGTTCGACCCGGACAGCGTCAGCAACGGCAGCTTCAGCATCAACGGCGGGCGCGACGACGAATATCTCGTGACAATCGACGGCGCGGTGGCCACCCGCACGCGATCCTCAGGCTCGATGCTCGGCGCGCAGGATGTGGAGACGGTCGAAGAAGTACAGGTCCTGACCGCGAACTTCCGCGCCGAGTACGGACGCGCATCCGCCGGCCAGATTCGCTTCGTCACCAAGAGCGGCACGCAGCAGTTCCACGGCGACGCGCTCGAGAATTACCGGAACGCAAAGCTCGATGCCAATCAATGGAGGCGCAACCGAAGCAACGATCCGCGGCTGACAAGCGGTCCCGACCCCTTTACGTTCCATCAGTTCGGCTTTCACCTGGGTGGTCCGGTGCTGGTGCCTGGAGGGTTCAACAGGGATCGAAACAAGCTGTTCTTCTTCTGGGGCGAGGAGTGGCTCCAGCGGCGTGACACGCCAACATCAACCGCCACTGTGCCGAGCGCCGCGATGCGACGCGGGGACTTCAGCGAGCTGCTGAACCCGTCGAATCCGTACTTCGGGCGGGCGCGCGCCATCACCGATCCGCTCACGGGCCGCCCGTTCCCGAACAACGCGATCCCGATGGATCGCTTCAGCCCGAATGGGTTGGCGCTGTTGAACACGTATCCGCTGCCGACACCGGGCTTCCAGCAGGGCACCAACAACTGGATTGGCACGCAGCCACGACATTCCGATCTCCGAAAGGACACTGTCAAAGTCGATTTCGTGCCGAGCTCGAAGCACCGCCTGTCGGGCCGCATCGGTTACACGCCGTGGACGTTCAACGATCCGTTCGTCTCGACGACCGGAAACGTGCAGTGGGCCTGGTCGCGTCCGAACAAGGTCGGCTCGGTCAGCCTGACCAGCACGCTCACGTCGACGCTGCTGAACGAGTTCACCTTTGCCTTCAACTCCGACGGCACCGGAACCATCGATCTCGATCCGGCGTGCGGCGCACTCTGCGATCGCTCCACGTACGGATTGACCTTTCCGTTCCTCTTCCCCGGCACGAAGCTCGCAAACGGCAAGATTCCCACGATCAGGATCACCGGGCTCTCCACGCTCGATGGTGGTCCGTACCCGGGCGCGTGGGCCGGTTTCGTGTACGCCTGGTCGGACAACGTGACGAAGGTGATCGGCAATCACACGACGAAATTCGGCGTCATGATCGAACACTCCGGACAGGACGACTCGATCCAGTTCACGTCGGCGAGCCAGGGCACGACGAACAACCAGAATGGCGAGGTCCGTTTTCTCGATGCGGGACATCCGTTGTCTACCGGCGTCGCGATGGCCAATGCGCTGCTCGGCAGCTTCAACGACTACACCGAGCTCGGCGCGAAGCCGACGACGCAGTGGGTGGCGACTGCGTTCGACGTCTTTGCACAGGACAGCTGGAAAGCCGCGTCGAAGCTCACGATTGAAGCCGGCGTGCGCTACTCGCTGTGGCCGCAGTGGTACAGCCGCGACGGCAGCCTCTCGATGTTCGACCCGCAGTACTACGACCCCAGTAGGGCCGTGCAGGTCGATCGGTCGAGCGGATTCGTGGCCGGGGGCGGCGATCCGCTCAATGGCATGGTGGTGCCGGGCGAGCCGCGATCTGGCGGCGAGTTCGATCGTTTGCGACACGGTCTCCCGGCCGGTCTCGCGCAAACGCACCGGAACATGTTTCAGCCGCGCCTCGGCCTGGCGTACGCCGTCAACCCGAAGACCGCGTTCCGCACCGGACTCGGGTTGTTCTACAACCGTCCGATGATCAACCGCGACACCGCGCTCGGCGGCAACGCACCGTACCAGCTGCAGCAGGTGGTCGTCAACGGATCGATCGATGCGCCAGGCGGCGCGACCCGGCGCGACTTTCCGCTGGTGGTCACGTCGCAGGACACCATCTTCAACATGCCGTTGGCGTGGAACTGGAACCTGACGATCGAGCGCGAGCTGCCGTGGCACACGACCGCCGAAGTCGCATACGTCGGCCGCCGCGCGCTGTACAATCAGCGGAAGCGCAACATCAACCAGCTGCTGCCTGGAACGATTCAGGCCAACCCGGGCGTGAACCCGAATGCGCTGCGACCGTATCTCGGCTACGGCCCCATCGGCATCGCCGAGAACTCCGGCCGATCGCAGTATCACGGCCTCCAGGTCAGCGTGCAACGGCGTGTGGCCGACGGCCTGCACGCCGGCGTCGGCTACACGTTCTCGCGCACGATGGACAATTCCTCGACGCTGACCGACGTGCTGCCAAACACCTACGACGACAGCGCGTACTGGGGTATTTCAGATCTCGATCGCCCGCACGTGCTCATCGCCAACTGGATCTACGAGCTGCCGTTCCTGCGTGAGCGGTCGGGATGGGCCGCCCGCGCACTGGGCCACTGGGAAATCACGGGCGTCTACCAGTTCCAATCCGGCTCGCCGTTCTCCGTGCGCAGCAACGACGACTTTGCCGGCGTCGGACCCGGCAGCGGCAACCAGTTCTGGAATCTCGTCGGCGATCCGACGATCGAGCAGACGCCGTTTACGACAACCGCCGCGTGGTTCAACCCCGCTGCCTTCGCGCGGCCCGCGTCCGGCACGTTCGGCGTCCAGCCGCGCAACGCCTTGCGGAATCCACACACGTGGAACCTCGATATGGGTCTGCGTAAAGTGGTGCCGATCCGTGGCAGCCAGCGGCTAGAATTGCGGGTTGAGGCGTTCAACGCGCTGAACCATCCGAACTGGGCCGGCGCAAACAGCAACCCGACGAGCGGGTCGTTCGGATTCGTCACCGACAAGACCGGCGAGCGGGTGATCCAGCTCGCGACGAAATACAGCTTCTAGCGTGAGTGTCTGGAACCATGTGATCAGGCTGGCCTGGCTTGCCATCGTTGTCCTGTCTGCGCCTTCCATATCGCTTGTGGCGCAGATCGGTGCGCCGCAGCAGAACGCTCGATCGACGTCGTCCGTGTGGGACGGCGTGTACGCGGCGGCGCAGGCCGATCGCGGCAAGGCGGCGTACGCCAAGCACTGCAGCCGATGCCACGGAGAGGACCCAGCGAACAGCCGCAATCCGCTTTCCGGCGATCGTTTTGCAGAGCACTGGGAGTCGCGGACGCTCGCCGACCTGTTTCACCGCATTCGCGACACCATGCCTCCAGGAGAGGCATCCACCGTCGGGGCAACCGACAAGTTGGACGCCCTGACGTACCTGCTTCAACAGAACGGGTTTCCGGTAGGCCGCGCGGAGCTGACGCCTGACGCAGATGCGCTCGCGACGATTCAGATTACAGGAAAAGGTGGGCCGATTCCGGTTCGGACCGGCACGCTCGTCCGAACAACTGGCTGTCTGGAGCTGCGCGACGATCGCGAGTGGCGGCTGACCAGTGCGACCGAACCGGAGCGCACGGGGCTTGATACCGCTTCACAGACGAGTAGCCGCCAGGATTCGCCACAATCCGGCTCACGAACGATCGTCCTGCTAAATCCGTTTCCGAGTCCGACCGCCCATCGCGGTCACCGCATCGCGGCAACCGGGTTTCTCGTACGACGCGCCGACGGCGACGCCGTCAACGTTGTCGCCCTCGAGGTGCTCGCGCTGTCGTGCACGCCGTAGCACGCTCTCGCCCGCCTCAGAAGGTCAGCCGGCCGCCGAACTGGAGTACGCGGGAGCCGCCCGCGCCGGTGATTCGGCCGAAATCGACGTTGTTGACGCGCAGCTCGGGGTTGTCGTAGTTCCTCCGGTTCAGCACGTTGAACGCGTCGATCCGGACCTGCAATCGTCGCCCGGCGCCGATAGCGAAGTTCTTGGCTACGGTCGTGTGCACATTCAACGAGGAAGGGCCGCGCGCCATATCGAGCATGTAGGTGCCGGGACGGAGCGTGGCGTTGGTCACTGCACTCACGGGAACGCGGGCAAAGCCGGCCGGATTCAGGTAGTTGCAGCCTCTAGCATCGCAACTGCTGGTCCAATCCGCGAAGATCAGGTCGACGCCCGGCACGACGTCCGGCCGGCTGCGGTCGATTCCCGATGGCTGCTGGACTCGAAGCGCGGTGCCAGAGCGCGCTTGAATGATGCCGGACAGCTGCCAGCCACCGATGGCGCCGTTGAGCACGCCGTGTCCGCCGCGGATGTCCGGCAGTTCGTAGATGAACGACGCGTTCATGCGATGACGAACATCGTTGCTCGCGGGTCCGCGATCGAATTCCGGATCCCAGAAGTCCTGGTTGTTCTCGAAGCTGGCGATGTAGTACGCGGAGAGATCGCCGCCCTGAGTCGCCACGCTCCTGCCCAGCGTGTAGTTGAGTTCCCACGAATAGCGGTCTGAAAAGCGCTTGCGCACCGAGGTCTGCAAACCGTTGTAGACCATCGTCTGGCTGCTGTCGACGTAGTAGCCGCCGGGCGCTCCGATCGCCGGGTTCGGCCTTGCGCCCGTCTGTCTGTCGAACGCTTGCGTGAACTGTCGCTGCAACGGGAAATCGTTGCCATCGACGCGAAGGTAGCTGACCTCCGCCGCCATCGACTGACCCAACGACCGCTGGACGCCGATCATCGCCTGAACGGTGTAGGGCACCTGCAGGTTCGGGTCGAACAGGGAGAATACGCTCCGTTTGCCGCCCGCGTCCGCCAGCGCAAACACGCTCGACTCGTCGGTGTAGATGGGCCACTTGATGCCTCTGGACGCGATCTCCGTCCGGTTATAGACGATGCGGAACGGGATGAACGGGTTTGCGGCACTCTGCCGGACCGTCGCAGCCAGGTTCGGGCTATACATATACGCGACGCCGCCGCGGACGACCGTCCGTTCGCTGTGGTCGACGAGCCATGCGAACCCCAGGCGCGGCGCGATGTTGTTGCCATCCGGTTCATAAGGTCTCAGCGGATCTCTCAACGCTCCAAAATCCATCTTGCGCAGATCGGTCGGCGCTTCAAAATTGACGATCTCTACCTCGACCGGCGTTGTCGCTCGAACCTTCACGACGCCGTAGTAGTCGTACCTCAGCCCCAGGTTCAGCGTGAGGTGATTGCCGACACGCCAATCGTCCTGCAGGAACCCGCTGTACTGATCCATGTTGGAGTCATGCGGAGGCGCGCCGAACGATGTGCTCAGCGATTGCGGAATGTTCGCGAGCAAATCTGCGTACGTCTGGTAGGTAAACGATGGGTTTTCCGGATTCAGGCGTCCCCCGGTCTCCCTCATGAACCGGAACCCCGTCTTGACGAGATGGCGCTGGAAGCCGCGACTGAGTTTCTGCTCGAGGCTGAAGGTGGTGCCGGCCATATCCCAGATTTCGGACCTCGGGGTTGCAAACAGATTCGTGATGCTGAATGCGGGCATGCGCCGGCCGTACGGCAGGATCTCGGCCGGAGCATTCGGAGCCTTGACGCTCAGGAACGCGTCGAGCCGCGCCAGGTACGTCCTGTTCCAGCCATATCGGCTTTCCGACACCCACGAGCCGCGCGTCATCGTCATCTGCGCCGCGACCCGGTCCTGCTCGTTCGGGAACTCCCGATCGTTCGCGTTATTCAGGACGGGTCTGGGCTCCAATGTGAACGGCCGCAGGCGCGTGTACGTGACCGCAAGGTTCGCTCCGTTGAAGACGGCCACGTCACCTTTGGCCACGACGTGGTTCTCGGTCCGTTTCCGCGTACCCAAACCCCGCCATCGCCCGACTCGGGGATCGACGACGCCCGCCGTGGACACGATGGGCTCGGTCGGCAGATAGAGCACGTCGAGTACTGTCCTGGTCTCGGGGAACGGCAGCGCTCGCACAATCTCGTCCCGGACGGCCTGATACGGCACGGTCATGTTCAGGTTCACCTGAACATCCTCCCGGTAGCCCTCATAGGTGGCGAAGAAGAACGCCTTGTTGTGGATCACGGGCCCACCCAACGTTCCGCCGTACTGATTGAATGTGCCCACAGGCTGCGCGGCCGAGGAGAAAAAGTTGCGGGCATTGAGTTTCGCATTCTGGCCGCTGTAGAACGATGAACCGTGGAAACTGTTCGAGCCTGATTTGCTGATCACGTTGACCTGGCCGCCGGCGACGCCGCCGTACTCGGCCGGCAGCACACCCTTGACGATCTGGACTTCCGCGATGGAATCGATGCTCATCACCGAAATCTGATTCTGTCCGCCGTACTGCGCGAGTGATCTCGCCTCAGGGTTCGAGTTCGCTTCGGTACCGTCGACGGTCACGCCGGTGCCGCCCGCGGCAACGCCGTTCATCTGCACATCGCCCGCGCCGCTGGTGCTGACGCCTGGCGTGAGGCTCATCAGGTTCGTGATGTTGCGCCGGCTGACCGGCAGCTCGCGTACTTCCTGCGTTCCGAGGCGGTCGGCCTGGAGCGAGGCAGATGTTTCAATCAGCGGTGACTGTCCCGCTACCGTCACTGTCTCCTCTAGCGCTCCGAGCTGGAGCGTGAACGTCTGACGCACGGTCTGCCCGGCACCGAGCTCCACGCCTTTTTGTTGGAGGATCTTGAAGCCCGTCAGCTCGATCTTCACCGTGTAGGAACCGGCCGGCAGCGCTGACAGGACGAACTCGCCGTTGGTGTCTGTGACAGCCTGCCGCGAGACGCCGGTGCCTTCATGGGTGGCGACGACCGTCGCGCCAGGCACGACCGCTGCCGACGTGTCGTGCAACAGACCGACGAGCGTGCCGGTCGTGACCTGCGCGTGGAGCGGTGAGGCTGGCGCCAGGAGCGCCGCAACGATTACTGAACAAGCAACACGATGCATCTGCCCTCCCTCAACTGGAACCATTCTGGCGACAGTCGGAAGCGCAGATTATGTACCC